>Ga0208297_1000201_pt1 | contig 155069 bp, 145 predicted proteins | sample LMS_cellobiose_e_FD_187367 | JGI IMG/M metagenome (GOLD analysis project Ga0208297, IMG submission 187367) | Rumen-fistulated moose microbial communities from Alaska, USA - LMS_cellobiose_enrichment (SPAdes) (version 2) | ecosystem: Host-associated > Mammals > Digestive system > Stomach >... | reverse complement strand
CGTATCCAACGTTAAAAGCGATCTTCTTGTCTATTGTCAGATCCCAGGTCATTGTTCCTGCGTCACACATCCACTCTGGATGGGCGGCCGCATCCTCCGCCGTAATGTTTACACTGCCTTTCAGTGCTGTCTCACAGGCCAGACAGTCCGCCGCCTCGATCCGGTACGGGGCATCCGGGTGCAAGGAGACGTCTTTCCAGGCGAAGAAACGGTGTAGCTGACAGGCATCCTCACCCCAGGTGCCAACTTTTACCATAAGGTAGGAAGGCTTCTTTCCTGCAGCCCGGTTCTCCGGAAGTTGTCCCAAGACAGGCTCATCCTCTGCCAGTGCGGGATTGCAAACATAAAACTCAATAAAAAACGGCTTGTCTTCCCCGGTCTCAACATCCTGGGCGGTGAAAGAGTGCCACCACCAATCATATCCGTGATACGCCAGGGGGCCATGCAGCATGCAACTGTCCCGAATTATATCGTGATGATTAAACATGATTCGTCTCCTTGATATATTGGATGTTAAGATTATACCGTACTCTGGGATCTTATGAAATGATGATCTTCTATGTCAGGAATTACTCTTTTTTCCCAAGATGCGAAAACTAGTTTTTCAGCTCTTCACTCTTCTTGGAAACAGTCTCTTTGAAGGCTTCGGACCTTCCCTGACCATATTCGGATCTCCGATCACCTTACACAAGGTGATGTCTATTTCGGAGACTCCGCCAGCTAATAGCAGTTCTCCTTTTTGAGAGAACAGCCAGCTTTGCGGTTCTTCCAGGAGAAACAGCCTCTGCAGCTTCGCGGACAGTCAGCGTAGTAACGCACTCCATCAATTACGATCGTTTCTTTTTCCATCGAATAATCCTCCTTTTTCATGATGGTTCTGCAGAGCCTGCAGAAATGAAAAAAGCCCGATTACCGTTTCGTACAGCAACCGGGCTATGTATGGAGGCTTTTCTTCTGGGAAGACAAAGACGCCCGGCAGGAAGAACTTTCTGCTGAGCGTCTTTAGCGGCTATAAAACCAAATTAAAAATGTCGAGTCCGGTCAGATTCCATCAGATGCACTTAATCGGAACAAGACTTCTGGATGAGGTCCGTCCATGACCTCAAAGCGTGTTTTTTGGAGAGAGACATGCCGCCCTTCAAACCACTGAAAACCGACTTTTTACTCTCCCTCAGTTAGTCCATCTGTTAACTAAAAGAGGTCGAAAATGGGCAGAAAACCGCCGGTTAGCCCATCGCTAACTATAAAAAATCCGTCAAAATCCGCGATTTGCCACGAAATCCGATCAAAGATTTCGGGCATGAAAAAACCTCGGAAACGTTGATTTTCCGAGGTTTTTTTGCATGTTCGTTGGTCTCGATTAACGCTTGCTGAACTGGGAAGCTCTTCTTGCCTTCTTGAGGCCGTACTTCTTCCTTTCCTTCATCCTCGGGTCACGGGTCATGAAGCCTGCGGCCTTGAGGGCGGGTCTGTTCTCGGGATCTGCCATGCACAGAGCCCTGCTGATGCCGTGACGGAGGGCGCCGGACTGACCGGTGGTGCCGCCGCCTTCTACGATAGCGATGACGTCGAACTTCTCTTCAGCGCCGACGAGCTGCAGAGGCCTCTTGACCTCTCTCTTCAGGAGCTCCATCCCGAAATACTCATCGAGGGGCTTCTTGTTGACGGTGATGTTGCCTGTGCCGGGGACGAGTCTTACTCTGGCCACGGAAGACTTTCTTCTGCCGGTTCCGATGTACTGAATCTTTGCCATTTCGTATACTCCCTCCTATTAGAAATTCCAGACTTCAGGCTTCTGAGCTGCGTGCTTGTGCTCGGGTCCGGCATAGACCTTAAGCTTCTTGAACATCTGTCTGCCGAGGGGGCCCTTGGGCATCATGCCCTTGACGGCGTGGCGGATGATCTCTTCGGGATCCCTTTCCTGGAGCTTCTCGAAGGTGATCTCCTTGAGCCCGCCGGGATAACCGGAATGATGCTTGTAGATCTTGGTCTTTGCCTTCTTGCCGGTGACCTGGACCTTTTCGGCGTTGATGATGATCACGTAATCGCCGGTGTCAAGGAACGGAGTGAAGGTGGGCTTCTTCTTGCCGCGGAGGATCATGGCAGCTTCGGTGCAGAGACGGCCAAGGGTCTTGCCCTCTGCATCAAGGATGTACCATTTTCTTTCGATCTCCGAAGGCTTTGCAATGTAGGATGACATTTCTTAACCTCCTTTGTCTACTCTGATGCTCGTGCATCATTTTCGACGCCTACTCTGATGATCGTCACTCATCATTTTCGGCACTGGTGCTGTAACTCTCGGCCACGGCCGCCGCTGGCAGCCTGCGCCTTTTGATGACTTTGCGCGGACGCTCCAAAGGAGCGCACACAGTCGCGCTCAATTATTGTACTTGCAGGGATGAGGCATGTCAAGAAGAAAATCGTCCGTTTTTCTTATATTCTCACGGTTTTCGGTCCCGGAGGGGATCCCGGCCCGGACTTTAATCCCTGTTGAAGATGTCCCTGGTATAGACCTTGTCCTTCACGTCGTCCAGCAGGTGGTCATAGCGGTTGGCAAGGATGCAGCAGCTGAGCCTTTTGAACTCGGCGAGGTCGTTGACCACGGTGCAGCCGCAGACGACCGATCCGTCCACGGCGGAGGGCTCGTAGACGATGACCCTTATGCCGTCCTTTCTTAAACGGTCCGCGACGTGCAGGACCGCGCTCTCGCGGAAATTGTCGCTCCCGGATTTCATGGCGAGGCGGAAGACCCCCGCGACGGGCTCCTTACCGTGGAAGTCTTTCTCCGCGGCCTTCCGGCAGAGCCTTGCGGCCTCTTCAGCGATGTGATCCATTCGGACCTCGTTGCTCTCGACAGCCGCCGCGATGATCCTCTGGGGGATCCCCGCATAGTTGGCCAGCAGCTGCCTGGTGTCCTTGGGAAGGCAGTAGCCTCCGTATCCGAAGCTGGGGTTATTATAGTGGGGGCCAATCCTGGGGTCAAGGCCAACGCCTTCGATGATCGCCCTGCTGTCCAGACCGTTGACCTCGGCGTAGGTATCCAGCTCGTTGAAGAAGCCGACCCGAAGGGCCAGATAGGTGTTGGCGAAGAGCTTGACCGCTTCCGCCTCGGTAAAGCCCATGAACAGGGTATCGACGTTCTCCTTCAGCGCGGCTTTCTTAAGAAGACCGGCGAAGGTCTCCGCCGCGGCCCTTGTCCCGCCGTCGCAGCCTACGATGATCCTGCCGGGGTAGAGATTGTCGTACAGGGCCTTCGATTCCCGCAGGAATTCGGGGCTGAACAGGATCCTGCCGCTGCCGTATCTTTCCCTCACCGATGCGGTATATCCCACGGGGACCGTCGATCTGATGACGATGTACGCGTCCGGAGCGGCGCAGAGGGCCTGCTCGATGACAGCCTCCACTGCGGAGCAGTCAAAGTGATCCCGCGAAGGATCGTAGTTGGTCGGGACCGCGGCGACAACGATATCCGCGCCGGCATAGGCCTTCGCGCCGCCTGTGACCGCCTTAAGATCCAGGCTGCGCTTTCCCTCCGCCGCCTCCTTCAGATACCTTTCTATGTATTCATCCCGGATCGGGGATACGCCTCTGTTCAGCATATCGACCTTTTCGGGTATTATGTCCGTCACAGTCACGTGTTCATGCCGGGCGAGAAGGACAGCCAGAGACAGCCCGACATATCCCATCCCGGCGACAGTAATGTTCATTTTACCGTTGGTTCCTTTCTGTATAGCGCATGGCCAAGGGGCCCCTGCCGGTCTCAGCTGAGAACGAAGAATTTATATCCGCAGAGATTTCCTCTGACGCAGGCCAGCGCAAGGATCACGAGGGACATGGCCGCCATGGACCTTTCCGACCTGCTCCGTCCGCGCCCCCGCTCGCAGTCCAGGTACCTGATCAGGACCGGGACCGCGGCGATCATCGCGGCGGTAAGGAAGCGGTGAAAGATCGAATATTCGCTGAACAGGGCGGTCTCTCCCAGAAGGATGACGATCAGGCTGCGGATCTGGCTCACGTTGTCCTTCCAGACCTGGGGATAGACGTTGTGCAGGTTCCACAGGGCGGTGATCATGACCAGGAGGGACAGGACAGCGATCAGGTACTCCCAGCCGTAGGAGTACATGTCGTTGGCCACGTATGATACGGCCTTGTCGACAGCGCTGTCGATGTAATATCCACCGTAGCGCATCCCAAGAAATAATGCCGCCGCTATGACGGTCAGGTCCGCCAGCATCACCGCCGGCCCCCTTTTTCTTTCCATAAGGCTGCAGACCATCCTGATGCCGATCAGGGGGATGGACGCCCCGTGGAGCAGGGCGGCTGCCGCATAGACCGGTATATGCCTGAAAAAACTCTTCTCTCTGTATACCTCGTCGTAGGCGCAGCGCAGGGCCATGGAAAAGGAGAGCATGCATCTGACTCCGGATATGACCTCCAGGAACACTCCCGTGCTCATGAAAAAAAACAGGACGGTGCTGAGGGACCTGGCGCGCACGCCGTACCTTCGCGCCTCGCATTTAAAAATGTGGAACACGTTCCCGTAGAACCCCAGGGCGCAGACCATGGGCAGAAGGCCCTGGACGCCGGTGATCTGACAAAGATAGATGAGCAGATACCCGACCGGAGTCGCTCTTTTGAGGACCAGATTGTCCCAGACCCAGGAGAAGGGGACCTCGCTCCACCCGGCGGATAGGAGCCTCCAGCGGTACAGATCCGCGTTCGGCGAGGGGATGTAGAAGAAGGCCATTATCCCCAGGACCGCGAGATAACTGTTGAGATGGCGGTCGACGGTCCGCGTGTCCCCGGCATGACCGACCTTGTTGCAGAAGTACCCCAGGGCGAGGCAGTAGACCGCGACTCCGCAAAGCCTTTCGACCAGCAGGGTCGAACCGAGGAGATCAAATACCGCGTTCATCGTTTTTCACCAGCCCCATATAGTATTCCTCAAGGGCCTTGCCCACCTTTGCGATATCCAGTCCCAGAGCGGCGACCTCCCTCACGTCACTGCGGTCATGGTCCTTTCTTTCATTCATAAGGGCCATGCCCTCCTCCGCCCAGACCCGCGGATCCGCCTTTATGGAAAGATAGCGGACGCCTCCGGCGCTCAGGCTCCTGGTGACGGTATCGCTGAGAAGGCAGGGAAGCCCGCTGGCCAGAGCCTCTACGACGGATACCGGAGTCCCTTCAAAGAGAGACGGGAGTATGAAAAGGTCCATGGCGGAGAGCAGCGCCCTAACGTCCTTTCTGCTGCCGGTCATGATGACGTCCTTCTCCATGCCTGAGGAGCGGATCCTTTCCTCGATCCTGGGCCTCATCGGTCCTTCGCCGACCATGATGCCTCTGGAGCCCGGGCATATATCCCTGAACGCCTTGAACACGTCGACCGCGTACAGCTGGTTTTTTTCAAAGGAATGACGTCCTATGGTCCCTATGAGAGGCGCGTCTCGCCCGACGCCCAGGCTCCTGCGGGTCTCTTCCCTGAGCTCCCTGTCAAAGGAATACCGGTCGAGATCTATCGCGTTGCGGAGTATGAAGACCTTTCCTTCAGCAGCCCTTCTCCTTCCGAAGAGAGCCGCGGCCTCTTCGCTGCAGGCCGCAAGATCCGTCGCAGCCCTGAGATCTAGGGCGATGAGCAGCCGGTTCCTTACCGCGCTCAGCCTTTTCTCAGAATATCTGGTGGAATGGCAGTGCTGGATCACGTGCTTTATGCCGCTACGCCTTGCCTGAGGGCCGATGGCGGCGAATGCCCAGATCGGATGGCAGTGGACGGCGTAGAATTCCCCCTTATGCTCGTCAAAGAAGCGCCGGAGCATCTCCTGGTCCGCGGGAAGAAGGGTCGGTATTTTCATGAAGAAGGTCCTGCCCCCCAGTTCCTCAATCTCTGCGGCGTGGGAGCTTCCTTCCCTGTCGAAGTAAAGAAAATCGAACTGGATCTTCGTCCTGTCGGTCTGCCGATAATAATTCATGACGACGCTCATCATACCGGCGCCGATATCAAGGCTCGGCACTACCTGAAGTATCCTGATCATCAGCCAGTCCCCCCCGGGATCAGTTCCCTTTTCTGAGGAATCTCCTGTAGACCCAGCCCCTGAGGGAGTTGGGCATGCTGGCGACTCCGACCCTTATGGCGATGTTCTCGAGAAAGCGGAGCCAGCTGATATATCCTCTGCCGTAGATCTTCTTCTGAAAGCTTATGATGTCCCTGTTGTAGCCTATGCCGCCGCGCCTTCTGTACATGCCGTCGCCGGTCCTGACCTTGACGAGGACGTCGTCCAGATTGGCGAAGACGCACCCGTCCCCCAGCATGCGGAACCACAGCCAGTAATCCTCAAAATGGGGGCAGTGCTGATAGCCTCCCGCCTTTATGACCGCGCTCTTTCTGTACATGACGGTCACGTGGTTCACTCCGCTCCTGGTCAGCATCCTTTTGGAGATGTCCTCCATGGACAGGGGGACCCTGCGCACGTCCAGCTGGGTCCTGAGCTCTGAGTCGTATTCGATTATCTGACCTCCGAGAAGATCGGTCTCAGGGTGGCCGCAGATATACCGGACCTGCTTTTCGAAGCGGTCGGGAAGGCAGCAGTCGTCCGAATCCATCCTGGCGACGAACTCGCAGCTGCACCGCTCAAGGCCCGCGTTGAGGGCCATGCCGAGGCCCATGTTCTCGCTGAGCCTTACCACTTCAAGGCTCGGGCCGCACTTTTCAGAATACGTCCGGACGGCCTGCTCCAGCTCGGGTGGGATCGGTCCGTCGACCACCAGGACGATCTGATCGGGAAGGACCGTATTGGACAGGATGCTGTCCATGGCTACCTTGAAATGATCGACCTTTTCTTTTCCGTATATCGATATCAGCACAGAGAATCTCACTTCTGGTCTCCTCACAGACATGAAGGAACAGTGAACAGGGACTGCGCTGTCAAACGCCCGGACTGCCGCTGTATTTCTTGTAATATGTCTTCTTGTAGTATCTTCCGCCCTTGGAGGCCTCGACCTGGTTCAGGACGACGCCCAGGAGCGGACAGCCGGCCCGCTCAAGGTGATTGAGGCATTCTCTCACCATGGAGCGGCTGGTGGAATGGGCCCTGACGACGAAGATGCAGCCGTCGCATTTCTTCGCGATGAGCTGGCCGTCGGATATGAGCCTTAGCGGCGGGGTATCGATGATCACGTAATCGAAGTGATCCCGCAGCACGTCCAGCATCCTGTCGAACCGGTCGCTCTCCAGCAGAAGGCTGGGATTGTCGATGGTGACGGTGGGGATGATGAAGGCGTTGGCGATATTGGTCGAGTAGATCACGTCGTTGAGATTGGTCCCCGCCAGGTAGTGGGTCAGTCCGAGGAACTCGCCCTTGTCCTCGAGGCGCAGGTTGAGTTCGCCGCGAAGCACCGACTTTCTCATATCGGCGTCCACCAGACAGACTCTCTTCCCCGCCTTAGCCAGCTCGATCCAGATGTTGGTCGAGATGTAGCTCTTGCCTTCCGAAGGCTCGCTGCTGCTGAACATCAGGACCTTCTTCTCAGCGCCTATGAATCCGATGTTGACGCGAAGGCGGTCTACGGCGGACTGGACGAAATAGTCCATCTCTGGCATCTTTCCGATGATCATCCGGTTCATCTTTCGCGCCCTCCGTTGTCCTTCCCACTGCCTTCGCCGCTCTGCCGGCGCTTATGGCCGCTGTAATAGTAACCGCCCTTCTGCTTCTGGCCGTTTCTAGGGACCTCCGCCATGGGCGCCATGCCGAGGTACTTTTCCACGTCCTCGGACGAATCAAAGCCGTCGTTGAGCAGGTAGATGGCTGCGAACAGCCCCAGCCCCGCCGCAAGGCCGGCGGCAAGACCGATCAGGGCATTCCTTGCCGGCCTTAAGTTGTCCGCGGTCTTTGGCAGAGTCGCGGCGTCGACCGCTATGGGCGGCCTGTCCTCCATGCCCATCATCCCGGGAAGATACATCAGGGTCTGGTCCAGGAACGTGTTGGCAAAGCTCATGGCCTGGACCGGATCCGGGCTGGTCACGCTGATCCTGATCACGCGGGTGCCGGAGACGTTGGTCACGTTGAGCATGGACCGCAGCTCCTCAACGGACAGGTCCGTCCCGGTGGCGTCTATGACCTTTTGGACCATCATGCGGCTCCTGATCATGTAGACATAGTCGCCGGTGAGGGATGATCCCAGGTTGAGATCCGCGATATTGAGCACGTTGTCGGCTGGCGACGATACCACGTACATGCTGGACGTTGCCGTGTAGGTGGGAGTGACGAGCAAAAGGGTCAGCAGTAGCCCCGCTGCCGCTCCGGCTGCCGCAAGGAGCAGGATCCGGATCCAGTTGCGGCGCCAGGTGTCCAGCAGATCCAGGATGTAGATCTCGCCCGCTCCGCGGCCTTCGTAATCGTTGTTGATGATTCCTTCATTCATTCCGTGTCTGTTCCCCGCTTTCCGGTTTCCGCAGTCCTCCGGTAAGATATTCCGCCGCCCTGTCCATCTCTTCGAGACAGGCGCGGCCCAAGCACTTTTCGATGACCCGCCGCGCCGGGGCGGTATCGGGCCTTCGCGTCGTACAGTTGTGGGCGTCGCTGCCCAGCACCGGCGCCTTCTCCATTTTGGCGAGCCAGAGCGCCGTCCTCCGCGTCCTCAGGCTCCGGAAGGCTTCCCCGTTGACCTGAAAGAACAGCGGGAGCTTCGAAAGCTCTTCAAGGCGCCGGAGGTTGCCTCTGTAATGGATGAACCGCTCGATGTGGGCCAGGACCACGTCGTATCCTCTGTCCAGCGAGAGGGCGCCGATCTCGTCCACCGTCCTGCTGTCCCAGCTCTCAAAGGGCATCTCGATCAGCAGGGTCCGGGTCCCTTCGATGCAGAGGGGATCCTGGTCCTTTCTGCTCATGCCGGCAAAGAAGGCGGTCTCGCTGCCGCAGAGAAGGCGGGGAGTTTCCCCCGCTGCGTCCTTAAGGGCTCTGAGGCCGGCCTCTCTTCTTGCGAGAAAGTCCGGGATGCTCTCGTTCCAGGGATAGTAATGGGGAGTGAGGACCTGCACTTCGACTCCCTGCTCCGACGCCATCCTGAGCATTTTTAGGCTCGTCTCCGTATCCGGACTTCCGTCATCCACCCCGGGAAGGATATGGCTGTGAAGATCGATGATCATATTTACCGCCCGCTACTCGCTCATGACGTCCGCAAGGGCCCTGCGGTTCTTCTCAAAGTCGATGACCAGGACCGCTTTTTTGTCCACAAGGGCGTTCTTATATGAACCGTCCACCGGGATCCGCTGGCTCTGCAGAGCGCTGCTCCTGACCATTGGGAGCAGGTCCGCTGCGTATCCGAGGATCTGGGAATTGGACATGTCCGTGGTGAGCATGGGGAGGAGGTCGTTAAAAAGCGACAGGAGCTCCGAGGTCCCGGCGTTCCGGTAGGCGTTGTAGACCGCCTGAAGGAGCTTCCTCTGGCGTCCGGTCCTGCTGAAATCCGAGTCGATCTTGCGGGTCCAGGCGTATTCCAGAGCCTTGAGCCCGTTGACGTGATAGGAGCCCGCGGAAGGCAGCTGCAGATATTCCGCCTCCGCGTCGTTTACCGTTATGTCGACCCCGCCCAGGGTATCGATGATGCTCATGAACTGCATGAAATCCACCGACACGTTGCCGTCGACCTTTACCCCGAAGTTCTTTTCCACGGTCCGGTCCAGAAGATCGAAGCCGCCGAAGGCGTAGGCCGCGTTGAACCTGTTGTTCTTGTAGCCGGGGATCTGCACGTAAGTATCCCGCATTATCGACGTCATCGTTATGGTCTTTCGGGACTTGTTGAAGGTGACCAGGATCACCGCGTCGGAGCGCTGGCGTCCCTGGCCCGGCCTCCTGTCCTGGCCGACGAGAAGGATATTGACGCACTTGCCGGGCGCAGCCGGCGCATCTTCCTTTTCTTCTTTTTCTTTGATATCCGCGTTTTCGGTGAACACCACCTCGTCCGGATGGACCTCGGGAAGCTCCGCGATGGACGCGTCTCCAGCCTGGGCCTCTATCTCGGCCTGATCGTAGGCGATGACCTCTTCCTCCGTCATCGGCTCCGCGGCGGGCTCTTCGCGGCTGATCTTATTCACCATGATATACGCGGTCCCGGCGAAGGCGCCCGCGGTGATGATCACCGCAAGAGCGGCGAAGAGCAGCACGGACAGGATGATCCTGGCCGGAAGGGATCTCTTCTTTTTTTCTTTTGGGGCACGCTGCTTCATATCGGTGTTTACGCTCAAATCAATAAATACTGCCGCTTGTCGACAATAGTAGTGTACATATTATGTAAAAAATATTATACAATGTTTTATTAATGAGTGCTACTAAATTTGCGTTTACTTTATAAAAGATAAGTAAAAGAATTATATCGACGCGCAAGATCAAACAATCAAGTAATCAAATCTAACTCAGGCCTATCGTTCCGCCGTTCCCCGAAGCTGCGACCTTGCCAATTTCCTTTTTCTGTCTTATTATATTGATCGGTGATCGGGCGGACGCCCGGGGCCGGAAAGGAGAACCATGAAAGACGTTTACGAATATTTCAGAAACGAGAACGAATACAGCGACTTTGACCTGGACGGGGCCTGCGTCAGGCTGTCTGAGGCGATAAAGTGCAAAAGCGTTTCCGACTGCGAGGATCCCGCCCCCTTTTTCGCGATCCACGAATTGATAAAGAAGAGCTTCCCGAACATCATGGCCGCGGGGACCTTTGAGGCCGTGGGAAGGAGCGTCCTCATCACCGTTCCCGGCAGTGATCCCTCGCTCAAGCCTGCCCTCTTCATGTCCCACATCGACGTAGTGCCGGTGGTCGAGGGCACCGAAAAGGACTGGACCTACGACGCGTATTCCGGCGCCATCGCCGAGGGATGCATCTGGGGCCGCGGCACTCAGGACATCAAGGTCCAGGTCTTCGCCGAGCTGGAGGCCATGGAATACCTGCTGGCAAAGGGCGGAAAGCTCAAAAGAACGGCCTATCTCGCCTTCGGACAGGACGAGGAGACCTTCAACACCGGAGCCCAGGCAATCTCCGATCTGCTCAAGTCCAGAGGCGTCACCCTCGAGTTCCTTCTGGACGAGGGCGGCAGCGGCATGAAGGACGGAGCGGTCTACGGAGCTCCCGGCTGCACCATCGCCAGCATCAATCTGATGGAAAAAGGCTATGCGGACCTGAAGCTCACCGTAAGGAGCAAGGGCGGTCATTCCAGCAGGCCCTTCGGAGGCACCTCCCTTGAAAGGCTCAGCAGAGCGATCACGAAGGTCTGCGATCATCCCTTCCCCCCGACCGTCTGCACCACCCTGAAGGGGACCTTCAACGCCCTGAAGCCCTACGTCACCGCGGAGCCTCTCAGGACCATACTGGCTGATCCGGACAAGAACGAAGCAAAGCTTGCCGAATACTGCCTTAACGACAAGGACCTCTTCCCCTTCGTGATCACCACCATCGCACCGACCATGATCTCGGGAAGCAGCGCCGCTCCCAACGTCATGCCCCAGAACATGAGCGCCGTCATCAATTTCAGGCTGGCGGCCGGGATGGACCCCGAAAAGCTCATGGCCCACTGCAGATCGGTGATAGACGATGATTCTGTGGAACTGGAGTTCCTGCAGGCCAACGCCGCGTCCGCCGAAGCCAGATGTGACGGATACGGTTACGCAAAGCTGGCCGAAGCCATGGAGCATTATTACGGCGGGGTGGTATTCGTGCCCTCGATCACCACGGGAGGCACCGACGCCCACTGCTACGAGCAGATCTGCGACACCTGCTTAAGGTGCGGCCCATTCATGATCCCCGAAGGTGAACAGGGAGCCCACGGGACCAACGAGAAGATGCGCATCAGGTCCTTCGCCCAGGGCATCAGGGTGCTGATCCGCCTGATGGAAGGCACCTGCTTCAGCGCCTAGACCGCGCCCCTGCCCCTAAAACATCTCAAAAAACGCAAAAGCTCCCGGCTGCTGAGCTGCAGCCGGGAGCTCATGTCTTACAGTCTATCGCTGATAAACGATGGATGCGGATGTATAAGATCAATAGGTCCTGAAGATCCTGATGATCTCGTCCCTGTCGGCACTTACGGTAAGGGCGAGCCTCAGGAGGATGGCCGCCTTCTGGGGCGGCAGATTGTCGGCGGCGACGGCCTTCGTCCTGTCCGCGGCGTTCTGGGTGATCACTCCGCTGCTGATGCGGGACGAGGTCACCACCGGGATGGCCAGCTCTGAGAGGGCCTTTCCGATCTCCTTGCTGACTCCGCCCGCGCCCGCGCTGGCGACCACCAGGCCGTCAGCTCCTTCGGCGAGCCTCGCCGGGAGCGCCGGATCGCAGTCGATATGGAAGTACATGACCCTTACGACGGGAAGATGCTCAAGGCCGCTGACGTCGAACTCGCTCTTGAGGGTGTGGGGCCTGGTGCTCTCGTAGTACCAGTGGATCTCCTCGTCGCGGATGACTCCCAGAAGGCCCCCCTCCACCTGATCCAGGGCAGTCACCATGTAGGTATTGCGCTTCTGGACGTCTCTTCCGCCGTAGATCCTGTCGGAGAAGACGACCATGACGCCCTTGCCCCTGGCCTGCGGGCAGGCTGCGGTGAGAACGGCCTGATAGATGTTCAGGGGGCCGTCGGCGGAGGTCGCCGTGGCGGGCCTCATGGCTCCCGTGATGACCACGGGCTTGTCGGTCTTTACGGTCAGATTCAGGAAGAAAGCGGTCTCGTCCATGGTGTCGGTGCCGTGGGTGATGACGAAGCCGCAGATATCGGGATCTTTCGAAAGCTCATTGATCCTCTTCGCTATGTGTATCAGATTTTCCGCCGTGATATTGTCGGAGGCGACGTTGCAGACCTGCTCTCCCTCGAGCCTTGCCAGCTTTTCGATGCCGGGGGCGGAGGCGATGATGTCTTCGACGGGCATGCTGCCCGCGGAATAGCCGGTGGTCTTGCCCGCCTCGCCTTTTCCGGAGATGGTCCCGCCGGTCCCAAGGATCACGACTTTTTTTAGTTCTTCGCCCATTTCAGTCCTCCGTTTCGTTCTAAACCAGCGACTTCAGGCGGTCGACGGTCTCTCTCACCATATCGCCTATGGACTGCTGCTTTACTCCTATGACCTGGTTGTTGCAGTGGCTCACCGGAAGCAGCAGCTTGAGGGCGCTGCTCTGGCCGACAGCAACAGCCATGGCGGGGGTCACTTCGCCCAGCAGGGAATCGGCGGATATGATGCCGATGGGGCCCGCTATGACGTCGGCGTCTCTGCAGGCCACGATGACCGGGTTCTCTCCGGTCGCTCCCTGGGACGCTCCGGCCTTCATCATGGCGGCGGTAGCGGTGCTGTTGGTCCCGATGGCGGTTATCTCGCAGGGGATGCCCTCGGCGATAACGCTCTCGACCAGGAGCTTTCCGAGCCTTCCCCCCTGCCCGTCGATGACTACGAGTTTCATGGTGTTCCTCCTTTCCGGGCAGCATGGCGCGCCCGGCAGCCTTCTATATCTTTGAATAGGAGAACTGGCCGTCGGCTGCTACGGTGCCGTCCTCGTGGAAGAGCTCCACCGCTATTATGCAGGTGCGGGAGCCCCTGTGGCGTACCGACGCCCTGCAGTTGAGAACGCCGTCCTGCTCTTCGGTGCTGACGTAATACTGAAGGCTGCAGTTCTGGGTGACGTACATGTCTCCGGTGGCCCGCGCGCAGGCTCCCGCGACAGCGTCTCCCAGGGCGTTGTATGCGCCGCCCGTCATGTGTCCCAGCATATCGGTGAGCTCGGGACGCCAGGCAAGAAAGCCTTCCGCGCTGTCAGGATCCGCCTCGGTCACCACGATATCGAGAAATTCGGAATAAGGCTGATGTTCCATAGAGATCTCCTTATAAAAAAAACTGGCTACATTATACAGCAAAGCGCGGGAAAATACAGCGGGATATTGGCGGCTGAGGTCCCGAAGCGGCCCCCGGAATTGTCTATATTCAGGTCAAATCGCCTATACCCTTGCGCTCGAATGTGATTCATGGTTTAATTTTGATGATGTAAAGATAATACCCGGCGACAGCGGCCGGAAAAGCGAGGAGACCACATGATCACACTGCCATACGGAAAGACCGGCATGCCCCTTGAAGAGGGAAACGCCGCAGTGCTTCATTCACATATCGCGGAGCTAAAGAGCGACGTTCCCGGAAGAGAGCTGGTGAGAAGAGCCCTGGAGGCTCCCATCGGTTCCCCCAGACTTAGAGACCTTGCGAAGGGCAAAAAGACCTGCTGCTTCATAATCTCTGACCACACAAGGCCCGTCCCCAGCAGGGACATCGTCCCCGAGATGCTGGCCGAGATCAGGGAAGGAAGCCCCGACATCGACGTCTTCTTTCTCGTAGCTACCGGCTGCCACAGGGAGACCCGCCCCGATGAGCTCAGGGCGAAGCTGGGCGACGAGATATTCGAGAGCGCGAAGATCCTGGTCCACGACTGCGACAGCGAAGACAATATAAAGATCGGAGTGCTGCCCTCCGGAGCGCCCCTGGTCCTGGACAAAAAAGCCCTGGACGCCGATCTGATGGTCGCAGAAGGCTTCATCGAGCCCCATTTCTTCGCAGGCTTCTCCGGCGGACGCAAGAGCATCCTTCCCGGCATCTGCGACAGGGTGACCGTCCTTGGCAACCACTGCGGAGCCTTCATCGACAGCCCCTTCGCCAGGACCGGCATCCTGGAGAACAATCCCATACACATCGACATGGTGGACGCCGTAAAGCAGGCAGGCCTTGATTTCATCGTCAACTGCATCATCGACGAGAACAAGAACACCGCCGCGGCCTTCGCAGGCGATCCCATCAAGGCTCACGAAGCGGGCTGCAGGGAGCTTCTCGGCTACTGCCGCATCGAGGCCGATCCCTCGGACATCGTCATCACCACCAACGGAGGCGCTCCCCTCGATCAGAACTTCTACCAGTGCGTCAAGTGCATGACCGCAGCGGAAGCGGCCGCGGTGGAAGGCGGCGTGATCATCGCCCTGTCTGAATGCGCCGACGGCATCGGCGGAGACTATTTCTACGCCCAGATGTCAGGGCCTCAGACCGCTCAGGAGCTCTACGACAGCTTCCTTGAGGTCCCCATGGAGCAGACTCCCCCCGACCAGTGGCAGAGCCAGATCTTCGCGAGAGTCCTGGCCCATCACCCGGTGATCGTGGTGACCAGGCCCGAGCTCAAAGAAGTCGTGGAGAAGTGCAAGTGCATGTACGCCCCTACCGCCCAGCAGGCTCTGGAGATGGCCTTCGAGATGAAGGGCAGGGACGCCAGGGTCACTGTCATTCCCGACGGAGTGTCGGTCATGGTCCAGATGAAAAAGTAAAAACGATCAAGAGCAATAAAAAATGCGGCCCGTCCGGCGGGATATCCTCGGATCGGGCCGCTTTTGTTTTTGCTGCTTCCTTCTTTAGCGGGGGAGCTCGATGGTCTTGTTGTCTTCGCTCTCCTTATAGAGCACGAACCTGCGGCCGATGGCCTGGACGAACTCGGCGTCCAGCCTTCCGGCAGCCTCGTTGGCCAGCTCCTTGACGTTGACGTCCGCGCTGTCCTGGACCTTGACCTTTACCATCTCGTGGACCCTGAGATAGTCCCGCATCTCGGCGAGGCAGGCCTCCGTCAGTTCGTTCTTTCCGATATATACCGTCGCCTCAAGACCGTTGGCGAGGCTCTTGAGATATGATCTCTGCTTTCCTGTGAGCATATTGTCGTCCTTTCACGGATCCGGGACCGGCAGACCTGCCCTATATCCCGGCGTCCTCTTTTATCTTTTTAAGTATATCCGCGTCGGCGGGGCAGAACTCAAGGCCGTCCACCTCTTCGGGGAGGATCCACCTGAGCTCGCTGTGTTCGAGGAGCCTGGGCTCCCCTTCGGCGATGACGCAGTCCATCAGCACCAGATGGATGGAGATGTCCGGGTAGATGTGGTCCAGCTCCATGTAGACCCCAAGTGGCCTGACGGTCACCGCCAGCTCCTCCCGGCACTCCCTTATGAGGGCCTGGCTTCTGGTCTCCCCTTCCTCGACCTTGCCGCCGGGGAACTCGAAGAGCCCGCCTCTCGCCTTGTATTCCGGCCGTCTGCAGACCATGAACCTGCCGTCGTCCCTCCTGACGAGGGCTGCGACGACGTCGCGCTTGACCGCTTCCATGACCTAGCCCAGCACCCTTACCTTGACGCCGTTGTCTCTGATGTAATCCTCGATCTGCTGCTTGTATCTCTTTTCGACAGAGATGATGATCCCGCCCTCTGACTCGGGGATGAAGCAGGTCGCGTCGTTGAAGCTCCTGACGAAGGCCATCCTGCTCCAGGGGATCGACACGTCGACGGTGCCCTCTCCGGTGAGACTGGCGCCGGTCTCGTCCAGGGTCAGGACCCGGGGCTTCTGATCCGCCATCATCTTCTCCGCGGTGGAGCTCATGGTCCTGTAGACCATCAGGCTCATGACGATGTTCGCGACCATCAGCACCATGGCGGCGACCTGGATGGCTCCGGCTCTGCGGGCAGTGATGCACATGACGGCGAGCATGACCAGCAGGGCTCCGCAGATGATGCTGTAGCGCTTCATGGCGCCCAGGTTGTCCCTGAGCTTTGCCGCCGGATTTCTGGAAAGAGCCTTGAACTGGCTCATCACGTTCACTGTTTCATTGTAAAAGGCGCGGCTGCCTTTTTCGTTTATCTCGATCTTCATTTTTATCTCCTTAAGAGTTTTTGCATTATCCGCAGGCCCGAAAGGAGCCTGTCTACAAAAGAGAGTATACATTTGTGAGCCTTAGGATGCAAGGCTGAAGCTTGCGCGAAGGACCCGCTTCTGATATGATCGTTCCATTATCTTCGGAAGGGACGGTCGTTCTCATGACGTCAGAGATCAAGGGAGTCATATTCGATATGGACGGGGTCATCTTCGACTCCGAGCGGGCGGTCCACCGCTGCTGGCTCAAGGTGGCGGAGAAATACGGCCTTCACGACATCGACGCCGTGTATCAGAGATGCATAGGGGTGAACGCGGACCTTTGCAGGAGGAATTTCCTCGAATTCTACGGTCCTGACATCCCCTACGACGAGATGCTCAAGGAGCGCCGCGCCCTGTATTTCAAGGATTACAGCGGCAAGGATCTTCCGGTGAAGCCGGGGGTCCTCGAGCTCCTTTCCTATCTGAAAGAACGCGGCCTCCCCACCGCCCTGGCCTCGTCGACCCGTATCGCCGTGGTCAGGCAGCAGATCGAGGACGCGGGCTTTCTGCCGTATTTTGACCGCATCATCGGGGGAGACATGGTGGAGCGCAGCAAGCCCGACCCGGAGATATTCCTGAAGGCCGCGGAGGCTCTTGGGCTTGGGGATGAGGATCCCGCCTCCATCGTCGTCATAGAGGATTCCTACAACGGGATCAGGGCTGCCCACGCGGCAGGGATGTTCCCGGTGATGGTCCCCGACATGCTGCCCCCAAGCGATGAGATGCGCGAAAAAGCAGGCGCCATACTCGGCAGCCTGCTGGATGTGATGTGCTGGATGAAGAGCCGCTGACCGGCTCTTTTTTTATTTAGAAGGTCTGGGTCTCGGTATTGAACCGGGGCAGCTTGGTGGCGCCGCTGCCGGAGCCGGGTCTCTGGGGCCTTGTGCCCTCGGTCCCGTTCTGACCGGGGAGCTGGGGCATCTGGCCGTCGGAAGGAAGCTGCGGAATCTGGCCGTCGGAAGGAAGCTGGGGCATAGTGCCTTCAGTCCCCTCGGAAGGCAGCTGGGGAGTCGCTCCGCTGACGCCGTCATTCTGACCGCTCCAGTCCTTCATTCCTGGCCTTTGAGGCCTGGTGCCCTCGGTCTCGCTCTGGCCAGGAAGCTGCGGCATCTGGCCGTCGGAAGGAAGCTGAGGCATAGTCCCCTCAGTTCCCTCGGAGGGCAGCTGGCCGTTCTGGCCGTTCATCCAGGGCATCTTGCCCTGCTGGCCATTCTGTCCAAAGCCCATGCCGTGGCTGCCGAAGCCTCCCATCCCGCCGGTGATGCCGACGTTCATGGTCAGGCTGTCCAGGGTGAAGCTGGCCACTTCGTTCCCGCCTACGGTAACTGTGTAGCTTTCTCCCTGCTCAAGAGAGGGCGAGGTGATCAGCACACACTGGAATGCCTTAGTAGGAACAAAGCTCGCAACGGTCTTTCCCGAAGAGTCCTTAAGGCAGATCTCCTGCCCCGCCGAGCCTGACGCTCCGACGAAGACGGTCCCCTGTCCCTGGGAGGAGGTCACGTTGGATGCCATCCCCGCCGCTCCGGAAGCGATCATGGTGCCCCCGGTCACATTGCAGCCGCGGACCCAGTCCACCGCCTGCTCGCCGTTTCCCGCAGGACCGTCCACATAGACCTCGCCGCCGTTGAGGTTTACCGAACCGTTGGAGTCGATGCCGTCGCCGCCGGAAGATATGGTGAGCTTTCCGCCGTTGATATTGATGGTGCACTGCTCAGCCGCCTGGCCTGCCTGACCCTGCATCCCGCCCATCATCACAGTACCGGAAGCGGACGAGGAGTCTGAAGCGGAGGCGTTGATACCGTCGTCCGAGGCGGTAATGTTCGTATCGCCGTCGTTGATATTGACCGTTTCGGCCTCAAGGCCTTCTTTAGCCTTGATATCCAGGGTCCCGCCGTTGACGCTTATGACCACGTCGCTGGCCATGCCGTTGGTCCCGGCGGTGATGGCCACGGACCCTCCGTTCATGTCCACGCTGTCCTTGCCCTGGATGCCGGTCTTCACCGCGGTCACGCTGACGCTGCCGCTCTCCACCGTCAGGGTATCCTTGGAGACGATGCCGTGCTTGTAATTCCCACTGACCTCAAGGCTGCCGCTGCCGCTGATGACCAGGTCTGCCTTGCTGAAGATGCATCCGTCGAGGGTGGAACCGTCGTCCTCGATGGAGTATTTGCTGCCGTCGGAGAGGGTGTTCATGCTGTCACCAGCCAGGGTGATGGTCACGTCAGATGCCGCCCTTACGTAAATGGCGGGACCGTTGGAGCAGCTGATGTCGGCTCCGTCCAGCACCAGCTCGACGTCCTGGCCTTCGGCGTCGACCAGGATCATCTGGTCCTTGTACTCGCCGCTCAGGGTGTAGGAGCCTCCGGACGTCACGGGGACGACGTTCACTCCGTTCATATCGTAGCTGGCGGTCTGGATCGGCTGGGAGGCCGAGGGAGCCTTTGCGGTTCCGCTCTGCTGGCCGCTCTGGGCGCCGGTCTCAGGCGCTTCGGAAGCGCTGCCCTGGGACTGGTCCGGGGAACCGTCCTGGGCGCTCTGGGGAGCGGGGCTCAGGGAGCCGCTTCCCCCTTCAAAGGTGATGCTGTCCGCGGCGCAGCCCGAGAGCATTCCCGCCGCCAGGCCAATGCACAGGGCAAGAGCCGCTATCTTTTTCATATTCTTATCGTTTTTCACAGTATTTCTCCTCCTTCTGCGTAGGTGCCGACCGAGACCTCAAGGTTCCCGTTCCTCTCCCTCATCGCGTCGATGAAGTCGCGAAGACGGGCCATGTCCTTCATCTCGATCCGGTAGTAGAGCTTGTAAAGGCTGCCCATGCTGGCGGTCTTTGCCCTTTCAAGCTGCCAGTCGTTCAGGTATTCGGTGAATATGTCGCTGAAAGCTCCGGTGAATTCCAGGCTCTCGGGGATCGATACCACCAGCCTCTGCTGCCTGTCGGCCTTGGCGGGAAGCCCTCCCGCCACCGCCATGACCAGGCAGACGCAGGCGGTGAATATCAGGGCGATTGCCAGGTATCCGGTGGAGCAGGCAAGTCCCGCCGCTACCGCCAGGAAGACGCTCACGATCTCTTTGGCGCTTCCCGGGATCGACCTGAACCTTACCAGGGCGAAGGTCCCCGCCACCGCGAGGCCCGTTCCGATGCTGCCGTTGACCATCAGCACGACCGTGCATACGATGGCGGGCAGGATCAGCAGGGTCACTCCCATGCCCTTGCTCTGGAAGCCTCCCTTTTCCGACGCGGCCCTTATGATAAGGCCGCAGGCAAAGGCGCAGAGCATGCAGAGAGCGTATCCGGTGAGAGTGAAACTTCCCTGTATGACTGAAGCGAATAATGTTTGCATCTTGTTTCCTCCGTTCTCTTTTCTTCGTTCATGATCCTGAGCGCTTCCCCCGCCTTGGAGAAGCTTGCCGGGCGGATACCGCAGCTGTCGATGGCCTTGGCCAGCCAAAGGGGCATAAAGCCGGGCGCCTTGACCTCCATCAGCACGGTCCCGGGGGGAAGTATCCTCTTTCCCGCCGTCCCGAGCCTGGGATCAAGATCATCGGTGCGGAACCTGATGCTCCGGTCGAAGGTGACCCTGAGAGTAGCGCTGCCAGTATCCTTGTAGGCCTGCCTGTTGTAAGCTATGAGCATTACCGGCCTCGGCTGTCCGTTTCTGCGCATGGTGTAGTCCAGCTCGGACATGATCTGGCTCTGCTGCGGGAGCAGCCCCTTTTGCAGGTACGCGTCCATGGCGGCGAGATCGGTAACGATCCTTCGCTTGGACACGGTGCCCAGGAACTTTTTCTTTACCTCGAAGAAGACTGGGCTGTCTTCATCCGGCGTCCCGTAGCAGCGGATGCGGAGCTTCTCCTTGTAGGCGAGGCCTTCGTTTCCCGCTTCTATGGATCTTCGGATCATCGAAAAGTCCGGAGAGTCAAGGTAAAGGCTGACCACCAGGCTGTCCGGGTATTCGGCGGGGACGAGCCTTTCGCCTGCCAGGCTCATTAGCCTGTTCTGCTGGTCCGGGGTGATCAGGTACTTCTTCTCTTTTCTGAGGAATGTTGACTGGTTCATGACTTTTCTCCTTTCGATGGTGTGATGATACCAACGGAAAAGGGAGAAAAGATGTGGCGAAAATGAAGACAGGGTCGGAGTTATGTGAAAGAAAGCTTCACAAATACAAAAAAAACGGGCATAAAGCCCGGTCATGTATATATATTAAGTAATTATCGCATCAGACATATGCCCCCGTCGGGGACGCTTCCGCTCACACTCTTCTCGCAGCGGTACTAAGCTCTGTCTTCGCCTTCGGCTCGCCAATCGCTAAGTACCGGCGGAATTCACATGCCCCTCCGAGGGCATATGCCGATGCATGTTAATATATTTATATGTAAATATCGATCGTGATCACTGCAGCATGTGCATGTGAAGGGCGTTCGAAAGATATTCCAGCGCCATTATGCCTCCCACGCTGTTGCCGTGAGCGTCCAGGGCAGGACCGTAGGTCCCGATCCCCATGCCGTACTTTGCGGGAGCGCAGATGCCTCCCCCGACTCCGCTCTTCGCGGGAAGGCCCGCCTTGACAGCGAACTCGCCGGAGCCGTCGTACATCCCGCAGGTGAACATCAGGGTATTGATGACCCTGGTGTGATAATCGTCGAGAAGGCGCCTGCCCGTCCTGATGTCCACTCCGTTGTTGGAAAGGACCGAGGCAAGGCCGGCCAGGCTCTTGGCGGTCACGTTGAGGCTGCACATCTTGAAATACAGGTCCACGGTCTCCATGGGATCGCCCTTGAGCACGCCCTTGCTCTTGAGAAGGTAGGCGATGGCCCTGTTCCTGTCGCCGGTGGATGCCTCCGAATGGTACACAGCCTCGTTGAGATGAATCGAATCGTCCAGGCAGAATTCCCGGGCGAAGGAGAGCATCTCGTCGAAGGTCACGTTTCCTACCAGATCGCCGGTGACCTGGATGGCCCCCGCGTTGATCAGGGGATTGTAGGGCTTGCTGCTGGCTGTATCCAGCTTCAGGATCGAATTGAAGGAATCCCCCGAAGGTTCCATCTGGACGCCGGAGAAGACCTCCGCGTCGCCGAGCATCCTGAGGGCTACCGCAAGGATCACGACCTTGCTGATGCTCTGAATGGAAAAATACCGGTCGGTATCACCGAACCCGATGATGCTGCCGCTCCTCTGCATGACGCAGATGCCGAAGTCCGAACCGTCGGATTTGGCAAGCTCGGGGATGTAGCTGGCTACGGTCCCCGCCGCGGCGCCCTTCTTTCCGGCTTCGTAGGCTCCCTTTACCTTTTCTATTATGATCTGCTCGGTGTTCTGCATAACTCCCTCCGCGCCAGGCGCGCAAGGCTCATCATACTACAAAGGCCTGCCCCGGTAAAGCCTTTTCGTTCAAAGAAAGGACAATTACGGTCAGCCCCTCCCCCGCGGGGTCAAAAAAATGTATAATATAAATGAATAGTAGAATTTTAGAATAAAAATACGGAGGTGCGGCATGGCAAAGGAAAAAGAAACTATGCTCGATCTTCTGATCGACGGAAAGATATATCAGTATCCCAAGGGGACCCTCATAAGCGAGATCGCGGCGGATCATCAGTCCCGCTATGAAAACGACATCGTCCTGGTCACGGCCAGCTCCTATCTTCGCGAGCTCCACCACCGGGTCCACAGGAACGGCGAGCTCAGGTTCATCACCACCGCGGACCAGATCGGCCACGAGACCTACAAGCGCAGCTGCGCCATGCTCTTCCTCACCGCCGTCAGCGAGATCGCAGGCGCCAGGGCGGCCTGCAGCACCATCCTTCACTTCTCCGTCGGAGACGGCCTGTTCTTCACACTGGCAGACGGCCTTGAGGCGGACGAAGCCTTCCTGCAGAAGATCGAAGAGAGGATGCACGCCCTGGCGGAGGCCAGGCTCCCCATCGTCAAGCAGTCGGTCAGCATCATGAAGGCCCGTGAGATCTTCAGGGACAGGGGCCTTGCCGACAAGGAGCAGCTTTTCAGGACCAGGCTCTCCAGCAGCGTCAATCTCTACAGCATCAACGATTACGCCGACTATTTCTACGGCTTCATGGCCAACCACACCGGCATCCTCAAGTACTTCAGGCTGGTGCCCTACATGGGAGGAGCCCTGCTCCAGATGCCGCCGAGAAAGAGCCCCAAGGTCCTGGGACCGGTCATGGACGAACCCAAGCTCTTCGCCGCCGAGATGGAGGGCGAGGAACAGGCGGCCGCCATGGGCATCGCCACCATCGGAGCCCTCAACCGCACTATCATAGACCAGAACACCAGGGAGATGATCCTGACCTGCGAGGCCCTGCAGGAGAGCCACATCTCCGGCATCGCCGACAGCATCGTCCAAAGGGACGGGGTCAAGTTCGTCATGATCGCCGGGCCCTCGTCCTCGGGAAAGACTACATTCTCCCAGAGGCTCTGCACCCAGCTTCGGGCAAGGGGCCTCAAGCCCCATTACGTGGGCGTGGACAACTACTTCAAGAACAGGGCGGATACGCCGAAGCTCCCCAACGGCCAGTACGACTTTGAGAGCCTTGCCGCCGTGGACGTGGAGGGCTTCAACAGGGACATGCTGGCCCTTCTGGACGGGGAAGAGGTCAAAATGCCCACCTTCGATTTCACCGAGGGCGTCCGGGTCTACAGAGGAGACACCATAAAACTGGGCAGGGAGGATCTGCTGGTCATCGAAGGTATCCACTGCCTCAACGACCGGCTCTCCACATCCCTGCCCGAAAACAGCAAGTTCAAGATATATATCAGCGCCCTGACCCAGGTCAACGTCGACGAGCACAACAGGATCCCCACCACCGACGGCAGGCTCCTCAGGCGCATGATCAGAGACAACCGCACCCGCGGCCACTCCGCCTCCAGGACCCTGGCCATGTGGCCGTCGGTAAGAGACGGCGAAGAGGAGAACATCTTCCCCTACCAGGGCACCGCAGACGTGATATTCAACTCCGCCCTGCCCTACGAGCTGGCGGTCCTAAAGCAGTACGCCCAGCCCCTGCTCTTCCAGGTGGATCAGGACGATCCCGGCTTTTTCGAGGCGAAGCGCCTGCTCAAGTTCCTCGACTACATCATCGGCCTTCCCGCAGAAGACGTTCCGGCCAACTCCATCATCAGGGAGTTCATCGGCGGAGGCTGCTACAGGCTGTAGCGGGCGGCCTCAGGCTACCTGCTGCACCCTCTCGCGGTGATCATCAGCCTGTCCTTGACCACGTCATTGCCAAACAGGTACAGCCTGTCGTAGAGGTTGACCGTGGAGCAGCAGTGGCCGGGGATCACCTTGACCATCTCGCCTGGGACCAGCTCCCTCGACGGGCCGAAGAGCTTCAGGTGCTCCTCGTTGACCTGGACCTCACCGTCTATGCGCTCACCGTCCATGGTAAGGATGACGGGAGGATCCTGATCGACGCCCAGGCCCTTGACTCCCACGTCCAGGATGGCGAGGCCTTCTCTCGTGCTGATGACGGTGGCCAGCACGAAGAGGGAATTCTTAAAGGGCAGGCTCTCAAGGCCTCCGTAGGTGGAATCGAGGAATATGTAGCTTCCGGCCTGAAGCTCGGTGTACACTCCGCCCTGAGCCTTCAGGACCGAGGTCCCGGTGCTTCCGCCGGAGACCGCCTTGACCTCAAGGCCGGCTTCTTTGAGCTTTGCGGTCAGGCTCACGATCTTCTGCTCGTTGGCGCGGGTCTCCCGCTCTCTTTCTTCTCCCGAAACGACGTGGGCGATATTGCCCGCGTATGCCTGGATCCCCGAGAATTCAAGGCCGGGAAGACCGTCGATGATCTTCGCCAGCCTGACGAAGTCCTCTTCCGTGGTCACGCCGCAGCGGCGCATGCCGATGTCGTATTCCACGTAGCAGTGGACCAGGGATCCTGCGGCCTCCGCTGCCCGGGAAAGCAGGCGGGCGTTGTCTTCGCTGTCCACGCAGACGGTCAGGCGGCACTTCTTTGCCAGAAGGGCGGCGCGGATCATCTTCTCGGGATCGACGATCTGGTTGGCTATCAGGATATCCTCGATGCCGCTGTCGGCCAGATCCTCAGCCTCGCTGAGCTTGGCGCAGGTGATGCCGATGGCGCCGAAGCCCATCTGCATGTGGGCGATGGCGGAGCACTTGTTGGATTTATAGTGGGGCCTCAGCTGAAGCTTCCTGCCGTGGAGCAGGTCCTCCATGGCTCTCATGTTCTCGATAAGTATCTTTTCATCGGCGACGAGCGCGGGGGTCGCCAGCTGTGTCAGCTTCATCTCATATCCTTTCCGTCCGGATCTGCCGGACCGCTTCGATGCTCTTTTTACGGCGGCGGGCGCGGTCAGAGGGCCGCTATTCGATCCCCAGGTATTCGATCACGTCCAGGGCGTTGGTGTCGGGCTTGGCCTTTGGGAAGACCTTCTCGATGACGCCGTTCTCATCGATGATGTAAGTGGTCCTGACCACGCCGAAGCTGGTCTTTCCGTACATCTTCTTCTCCTGCCAAACGTCGTAGGCCTTTATGACCTCCATCTCCGGGTCGGAGAGGAGTATGAACGGCAGGTTATTCTTGTCCGCGAAGCCCTTGTGGGACTTTACGCTGTCCTTGCTGATCCCTATCACGGGCACCTCGTTGGCCCTGTATACGTCGTAGACCACCGCGAAGGCGCAGGCCTGCCTGGTGCAGCCGGCGGTGTTGTCCTTGGGATAAAAATACAGTACGACTTTTTTGCCGGCGAAATCCGACAGGCTGACCATATTGCCGTCCTTATCAGGCAGAGTGAAATCGGGAGCCTTCATTCCTTCTTTGAGCATGTTTTCCTCCTTGGCTTGACTGGCAGTTCGGGGATGCTGCGGCGGTATGCGGTCCGCAGCCTGATCATATTTTATCACATGCCGCGGTCAGCAAAAAGACGGGCGGACGCTGATTTTGCATCGGGACGGTGACCGCGCGGCTCATGTCCTCCCGCCGCCAAAGGTCCTTTCACAAAGCCTGTGCTCCTGATATAATATTTCTATTACAGGAAGGAGGCCTCAAATGGATACCACTGCCCTCTACAGGCTCTCGTACGGAGTCTTCATGCTGGCCAGCCGCTCCGGGGAGACCGTCAACGGGTGCATAACCAACACCTGCATCCAGGTCGCCAACGACCCGGTCCGCATCGCCGTCTGCGTCATCAATTCCAACTACACCTGCGATATCATAAAAAAGAGCGGAGTTTTCTGCCTCAGCCTTCTGGACAGGACCTGCAGCTTCGATACCATCGTGCGCTGGGGATTTCAGACCGGAAGGAAGGTGGACAAGTTCGCAGGGATGGAGCTGCCCGAGGACGAAAACGGCGTCCCCTATCTCACCTGGAGCACCTGCGCCATGATCAGCGCCAGGGTCGTCCAGAGCCTTGATCTGGGAAGCCACACCATGTTCATCGCCGAGGTGCTGGACGCGAAGGTCCTGTCCCCAAACGAGCCCTTGACCTACGCCTATTACCAGAGCAGCGTCAAGCCCAAACCGAAGGCTCCGGCGGAGCCGAAGGTCCCCAAGGCCTGGAAATGCAGCATCTGCGGTCATGTCTACGAGGGCGCGGAGCTCCCCAAAGACTACGTCTGTCCCCTCTGCGGACACGGCCCCGAAGACTTCGAACCGGTATACTAGCTCTCGACCTTTCACAAGAAAATGGACGACAAAAGCATCATCGAACTATATTTAATGCGTTCACCTGATGCCGGAGGCTTTGCCGCGAAGCGCTTCGGTGACGCCTGTTACAAAGTGGCCTTCAGCGCCCTTCGGGACGAAGAAAAGGCTGAAAAGTGTCTTGAGAAGACCTGGGAACAGGCGCGAGGACTCATCCCGCCTGCAAGGCCTGTCTTTCCTGCGGCCTTTTTCGCAAAGCTTACGCGGGACATCGCCTTTGACGAAAGGGAAGGAGCCTCTGCCGTCCCGCTCCCAAGCGGGGGATCTGCCGTCAGCGCTCTGAACGACTGGCTCTACAGTCTCTCGCCAGAGGACAGGACTCTGATCATCAGAAAAGACTGGCTCATGCTTACTGCGAAAGAGGCTGCTGCTTCTCTGGGTATGACCGAAGCCGCCGCGGAGCAGAGGATCTCATCACTTCATGACAGCCTCGCTGCCTGCCTCCCAGGCAGTGAAAATGTCCCTGCAGATGATCACGCCCTTCAGCGCCTGTTCGGTCGCATCGATGATGAACTGGTCTTTCTGGCGATCGCAAGAACGAAGAACAGCGGAGAAGTCCAGGTCTCCCAGATGAAAAAGAATGCCCTCTTCGCCGTCATTATCCTGATAGTCCTGTGCGTTCTGGTATTCTTCCTGAAACGCTGATCTTCTTTCGCTTCGCTTTACATCCTTAAAGACTTGACTGCAAACGCAGCCCTTCGGGGCTGCTTTTATTTTGCATGAAACGCGGCCCTTGCGAAGACGGACGCCGGCGCTGGAGGACCGGTCGTAATTTTTACATCGCTTCCTATGAGAAAGATCATGGAGGTGATGATAGATGGCAAACAACAGGCCAGACCGGACGGAGCGGCCGAAATCTCCGGTCAGACAGGACAATATCAACGGACGCTCATTGTACAATGACCATGTACAGGAGGTCATCATGACGACTCGGGACGGTTTCGCTGAAAGGCTCGCTTCACTGAGGATGGCCAAGCAGGTCTCGGCGCGGGAGATGAGTCTGTCGCTGGGACAGGGCGCGGGATACATAAACAATATCGAGAACGGCCACAATCTGCCGTCGATGGCGATGTTCTTCGAGATATGTGAATACCTGAGCGTGACTCCGGTGGAATTCTTCAACTACTGCAATGCTACGGAAAAGACCGGGACCGATCCTCTGTTCGATCTGGATGATAAGGCGGCAAGGATTATCTCGGAGCTTGCGGATATGCTCAGATCCGGACAGGGAAGGAAGGAGAAATGAAATGAAAAAACTGATCGCATATATACTTATGATTATCATGATGGCGGCGCTGGCCTCCTGCGGCTCGGCCCAGGTCCCCGCCCAAATCCAGACCGCGGCTCCCGAAAGCTCCGGGCAGACTGCCGAACAAGGATCGGACCAGTCCGCTCAGTCCTCCCCGGAGCAAAGCAGCGGGGCATCTTCAGAGCAGGGCAAAGAGGAGACAAAGCCTGAAGAGCCTGACAAGCCGGCATACGACGTGGACGGTCTCCTGATCGCGGAATGCGAAGGAGCCAGGCTCACCATCGAAGGCGTGGAAGAGTCCTGGACGGGAGGAGTACAGTTCAATATACTCTGCGAGAACCTCACGTCCGACAAGACCCTCATGTACTCCATCGACGACACGGCGGTCAACGGTTACATGATCGGAAGCTTCTTCGCCAATGAAGTCGCCCCGGGCAAGAAGGCCTTCGAAGACCTTTCCTTCAGCAGTTCAGACCTCAGCGCGTCCGGCATAACTTCTTGCGACAAGGTCGAACTGAAGCTGCGGGTCTACGACTCCAACGACTGGAGCGCGGCCCCGCTGATCGAAGACCGCTTCGCCTTCTATCCCACCGGGCTTTCCGATGAAGAGATCGTTATCCCGGACCGCCCAACGACGGAAGGCGAGATGATAGTCGAGGACAACGAGAACTTCGACTTCATCATCCTCGGCGCGGAGACCAGTTCTCTGGGCGGATACCGCCTCAACTGCTATATGGAGAACAAGACCGACAAGACCCTGATGTACACCTGGGACGAGACCTCGGTCAACGGATTCATGATCGATCCCTTCTGGGCAAGGAGCGTTTCACCGGGCTGCAGGCTCAGGTCGGACATAAGCTTCAGCAGCAGCAAGCTGAAGGAGAACCACATCGACACGGTCGAGGAGATCGAATTCAAGCTCAAGGTCTACGACAACGAAAACTGGCTGGGCAAGGACAGATTCGAAAAGGTCTTCACCATCACGATCACCCAATAATAGATAGTAAAAAAAGGCCTGATGCGCCTGAACATGCTGAAAAGACAGCCCTCCGGGGCTGTCTTTTTTTCTGTCTTTCATCGGACAAGCAGGCGCCATCCTGACATATTCATTATTTTACATTCAGACTTCCATTTATTATCTATTCAAAATTGCTCGTTAACAAGTCAATTTATATAATTACTATGCATCTACATGTGCAGACGGGGAGGTGAGCCGGTTTGAAGCATCCTTGCATAGAATTCATAACGGCATGTTCCTGATGTGAGGTCTACGGAGGATTCGTGGAATCCCTTGCACCCGACTATCCCGACGTGGAGGTCAAGACCTATACCGCAGGGATCGATGACGCGTACATACCGAAATACGGCGTACTCACATCGAGCCTGCTGGTCATCAACGAATCAGTAGCAGTAACGAGCATAAGCAAAAAATCGATCCGAAAGGCCTTTGAACAGGCCCGCTGGCTCGCACAGCAGGAATAAATGCAAACAGTGATCAATTTCATAAAAGACGTTTTTCTTTCCGCGATGAGCATGCTGAACAGCGCGTCCCCGTGGATGATCTTCAGCTTCGCCATCGCGGGAGTCATCCATGAGTTCGTAGGTCCCGAGAGGATGAAGAAGACCTCGGTGGGATCGACCGGCTTTATGGGCCTGATCTGGGCGACGATCACCGGTATGATAGTCCCCATCTGCAGCTGCGGCACCATACCCCTGGGGATCAGCATGTACTATTCCGGAGCCTATCTGGGCCCAGTCCTCACCTTTATGACCTCCGGCCCCATGATCAACCCCATAGCGATCATACTGGCCTTCGGCCTTCTGGGAAAAGAAATAACCACCATATATATACTCACAGGCTTCTTCGGCCCGCTGCTGATCGGGATGCTCGCCAACAAGCTGGCGGGAGACGAGCTCTACTATAAGCCGGCCTACGAGCAGTCCGCCTCCAGGATCAAGCTCCAGACCATGGAGCCCTCCTTCGGCGAAAAGGTGGTCAAGGGCCTGAGATGGTCCTTCACCGAGCTCGCGGTGACCATAGGCAAGTTCACCGTATCCGGGATGCTCATCGCGGGCACCCTGTTCACCGTAGTCCCCCAGACCGCCATCCAGCGCTACCTGGGAGATCCGGGGATGGTATCCCTTCTGGGGATCACCGTGGTGGCGGCCCTCATGTACGTCTGCGCCGTGGGACACATCCCCTTCATCGCAGCCCTGGTCGCCAGCGGAGCGGCCCCGGGCGTCGCGGTCACCTTCCTCATGGCAGGCTGCGCGACCAACATAGCGGAGCTCATCAATATAAGAAAGCTCATCGGCAAGAGAGCGGTTAGGCTGTATTCCCTTTCGGTCATCATCCTTTCAGAGATCGCGGGATACGCCACCAACAAGCTCCTGCCCGATTTCAAGCCCGTCCTCAACTACGACGCGGTGACCCACAGCATAACCAACGCCAACAAGCTGATCATCGAATTCCCCGGCTGGCTGGCCAACATATGCTCCGCCATACTCATAGGCTACGCTCTCCTGGCGCTCTACCGCTGGGTCAGAAAGCAGATAGACAACCTTTAACCCATAACCATAATGCGAAAGGAGACCCATATGAAAGTCGCATATCTGGTAGAATCCGACCATGGCAGAGAGATCCTCGAGAACATGATCATTCCCCAGCTTGAAAAAGGTATCCACGGCGCCGACGTCGTAGGCATGATGTTCTTCTTCGACAACTGCTACATGCTGGTCGAAGGCAGCGACATCGCCGACAAGCTCGCCAAGCTATCCGAGAAGACCGGCATGATGCTCATGGCCTGCGACCGCTGCTGCTTCCAGAGAGAGATCGACCAGAAGCTGGTCGCTCCCGCAGGCATCGGCTGCTTCCCCAACGTATACGCAGCTCTCGGCGGCGTAGGCGTCGATCAGGTGATCACCATCTAATATGCAAAGACCATTCTGCCTGTTCACCTTCAACAGCAGAAATTACGCTGCAGGCGCGATGGTCACCCTGAAAAGGGCAGGCATCGAGGCGGCGATAATGCCGACCCCCAGAAGCCTCACCGCGTCCTGCGGCCTTGCGGTAAGGGTCGCTCCCGAGGACGGAGAGGAAGCTCTCAAAGTCCTTGCCGCTTTCTGCGGAAGAAAGACCATCAACGTCTACAGCGCTTCCATCGAAGGAGGCAGGCCCGTTTACAAGGAGACAGAACTTAATGTTCATTGATATGCACGTCCACGAATGGTCCTTCTCCAGGGACAGCATCATGCCCCTCAAGGACATCGTGGCAAGAGCCAAAGAGATGGGCATGGGCGCCATCTGCATCACCGACCACGACAGCCTGGGCATCAAGACCGAAGCCGAGCGCTACTCGAGGGAGATCGGTTTTCCAATCTTCGTCGGAGTCGAGGTCCTGACCGTGCAGGGCGACATCGTGGCCTTCGGAAGCCCCTACGCCTTCCAGCCCCGGACCATCGACGCTCAGGAATTCATCAACTACGTCCACAGCTACGGCGGCGCATGCTTCTCCGCCCACCCCTTCAGGAACAACAACAGGGGCCTTGAGGAGCATCTCGGCGTCGTGAAGATGCTGGACGGAGTGGAGGTCCTCAACGGGAGCACGTCCCTTGAGGCCAACAGGACCGCTCTGGAATACTCCAGAAAATACAACATCCAGCCCGTCGCCTGCAGCGACGCCCATAAGCTGGAGAAGCTGGGCTGCTACGCGACCTGGCTGCCCGAAGACCCCAGGACCCTGGAGGAGTTCATCCAGGTCCTGCGCAGCGGAAAATGCCGTCCCGCCATCTGGGAAGGCGATCATTACAGGATAGTGGAAGACTTCTAAATGTCGATAATCGTAGATCACGTCACAAAAAGCTTCTCGGAGAGAAACAGAAGGCGCCAGAGCAAGCTGGTGCTCAAGGACGTCTGCTTTGAAGTGCCCGACGGCGAGTTCGTCAGCCTTCTGGGGCCTTCAGGCTGCGGAAAGTCCACGACCCTCACCATAATCGCGGGCTTTCAGGGAAGGGACAGCGGCGACGTGATCGTAAACGGCAGGACCGTCACCAGGCCCGGCCCCGACAGAGCCTTCGTCTTTCAGGACTACGCCTTGCTGCCCTGGATGAAGGTAGGAGAGAACATCACCTACCCGATGAAGATGCAGAGGGTCCCGAAGGAAGAGCGGGAAAAGCGCCTTGACGAGCTTCTCTCCCTGGCCCAGCTCCAGGAGTGCAGGGACCAGTATATCAACGAGCTCTCCGGAGGGATGAAGCAGAGAGTCGCTCTGCTTCGGGCCATCGCCTGCGATCCCGAGGTGCTGCTCATGGACGAGCCCCTGGGCGCCGTGGACTTTCAGATGAGAAAGCTGCTGCAGCTCCAGCTGGAGTCCATACTGATGCAGAAGAAGGTCACCACCCTGATGGTCACCCACGACGTGGACGAGGCCGTATATCTCAGCGACCGGGTCATCGTCATGGGAAGGGACCACGGGAACATCCTGGCCGACGTCGCCATAGAGCTGGACAGGCCCAGAGACAGGACGTCGGAAAAGTATCACGGATACTGCGACCAGCTGACCGAGCTGCTCAAGACCGCCCTTTCAGGGGAGGTATTCACCAAAGAGGATGAGGACATCATGAACTTCATCAAGAACGCCGAGATCGAGTCAAGGAGGCACTGCTGATGGAAGAAAAAGATCAGCTCCAGAGCCGGCAGTGGAAGAGCTTCAGCGACCGGAGCCGCACCATGAACATGGGCACCCAGGCGCTGAAAAAGCTCAACTATCCGGCAGTCACCATGCTCCTCGTGCTGATGGCGGCCTGGTACTTCGGAGCCCACGTATACAACAAGCCCTTCGTCTTCCCGTACTTCGAGGTAGTCATGGGAAGGATCGGCGAAGCCCTGACGGATCTGGCGGTCCTGAGGGCAATAGGGATCACCATGAGGAGGGTCCTGCTGGGAACTCTTTACGGATTCATCATCGGCCTGCCCCTGGGCATGGCCATGGGCTTCTCCCCCCTCATAATGAAGACCCTCTCCCCCTTCGTCAACGCGGTGAGGCAGATACCTACCACCGCATGGGTCCCCCTGGCGATCATCTGGTTCGGCCTGGGCGACGGCCCCACCCTCTTCGTCCTGGCCCTTCACGGAGTGTTCGTCATAATCCTGAACACCGCCGCAGGAGTCATGGACATCAACCCCGAGTACTACAACGCGGTGAAGAGCATGGGCGCGGGACCCGTAGAGATAGTCAAAGATGTTATCTTCCCGGGGGCTCTCCCCGGTGTGATAACGGGCATCCGCCTGGCCATGGGCATGGGCTGGATGACCGTAGTCTGAGCGGAGTTCATCGCAACGAATACCGGCTTCGGATATATGATCCACGCAGCCCAGATAGACATGGGGACCGATACCTGCATCGCCTACATGCTCATCTCCGGGATCCTGGGACTGGCCCTGGACAGAGTGCTGCTCATGATCGAATCCCTGGTCCTGCGCTGGAAGCGCTAGTATTCGCAGATGACCCTCCGGTCGGAGGAAAAATCCGCCCCGCTTTATGCGGACATTCGTTATTACTAAATCGTTTTCAGAAATAGTTTTCAGAGGTAACTAATATGAGAAAACTGATCTCAGTCCTCCTTGCGGCTGTCATGCTCTTCAGCCTCGCTTCCTGCGGGCTCCACGACAGCAGCACCAAGACCAGCGTAGTCAAGACCGACTACGACGTTCAGGCCGCCATCAAGCCCTATCTGGACAACCTGATGGAGATGACCGAGGACGACAAGAATTATCAGATCGAGATGGGTTACAATGACTGCGACCACATGGTAACAGCCATCATCGGCGAGAAGTGCGGTCTCTATGAGGCCCTCGGACTTCACGTCAACGTGACCAAGAGCGGAAAGACCAAGGACGGCCTGGTCTCCGGCGAAATGGACGTAGGATACGCCTCCCTCACCGGTATGCTTAAGGCCGGTTCCGAAGGCGCACCCGTCATGATCCCCGCAGGAAGCCATCTTGGCGGTTCCAAGTACATCGTCGTCAGGACTGACATCGAGAAGCCCGAGGATATGCTCGGCAAGACCCTGGTCATAAGCTCCAACGACATGGTACAGCCCAACTGGAGATCCTTCTGCAACCAGATCGGCATCCCCTTCATCACCGACTACTATGAGCAGATCGACATGGGATCCTCCGAGAAGAACATCGCTCTCAAGGCCGGCCAGATCGACGGCTACATCGACTGCGATCCCTACGCCTCCATCGCAGAGTTTGAAGGCATAGGCAAGATCGTCGGTACCGAGTGGGGCGCTGCCCACGTCTCCGATGACAGGACCGAAGGCTGGGGAGTCCACTGCGGATACTACCTCAACACCGACTTCGCGGCGGCCCATCCCGCTCTCGCACAGAGACTGGTCCTGGCCCACTGCCTCGCCATCCAGTACATGTATCTGCACCCCTACAACGCAGCTATGATGTTCGCCGACGGCTTCGGCGTCAACCCCGCCGTAGGCCTCAGGACCATCTACATCAAGCTCTGCGCAGAGGGACGCACCATCTGCTACAAGATCGACGAGACCAACATCCAGAACTACAAGGATTACTACGCCAGCTTCGCGATCCCCGAGAACAAGAGGCCTGTGCTGCAGTATCTGGAGCAGTTCGTGGACACCAGCATCTATGATACCCTGGGAATGGTGGATTTCTACGAGTTCATCAAGAACGAAGTAGATCCTCTCTACCCCATCATGATGGACTATGCTGACTTCCTCGAGACCGCAGAGACCATTGATGGCATCGATCACTCCAGCACAGTAGGCAAGGAAGTCGAAAAGTGGATGAACGGCCATCAGATCGTCGACGAGCTCGACCAGACCAAGAGGCTCTGCGAGTACGACTTCAGCGGAGATGAAATGGTCATGACCTGGGACATCGACCCCGAGACCCTTGAAAAGGGAGACCTCTACAAGGACTACAAGGCAGGCACCCTCCAGTAGAGCTGCTGCCTGAAAACTGATCCCAATGCCCCGAAGGACCCCTTCGGGGCAGTTTGTGTATTTGATGATGAACAGAAAACTGCTTAAGATCATAATAGTTCCCGTACTTGCCATTGCCCTGATCTTCGGCCTCGCCATGCTGAGAGAGCATCTGCAGGAAAGGGACGACGAGCTCGCCCTCCACTCCGACAGAAAGTACGCGGAGCCGGTCCCTCAGGACGACGAAAGGCTCGCCGCCTATCTTGAGGCCCATCCCGAGAAGGAGGAGGTCCTCATAATGGCCTGCGCGGGAGATCTTACCAACGACGGGACCGAGGACCTGGTGGTCGTATACCATTCCGGCTCCCACGGCGAATGCGAGAGCGTCGCCTGCGTGTTCTCTGCCGACGGCACCTTCTGGGAGACTCCCGCCACCCCGGCGCCCCAGCAGCACCAGAAGCTCCGCTTCTTCAACATGGACAAGGAGGAAGAGCTGGAGCTCCTGGTCACCGGCGACAAGAACGGCGACGTAGGCTACGCCATCTACCGGATAATCGACGGAGAACTTATAAACCTCTTCGGAGAAGGCATGGAGGACTGCTGCTGATTTGAGAAGGCCTGCTCTGAAAAACGGGGCTGCGGCCCTGATCATAGCCCTCATTGCCGCGGCAGCCGCCCTCTTTCTTCTTCCCAAGGATGACGAGAGGAGCGGCTCTCTTCGGATAGGCTGCGGAGACGATATCAGCGGGATCTACACCGAAAGGATCTGCGAAAAGGCCCGGGAGGAGGGCCTGGGCGAGAGCTTCGCGGCTCAGTTCACCTTCGCCGACTGCTGCTCCAACGCAGCCCAGTGGGCCCTGGAGACCGAGGACATCGATCTGGGCTTTTACTGCAGCGCCGCCGCCCATTCCCTGGTCAGAGCCCTGGATGGATACGAGATCTACGGGCCCGCGGTGATGAACTGCGAAGTCCTGGCGGTGAGAAAGGGAGAGGATCCCTCCGAGGCGAAGACCCTCGGAGTGCCCAGGGGCAGGGAGTTCCTCGGCAGCCTGACCGAAGGACTGTATCCAGCCATCGGAGAGAAAGACCAGGTGAACCGGGGCTATCTCATGTACGCTTTAAGGAGCGGCGACGTGGACGCGGTCATCGCGGATATCTCGGCAGTTTCCGCCCTTACAGAGGAGGCAGACTTTTACCCTTTGTCCTCTACCGACTATATCTCCTACTGCCTGGTCATAAGAAAGGACCTCAAGGGCACCAAAGCCTTCGAGAGCTTTCTCAGGTGCCTGGATCTGGCGGCTGAGGAGCTCAACGGCCAGGAAGCCCAGGAGGAGGTCACCGGTCTTGACGAGGACATGCTCAAGGCCGCCCGCCTTAAATTCATAGGCAGCATATAGCCCTACGGTCAGAGGGGCCTCGCGAAGATGTCCGAGCAGAACATGCTCAACGCCGATCTCACCCAGGAGCTCAAGACCGGCCAGCCCGTGATCAAGGCCGAGGAGCCCAAGGTCAGCGAGGTCCAGAAGATCGAGGTCGACAAGAACGGCCCGCAAGCAGGCGAGCAGCCCAAACCCCAGGTACCGATAGCCTAAGGACCGGCAGATCCGGCAGAAAAGCACCCGATCAAAGTAAAACAAGCCCCGCAGGATCCTTTCAAAGGCTCTGCGGGGCATTTTCATGTCCGTCTTGCGGCGGCCGCGCCGCATATTTTTTTCCGCGCAGCATCGCTTTTTTCGACGTTATTCACCGTCCCTCGAAGCGAGGTCTCTCCAGCTCATGACCCTCCTGACCATTGACTCCGTGTCCAGGACGCCCAGGGCAAAGCCCTTGCGCACCAACTCGGCCGGAACGTACTCGTCGTACTTCTCAAAGACCGGGACCTCCTTCTCGTAGACCAGCTCCATGGGGTCGACGCCCAGAGAAGCTTCCTCGCTGACGATACGGTAGAACTCATCCTCCCCCGCCTGCATGGTGAACTGCATGCAGTAGGGCCTGGACGACTGAAGCCCCTTTAGGCCCAGCCTTCCCGCGCAGCGGATCTTGAGAAAACGCTCCAGGGCAAGGAAGGAGTAGCTCCCCAGCCACGGGAACAGGGCCCACATCTTTCCGCCCAGGTGGACCAGGGGCCTTCTGGACATCATGGACCTTCTGAAGGTGCCTCTGGCGTCCTCCAGCCTGCAGACCGCGTGGGGCATCAGGTATGGATAGTTCCTGTCCTCTGCCAGCACCCGGTACATCCTTTCAAGGATCCTGTCGTGGATGTCCCCCGCTACGTCGCCGAAATAGGCCGGGATATTGCCCTTGACCATGGTGCACCAGACCTCTTTTCTCTGGTGATCGATCTCTTCGACGACCCAGACCCTGCCGGCGATGGCGATCTTGTCTCCCACCGGAGGCGGTTTCACGATGGTCCCCAGCTGCTCGGAGCCGGCGTGGACGGTGTATTCCACGTTCTCCTGAAAGACCGCGTAGAACTTATAGTTGTTGACGATCCTTTCGCCGGTCAGCCCGACGATGAGGCCTCCGTTCTCGGTCCGCTGGATGTGGTCGATCTCCAGAAGGTGCCTGAGAAGGACCCTGTAATCGTCCTGACTGATGCGCTTGAAGGCGCTTAATCCCAGGACCCTGGAAGCAAGCTCCGCCGGGGTCATCTCCCCGGAGGACGCCAGGGTGCTCATGGTCTGATGATAGAGCAGGCTGTAGGGGAGCCGGTCCAGCCTGGGAGGCTCCACAAAACGCTCCTCGGCGTAGAGCTGGACCAGGGCGATGCCCTGGATAAGGTACCAGGGGATCTGGTCCGGCAGCATGGCCCTGGCCTCCTGGTGCTCCTCCCTCATGACGAACCACATCTCGGAGGGGTCTCCCCTTCTTCCGGTGCGGCCCATCCTCTGAAGAAAGCCCGATACCGTAAAGGGAGCGTCTATCTGAAATGCCCGCTCCAGCCTTCCGATGTCGATGCCCAACTCAAGGGTCGCGGTGGCGCAGACCGACTTCACCGAGTCGTCGTCCTTCATGTCGTCCTCCGCGGTCTCCCGGTAGGAGGCCGACAGGTTGCCGTGATGGATCAGGAAGCGGTCGGGCTCATGGTTGGCTTCGCAGTACTGCCTGAGGCTCTGGCAGACCGTCTCGCATTCCTCTCTGGAATTGGTGAAGATGAGGCACTTTCTGCCTTTGGTATGCTCGAAGATAAATCCCAGGCCGGGATCGGAGGCCTTGGGAGCCTCGTCGGTGGGCTCCTCCAGGATGGGGGTCTCCACCGTTATCTCCTTCCCCTCGTCGGCCTGATATCCGGAGTTGTAGAAATGCTCCATGCTCAGGCGCCAGACCTCTTTTCCCCCGTCGAACTTCGGTATCACCGTGCCTCTGGTGCTGCCCGAGGACAGGAACCTTCCCGCCGCCTCGGGATCTCCAATGGTCGCGGAAAGCCCGATCCTTCTGGGATCGCAGCCGGCGAGCCTGCAGAGCCTTTCAATGAGACAGAAGGTCTGAAGGCCCCTGTCTGCCCGAAGCAGCGAATGGATCTCGTCGATGACGATGAACCTGAGGTCGGAGAACAGGGACGGGATCTCCATGTGCTTGTTGATCAGCAGGGATTCCAGGGATTCGGGGGTGATCTGAAGGATGCCCGAAGGCTTTTTTATGAGCTTTCTCTTCCCGGTCTGGGAGGCGTCCCCGTGCCAGCGGGTCACCGGGATCCCCTCCTCCTCGCAGAGCTCGCTGAGCCTTCCGAACTGGTCGTTGATCAGGGCCTTGAGGGGTGCGATATACAGGACGCCCACGGTCCTTGAGGGGGCTTCGTCCAGCAGGGTGAGTATGGGGAAAAAGGCCGCTTCGGTCTTGCCCGAGGCGGTGGATGCGGTGATCAGAACGTTCCTGTCCGTGCCGAATATGGCCTCGCCCGCGGCGTTCTGGACAGCTCTGAGGCTCTGCCAGCCGGACCGGTATATGTAGTCCTGTATGAAGGGCGCGTAGCGTTCAAAGACGTTCATATGGTAAACTCCGCGAAGGCCTTGTCCGCGTCGTCGGACACCGCTTCGGACTTGGCGAACTCAAAGCTGTCTGAGTCCATGAGGGCCGCGATGGTAAGGCCCGGATCCTGGTACATGATGTCCAAAAGCTCGATGAAGTCCCTTATGACCTCTCTGGGGGTGATGTTCTGGTCCGCCCCGATCCGTCCGAACTCGATCTTGATGAAATCGGCGAGGTCGTCTGTGGTCAGCCTCCTCTCGTACTCGTAAAGGCCGGCATGCATGTCCGCCAGCTTTTCGCACAGGACCAGCATCTCCTCGGCGGTGAGAGCCTCCAGCCTTATGACCGGAGCCAGCATGTCTCTTGCTCCCGGCCTTGAGAACCGCCCCTCCGCCAGCCTGGAGCGCAGCGCCTCGTAGCTGTAGACGCCCCTCCTCTTGTCCTCCATGGCCTGAGGGGTGGAGCTCATGATGATCCCCAGATACCTGGCCTTGCCCTGCAGGGTGTCGTTGTACATGGTCAGGATCTTCTCGTAGTTGTACTGGCGGGTGATGGAATTGGGGATCTTGTATATATTGACCAGCTCGTCGATCATGATCATCAGGCCAGAGTAGCCGGCGAGCCTGAAGAACACCGCGAAGAGCTTGATGTATTCGTACCAGTTGTCGTCGGTGATGATGACCCCTACCCCCAGGTCCTGCCTGGCCTCGCTCTTGGTGGGATACTCCGCCCTGAACCAGCGGATCACCCTGGAGCGGGTCTCGTCGTCCCCCTCGATATACGCCCGGTAATACGAGGAAAGGAGCCTGGCGAACTCAAAGCCGTAGACCATCTCGCTGACAGAGGAGGTCACCTGATAGATCTTCTTGTCGATGGCGTCGGTAAGGGCAGGATCCCCCGGCTTGAGACCGGTCTCCTGGACCGCCTCGCTCTGGACGGCGCTGATCCACCGGTCCAGGACCAGGGTGAGAGCCCCGCCCTCGGGCCTGGTCTTGGTCGAGAGATTGCCTATGAGCTCCCTGTAGGTGGCGAGCCCCTGGCCCCGGGTGCCCTGAAGGCGCCTTTCCGGAGAAAGATCCGCGTCGGCGACGATGAAGCCCCTGTCCATCACGTAGTTCCTGATGATCTGGAGCAGGAAGCTCTTGCCGCTGCCGTAGCGGCCCACGATGAACCTGAAGGAGGCTCCGCCCTCGGACACCACCTCGACGTCGCGAAGAAGGGCCTCGATCTCGCTCTTTCTGCCAACGGCGATGTAGGGAAGTCCGATCCTGGGGACGACTCCGCCCTTGAGGGAGCCTATGACCGTCCTGGCTATCCTCTTGGGAATCTTTACGCTCTCTGTCATCAAATGTCTCCTTCCAGCATCTCTGCCAGTTCTTCCGCATAGTCCGGGACCAGCTCCAGCCTGTCGTTCTCGCAGACCACGACGCTGTCCCCGACGGCCCCGTACAGGGCTTCGTTTATCTGATCCGCCGCGATGGACGGCAGGATGTGTTCTTCTCTGAGTACCTTGCCCGCGTCGCCTCCGGCCAGCAGGGCTCTGACGGCGGCGAAAAGGACGGGCTCAAGGAGCATGCCTCCCAGGCCCTTTTCGGTCTGGACCCCGGCAGTCTCTGAAGGCTCTGGGAGCTCTTCCAAGGGATCATCGGTATGCCCGGGCTCCTCTGCTGCCACTGAGGGCTCAAAAGCCGCCTCAGCGGGCTTTACGGCCTTCTCCGGGGCCATCGGAGGATCCACGTCCTCTTCCGTCAGCAGGCTGTCGCGGGTGTATTCGGCGTCCTGCCTGATCCGGTCCAGGCCAGAAAGATCGATGGTGATCCTGGCCTTTGAGGCTTCCTTTGCCGCTCTTTCCTCTTCCTCTATGACCTGTTCGACGTATTCGCAGGCCCAGCGGTCGGCCGGATCCTCCTTAAGGTATCTTCCGGTCTTCAGCCACCGGCGCAGCATCAGGTCCGCCTGATGGACCAGTCCCCTGAACAGGGCCTTGCTGAAATGGTCCTTATCGTATGCGTAGACCTGCCACGCTCCGCCCCGCAGGCGGTAGGTCCTGGCCTCGCTGAGGACGTAGGTCCGGTCCTCGCGGGATGTCCGGTCGTAGTAGACCGCGTTGGACAGGGGATACCAGCGCCGGGTGGTCTTTCCGCCAAAGCAGAGCCTGAAGAGGTCCTGGTCGTGGACCTTGTAGCCGGAGGATGCCTTCCTCCAAACCTGACTGAAGAGGTGCATGCCCCGGGCGGGATCGCTGCCGAGGACCGGCGACTTAACGAGTCTTCCCCCGTATAGCAGGTCCAGGGCCCTGAAGATCTCTTCATCGATATGCTTTTCGGGCCGGTGAAGGACGCTGACCGCCTCGTCGGTCATGATCATCCCGGGATCGGCGTATCTCACCGCCTCCGAGGGCGGGATATCGCTGATCACCGCAAGCTCCAGCATCCAGCGGCGAAGGTTGTCCTTCATCCTCGCGTCGCCGACGCCGGTATCGAGAAAGCCCTTCTCGAAGGCCCTGAGCTTTTCAAGGGCGTCCTCCGGGGACGAAGCCCCTATGCCGTTGAGCAATTCGTATATGTAAAGGTAAGAGGCTGACGCCGCGATGGGCTGAAAAACGCCCTTTCTGACGCCGGTCCTCCACGAGAAATATCCCCTCAGCTGATCGGTGGTAAGGTCGCGGTAGGTCGGGTAGTAGCAGATGAACCCGCCCTTCCAGGGGAAGTCATCCTCGTAGTCCTCCATGTATTTGGCCTGGACGTAGAAATTCTTCGCCTTCTCGGTGAATTCCTCCCTTCCGCCCATGTAGAGGCGCTTCATCTGGCGGATCCTCTGGGGGAGCGGATCCTTCGGGAGCCTTCCCGAGGCCGCGGTGATGGGGATAGCCGTCTCCTGATAGACGGTCTGGGCGAGAGACGCCAGGCTGTCCAGCACCATGGTGAAGCCCCGCTGCTCGCCGGAGGTCACCGCCCTGTCGAAGAGCCTGAAGACCAGCTCAGGCTCCGTCCTGCCGTCGAAGGCGATGCTGATCCACTTGCTTCCCTTCATCCGGATCGGGTCCGAGAGATACGACCGCGGGAACTCCCCAAGGGTCTGCCTTCCGCATTTGAGGTCGCAGCGCTGGATCTCTTCGCCCCTGTCCGGGTCCCACTGGCGCATCAAAAGGGCGACCCACTGGCCGGTCTGCGGGTGGACGAGGACCGAGAAGCCCGGAAAATCCGCCCACTTGTGCTGCTCATCGATATGATATTTTTCTCCGGCATAAGCGGTGAGCTGGGAGAGCTCCATGGGCTTCCTTTCCTTCCCGGATGCTGTTTTGATCCGATACACAGTCATTATACCATCAAAGGCCCCGTCTGTGGGAACAATTGTTCTTTTAGTGTATAAAAAGATCCCCGGCGGTCCGGGGATCCCGATGGAGTCTCAAATTTGTCTCAGATGACGGGCGCTTCGGAGCAGGACCGCCGCGGAGGGTACTGCCGAGCCAGGTTATTGCCGCGCCGCCTAGCCGGCCTGCAAGACCCGCATCACCTTCCTGCCCTGCCGAAGGTCCTTCTGAAGGCCAGGATCATGAGCACGTAGCAGACGGTCTTGGGCAGCATGAGCATCCCCAGAATGGGGACCAGGCCCGCGAACACCGCCACAGGGATGTAGAACAGGAAGGACAGCAGTATCAGCAGCCACATGCTTTTGAGATCCGCGTCCTTTCCCCTGTTTTTATGGTACATCGCGCAGATCATGGCGCCGAGGATGACGAAGGGCACGTTCCTGATGATCCCCCAGGTCATGCCGCTGCTGTTGGTCACCCAGCCGTTCTGGGGGAACATGCACAGGATCACGCGGGCCGCTGCAAGGGCGAGGATCAGGGTCTTCTGCTTTTGATCCTCCTTCTCACCGTAGAATTTGAGCCAGATCCGGTAAAGGAGCACGTAGAACACGGTCATGGTGAGGGAAGTCACCAGCTTTCCGACGCCCAGGGGCGCGGTAAGGTCCAGGTCCGAGAAGTGGTCCATGACCCTGGGGACCAGGTGGAAGGCGTCTCCGAGGCCCAGGATCAGGGCGGCGAGGCCCATGTCCTTTTGGGCGCTGTTCCTGGCGTCTCTCAGCATGATGACGCCGAAGCTCACGGCAAAGACCAGATAAAGTATGTCGAATGTGGATTCTCCGTATTTCATTTACTTTTCTCTTTTCTGTCAGTTTCCGGTCCGGGTCATGACCGCAGACGTCATATGATTTATCATCCGGCGGATGTCCGGCAAGCTCATCTTTCGAAGATGACGCCGCCGCCCTGGGTGGGATGGTCGATGTAGACCACGTCGCTGCTGCCGCTCCTATACCGCAGTATCTGCCATACGATCTGGATGTCCCCAGCTGCCGAATCCGCCATGATGATCCCGACGAGCAGGACCGGGAAGGACCCGGCCAGGATCCCCCAGATCATCGGCACGATCCCCAGGATCACCAGCGGAGCCAGCGCTCCCGCTATGTACTGGCCCTTGGACAGCGGAACGCCGCAGGTGCAGTAGGGAGTGAGATACTTGACCATGAACCCGAATTCGATGTCCTTAAATCCCCGCTCCGCGAAGATGGACCAGACGAGACCGTGTATCAGCTCGTGGACCACTATGAGGACGAGCATCGCTATCATGATCCCGAACACGGACGATGGCCCCATATCGATGCCGCCCGCGGAATTGTTCATTATGAAGAGCGTCATCCCGCCTATGAACAGGGGGACGAACAGGACCAGGGCGAAGACGTTGGCCGCGACGATGCTTATGGTCAGGTCGGTGCGCCGGTAGCCTTCAGCCTTCATCTTTTCCGCCAGGGCCTCGAACCGCTCCAGCCTTCTCCGCTCCGCTTCGGTGAGCTCTCTTGCAGTCTCCTTCACGTCCGGATTTCCGAATCGTTTATCTTTCATTCCAGCTCCTTTAACAACAGGACGTTCTTTATCAGTAGATAATTATTATATATCACTCCTGGCGGCGATTGACCATTCCGCTTTTTGCAATTATACTTGATAAGTAATATAAGGTTTACTTATTTATCTGTTTCTTATTATTAACACGGAGGCGTTCATCATGGTCTTCCTCAAGCGTTCAGATCTCTGCATCATCAAAACCGAAACCATCCTCGAGGAAGTCACCGGGGAAACGCTCGCGGACGTCCTGGTCAAGGCTCCGTGCAACATCGTATATCTTGAGACCTCCGAAGGCCTGTACGGACTGGTGTCCTCGGGGGACGTCTACCGCGCCGGGGGGAGGCGGATCCCGGTCAACCGGAGCTTCATCAGTCTGGGCCGCGATGAGACGATGAAGGCAAGGGAGATATTCAGGCAAAACAGCAGGATCGGTGAGATCCCCGTGATCTGCGGCGGCAGGCTCACAGGCGAGTTCCACCGCTCAGACGACAGGCTGCTGCTGGACAGGCTCCCATCGCCGGACCGCAACGCCTACACCGCCGGCTATCTTTCCTCCATGAAGAATACCGCCCTGGTGGAGCCGGCCCCGTCCCGCCCGGAAAAGATGCGCTATTTTGAACGGATGCGCCGCCTCCTCGACCGCTTTCACGCAGATTATACCATCGTCAGCCTTGAAGAGATGGTCCGCAGGATCGACCGCTTCGACCGCATCCTTCTCGTGGATGCCCAGGAAAAGCAGGGCGCCCAGCTCTATCTCTATCTTAAGACCGGAAGGCGCGTATACCACAAGGCCGTCTCATACTGCGCCCTTATGGACAGGCTGGAATCGTCCGAGGTGATGGACTGCGGGGAGTTCTTCGGCAACTACCGCAGGCAGGGCGTGGAGGTCTTCCTGCTCACCGCCCCCCGCAGGACCTCCGAATACTTCAAAAGGACCGAGGCGGAGCTGCGCCGCAGGTTCCCCTCGGAGTTCAACGACGACCTGAACATCAAGGCCCTGCCCTACGCCAAGACCTTTTTTGACGATATGGCGGAGGTCCCGGGCTATGTAGACAGCATCCTTCAGGGCTATTTCGCCGTGGAAAAGGATGAGCAGAACATGCGCCTTCAGGACATGAAGAGCCCCTTCGTCAACGTTAAGAGCGGGCTGCGGAAGACCGCGTGCCAGCCCGAGCATTACGACAGGACCATATATTTCTTCGGTCCCTGCCTCGTCATCGGAAGCTACGTCGGCGACGATCTGACCATGGAGAGCGTGCTGCAGAAGATCCTCAATCAGAGGGGGATCTCCGCCAGGGTGGTCAACTGCGGCTGCTGGGGAGGCAACGTCGCCAACGTCAGCAGGATAGCGTCGACCAGGTTCAAAAAAGGCGACGTGATAGTCGCGATGATGGAGGACGTATACGATACCGCCGAGGGCTTCCGCACCATCGATCTCTGGGACGCCCTGGAGGAAAACGACGTCCCCTCCCGGTGGATGCTGGACAACCCCTTCCACGTCAACCATCACGTGACCAAAGTCTACGCGGAGCACATATTCCGCACTCTGCTGGACGCGGGATGCCTTACCGCCCCGGTCCCGGAGGACCGGCTCCCCCTGATCCCGGACAGCGACATGATAGACAAGCTCTTCATCCGGAAATACTTCTACGGGGTCGATCTTGACCGCTTCAAAACGGCGGCCTGCTGCGTGATCAACGGCAACCCCTTCACCTTCGGCCACAAGGCTCTTATAGAGCGGGCCGCCCGCGAGACCGAGCACGTGTACCTTCTCGTCGTGCGGGAGGACAGCAGCCTGTTCTCCTTCGCCGAACGGTACACCATGGCCCTGGAGGCCCTGAGGGACCTTCCCAACGTCACGGTGATACCCAGCGGGCTCTTCGTAGGCAACGCCGCCGTTTTCCCCGCCTACTACGCGAAGGTGGCCGAAGGAGACTACAAGCAGCAGGCGAGGGACCACGTCAGGGCCTATGCCGCGGTGGCGTCAAAGCTCCACGCGACCCACCGCTACCTCGGCGAAGAACCGGACGACCCCACCACCGCGGAGATAAACCGGGCGTGCCCGCAGATCCTGCCAGAATACGGTATCGAGACCGTCATCGTCCCCAGATTTGAGCATGACGGCCGGCAGATAAGCGGTTCCGCCGTAAGAAAAATGGCGGAAAGCAATGATCCCGCCATTTACCAACTGGTGCCTAAGGCCACGGCAGACATTATCTTCTGTCTTCCGGTGGAGCTTCGCTGACCGCTGCAGGTCCCTTCATTTGAAGGTCCTGAGCTCCCGCTGCGCGCCTAAAGACCTCTCGCCTTCAGGCCTTCCGCCAGGGAGATATAGAAGGCGCAGATGTCGGATACCCCGCAGCCCTTCTTTGCGGTCAGACGGCGCCTGCGAAGATCTATCGCGTCCAGGTGGGATATGCCCCGGAAAGAATTGGAGCGGAGCACCGTGAACTCTTCTCCCCACCGGGCAGACTCCACGGAGACCAGCCCGTCGTTCTCTCCCTCAAAATGCTTCACCACCGCATTGGCCGTGGACAGATTTATGTCTGAAAACGGATGGCTCATGACGCAGGAGAAGCTTTGATAAAAGATCCCGGGGACGTCCGGATTATTATTGTTGAACTCCTTCATCCTCTCCGTGGTAAAGTCTTCGCAAAGCTTGAGAAAATCGGGCTTTTTGTCTCCCACAACGCGGATCCAGTTGTCCACCGCGAATGCCGCCATGCTCCAGACGGGACGAGGGATCGCGAAGAGCCTGTCTATGGTCTTTGAGCCCCGATGAGGCGTGGCTATCGTTGTGATGCTGGCGATCCTGTCCCCGCAGCCGAAGGAGGACGCCGCCATCCTGGCGTCCAATCCCCCTTTGGAATGTGCGATGATGTTGACCTTTTCGCTGCCTGTCCGGGCAAGTATCTCGTCGATGCGGCCCGCTATCGCCTGCGCGTTGGTCTCGATGCTGGCCCAGCAGTCCTGAAGGCCGTAGAAGATGACCGCTCCCCGGGCCTCGAGAGCAGATGGTATCCTTCCCCAGTAGACCGGCCACTTCAGGTCGCGGAATCCTGCGCCGTGGATAAAGACCAGCGGATATCTGGTCCTGCATGTATCCTGCTTTTCCTTAAGATCGTTCATGGCCCTTCCGCCTTTCGTATCGGGCCGGCGCTAACCGCTGCCGCGCCGGAATGTCAGCGGTAGCAGTCCATGGGATCCACCGCTTCGCCGTTGACGATGACCGTGAAGGCCAGGCAGGGACCGGTGGCCATGCCTGTTGCGCCGGCTTTGCCGATGACTCCTCCCGCAGCGATTTCATCGCCTTCGCTGACCAGGATGCTGTCCAGATGGCTGTAGCCGGTCACGATCAGATCCTCCGTTTCGGATCCTGCCGCATGGGTGATCCTGACGGTATAGCCCATTTTACCATCCCAGCCGGCATAAGTCACTGTGCCTGCCGCAGCGGCGTACACCGGATCACCCTTTCCCACAGCGATGTCCATGTGGTCGTGAAGGATCGCCTCTCCCGTGACGGGATGTTTGCTCGCGCCGAACGGGGAGGAAATGCGGGTGCTGCCGCAGGGCCAGACCATGACCGACGAGAGCCTGACTTCAGGAACATCTGAAGCCTCGGGCTCCGGATCCGTCGGACCGTCCATGAGCCCGTACATAGTTTCACTGTTACTGACTGAGGAGTCGTCCGGAGCTCCGGATCCGTCCGGATCGGCCTTCCAGACAGTTTCTTCGGTCTTGGCGGAGGCATTTGGGGATCCGGCGCCGGGGGTCGGCTGAACGCCGCCGGCAGCGTCCGAAGCCTCAGCGCTGGGCGAGATCATAAAGCAGAGGACAGCGGCGGCGCAAACTGTCAGCGCGGCAGCCGTGACCAGCCTCGAAGGCTTCTTGTAATCCAGCACATGCCTGACCCTTTCCTTGAGGGCGGTCCCTCCGAAGGCCAGAGGACAGGCGGAGACCAGCCTGTGGCCGCGGCCGCAGTCGAGGAGAGCCTGCGAATAGTCGGCCAGCCCCTCCGCGTCCATGCCGCCCACAGCCCTCTCGTCACAGGCGAGCTCGATATCCCTGCAGAAGAGGATGAACCCGGCCCACACCAGAGGATTGAACCAGTGCACCGACAGGATCAGCCATCCCAGGGGCTTCCACACCGGGTCCATGCGCCTTATATGCGCCTTTTCGTGGAGAATAATGTTCTTTTCCGCGGTCTCATCCAGGCCGGAAGGGATGTAGATGACGGGATCGAAGACTCCAAGTATGAAAGGCGTCCGCAGCTCGTCGCAAGTCTTCACCCCGTTGCCGGCGTCGCTGGCGGCAGAGACAGTCCTTTTGAGCCTCAGGTAACTGATCATAGCGTAAGCAAGCATTGCCCCGGCCCCGACGGCCCAGACAACAGGAAGCGCGTCGGAAGCCGCAGAATGCGCCGGATCCGCGGATGCGGTCCCTTCCCTGAGGCCTTCAGAGAGAGCAGATCTTCTGTGCGCAGCGGCCATATCAGAGATCTCCAAGTCCCCTGCCGGAGCATCAAAGGTCTCCGAGACTGCTTCGATACGCTCTGCCAGGCCGCTTCCCGGTATGCCTCCGACAGGGACCTCCAGCGGGGCGGGACAAACGAGCCTTAAGGCTGCGGCAGCCCACAGGATGCAGCAGATCCACCGGGGAGCCTTTTTGAGCGCCACGCGAAGGATCATGACGGCCGCGATGATCCAGACCGCCGAAAAGCTCACCTCCAGCACCGCACCGAACAAGGCCTTCATTTGCGCTCCTCCCTTCTGAAGTTATCGATCATCTGCTGTATCTCGTCGATCTCTTCGCCTGAGAGCTTGTGCTGGGACGTGAACGCGGCGATAAAGGCCGGCAGCGACCCGGCGAAGCTCTCCTTTACGAACTGTCCGCTCCTTTTTGCGAAGAACTCGTCGCGGGATATGACGGACGTGACGATGCCGTCCTCGTTTCTGAAGAGCCCCTTTTCGCAGAGCTTGCGCAGGACCGTGTAGGTCGTGGGCTTCTTCCAGTTGAGCTCCCTTTCGCAGATCTTTACCAGCTCGCCCGAACCCACGGGCTCGTGCTCCCAGACGATGTCGGCGAAACGGGCCTGGACTTCGCCCAATTCAATGATAGACATATTTAGATCCCCCTTTTGAAATTTGGTTTATCTTAGATAAACCTCAATTGCAGTTTACTCACAATAAACCAGATTGTCAAGGGGAAATTCAGACAGCCCTTGTGTATCGTTATCCTCTCATACATCCTTAGCGTCATAGGGTACGCAAGAAAGAAATGACCGATCGATGACAGCCGCAGACATGAAAAACTCCCGGCCGCCGGCCTATGGCCGATGATCGGGAGCATGTTTTTGTTTTCCGGCTTTACCGGGCTACTCCAGCTCCACCGTCGCGGGGGGCTTGGAGGTGACGTCGTAGAGGACTCTGGTGACGCCCTTGATGGTGTTGGTGATGCGGCTCGACGCCCGCTCCAGCACCTCGTAGGGGACCCGGGTCCAGTCGGCGGTCATGAAGTCGTCGGTGGTGACGGCCCGAAGGACCACGGTGCGGCCGTAGGTCCTGGCGTCGCCCATGACGCCTACGCTCCTGGCGTCCAGCAGGGCCGCGAAGTACTGGCTCACCTGAGACCGCATGCCGGAGCTTTCGATCTCCTCTCTGAAGATAGCGTCCGCCTCCCGGGTGATCTCCAGCTTTTCTTCGGTGATCTCGCCGGTGACCCTGATCCCCAGACCGGGGCCGGGGAAGGGCTGGCGCCAGACCAGCTCGTGGGGGATGCCCAGCTCGATGCCCGCCGCCCTTACCTCGTCCTTAAAGAGGTAGCGCAGGGGCTCGACGATCTCTTCGAAGTCCATGACCGAGGGGAGCCCTCCAACGTTGTGGTGGCTCTTGATCACGGCGGAATCGCCCCTGCCGCTCTCGATCACGTCCGGATATATGGTCCCCTGGGCCAGGATGTCGATCCTGCCCAGCTTGCGGGCTTCCTCCTCAAATACTCTGATGAACTCCTCGCCGATGATGCGGCGCTTCTTCTCGGGCTCCGACACTCCCGCAAGCTTTGAGAGGAAGCGGTCTTTGGCATTGACCCTGATGATGTTGACGCCCAGCCTTCTTCCCAGGGCGCGTTCGATCTCGTCGCCCTCGTTCTTTCTCATCATGCCGTGGTCGACGAAGACGCAGACCAGATCGTCGCCGATGGCCTTGTGGATCAGCACCGCGGCGACCGATGAATCGACGCCGCCGGACAGGGCACAGAGGACCCTCTTGCCCGCCAGGTGCTCCCTCAGTTCTCTCACCGAGGTCTCGACGAAGCCTGCCATCTTCCAGTCACCCGCGCAGCCGCAGATGTCGAAGAGGAAATTGTTGAGGATCTGGGAGCCGAACTGGCAGTGGGTGACCTCGGGGTGGAACTGGACGCCGTAGAGCCTCTTCTCATCGCAGCTCATGGCGGCGCAGGGGCACTGGTCGGTGGAGGCGATGACGGAGAAGCCCTCCGGGACCCTGCTGACGTAGTCGGTGTGGCTCATCCAGCAGATGCTCTTTCTGGGTACCCCCTTGAACAGGGGGCTGTCCCCCGCGGTGAATTCGATCCTGCCGTATTCGCTGGAAGCGGCGGCGCTCTCGATGTCTCCGCCGGCCATCCAGGCCATCAGCTGGTGTCCGTAGCATATCCCCAGGATGGGGATGCCCAGCTCCAGGACCTTCGGGTCGAAGTGAGGGGACGCGGGATCGTAGACGCTGTTGGGTCCTCCGGTGAATATTATGCCCTTGTAGCCTTCCTTAGCTATGCTCTCGGGGGTCATTTTGCCGAAGGGCCTTATCTCGGCGTAGACGTGCTGGTCGCGCACCCTTCTTGCTATGAGCTGGTTGTACTGTCCTCCGAAATCGAGGACGAGGATCTTTTCCATCGGTCTGCTCCTGTTTTAGTTCTTATCTTTTCGGGCGGCGGACCGCCGCCCCGTTTTCAATCTTTTCGGCCTTATACCTTGAGCTCGGCCTCTATATCGTCCGCCTGGGCCAGGACGGGCTCCAGCTTCTTCAGGTAAGCCTCCACCTGGTGGGCGCAGCGGCCGGTGTAAAGGGAGGGATCGAGAAGAGCCTCGAGCTTTTCCCTGTCGAGGGAGAACTCGGGGGCTTCAGCCAGCCTCTCCATCAGATCGCAGGTGCCTCCGGCCTTCATGACGGCGGTTGCCTCCATGGAGCAGCGCCTGATGACCTCGTGGAGCTCCTGCCTGTTTCCGCCCTGCTTGACCCCTTCCATGATCAGGTTCTCGGTGGTCATGAAGGGAAGGAATTCTCTGACGGTCCTTTCGATGATCTTCTCGTTGACTACCAGGCCCGAGGTGACGTTCTTGCAGATCCTCAGGATCGCGTCGGCGCAGAGGAAGCCCTCCGGCATGGAGATGCGGCGGTTGGCCGAGTCGTCGAGGCTCCGTTCCATGAACTGGACCGAAGCGGTGAGAGGCGCGTTCATTGCGTCGGTCATCAGATAGCGGGCCAGGGAGCAGATGCGCTCGCTGCGCATGGGGTTGCGCTTGTACGCCATGGCGGAGGACCCGATCTGGTCCTTCTCGAAGGGCTCTTCGACCTGGCGGTCGTGCTGCAGCAGCCTTATATCGTTGGCCATGCGGTAGGCGCTCTGGGCGATGGAACTGAGGACGTTGAGGATCCTGCTGTCCAGCTTTCTGGGATAGGTCTGGCCGCTGACGTCGAATTCGGACTCGAAACCGAACTCCTCGCAGATCATCCGGTTCATCTCGTCGATCTTCTCCTCGTCCCCTTCAAAGAGGTCCATAAAGCTGGCTTCGGTGCCGGTGGTGCCTCTGCAGCCGAGGAGCTTCATTGAAGAGATGACGTAGTCCAGCTCCTCCAGGTCGGAGGCGAAGTCCTGCAGCCACAGGGACGCCCTCTTTCCGACGGTGACCAGCTGGGCGGGCTGGTAATGGGTGTAACCCATGGTGGGGAGGGCCTTGTATTTATCCGCGAAGGCGGCCAGGGACTTCATCACCGAGAGGAGCTCCTTCCTCACGTAGAGGAGAGCGTCGCGGTAGATGATCAGGTCGCCGTTGTCGGTGACGTAGCAACTGGTCGCTCCCAGGTGGATGATGCCGGCTGCCGAGGGAGCGGCCTTGCCATAGGTATAGACGTGGGCCATGACGTCGTGGCGGACCTCCTTCTCGCGGGCGGCGGCCACGTCGAAATCGATGTCTTCGATATTGGCCTCCATCTCGCTGATCTGGTCCCGGGTGATGGGAAGCCCCAGCTTCATCTCAGCCCTGGCCAGGGCGATCCAGAGCTTTCTCCAGACGACGATGCGCTTTCTCTGGGAGAAGAGCCCCAGCATGTAGTCAGAGGCGTAGCGGGAGGCCAGGGGGGACTGATATCTGTCGTATTTATCCTGCATTTGGGTCTGTCCTTTCATGTATGCTGCACAGGCGCCTTCTGCCGGCGGCCTGCCGTTCACAGTTTACTCCACCGTAACCGATTTTGCCAGATTCCTGGGCTTGTCGATGTCGCATCCGTTGGCCTTGGCGACGTAGTAGGCCAGGAGCTGGAGGGGGATCACAGCCACCGCTTCGGAGAAGAAGGTCTCGGTCTTGGGGACGAACATCACGTCGTCGGCGTGGGCGATGATGTCACGGTTCTCCCTGAAGGAGAGGGCAAGGACCTCGGCTCCCCTGGCCTTGACCTCGAGGATGTTGCTTGCGGTCTTTTCGAGAAGGTCCTCGTTGCAGCAGACCGCCACCACCGGGGTACCCTCTTCGATCAGGGCGATGGTCCCGTGCTTGAGCTCGCCTGCGGCGTAGGCCTCGGCGTGGATGTATGAGATCTCCTTCATCTTGAGGGATCCTTCGAGGGCGACGGCATAGTCGGTGTTCCTTCCGATGAAGAACATGGAGCCTCTGTCGTGGTACTTTTCGGCCAGCCTGGGGATCGAAACCATGTTCAGGTCGATGGCGTTCTGGATCCTCTTGGGAAGGCTGCAGATCTCGCCGAGGAGCCTGGCGTATTCGAAATCGTCGACCCTGTCCAGCTTCTTCGCCGCGTAGAGGGCGAAGAGATAGAGGAGGACCAGCTGGGTGGTGAAGCCCTTGGTGGTGGCGACGGCGATCTCGGGGCCTGCCCATTCGTAGAGGACGTGGTCGGCGAGCCTTGCGATGGAGCTTCCGACGACGTTGACTATGGCCAGGATCTCCGCTCCCAGGCGCTTTCCCTCTTCCAGGGCTGCCTTGGTGTCGGCGGTCTCGCCGGACTGGGAGACTATGATCATCAGGGTGTGCTCGTCGACGATGGGGTCCTCGTAGCGGAACTCGGAGGCCAGCTTGACCTCCACCGGGATGCGGGTGAGCTTTTCGATGGCGTATCTTCCGCAGCAGCCGGCGTGGTAGGCGGAGCCGCAGGCGGTGATGACGATCTTATTGATATTTCTGAGCTTTTCCTCGGTCAGGTCGAAATCGTCCAGGACGATCTCACCGCCCTTGATCCTGGGGGCGATGGCCTCCTTGACCGCTGCGGGCTGCTCGACTATCTCCTTGAGCATGAAGTGCTCATACCCGCCCTTTTCGGCGGCCTCGATGCTCCAGGCGATCTTGCTCACCGGCTTTTCCACCGGTCTTCCGATGGAGTCGTAGATGGTGACCCCGTCGGTCCTCACCTCGGCGAACTCGCCGTCGTCAAGGTAGATGACGTTCTTGGTGTAGGAGACCAGGGCGGTGACGTCCGAGGCGAAATAGTTCTCTCCGAAGCCCAGGCCCACTATGAGAGGCGCGGCCTGCCTGACGGCGAAGACCGTCCCGGGGAAGTCCGAGCAGATTATGCCGAAGGCGTAGGCTCCCTCGAGCCTGGATACGGCCTTCATGACCGCGGCCTTGAAGTCGCCGGTGTAGCACTCCTCGATCAGGTGGGCGGCGACCTCGGTGTCGGTCTCGCTGACGAAGACGTGGCCTTTGGCGGTCAGCTCCTCCTTGATCGCGGCATAGTTCTCGATGATCCCGTTGTGGACGATGGCAAAGCGCCCGTCCCCGCTGACGTGGGGGTGGGAATTGATGTCGTTGGGCGCCCCGTGGGTTGCCCAGCGGGTGTGTCCGATGCCGGCAAAGCCCTGAGGCCTTTTGCCGTTGTCGGTCTTTTCCAGCAGATTGGTGAGCCTTCCCTGGGCCTTTTCGACCTCAATGGCTCCCCTGTTCAGCACAGCGATGCCTGCCGAATCGTAGCCTCTGTATTCCATCCTGGAAAGACCGTCAAGAAGTATGGGCGCAGCGTTCTGGCTGCCGGTGAATCCTATGATCCCGCACATAGAGACCTCCTTACTTTCTGATGATTATGCTCTCCCTTTCCGGACCTACAGAAACGTAGGTGATAGGGCAGCCTATGGCCTTCTCGGTCATCTCCACGTAGCTTCTGGCGGCCTCGGGGAGGTCCTCCCAGCTCCTGCAGGAGGAGATATCGCATCCCCAGCCCGGGAAATACTCGATCACGGGCTTCGCGTCTGCCAGAGCCGCCGGGAAGGGGAACTCGCAGGTCCTTTCTCCGTTTACCTCGTAGGCGGTGCAGACGGGGATCTCTTTCATGTAACTTAAAACGTCCAGCTTGGTCAGGGCGATCTCGGTGGCGGCCTGAAGCTCCACTCCGTAGCGGGTGGCGACCAGATCCAGGGGGCCGACCCTTCTGGGACGTCCGGTCTTGGCGCCGTACTCTCCTCCGGCCTGCCTTAAGGCCTCGGCCTCGTCCCCGAACATCTCGCAGACGAAGGGACCTTCGCCGACGCAGGTGGAATAGGCCTTGACCACTCCCAGGATCATCTCGGGCCTTGCCCAGGGACAGCCGGAGCCGACGGGAGCGTAGGCAGCCGTGGTGTTGCTGGAGGTGGTGTAGGGTGCGATGCCCAGGTCCAGATCCCTCAGGGAGCCCAGCTGGGCCTCGAAGAGGATCTTCTTCCCTTCTTTATTCGCGTCTCTCAAGAAGGTCCTTGTGTCACAGACGAAGGGTCTGATCTTCTCGCACCAGTCTTCCAGCCAGTCCTCAAGATCCTTCATGGTGCAGGGCTCTGCCCCGTAGACGCCGGTCAGGATCAGGTTCTTCCACTCGAGAAGGTCGGCCAGATGGGCCCTGAGATGCTCAGGATAGAAGAGCTCGCCGGCAAGGATGGTCTTCTTCTGGTATTTGTCCGAATAAAAGGGAGCGATGCCCTGCTTGGTGGAACCGTATTTGCGGTCGGCCAGCCTCTGCTCTTCGAGGCCGTCCAGTTCTCTGTGCCAGGGCATGAGAAGAGAGGCACGGTCGCTGATCTTCAGATTTTCCGGGGTGATGAGAACGCCCTTGGAGCGGACCTCCTCGATCTCCTTCATGAGGTTCTCGGGGTCTACGGCGACTCCGTTGCCCAGGATGTTGACCACTCCGGGCCTGAATATCCCCGAGGGAAGAAGGTGCAGGGCGAACTTACCGTGCTCGTTGATGACGGTGTGGCCGGCGTTGCCGCCGCCCTGATATCTGATGACTATATCGTATTCTTCGGTGAGCAGGTCGACCATGCGGCCTTTACCTTCGTCTCCCCAGTTGATGCCCACTATGGCGCTTGACGGCATTGTGTCCTCCTCCTATATTCGGTCGTGTTTCGCTTTTGTCCGCGGGGTCCCGCGTACGATACGATTATACAGGCTTGAAACGGCGAAATATAATACATATAATATTAGCGTTATCATATCATTTTCGTATCGTATAAGGAGAGCTGTCATGGACCTTCGGACCCTCAGATATTTCATCGTCACCGCGGAAGAACTCAACATCACCAGGGCAGCGCGGCTGCTGAACATGAGCCAGCCCCCTCTGAGCAGCCAGATCAAGAGCCTGGAGGACGAGCTGGGCACCACCCTCTTCATCAGGGGAAGAAGGCAGCTGACCCTGACCGAGCCCGGCCAGCTCCTGTACAGAAGGGCCAAGGAGATCCTGAGCCTTTCGGACAAGGCGAGAGACGAGATCATATCCATGGAAAAAGGCCTGGTGGGGACCATATCTTTGGGCCTGGTGGAGGGAATGGCGCCGGACATCGCCGCGGGCTGGATCTCGGGCTTTCTGCAGATCCATCCCCAGGTCCGGTTCAGGATCCTGGACGGGAGCAGCGACGACCTCATCGAGAAGATGAGGAGCGGCCTCATAAGCCTTGCGGTCATCACCGCCCCCTACGACCAGCTGCTGCTCAACAGTTTTCTGGTGGGTACCGAGAACATGGTCGCCCTGATGAGCAGAGAGCACCCGCTGGCCATGGCGGAAGGTCCGGTGACGGTGGGAGAGCTGGCAGCGGAGCCTCTGATCGTCCCCAGCAGGCCGTCCACCATCGAGGGAATCAGGCGCTGGTTCAGAAAGGTCGGCAAGGATCCCCGCATCATCTGCGAGATGGACAGCTACCTGGATGCTGCTGCCCTGGCGGGAAGGGGCGCGGGCATAAGCATCTTCCCCCAGACCGCCTATGTGCCCAACAGCAGCCTTGTGTCGAGGCAGATCGGGGGAGTCGACACCGCCGTGGACTATCTTTTCGTCTGGAGAAAGGGCCATCCCCTGCCTACCGTCGAAGAGAGCTTCATCGATTTCGTCAAGGAACAGGTAGGCCTCGGGCAGTAAAAATCAAGGCCGGACAGGGGATGATCCCCGGTCCGGCCTTTTTGAAAGGAAAGAATTGAAGACTTATTTTTCTGTGCTCTGCGGTCCTTCCATAAGGTCCGCGATGGTGACGCTGGAAAGATAGCCGTCCACCAGGGAGTTGAGCTTGTCCCACATGGGGCGGGTCCGGCACTCGGCGCTGCGGCTGCAGGTCTCGGTGCCGCAGTCCAGGCAGGCCACCGGGGCGATGTCCCCTTCGGTGAGCCTTAAGATCTCGCTGACCGGATACCGATCCGGCTCCCTGGTCAGGCGGTAGCCTCCGCCCTTGCCGTGGACCCCTTCTATGAGCCCCGCGGCCACCAGGCAGGGCAGGATCTTCTCGAGATACTTGAGGGATATCCCCTGCCTCTCCGCCACCTGGCGCATGGCGGTGTATCCTTCGCCCCTGTGCTCAGCCAGGTCGGTCATGACCCTTAAGGCATATCTTCCTCTGGATGAGACCATCATGGCGAGGGCCTCCTATTCGTGGAGAGTGCAGGTCTCGCAGCAGCCGGTGCATCCCTCGGGCTCTTCGCCGGGGAAGGGCAGGCCCTGCTTTGCGTAGTAATCCTTCAGGGCTTCCTTGATGGCTTCTTCAGCCAGCACGGAGCAGTGCATCTTGTGGGCGGGAAGTCCGTCCAAAGCCTCGGCGACGGCCTTGTTGGTCAGGGCCAGGGCATCCTCCACCGGCTTTCCCTTGATCAGTTCGGTGGCCATGGAGCTGGAAGCGATGGCGCTGCCGCAGCCGAAGGTCTCGAAGCTGACGTCCTCGATGATTCCGTTCTCGATCTTGAGATATATCTTCATGATGTCTCCGCAGACGGGATTTCCGGCCTCTCCGATGCCGTTGGCGTCGGCAAGAGCCCCCAGGTTCCTGGGATTGCGGAAGTGATCCATCACCGTATTGCTGTAAAGTGCCATTTATATTACCTCCAGAATTCCTTGATCATGTGCTGCCTTTTGCCGCTCTCCAGGTCGTGCCAGAAGGGGGAGATGCTGCGAAGGTACGCGACCACCTCGGTCACGGACTTAATGATATAATCGACCTCTTCCTCGGTTATGTCGGCTCCGATGGTGAGCCTGAGAGATCCGTGGGCCAGCTCGTGGGGCCTTCCGATGGAAAGGAGCACGTGGCTGGGATCGAGGGAGCCGCTGGTGCAGGCGGAGCCTGAGGACGCGCAGATGCCCTTGTCGTCCAGGAGCAGCAGCAGGGATTCGCCCTCGATGCCCTCAAAGCAGTAGTTGACGTTGCCCGGGAGCCTGTTTACCGCGTCTCCGTTGAGGATCGAGTAGGGGATCTTAGAAAGACCTTCGATGAGCCTGTCCCTTAAGGGGACCAGCTTCTCGCAGTCGGCCTGCATGTTCTCGCAGGATTCCTCCAGCGCCGCGGCAAGTCCCATGATGGCAGCGACGTTCTCGGTGCCGCCCCGCTTTCCCCTCTCCTGGGCGCCGCCTTCGATGATATTGTAGATGGGCAGGCCCTTCTTCACATACAGGACGCCGCAGCCCTTGGGCCCGTGGAATTTGTGGGCGGCAAGGCTCAGCATGTCGATGTTCTGCTCTTTGACGTTGACGGGGATGTGGCCGACGGCCTGGACCGCGTCGGTGTGGAAGGTGACGCCGGCCTCGCGGCAGACCGCTCCGATCTCCTTGATGGGCATGATGGTGCCGATCTCGTTGTTGGCAAACATTATGGTCACCAGGCAGGTGTCCGGGGTGATGGCGGCCTTGACCTGCTCCGCGGTGACGATCCCTCTTTCGCCGGGATCGAGAAGGGTCACGTCGTAGCCCTCTCCCGCCAGCTTTTTCAGGGTGTGGAGCACGGCGTGGTGCTCAAAGGCGGTGGAGATGATGTGCATCTTCCCCTTTCTCGCCCCCGCCATGGCGGCTGAAACGATGGCCTGGTTGTCGGCCTCGCTGCCTCCGCCGGTGAAGGTGATCTCGGCGGGAGTGCAGCCCAGGCACTTCGCAACCCTCTCCCTGGCGTCTTCCAGGGCTTCCTTGGCCTTCTGCCCTATGGAATAAAGGCTGGACGGGTTGCCGAAGAACTCGGCCATGTACGGGATCATGGCGTCGATGGCCCTCTGGCTCATCTTGGTCGTCGCCCCGTTGTCGGCATATATGTTCATACTATCCTCCTTATATGTTTCAGTCCGCGGCCCGCTATTTGAAGGAGGCCATGCCGGCTCGTTCCGGCGGCGGACTTACCTACCTCTTAGGTCGGTTATTATATTACAGGCAATTACCTACCATGTCAAGGGGTAAATAGACCACAGAACGGAGGAATGAGAAAATGGGCGGGATCGCGGAAGGCGCAGGGGTGAAGAATGCCCGGTATAATGCAAAGACCCCAGGCGCACGGCCTGAGGGTCAGGTAATTACATTTAAGAAGGATTATAGATTTTATCATGATAATACACATGACAATGAATTGTTAAAAGGCTAGAGTCTTTCAATTTGATCGTCTTTAATAACGTACTTATTTACTCCACTAAAGAAATAAAATCCTAATTCTTCATAAAAATTCATTTCTTCCAGTTGCTCTCGACTCATTTTATTAAACATTGTAATAGTATCTTTGTTGATCAGATCTGCAGAGAGACTGGAGCCTCTGTATTTGCATATAGTTTCTTTACGTTGTATCCATCGTGACGGAATGTCATAAAATTTACCATTGCGCCATCCCAAATCTCCCGAATCGTACTTCCATCCATCTATTATTAAAACTTCAAATTCACCATAATAGTAGGAAGTATAATTAGTTTCTCTAGTTTCTTCATAAACGCTGTTGTAGTTCCAAGGATTATTAAATTTTCCTTTTATTGTTTCCGTTTTTGTATTAGGAGGCCTATCTGCATTTGAATAGAAGGCTGTCATCGGAACGAATATCTTCAAATCATCGCACATTTGCAATAAGCAGGTCATCCCCTGAGGGTCTAATATAGGGCTGCCTATATTTTTAATCCAGTACAATGCCTCCAAAAGATCCTCAGCACTTGAATTATCAAAAAACTCATTCAATTCTGTTTCACTTATATTAACTGTATCTTTATTTAAGCCAAGCCTTGATACGCAGCTGGTCACTTTTGTCAAACGTTGAGGATCCCATTGTTTGTAGCTACTAAGATGATAAACATCATCAAACTCTGTTAACGTTAATGACACCATTTCATCCAGAATTTCAACATTACTTTTGTGACCGCATGCATTCAAACACAGTATAAGGCATATCAGCAATAGTAATTTTTTTATCATAATAAACTTAATCATCCTTATGTGCTTTATAATCATACTTGGCAGAGTAGCCACATTTAGTACAATAATAGTGAGCCATGTTAGAGCCTAACGCTCCTCCCAACAATCCAATCGGTCCCAGCAATATTCCGCCTAAAGCAGCTTTACCGACACTGAATCCTGTCTTTTTATAACCGACACTCACCCATTCTTTTTCAGCCCCGCATGCAGGACACTTATCAGGTGCAACACTCATGACAATCCTCCTCCTACCGGAAATATTTGTAAATATTAATCAGCAATACAATTGGGCCAATATAAAAGAGAATTAACTTTAAGAACGCCAGAATAAATTCGATAAAATCCAATAGCATAGTGTTTATGATCCCCCTAATAAGTTAGATATCCGCGTCCATAACATCTGGGACACGGTTCAGGCCCAAATACTCCACTTACACGTCCTGATCCATGACATTTTAAGCACATATGATCCTCTTCTGGAATGCAACCAAAGCAAACGTTGAGCAATGCGACAATAATCACTACATACCCAATTAGTCTAAGCAATTTCATTATTAGCTCCCGAATCTTTGTTAAGTTTTGTAATGAAAACAGTTTTCTCTTGAACTGAAAGTTCGAACCCTTTCTCCTTGCATTTTCTGGCTAAAGCAGATCCGTGCAAGAGATAGTACGACGCCTTTGGCAAAGGGATCCCAACTCTTTTTTCGTATTGAGAATCAGTAAGGGTGAAAGTGTCTCTCGTCTCAAATAATTGATCCAAAGCCTCTAATCTCGGCTTCTTTCCCATAGCATCACCTCCCAAAAACAAAGATATACCAAATCGGGATATTCTGATTATACCAATTCGGTATAGTGTTTTCAATACTGAAAATAAGGAGCCCAAATGTGGAGATACGCTTGAAGGAACTCCGCGAAAAGAAAGGATATACTCAGTTAAAGGTTGCGATGGATCTGGGATTAAATCAGAACAGTATCAGCCGATATGAAAACGGCGAGCGTGAGGCTGGCTATGATTTATTATGCAAATTTGCAGATTATTACGGGACGACGATAGATTATCTGCTCGGACGAAAAACGAAACAATAACTGCAACGGTTTTGATCACCGTGTTGTTTAAAAAGTGTTTTTTCAATTATCCACAAGATCATTTCTTGAACTGATCGCGATCGATGTGATCAGCAGAAGTACCGTATCTCACCGAAATGCTCCAGCCAACGGTCTATTATCTCTGCGCTGTTTGCTTCTACGATCCTGACGATATTCCTAAGGACACGATCGGGGATATGCGAATCATTATTACAAAGCAATACCTTCCCTGTGGAGGTTATCCAAAGCTTGGTCGCGTCAGATGAAGCTCTGCCCTCGGCAACATGAACATGGATCGGTTCCAGGGGATCGCTCTCGTTTGACCAAAAGTAGACACTGTACGGACCGATCCTAAGCAGTTGCGGCATTGAGTACTCCCCCCTCCGCGGCAAGCTGCATGATGACGTGGGCATTATTTCTGATAAGCTGCCTGAAATAATGCATCTCAGCATCGGTATAACCCTTGACGTCCTCCCAGGAGTAATCCGGAAGCCAGCATGAGGCGCTGTGAAATCCTCCGTTTTCGTCAGGAGTTTCAATGTATACTTTGACACGTCCATCATCTTTTATCTCGGAATGGGTGATCTCCGTATCGTCATTTAATGTCATATAAGGATACATCATTGTCATATCCCTCCTTATACATTAGTATCGCACAAAAAGGTCAGTAATTAAAGTGTAACTGTTTTATCGGAGCCGAATAGCCTTCGCCAAAATGATAAGACCCCCAGGCACACGGCCTGAGGGTCGATGGACTATGAACGGTATTTACAGGAACTTCTCTGCCCAGGCTTTGAGCTCTTCGGCGGATGCGCTCGCGGGGAAGCGCTCTGCTCCCTTGACCTCCGCCTTGGAGATCTCGGCGGCGCGCTGAGGGGCCTCTTCTCCGATGGCGCTGCTTCCGGAGGTCGCGAACAGGACCACGGACTTGCCGGTGAAGTCGTAGGCGGCGAGGAAGCTGTCGACGATGGAGGGCTCTCTGTACCACCATACGGGATATCCTACGAAGACCACGTCCGCGCCGGCGACCGGGGCGTCCTTGTCAGCCAGCTCGGGGCGGCAGGACTTGTCGGACATCTCCAGGGTGGAGCGGGACTGCTTGTTGGTCCAGTCCAGGTCCGCCTTGGTGTAGGGAGCGGCCGGTCTGATCTCATATTCGGGAGCTCCGATGGCTTGGGCAAGTCTCTTTGCCAGCTCTGCGGTCACGCCGCTGGCGGAAAAATAGGTTACCAGTGCTTTCATTTGGATCCTCCTTTAAAGATTTTTTCGTATCAAGTATGACACAAAAGAAGGAAAAATGAAAGTCCCCTCCCCCGTCAGCTCAGGGTGGTGCCGGTGAAAAGGCTGACGCAGAATATGACGATGATGGCGGCGGGAACGACGAAGCGGATCAGGAAACCGTAGGCCTTAGCCAGGCGGAAGGGCTTTCCGCAGAGCTCGACCTCGGCGGTGACGTTCTCGGGATTCCAGGCCCAGCCGGCAAAAAGGCAGCAGCCCAGGGCGGCCAGGGGGATCATTATCCTGTCGGTCAGGTATTCCATGCCGTCGCAGAGCAGGGGCCGGGTCAGGCAGTTCTTAAGGTCGAACCAGACGCCCCGGATGTCGATGGAGGCCTGGGAGCAGGTGTACAGGCAGCCGATGGCGAACATTATCACGCAGATGGTTACGGTCACGAAGGTCCTGCTCGCGCCCGTCCTTTCGATGAGGAAGGCCGCGATGCCCTCGATCAGAGAGACCGTCGAGGTAAGGGCCGCGAACAGCAGTAGCAGGTAAAAGAGCATGCCGAACATGGCTCCCGCAGGCATCCTGGAGAAGACTCCCGCAAGGGAAACGAAGGCGAAGCCTCCTCCCTTTCCGACGCTGCCCTCGCCAAGGGTCGCGAAGACGGCGGGGATCACGATGAAGCCCGCGATGAAGGCAACGAGGGTGTCCATCACGCAGACCAGGACGGTGTTCCTGACCATGTCCTCGCCCTTGGGCAGGTAGGACCCATAGGTGACCATGATGGCCATGCCCAGGGACAGTGAATAGAAGCCCTGGGAAAGGGCGATCAGGAAGGTCTGGCCGCTGACCTTGCTCATGTCCAGGCTCAGCATGTATCTGAGGCCTTCAGAGGCTCCGGGAAGGATCACCGAGCGGACCAGCAGCACCAGAAGAAGGATGAACAGGGCGGGCATACCGATCCGGTTGAACTTTTCGATGCCCTTTTCGACTCCCCTGATGATGACCACGGCGCATATGATCATGAACAGGGCCGCGAAGATGATGGCGGTCAGGGGGAAGAAGGTCTCCTCCGAGGCGGCGTCGTATCCCAGCATGCGGTAGAAATATCCCAAGGGGTCGGCGTACACCAGGCCCGGCTCCACGGCATAGGAAAAGACGTACCTGAGCACCCATCCGCCTACGTGGGAATAGTAAGAGGTGATGATAAAGGCGCCGATCCAGCCGGTCTAGCCCGCCCAGGAATAACCCTTTCTGCCCAGCCTTCCGAAGGCGTCCACCACGTTGGACTGGCTCGCCCTGCCGATGGCAAGCTCGGAAAGCATGGCCGGAATGCCGATCAGGGGGATGATGAGCAGGTACATGAGCAGGAACGCCCCTCCCCCGCCTTCATAGGCCTTGCCCGGGAACTTCCAGATGTTGCCCAGGCCGACTGCGGAGCCGGCCGCGGCCAGGATGAACCCGATCCTTCCGCTCCACTGAGCTCTCTCTTTTTTCATTCTTTTCTCCTTTTCACGAAGGCCCCGCGGGCGCTGCCGACGCCCATTCTGCCGAAGCCTTCGGTCTTGATAAAACTAAAAGCTCCTGAGTACCTGTCTCAGGAGCTTTTCAGTGGAGCTGATGACCAGAATCGAACTGGTGACCTCATCCTTACCAAGGATGCGCTCTACCATCTGAGCTACATCAGCATATTGTTCGGAGTCCGAAGCTATCCGACAACATCGATAATTATAGCGGGGACCTGCCGGGTTGTCAACAGGTAATTTCACCGATTTTCGGCTTTTCAAAAGAAATCTTTCGCAGCGGGAATACGTGACGCCGGCCTAATCGCTGAAGAAGGCCCCCAGCTTTTTCCGGATCCGCTGGATGGCGTTGTCCACCGCCTTGGGGGCGCGGCCAAGATCCTCCGCTATCTGGCGGTAGTTCCTGCCCTCGAGAAGGCCCTTCAGGACCTGCTTTTCAAAGGGGCTGAAGAGCTTGGAGCCCGGGGCCATTATGAGCCCGGTCATCTCCTGGAGGATGGCGGCGGCCTCGGGGTTGGATTCGATGCCGGCGGCCAGGGTCTCGCCCAGGGTCTGGCCCGGGTCCTCCTCCGATACCGGCCTGTCCAAAGAATAGGCGGTATTCAGGGGAGAATACTTTTTTCTTCCCGCCAGCTTGATGGCGTTGATTATGTGGCGGTTGATGCAGACGTCGGCATAGGTCTTAAAGGACGCCCCTCTGGAAGGATCGTAGCTCCTGGCGGCCTTGAAGAGGCCGGTCATGCCCTCCTGGATGATGTCGTCCCGGTCTCCGCCCATCATGAAATAGAGCTGGGCCTTGCTCCTGACCGCGTCCTTGTAGCGGTGGAGCAGCAGGTCCATGGCGTCGGGATCGTCCGGGGCGGCCGCGGCCAGCTCTTCGTCCGTCAGGCTTGCGAGCACCTTCTCCTCAGCGCTCATTTTGCCAGGGCTCTCTGCCTTGCGGCCTCGTAGAGGACGATCGCCGCGGCGTTGGAGGCGTTGAGGGAATTGACCCTGCCCATCATGGGGATGCCGACGATGATATCGCACTTCTCCCTGACCAGCCTGGAGATGCCGTCGCCCTCGCTTCCGATGACGATGGCGAGGGGGCCCTTGAGGTCCGCGTCGGGATAGTTGACCCCGCCCATGTCCACGGCGGCGATCCAGACGCCTCTCTTCTTGAGCTCGTCGATGGCGGAAGCCAGATTATTGACCTTGGCGACGGGGACGTACTCGATGGCCCCGGCGGACGACTTGGCCACGGTATCGGTGAGGCTCACGGAACGGCGGGAGGGGATGACGACCCCGTGGGCGCCGGCTCCGTCGCAGCTTCTGAGGATCGCGCCCAGGTTGTGGGGATCCTCGAGCCCGTCCAGGAGCACTATAAGGGGAGGCTCGCCCTTCTTTTCGGCAGCCTTGAAGATGTCGTCTATATCAACGTATTCGTGGGCGGCCACGAAGGCGGCGACGCCCTGATGGGCCTTGCCGGGGCAGAGCTTGTCCAGAACGATCTTGTCGACGTACTGAAGCTGCAGCCCGCTCTCCCTCGCAAGGGCCGCGATGACCTTTACCGAGCCCTCGCCGTCCTTTTGCATCAGGATCCTGTCTATGGGCCTTCCGCTCTTTATCGCCTCGGTGACGGGGTTCCTGCCGATGACAAGATTGGGATTCTCGTAGTCGTCGTCCCTGCGGGGCTTTGCCCTGCCGGGGGCCCTGCCTTCGGAAGCGGGCCTTCCGGGCTGGACGTAGGTCTTTGCGCCTCTTGCGCCGGGTGCCGCGGATCTGGATCCCTTGCCGTATGAGGCTCCGGACCTGGTGCCTTTGCCGTAGCCGCCGCCTTTTGCGTGGGACTTTCCGCGCCCTCTTCCTTCGCTCTCGCTCTTTCCTTCAGCGGCCTGCCTTGCGGCGAATCTGGCCATTCTCTCACTCTTAGGCATTTTTCTCTCTCTTCTTTATTATCGAAAGTTACGACTGCCGGCCGGCTGCCGGCTCCGCCGCTCATATCGTCAGCGGACTCTCTTGTACTCTCTTATATGATACGTGTGACCGTTGTCTTCTATGGGGCCGCTGTCCTTTACGCAGACAAAGCTGCCGTCCCGGTATTCGGGGAAAAAGGCGTCGGCGCCTTCCGCTTTGGCGTCCACCTCGGTCATGATCAGGTAGTCGGTCCTGTCCCAGAAGAGCCTGTATATCGACTCTCCGCCGCAGATGATGGCATCGTCCGGGATCTCGGGCATGGGGACGGATCTGGATATGACGATGGTGGCCCTTCCGGGCAGGGGCTTTCCGCCGGGAAGTCCTTCCACGGTCTTTCTTCCCATGACGATGACCTGCCCCAGGGTCTCTTCTTTATAGTGCTTAAGGTCTCCCGGCAGCCTGAAGAGGAGGCCGCCCTCCCTGCCGATGGCAAGGTCCCTGTCTACTACCGCGATAGCCTTCATATCAGACCGCCACGGGGATGTGTTTTATCTGGGGACCCGCCTGATAGTTCTCGACGATGAAGTCGTCCAGGGTGAAATCGTAGAAGTTCTTTATCTCCGGATTCAGCCTGAAGGTCGGGGCGGGATAAGAGGGCCTGCTGATCAGTTCCTCCACCAGAGGCTCGTGCCTGTCGTAGATGTGGGCGTCGGCGATGACGTGGACCAGCTCTCCGGGCACCAGGCCGCTGACCTGGGCGAACATGTGGACGAGGACAGCGTACTGGACCACGTTCCAGTTGTTGGCCACCAGCACGTCCTGGGATCTCTGGTTGAGGATGGCGTTGAGCCTGTTTCCGGTGATGTTGAAGGTCATGCTGTAGGCGCAGGGCTCAAGGCCCATCTCGGAGAGGTCCTGGAAATTGTAGATATTGGTCATGATGCGGCGGCTGTAGGGATTGTTCTTCAGCTGCCACAGCACGTTGTCTACCTGGTCCATCTCCCCCTGAGCGAACTTGTACTTGAGGCCCATCTGATAACCGTAGGCCTTGCCGATGGTGCCGTTCTCATCTGCCCAGGCGTCCCAGATGTGGCTCCTCATGTCGGCGACCCTGTTGGACTTCTTCTGCCAGATCCAGAGGATCTCGTCGATGCAGTTCTTCATGGGGGTGGGCCTTAAGGTGAGGGCCGGGAACTCCTCGGAAAGATCGTAGCGGTTGACTATGCCGAAGAGCTTTCTGGTGTGGGCAGGGGCACCGTCGTCCGCCCATTTGGCCCTGACCTTCTGGCCTTCGGTCGAAAAACCGTTGTCCAGGATGTCCCTGCACATGGTCTTGAAAATATCGTCTGCTTTGCTCATGACTGCTCCTTTTAGGACTGGGGCTTTCCGGCTCTTCTCCAGCTGGTGATCACCCAGAGGGAGACCAGCAGGCAGATGCAGGAATTGACCCGCCATGCAGTATTGTAACTGGTGTATGTGAGAAGGTATCCGAAGAAGAGGGGCCCTACCGCTCTTCCCACGGACCTGGCGATCTCGTAGAGGGACTGGCATCTGGCCACGTGGCTGGGGGGCGAGTTGGCCGCGATGAAGGAGCCGGCTCCGGTAGAGATCAGGATCTCTCCCAGGGTCCAGATCACCGCGCCGATGACGACCATGAAGGGGAACTTCATGAAGCTGTAGGAACCGTATCCCAAGGCGTAGAGACAGGTGCCGATGGCCATGTTGACGAAGTGGTGGTTCTTTCTGGTCATGCTCAGAAGGAACGGGGTGCAGAGGACGATCACGATGCCGTTGGTGGTCCATACGAAGCCCGAGTAGCGGGAGGAGACCTCCAGACCGAAGAGATCGGTGGTCTGCATGGACAGCATGTAGTTGGTCATCTGGTAGCAGATGGACACGGTGGCAAGGGCAAGGATGAAGGTCCGAAGCAGCTTGTGCTCGTTGATGACCGAAAGAAGGCTCTGCTCCTTTTCGGGAGCCTGGGGGAGCCTCGCGCCGGACGCTCCGGAGGACATGCCGCGTCCCTCCTTCAGAGCCCTTTCTTCCGCCGCCTTCTGCAGGGCGGCCTTCCTGCTGTAGTTCTCGCTGACGTTGAAGGCGAAGAAGGTGATCCCCGCTCCCACCAGCACCGACTGGATCAGGTAGGTCCACTCCATGTGGCTGTAGAAGATCAGTCCGCCGATGGCGGGCCCGATGGCGACTCCCACGTTGTTGGAAAGGTACATGAGGGAGAAGCATTCCCTGGGCCTTCTGGGGTCCATGGAGTCGGAGACCATGGCCGAAAAGACCGGGTTCCCGATGGCGGAGAAGAAGCTGGCCAGGATCATAAGGAGGATCATTATCCTGTGGCGGCAGAGGAATATGCTTATCAGATGGACCGATATCTGCAGGGCGAAGGCAGTGACGCAGACCTTCTTTCTTCCGTACAGGTCGGCCAGGTGGCCTCCGAAGAGCTGGCCGGCGATGGTGCATAAGGCCATGGCCAGCATGACCCAGGCGACCTTGACCTCGGTCAGTCCCAGTATGCTCCGGAGTATAAGGGAAGAAAAGGCGTAGGTCATGTTGCCTATGCCCATGATGATCCTGCAGATGCATATCAGATAGATCTGCCTGGGGAGTCCTTTGAATTGGTCAAGATACTGCAAGTTGTCAGCCCTCGTTTTCCTGTTCGATGAAAAGGGCGGCCTTCTCCATGAGAGCAAGGGCCCTTTCCTTCTCGCCCCTGAGCCAAAGCCAGCCCAGCAGCGCTTCAAAGGCCGTCGCCTGCTTGTAGGTGACGGCGTCGGTATTCTTGGGTTTTGTGGCTATCCTGTGGTTTCTTGCCCTTTTGACGAGGGCGGTCTCCTGTTCCGTGAGCTCGTCGGAAATGGCGGCGAGGGACGACGCCTGAGCTGCGGCGCAGACGTAGCGCACCGCCGCCCTGTGGAGCCTGTCCGCGTGGGAAACAGAGGCGATGGGACCTTCCATCAGCCTGTCCCTCACGAAGAATTCGTAGATCGAATCGCCCAGAAATGCCAGGGCGATGGTGCTTGCCTCTTTGGATCTGTCCATGGGTCACGCCCTGTCCGCCTCGGCGAGGAGCCTTCTTAAAAGGCTCTTGTTTCCCGCCTTGGGCCTTACGCTGGTCGCTCCTGCCGCGGTGCAGAACATCTCGTCGTCGGGGGCGATCCGCTCTTCGGGCTCGGCCTTGACGATCTCGATCTCCTCGAGGGCCTGATCCTCCTCTTCGCTCTCCTTGAGCTCGGCTCTTATCAGATCTTTGACGGTCATCGCCCTAGATCCTTACGATCTGGACCCCCTGGGGGGTGTCCTTGAGCTGGATGCCCTTGGCGGCCAGCTCGTCCCTGATCCTGTCCGCTTCGGCCCAGTTCTTCTCTTTTCTGGCTGCCTGGCGGGCGTCGATGAGAGCCTGGATCTCGGGCTCGACCTCCACCTTGGGCTCCTGGATCAAAAGTCCCAGGACTCCGGTGAGCTCGGTGAGGAGGGCCAGGGCCTTCTCGGCGAATTCCCTGCTGCAGCCGCCGGCGATGGCGGTGTTGATGTCCTTTACCAGCTCGAATATGGCGGAGATGGCGTCGGCGGTATTGAGATCGTCGTCCATGAAGGCGATGAAGTGCTCCTTGTGGACGCCGAGAGCTTCAAGCTTCTTCGCTTCGTCCTCGGTCATGGTTCCGGTCTGGGTGTTTATCATGTGCTTGAGGCTTGCCTTGCAGTTCCTCATGCGTTCAAGGCCCGCCTTGGCCTGCTCCATCAGCTCCCTTGAGAAGTTGACGGGCCCTCTGTACTGGGCGGAGAGCAGGAAGAACCTGAGCACCTCGCCGTCGTACTCCTTGAGGATGTCCCTCACCAGGAAGAAGTTCCCGGCGGACTTGGACATCTTCTCGTTGTTGACGGTGATGAAGCCATTGTGCATCCAGTATCTGGAGAAGGTCTGTCCCGAAAGGCCCTCGGACTGGGCGATCTCGTTCTCGTGGTGAGGGAACTGAAGGTCCTCGCCGCCGGCGTGAAGGTCGATGGTGGTCCCCAGGTACTTCTTGGACATGGCGGAGCACTCGATGTGCCAGCCGGGCCTGCCCATGCCCCAGGGGGATTCCCAGGCGATCTCGTCTTCGGACTTTCTGGCCTTCCAGAGGGCGAAGTCGAGAGGATCCTCCTTGATGTCTCCGACCTGGATGCGGGCTCCCGCCTCGAGATCGTCGATGTTCTGGCCGGAGAGCTTGCCGTAGCCGGTGAACTTTCTGGTCCTGTAATAGACGTCGCCGTTGACCTCGTAGGCCATGCCCTTGTCGATGAGCCCCTGAACGAAGGCGATGATGTCGGGGATGGTCTCGGAGACCCTGGGATGGACGGTGGCTCTGGTTATGTTGAGAGCCTTGACGTCCTCGTAATAGGCCTGGATGTACTTGTCGGCCACCTCCATGGCGGTGATGCCCTCTTCCCTGGCCCTGTTGATGATCTTGTCGTCGACGTCGGTGAAGTTCTGGACGTACTTGACCTTCTGGCCCCTGTACTCCAGATACTTCCTCATGGTGTCGAAGACCACGAAGGGACGGGCGTTGCCGATGTGGATGTAGTTGTATACGGTAGGACCGCAGACGTACATGGTGAGAGCCTTGGGGTTCTGGGGGATCAGCTCCTCCTTGTGTCTGCTCATGGTGTTGTATATCTTCATTTTAGCCTCTCTTTTCGGCGTTTATGATCTCAAGGGCCCTGGCGACGGCTGCGTCGGCGTCCATGACCTCGAGATCGGCCTCTCTTCTGAGCTTGAACTCCACCTGTCTTTCGGGAGCCTTCTTGCCCACGGTGATCCTGACGGGGATGCCGATGAGGTCCGCGTCCTTGAACTTGACGCCGGGACGCTCGTCCCTGTCATCGAGGATGACCTCGGCTCCCGCGTCCTCGAGCTTTGCGGTGATCTCTTCGGCCAGTGCCTTCTGGGCCTCGTCCTTGATGCCTACCAGGGTCACGATCACGTGATAGGGGGCGATGGACATGGGCCAAATGATGCCGTTCTCATCGTGATGCTGCTCGACGACGGCGGCCATGGTGCGGGTGACGCCGATGCCGTAGCATCCCATGACCATGGGCTTCTCGTTCATGTTCTCGTCCTTGTAGAAGGCGTGCATGGACTCGGAATACTTGGTCCTCAGCTTGAAGACCTGTCCGACCTCGATGCCCTTGGCGCTCTTGACGGGAGCTCCGCAGACCGGGCAGCGGTCACCCTCCTGGAGGAGCTTGAGGTCCGCTATGACGTCGGCCTTGAAATCGCGGCCGTAGTTGACGTTTTTGATGTGGTGGTCGGCCTCGCAGGCTCCGCAGACCATGTTCCTGGCGCCCACCAGCTCGCTGTCCATGATAATCCTGCAGTCGTGAAGTCCGACGGGGCCGGTGAAGCCGCCAACGGCTCCGGTGAGGGGCCCCATGAGGGCTTCGTCGGCGAACTGAACGGCGAATTCGGGCACGTCAAGGGTGTTGACCAGCTTGACCTTGTTCAGCTGCCTGTCGCCGCGGATGAAGACCGCGATGTACTCGGGATCGTCGCTGCCCTCGTGCCATACGCTGAAGAGCAAGGCCTTGATGGACTTTTCCTGAGGCACTCCCAGGAAGCTGCAGACGTCTTCGATGGACTTGGTGCCGGGGGTGAGGACCTTCTCCATGGGGAGCATCTCCTCCTCGGGCATCTTCTCGTCGGCGAAGGCCGCCTTTTCGGCGGTGGCCGCCATGCCGCAGTTGTCGCAGTAGATGATCTCCTCTTCGCCTACCTCGGCCAGGGCGCAGAACTCGTGGGAACCGTTGCCTCCTATGGCGCCGGTGTCTGCCTCGACGGGCCTGAAATCAAGGCCGCAGCGGGTGAAGACCCTGCTGTAGGCGTCGTACATGTCCTGATAGCTCTTGTCCAGGCCTGCCTCGTCCTTGTCGAAGGAATAGGCGTCCTTCATTATAAATTCGCGGCTGCGGATCAGGCCGAAGCGGGGACGGGCTTCGTCCCTGTACTTGGTCTGGATCTGGTAGATGTTGAAGGGCAGCTGCTTGTGGGAGGTGATGCTGGAGCGGACGGTGTCGGTGAAGACCTCTTCGGCGGTGGGGCCGAGGCAGAAATCCCTCTCGTTGCGGTCCTTGACTCTCCAGAGCTCGGGGCCGTAGGCGTACCAGCGGCCGGACTCCTGCCAGAGCTCGGCGGGCTGCATGGCGGAGGTCAGGATCTCCTGTCCGCCGGCGCGGTCCATCTCCTGTCTGACGATGTCCTCGATCTTCTTGAGGACCCTCCAGCCCAAAGGCATGAAGTTGTAGACGCCTCCGACTTCCTTTCTTATCATGTCTGCCCTTAAAAGCAGGATGTGGCTTGCGATCTCGGCGTCAGAGGGCGCTTCCCTCTTGGTCGAGAGGAACATTTTCGATGCTCTCATGTCTTTTTACTCTCCGTATGTTGGTCTTTTTATATCTCTTTGATCATCGCCGCCGCCTGTGCTGACATGGCGGTCCCGTCGCCGGTAAAGCCCAGCTTCTCCTCGGTGGTCGCCTTGATGCTGACGAGGGAAGGATCCAGGTCCAAAGCCTTTGCGACGGCCTCCCTCATCCGGTCCGTATAGGGCGAGATCTTTGGTTTTTCGGCTACGAGTGTAGCATCAACGTTAGAAATTGTAAAGCCGTTTTCCCTTAGAAAATCAGCGGTCCGGGAAAGGATCGCCTCCCCGCTCATGCCCTCGGTGTCGGGGGAGCTGTCGGGGAAGAGCTTGCCTATGTCGCCCAGAGCCGCAGCCCCCAGAAGGGCGTCGGCGATGGCATGGGCGATGACGTCGGCGTCGCTGTGGCCCAGAAGGCCCTTTTCGTAGGGGACCTCGACGCAGCCCAGCATCAGCTTCCTTCCGCTGACCAGCCGGTGCACGTCGTATCCAGTTCCGATCCTCATCATCTTGGGAAGATCCTCCGGTGTGGTTATCTTGATGTTGGTATATTCGCCCTGGGTGACCGCTACCGGGATCCCCAGCCTTTCGACCAGGCCGGCATCGTCGGTGCCGGTAAAGCCCGAGTTTTCAGCCTCTTTCAGGGCCCTTTCCAGGACCTCTTTCCTGAAGCCCTGGGGGGTCTGGACCTCGTAGAGCAGGCTCCTGTCCAGGGTCTTCTCCGCGGTCCTTATGGTGTTCTTTGGCCTCACTCCCGGGACGGCCGCCTGAGCGCCGTCTTCAAGGGCGCTGAGGACCCCGTCTATGACCTTTTCGCTGACGAATGGCCTTGCTCCGTCGTGGACCAGGACCAGCTCCGCCTCTCCGGGTACCCTGGCCAGTGCGTTCATGACTGACGCCTGCCTGGTCGGGCCTCCCGCCGCGAGGATCACGTCCTTTACGCCGTACTTTTCAAGGAGCCGGCGGGTAAAGGGAAGGTCATCCGCGGGAGCCGCGACGACGACCGCGCATATCCCCCGAACACGGCAAAAAGCCTTGACGGTCCTGACCAGGACCGGAAGGCCTTCGCACATCAAAAACTGCTTTTTCACGCCGCCGCCCATCCTGGTGGACGAGCCGGCGGCTGCTATTATAACTGTTGCTTTGGACATCCTGCCCCCTAAGCGCCCTTGGGCTTGGTGAAGATCATACGGCCCGCAGAGGTCTGAAGGACGCTGGTGACCGAGGTGTTGATGTTCTTTCCGATGAAGCGCTTTCCGCCCTCCACCACGATCATGGTGCCGTCCTCGAGATAACCGACCCCCTGGGAAGGCTCCTTGCCCTCCTTGACGACGAAGACCTGCATGTCCTCGCCGGGGAGGACCACCGGCTTCAGGGTGTTGGCCAGCTCGTTGATGTTGAGCACGCCGACCCCGTGGATGCCCGCGACCTTGTTCAGGTTGTAGTCGTTGGTGACGACCATACCCTTCATGGACTGGGCCAGCTTGAGGAGCTTCACGTCAACCTCGGGGATCTCGGCCAGGACCTTGTCCTCTTCGGTGTTGTAGATCTCGATGCCGTAATCGCTCTGGATCTTGTTCAGGATGTCGAGTCCCCGCCTGCCTCTCGCCCTCTTGAGGGAATCGGAGGAGTCGGAGATATGTCTCAGCTCCACGAGGACGAATTCGGGGATGACGATATCGCCTTCGATGAAGCCTGTCTTCAGTATGTCGTAGATGCGTCCGTCTATGATCACGCTGGTGTCAAAGATCTTGGGCGCAGCGCCGTTCTTGTTCTTGGATCTGGCCGCGTCTCTGAGGCCGGAGCTTCCCTGGGCGACTATATCCCGGAGGCCCTCAAAGCTGACCCTTCTTCCGATATACAGTCCCAGATATCCGATGCCCAGATACAGGATGACGGAGATGACGGTGCCTATGTAGGCCGTCTGAAGCACCTTGATCCCATTGATGATCTGCGAGATCAGGTAGGCGGCGAACAGTCCAAGCGTCAGTCCGACTCCTCCGGTCACCATCTGGATGGGCGGTACCTTTGAAAGGGTGTTCTCCAGATTCTGGGCGACCCGTTCTCCCTGTTTTTGGAGCGTCTCGAAATAATTAAAAAATATGATGCCGAAAAATGCGACCGACGCGGTGGTTATGACCATTGCTTCCATGCTCCTGAAGTTGACTCCGAGAGCGGGAGCGGCTTCGTCGATCAGAAGAGCAGACACTCCGTAACCGAACAGCATTCCGCACATACTGAATATCAAGCGGAATACTTTTTTGATCATTTTCTGTTGTTTTACCTCCTTTTAAATATTATTTCTTTGGGGGTGACGGGTCCTGCCTCAAAGGCATCCGTCCCATCCGCCTGCGGGCACTCGGCGGCGGGCCCCACCTTTGAATCACCCGTCACCAATGCATAGCATTATAGTATCACATCAGGCACATGTCTGAGGGCTCGGTGCGCGGGCCCCGCCGTATATATAAAAAAAGCGCCGTCTGTTTAGACCGCGCTCTCTATCATGCTGTCAGCGTCCTTTTCGTCGATGTCGTTGACGAGGGATATCTCACTGGCGAGGATCTGTCTCGCGTTGAGCAGCATCTTCTTTTCGCCGGTGGACAGCTTTTTCTGACGGTCCATCCGCAAGAGGTTTCTTACGACCTCCGCGACCTGGCATATGTCGCCGGTCTTCAGCTTGTCCATGTTGGCACGGTTCCTGCGGTTCCAGTTGTCATCCATGGGCGTAGACGCGGAAGACAATACGCCTATGACGTTGTCGATGGCGGCGCAGTCCACGATGCCGCGAAGGCCCGCAGAGACGCCGTCTACCGGCACCATGACCTGCATGTTGCCGTGGGGTATATGAAGAATATAGTAAGACCTGGTCTCGCCGAGGATCTTCTTTTCTTCTATTGATTCTATCACGCCGGCCCCGTGCATCGGGTAAACGACTCTGTCGCCAATTGAAAACATGGTATCCCTCCGGCTCTAATTATAGCAAACCGAAGAAAATAAGTCAACCGGAATGAAATACGAAAATTTCTCAAAAGTTATCGTCTGCCTCGATATCTTTTTCGGCTATAGGCAGTGAAAACCAGAAACAGCTTCCCTTTCCCAATTCACTGACCACCCCGTAGAGGGCGTGGTGGAGCTGGAGTATCTCCCGTGCGATGGAAAGTCCCAGGCCGGTGCTTGTGCCTTTGGCTCTGGTGCCCTGCCTGCTGGCCTTCTGGTAGCGGTCCCAGATGACCTCCTTGTCCTCGTCGGCGATGCCGATGCCGTGGTCGGTGACCGAGAATTTGATCCTGCCGTCTTCTTCGCTGAAGGCGACCTCGATGTCCTTGCTGTCGCCGCTGTAGCGGATGGAATTGGAGATCAGGTTGGACATGACCTGCTGCAGCTTTCTCTCGTCGCCCATGACCCAGATGCGGCCGGGCACGGTGGTGAAGGTGAGCTTGAAGCCGTCCTGCTCTTCCAGTACCCGGTAGACGTTGAGGATGCTCTCAGCCGCCCGCTGGATGTCGACGGGCTGGTTCTCCATGACCTCGGTGCCCGCCTGGAGCTTGGACAGGGCCAGGATGTCCCCGACCAGATCGGAAAGCCTGTCGGTCTCCTCGATGATGACCTGAAGGTGCTCGTCCCGCCTTTCTTTGTTCTCGCCTGAGATGTCCCTGATCAGTTCGGCGTAGGACTTGATCATGGTAAGAGGCGTCCTCAGGTCGTGGGAGATGTTGGCCAGAAGGTCCTTCTGAAGATCGTCGGCCTTGGCCAGCTCTCTCGCGGTCTGGTTCAGGGTCTCGCCCAGGTCCTCGATCTCGGCGTAGCCGGTGGAGTCGAAATCCACGTCGTAGTTGCCTCTCGCCAGCTCCTGAGCCTTGTTCTTAAGGCCGATGACGGGCTTAGCCAGCCTCTTCGAATAAAAGAACGCGATGAGGCAGCCCAGGAAAAGAGCGATCACGGTGATGATCTTGAGCTGGGACGAAAGTATGCCCACAGCCGGACCCAGCGGGGTCAGAGGCGTTACCGAGACCAGGTAGATGCTGTCCCGGTATTCGCTGTTCACCAGGGACGCGTTGACCAGGATGCTGGAATCCTCACGGCCTCCCGCTTGGGCGATGAAGCTGACGGTCCCGGTCTGGGACTCGCCCAGCATCTGGATCGCCTGCCTCGTCAGGTATCCTCCGCCCATGAACATCCTGCCGGCTCCGATCTGCTCGTTGGAGCTGATGGTGAAGGTGCCGTCCACCGCCTCGATGTAGAAATACAGGTCGGACTCGCTGGAAAGGTCGGCCAGCCTGTCGCAGAATTCGTCCAGGTCAAGATCCGCAGGGTAGGAATAGGCTGCGCCGATGAGCTTCATTCCCGCGGCGGCCCGCTTTTCCATGGCGATCTCGTAGTACTGCTCGAGAAAGCCGGTCTGCATGATCCAGATGACCGCCATGAGCAGGACCGCGAAGAGTATGAAAGAAAAGGAAAGCCTCGCTCTGAGGCTCCTCGACCCTTTTCTCTTCTTTTCAGGAGCGCTTTCAGTCTTCAAATTTGTATCCGACTCCCCTTACGGTGGAGATCTTGTCGCGGCAGCTTCCCAGCCTTCCGCGCAGGTTCTTGATGTGGGTATCTATGGTCCGGTCGTCGCCGAAGAAATCGTAGCCCCAGATGTCCGAAAGGAGCCTGTCCCTTGAGAGGGCGATGTTGCGGTTCTGCATCAGGTAGACCAGGATCTCGTATTCCTTGAGGGTCAGGTCGATCTTCTCTCCCGCCACGGTGACGATGCGGGATTCGGTGTTGACTTCCAGGTCTCCGGATCTGAGGACGGTCTGCTTCTTTTCGTCCTCGCCCTTGTTCTTTCTCGCGAGGACCGCCGAGACTCTGGCCATCAGCTCCTTGGGGCTGAAGGGCTTGACCACGTAGTCGTCGATGCCCAGCTCAAAGCCGAAGAGCTTGTCGTATTCCTCGCCTCTGGCGGACAGCATGATTATGGGGATGTCCTTGTCCCTTCTGATCTGCTTGCAGGCGCTGTAACCGTCCAGTCTGGGCATCATGATGTCCATGATCACCAGATCGTAGTCCTGGGAGAGGCATTTATTGACCGCCTCGACGCCGTCGGCGGCTTCATCGGTCTCGTAATCGTTGAAGACCGCGTATTCTCTTATGACGGTCCTGATCTTTTCTTCATCGTCTACTATAAGTATTCTGGCCATGGGACACCTCCGATAAGTGTTTATGGTCTGATTATAAGCACCGGATATGAAGCAATTGTGAAGGGAGGATGAAAAGAGCGAAACAGTGGAGCGGACCGGCGTCCTATATACGCTCCGCCAGCTTCGCGGCCTCCTTTATGGCCTCGGCGAGGCTGGTGACGCCGATGAGCCGCATGTTCTTAGGCTTTTCGGGAAGCTTCTCGACGCTGCGGCGGGGAAGCATCATGGCCTTGAAGCCCATGCGGTCGGCCTCTCTTATGAGCTTGTCCGCGCTGCGGACGGGCCTCAGGTCTCCGGTGAGCCCGATCTCTCCGATGGCGATGAAGCCCGAAGGAAGCTTCGCGGCCTTTTCGTCGGACCAGATGGCGAGGGCTACCGCGAGATCGATGGACGTCCCCTCGGGACGCATGCCGCCCACGACGTTCACATAGATATCGCGATTTATGAGGCTCAGCGACGCCTTTCTCTCAAGGACCGCGACGATCATGCCCAGCCTTGAGTTCTCAACGCCTATGGCAGTCCTGCGGGCAAAGCCCACGTTGGTCGGGGCGGTGAGGGCCTGGATCTCAAGGAGCAGCGGCCTGGTGCCCTCGTAGACCGCGGTGGCGACTGCCCCGGCGGAGCTGTCCTCGAGGCCCTCAAGAAAGCTGGCCGAAAGGTTCTCGATCTCAACGAGGCCTTCTTCCCTCATCTCGAAGGCTCCGATCTCGCTGGTGGTGCCGAAGCGGTTCTTCAGGGCCCTGAGGATGCGTAGGTCCTGGCTCCTCTCGCCGGAGAACTGCAGCACCGTGTCCACCATGTGCTCCACGATCTTGGGGCCTGCCAGCTCGCCGCTCTTGGTCACGTGGGCGACGATGAAGACGGGGATGTCCCTGCCCTTGCCCAGGTTCATCAGAAGATTTCCGCAGGCGCGGACCTGGGACACGCTGCCCGGGGCGGAATCGTACTCGTCGGTGTACATGGTCTGGATGGAGTCGATGATGAGGAACTTCGGGTCCAGCTGGTCCACCGCCGCGATGACGGCCTCCATGCTGGTCTCGGAGAGCACGTAAAGGTCGCCTGTGCCTTCCTTGCAGACCCGATCAGCCCGCATCTTGATCTGCTCCTCCGACTCCTCGCCGGAAACGTAGAGCACGGTGCCCAGGGCCTTGCAGATGTGGGACGCGGCCTGGATTATCATGGTCGACTTGCCTATGCCCGGTTCGCCTGAGATCAGGGTGAGGGACCCTTTGACCAGCCCCCCGCCCAGGACCCGGTTGAGCTCGCCGATGCCGGTGTCGATGCGGGTGCTCTGGCCGGAGGTGACGGAGGAGAGCCTCTGGGGCTTGGACCTTCCCTTCACGCCTTCGGAGGGGCGGGACGCGCCCTTGCCCGACCTGCTCCTGGAGTCGTCCGTCTCGTCGTAGACCTTCTCCTCTACGAAGGAGTTCCAGGCGCCGCATATGCACTGGCCCATCCAGCGGAGGCTCTCATAGCCGCATTCCTGACATACGAATACTGTTTTGCCGTTCTTTTTTGCCATGTTATATCACCGTTGATCGTCTATTTGCGATGGACCGGGGGATGCTCCGCGCCGTTCATCGCAGATAAGCGATAATATCTCAAAGATCTGGTCCGTGCCGCAGGGGCCGGGAAGCCCCTCCAGGAGGGCCGCAGGAAGAGAAGCGCTAAGCTCATCGATATTGACAGGCCTCAGCCTCCCGGCCAGCCTTTCGGCCTCCCTGATATTATACACCAGAATGGGGATCATTTTTCTGCACAGTGCGGCGGCGGCCAGCCTTTTTATGAGGAGGGAGTCTCCCCTTCCCAGCTGCCTGGACCGGGACCTTCCGGTCAGGGGGTCCTTAAATACGTGGACGAGGACCGTGCCGCGGCCTTTTAGAGCCTGGGGCGCGAAAGGGCTGCCGCCGCCAGGGCCTTCGGACGCTTTTCTTTCAGAAAGCCTTCCGGGCACCGACGCGGCCACCGCCTCGCAGCGGGAGAGCAACTCCTTTTGGGATCCGATCAGGCGCTCCAGGGATCTTTTCAGGTCGAAAAGATCCGATGAACATGCGCCGGCCGGCCCGCAGGCGGCTGCTTTCATATCAGCATGTACCGAGGAACAGGCGCCGGCCGGCTCGCCGAAGGGCATATTCATGCCTGCGGGAGCCCCGGGATCCGCAGGATCAAAGCTTTTATCGTTCATTTATGATATTTCGTCGTTCCGGGATTATTTTACCATTATTTAGCAATTTGTCAAGAGGGCAGGTCAGGCAAAGGGCAGCCCGTCCGGATAAAAAACGGCGCCCCGCAGGATAAACGTCCCGCGGCGCGCCGCTTACATTTTCAATTATTTCGCCTGCGCCCTGAAGAGGATCGCCCTCCCCCGGCCGCGGACCTTTTACTTTCCGTATCTCTTGAGGATGCTGACGTACATCCTGACGTCGCCCTCCAGATGGTCAAGGCAGATGTGCTCGTTGACCTGGTGGGCTCCGCCGCTCCTGCCGTCCTGCAGAAGGCCGGTGAAGCGGTAGACGCTGTTTGTCGGGCAGATGCCGCAGTAGTAGCGGGAATCGGTGCCGCCGGTGAGCATGGTCGGGATCAGCGGGGTCCCGGGATAGAGCTCCTCCACGACCTCGGCGATGTTCCTGAAGAGCTCGCTCTCGGTGGACTGCTCGGCGGGGGGATCGTCGCCCTTGAGCACTGAGATCTCAACGCCTTCGGGGACCAGCTTCCTGAAGTGGGCCAGCAGGTCGTCGATGGTCTGGCCGGGCAGGATCCTGTTGTTGACGACCAGGGTCGCCTTCTCAGGGATGATGTTGGCCTGGGCGGAGCCGCTGCACATGGTGATGGCGGTGGTGGTCCTGATCATGGCGTTGAGGTATCTGTCCTTCTCGCAGACCGCGACGATCTTGTCCCAGTTGCCTTCCACGTCGCCGCAGAGAGCGTCCAGCTCGGCGTTGTCGATGAGGCCGTGCTCGTGCTGGGCCTTGAACTGCTTTACCACCACGGAGCTCATGAACGGGGGCATGGGGTTCTCATCCAGGGCGATCATGGTCTTAGCCAGCTTTACCAGGGCGTTGTTCTTCTCGGGGGAAGCCGCGTGGCCGCCCTGATCCATAGCGGTGAATATCACGTCCACGTAGCCCTTCTCGCAGATGTTGATGTCGGCGTAGCGCTTTCCGTTCTTTTCGACGATGCCGCCGCACTCGTCGATGAGGCCGCCCAGTTCAACGCCTCTGTCCTTAAGGGTCTGGACGATCATGGGCGCTGCCGCTCCGGGCCCTCCCATGATCTCTTCGTTGTAGCCGAAGCCCAGATAGATGTCGTAGTCGGGCTCCCAGCCCTCTTCGAAGAGCATGGTCAGGGCGTCCATGTAGGCCTGGATGTTGCACTTGGAATCGGTGGTTCCGCGGCCCCAGATGGCGTTGTCGTGGACCTCGGATCCGAAGGGGGGATACTTCCACATGGACCAGTCGCCTTCGGGGACCACGTCCTGATGGGCGATGAACATGAGGGGGAGCTTTCCGGACTTGCCGGTGCCCTTGTAATGATAGAGGAGCCCGCATTTGCCGATGACTTCCCTGGTCATCTTCTCGTGGACGAGAGGCCAGCACTCCTCCATGACCTTGTGGAGCTCAAGGAAGTCGGAGACCCTGGTCTTGTCGGGATCAGCGCTGGATACGGTGGGGATGCGGCACATCTTCTGGAGATGCTCCGCGAAAAGCGCGGTTTCGTATTTCATTCCTGTCCTTTCTCCGGCTTCAGCCGGACCACGAAGATATATGATAGGGGTTATATAACGTGTGTTACGGGGACTGCGGAGCTTTCGGCGCAGAGCTGCAAAGCCTGAGATATCAAGGACCGCAGGCTTTTGGGATCCAGAACGCCTGTTATATTACGCTCCCCAGAGGGCTGTGGCGATCATGAGCATGACCGGCATGGTCAGAAGGCACAGCAGGGTCGAGAGGCAGACCAGAGCGGTGGCGGGACCGGTGTCCTGGCCCTGTCTTTCCACGTATATGGCGATGTTGGAGCCCACCGGCGCCATAGCGGAGATGAAGATGGCCATGCGCAGGATCACGGGCAGGTCCTTAAAGAGGGCGAAGACCAGCATGGTGGCCACGGGGATCACGATGAGCCTTACGAAGCTGCAGATCCAGATGGAGCGGTCCTTCATGGCGGAGAGCTTCATGCCGCCCAGGTAGACGCCGATGATGACCATGGCGATGGGGGCGCTGCAGGCCGCCAGGGAATTGATGGTGGAAGATACGGTCTTGGGGAGCGGGATCTGCAGGAAATAGACCAGAAGTCCCGCGATAAAGGCCAGGACCAAGGGGTTCTTTGCGATCTTCTTGGGCTGGAGCTCGCTCCAGTTGCCGGTTATCAGGGACTGGCCGTAGGTCCACTGGAGCACATTGAGCATGGCGACCATGCCGGCGGTATAGAAGGCTGCGTCGCTTCCCAGCACCGCTGCGATCAGGGGAAGCCCCATGAGGCCGGCGTTAGAGAAGGACGAACCGAAGTTGCTGATCGGGTCCTTCTTAAAGCAGATGTGGGAGACTATCATTGCGATGGCAAGAGCGATGACCGCAAGGAGCAGAGCCCAGAGCAGCTCCCTGGTCTTTTCGGGAGAGCCCGGCTGCATGAAGGCCTTCACGATCAGGCACGGCAGCACCGCATAGAGCAGAAACGATGTCAGCGCCCCGCTGTTCTTCTTGGTGACCATCCCGGCCTTCTCAAGGCAGAAGCCGATGGCCAGGTAGATGACGAATATTATGAGCTGGTTTACGAGAACGAGTACTGTTTCCATTTTTCCTCCGAAATAAAAAACTGTCGCAATTATAATATCATTTCGACAGTTTTACAATGCAATTATTAGAGCCCCAAAGCTCCGGAGTCGGAAACATACGGGCTGATCGGCGGTCCTTCCTGCCCGTCTGCTCTGCTGTTCTGTGCAGCCCCGCCACCCTTCCTTCGGACCGGCCTTAAAAATGGTCGTTCCCAGTGATCTTTATTCTATCCTGCCTGAGGCCTTCACCATAAAGAACGATATAGCGTATCCGACCAGACAAGGGACGATATATCCCATACTGTTCGCCAGATATGCTCCCCCTCCCATTATGCAGACCCACAGTATCAGAGTAAAAAGGAGTCCTCCTCTTTCCCCCATATTCTGGATGCTTCCTATTATCTGGGCCCATCCCCAGACTCCCAGCAGCCATGAAGCTATTGCCGCGCCTATGATCCCGATCATTTTATCCTCCTTGTGATCTTATCATTTATACTGCTCCAAGAGCTCGACCAGTACCTCCGTCATCATCGCATTCTGATAGTGGCTGAGGAACTGGCACGTCCTCACGGGCGCTTCCTTTCCCGTCAGAGCCCAGTAGCAGAGCGCGAAGGTCATGCCGGCAGAGATCCCGGTCGACATATCCATGCCCTCATATCCGCAGACGCGGGGGGACAGGGCCGCCAGATGCACTCTTGCTATCGTCTCAGGGGATGAAGCTCTCAGAGAATCGACTATCGTATCGAATACCGCGTTAAAGTAACCGATCCTCGAAGCTAAAAACGCATCCTCCGGTATATTGTCAAGATCCGCGCTATATTGATCCAGATAGTCGATGACCAGTTCCTTGTAAACGTGCTTATTATTGACGCACGCATTCTTGATATTCCTCTCCAGGACCTCCCTCAGCGATAGTCCAAACATACGATCCCCCCTCTCGTTCCGACCGCGGTCACCGCAGGTCCAGTGTACCCTGAAACTCTACTCTCACCCTGATTTTAAGGCATTTCCAAAACGGGACCAAAACGGAAATGCCCATGTACGGCCCGAAAGGTTACTGTATATGAATGGCGTTTTATGCTAAAATCAAGTCTAAGGAACACAGAAAATGCTCACTCAGGAAAAATACGACAAGATAATACAGACGGTCGAAGATATCGCCTCATCGAGGGCCGCGGACTTCTTCGAAGAGCCTCCCGACCCCGCGGAAGCAGCCCGAAAGGCCTTCGATGCTGCCGGCTGGCCCGGTATCGACATAAAGACCGCCAACGGCATATTCAACTTCATGACAGGCATGACCTTCAAGCAGTACCTTGACTCGAGGATCATGATGTATGCCTATAAATGCGCGATCGAACAGGAGCACTTCGATTCGTCGCCGCTCATCAATATAGCCGGAGTATCGTCGGATTCGGCCCTGTACAAGAAATTCAAGAAGGATTTCGGGATGTCCCCGAAGGAGGCCTTCGAGGCAAAGGACCCTGGACTCTACAAGGCCCCGATATTCTGGGATTCGCTTTCGGCGGCAAAGCAGAGCGGCTTCGAGAAAGCCTCTTCCGAAAAGGAGATCAAGCTCGTACACATCGAGACCGTAAAGGAGATCTACAGGACCGACAAAAGGCCCTATCGGATCATCGCTGCGGTATTGGCGCTGATGATCGCTGCCGGCGCCATCGCCTTCCGCCTCCTGATCCTGAGCCCCTGGAAGGATACCTACATAGCCTTTGACCTTTTGACCGAAGAGGGCGTGAGCACCTCGAGGCTGAAAAGGGACGAAATATACGCCATCGATCCTTACAAGAAGACGCTTACTGTCTCGGATCCGTCAGGATCGCTGCTTTTTAAGACCAGGATCCGCCTCAAGGGGAATAGTATAAGCTGGACGGACGAAGAAAAGTCCGCCGTCTCGGGCACTCTTTACAGCGACAGCAGCATCATCTGCAGGATCACGGAGCAAAGCGGCGCCTCGGAACGGCAGCTGAGACTGGTCCCCGCGGTCCTATTCAAAGAACTGATGGATTCGTGGGACGGATACTACGAGGTCTTTGAATGTAAAGACGACATCTACGCATCAATGGCCTATTCCATCCAGATCGACGTCAGGACCTCGATCATCATTATGGGGGCGATACTCGAGGATCCCGTATACGTAGGCAATATCACCTACTGCGGACCGGAGCATCTGATCTTCAGCATGCCGGAGCTGGTCCCCGACGGGTTCCTGCAGTGCAACCTGACCGGGCTCGACTCGTTCACGGTCACCATGCTCAATTCTGACGAGATCCTCTATAAGTGCTTCAGGATGAGCAACTGAAAACGCCGGCGCTGTCCGCGGACAGGTCCGGCCAACGGCGGGGCCGCCTTCGGGAGCCCCATGAGCGCGTACACCATGTCCGAGCTCACCGCCTACTATCTGGGGCTTACCGACCACTGCGCCGACATTGAAAAATACGGCCTTCCCCAGAGCCAGCATCTTACTTCGGCGGAATAAGACCAAAGCAGACCATAAAAAACTCCGTCGCGCTCAGTTCTCAGGCGGCGGAGGTTTTTAATTACCGTTTTTTCGGTCTCGGATCGAAGATGAAGAACACCGCCGCCATGACGACGTAGATCAGGATCGAGACGAAATAGACCTTTTCGGGCTCGCTGTGCAGGAAGGGGAAGACCGAGGCCAGGCGCACCACCAGAGGGATCCAGAAGGTGGAGCTGAAGCTTCCCAAGGAGACCGACACGGCCATCAGGGTCGAGGCGAAGGTCCTGGTGGAAGCCGGGGTCGAGTCCCCTGCCCACTTGGTGTTGGAGAGCATCTGGTTGGTGAATCCGAAGCCCAGCAGAGCGGCGCCGACCATGGCGACGGGAGCAGCAGGCGCGGTGATCATGATCCCGAAGCCGCAGCAGAGGATCACATAGTCCATTGCGAGGCCGTAGCGGGGGATCCTGCGGTTCTGGACGGGGTAAAAGAAGGATCCGATGATCCCGCCCAGGGAAAAGCACGATATGATGCTGCCTCCGACGGCGGCGCCTCCCCAGCCCCTGACCGAGGCGAGGGTGGACGAAAGGGTGAAGATCGGATACTCCAACAGGGTCGTCAGGGCGCAGACTCCCGCGAAGCGGAACACGGCGGGAGCGATCCTGTCCGAGGACTTCCCCTGGGGGCTGTCGTCCTTTTCCTCCCCCGGCTCTTTGAACACGACGGTAAGGAGTATCAGAGAGACCGCTGCGAGCAGATAGATCGAGAATCCGTGCCAGAGGGTGAACCGGTCCGCCAGGGCTCCGGTGATGGGCCCCAGCAGGGTGCTGACGGTGGACACGGTGGCGTTGAGGATCCCCAGCCAGCGGGCTATGGCAGCGTCGTCTCCTGCGAACATCCTGCGGACGCAGGCATTGCGAAGAGCGCAGAACCCAAAGCCTGTCCCGACGCAGATGCGGGAGAACATGACCAGCCCGAAGGACGGATCCGGCACGAAATACGGGAGCGATCCCAGCAGGAACAGGCAGGCCCCGAAGGTCAGCAGGGGCTTGAATCTGATCCTTTTTCCGAAGAACAGGGACAGGGGCACCGACACGCACATCCCGCACAGGGATATGACCGTGGACAGCATCCTGACGCTGGTCACCGGCACGTCGTGAAAGTGCTCGATGAGCATCTGCATGAGGGGCGAGATCGCCGTGGTCATGCCGCTGAGAAGAGCGAAGGAAAATATCTGGACGAAGCTTAAGAACGGACTTCTTTTGGTCTGCATCCTACTGCCTTCCCTCCAGGATGGTCCTGATGAACTCCCTTGAGCGGGCTTCTTTGGGATGCTCGAAGAACTCCTTCGAGGAGCCGGACTCGATGACGTAGCCGCCCTCCATGAAGAGGACCTTGCTGGAGACGTTGCGGGCGAAGTCCATCTCGTGGGTAACGACCAGCATGGTCATGCCCTCTTCCGCCAGCTGGCGCATGACGGAGAGGACCTCGCCGATGAGCTCGGGGTCCAGGGCAGATGTGGGCTCGTCGAAATAGATAATCTCGGGGCTCTGGGCAAGGCCGCGGGCGATGGCGACGCGCTGCTGCTGGCCTCCGGAGAGCTGGCCGGGGTAGGCGTCGAGCCTGTCCGCCATGCCGACCCTCTCAAGGGCCTTCACCGCGATGTCCCTTGCCTGGTCCTTGGGGACCTTTCTGGCCAGGGTGAGGCCCAGGGTCACGTTCTGAAGGACGGTCTTGTTCAGGAAAAGGTTGTAGTTCTGGAAGACGAAGGCGGTCTTCTTTCTCACCGCCGCGATCTGGGTCTTGGAGGCCTCCGCCAGGTCGATCTCGTCGCCGTCGAAGGTCATGACGCCCTTGTCCGCGGTCTCAAGAAAGTTGAGGCAGCGCAGGAAGGTGGTCTTTCCGGAGCCGCTGGGCCCGAGGATCGCGACCACGTCCCCCTTGTTCACCTGAAGGTCGATCCCCTTGAGGATCTCCTTGCCGTCAAAGGATTTGTGCACGTTGCGGATATCCAGCATCATCTGTTGCCTCCATAGGCCGAGAGCCTCTTTTCGCCTTTATGCTGCAGCCAGGTGATGACCGTGCAGAAGGCAAGGTAGATCACCGCGGTCTCGGCATAGAGGCCGAGGGAGCGGTAGTAGACCCCGTTGATGACCTGGGCCTGGCGGAACATCTCCATGACGGTGATGGTCGCGGCCAGGGAGGTCCCCTTGACCACGGAGATCAGGGAGTTGGACAGGGCCGGGAAGGCGGTCCTGAAGGCCTGGGGCAGGACGATGTGGAACATTATCTGAAGGTAGGAAAGGCCGACGCAGTAGCCTGCTTCCATCTGGCCTCTCGAAACGCTCTCCAGGGCCCCGCGCATGGTCTCGGCCATGTAGGCTCCCTCGTTGAAGGCGAAGACGAAGACCGCCGCCGGGAAGGCGTCGATCATGATGCCTACGCTGGGAAGGCCGTAGAAGACCACGTAGAGCTGGACCAGCAGGGGCGTTCCCCTGATCAGCCAGATGTAGAACCGGCAAAGCTGCCTTAGCCCCTTCACGTCGGCGTACTGAATCATCGCGACGATGACCGCGATGACCAGGCCGAGAGCAAAGGAAAGGAAGGCAAGGGGTATGGTGACCCGGATGCCGTATGAGAGCAGCCTGGGGAAGGCCGCTACGAGTATCTGCCAGGTGGTTTGCGGTGCCATTTCGAGCTAGTTGTTCTCGGTCATATCGAGACCGAAGTATTTGATGGAGAGATCGGAGAGCTCGCCGGACTTTCTCATGTCGTCCAGAGCCTTGTTGACTGCCTCGACCAGGCTGGCGCTGTCGTCGCCCTGGGGCATGGGAATGGCGACGGGATCGCCGTCCAGGACCTGCACGACCTTGATGGGCGCGTCGGGGTGCTGCTTGAGGTAGTCCTCCACGGAGACCTGGGCGTTGACGGTGGCGTCGACCCTTCCCTGCTCAAGGAGCATCATGGTCTCGGTCAGGGTGGAGACGGAGGTAACGGTGGCGCCGTACTGCTCCGCGATGGCCGCGTAGGTGCTGGAGGGGGAGTTGGCGGTGGTCTTTCCGGCCAGATCCTCCAGGGTCTTGATGTCCTCGTTGTCCTTGCCTACGACCAGGACCTTATGGGTATAGACGTATGGAGTGGAGAAGCTGTAGGTCTGGGCTCTCTCTTCGGTATATCCGACGCCGTTGCAGGCCATGTCGAAGCGGCCGGCCTTGACGCCCGCCAGGATGGAGTCCCAGTCGGTCTCCTGGAACTCGGCTTCGACTCCCAGGGCCTTTGCCAGGGCTTTGCCCAGCTCGATATCCATTCCGGTCAGCTGGTCCTTCTCGTCGTGGAAGGTCCAGGGGGACCAGTTGCCTTCGGTGGCTATGACCAGCTTGCCGGCCTTCTTGATGCGGGCGAGGTGATCTTCTTCTTTGGAGCCGCAGGATGCGAGGCCGAACACCAGGACCAGGCAGAGGACCGCGGCAAAAATCTTTTTAAGGTTCTTCATTCTATCTCCTTTAAAAATGTTATATGTTTTGTTCTAAAACTGTCGTTTTTCAGACGCCAAATGCGGCCAGCTCAACGCGCCCGCCGCTTTAGTGCCGAGTTATTATATATTCCGCGGTGTTGTTAGTCAAATCAAAAATCAGAATAGATGACCGTCCGTATGCGTTCTGTGCACAGGCTGCGCCTGCCGCTATATAAGGCCGAACTGCTTGAAGGCGAAGATCCAGAGGAAAAGCGTCACGGCGGAGAATACCGCGGACACCATGACGATCTCGCCGGCCAGCTCGCCGTCCCCGTCCATGGCCTCGGTGAAGGCGTAGGAGGTCACCGCCGAAGAGGTGGAGAAGCAGAGGAACACCGCGGCGAAGGTCTTATCGGTCCAGCCCCAGATCAGGGGAAGGATCATGACCAGCGCGGGCATGATCACCAGCTTGACCGCCGTTGAGATGACCACGTTCCTGCTGTTGCTCCTGAGGGCGTCCATGTTGAGCCTGACTCCCATGAGGATGAACGAGAGGGGAACGGTCATGCCGGAGAGGTTCGATACCGCGGTCTGGAGGAAGGACGGGAATTTGATCCCAACGGTCCCCAGCCAGTTGATCACGAAGCCCAGGACGATGGCCTGAAGGATCCGGTTCTTCGCGCAGGCGATGAGGCCCTCTTTGATCATGGCGAAGGTGCCGTCGGAGGTCTTGCCGCTGCCGAAGCTCCTGTAATACTCGAGGACCAGGATGAACGCCACGTTGTAGATGGTGAGCACCACGGCCATGACGATGACCAGCTCGCCCACGTTGTCCGCGCCGTAGAGGGCGGTGGCGATGGGAAGAGCGTAGAGCATGGTGTTGCCGCGGATGGAGCAGTGGACGATGGCCGCCCGCTTTCTCGGGTCCTTATCGAGGAAGTGAGCCGCGCCCATCATTATAAAGATGAAGGCCACGGTGGCGATCCCCGCGTACTGGGCGGGAGCGCTCCCGGACCTGAGCCCCGCCAGATCCGCCTTGTATATCGAATTGAAGGCAGTCATGGGCAGCAGCAGCTTGTTCAGGAGCCTGTTGGTGCTGGACTTGAAATCCTCCCCGAAGATGCCTGTGCGCCTGCCCAGGATGCCCAGGGCGAGGTAGATGACAAGGGGGAGCATTATGTTGCAGGTTATAAGGAAATTTTCAAGCATTGGACAGGCCTCCGCGATAATATTTGCCCGCCGGGCGGGCCGGGGCCGGGGTTCGTGATATCCGGCGCCGAATAATTTTATCACCAGTCGGGGCTTCAGGCTACCGTTATATTTGTTTAAACTGCGGACTTTTGTGAGGATTGTCCCTGACCGCGGCGGGGTGTAATAACAAAATATATGATCGCTTTGAAACGAGGAAAGGAGCCCGAAATGATAACGTTAAAGGATATCGAGGCTGCGAGCCTTTGGATCGCCCCGTACATAGTCCGCACTCCGGTGGTGAGGCTGCCGAACATGGATAAATATCTGGGCTGCGAGGTCTACGCCAAGGCCGAATGCCTGCAGGTGACCGGAGCCTTCAAGGTGAGAGGTGCGAAGCTGCTGCTCCTTGAGGGCCATCTGCTGGCGGAATTCTCCTCCGCCATAGGCATCGGAGCCGTCCTTGCGGGAAAGATCAAGACCTCCCCGAAGGAAAAGGTCTGCTTCGTCATCTCCGGCGGCAGCGTGGATCTGCCCCAGCTGGACAGGCTCAAATCTGTCGAAATCTGATCGGTCCGGACCCGGGACCGAACTCTAAAATGCAGAAAAAAGCCGGAGGCTTTTCAGGCTTCCGGCGTTATATAACAGGTCATATATTTATCGTATTTTTGCGATGAAGCAGTTAAATCAAGCATTCCCGGCCTTAGCCGGGCCTTCGCCCTGCCCTCACCAGCAGCTAGACCGTTATCGTCATCTGCTCCTGCTTCACGGCCTTCTTCGCTTCTGACTCCGTGGCCAGCCTGAGGGCGGCAAGGGCCTCCTTCTTTCTGAGCTTTATCTCCTGACGGCCTCCGCCTCCCCTGTTCTGCAGGGACAGGGCGGAGACGGGAAGGACGACCTTCCTGCCCTTGTCGGTCTCGATGGCGATGCAGTCCTCCATGGTGACCGAGAGCATGGCGAAGGGTCTGCCCGCCGACGCGGAAAGGCTCCCCTTGAGCTTCTTCCTGTTGAGCTTGGTCTCAAAGTCGGACATCCGGTAGAGGCTGACCTTGCCGGTCTCGTAGAGGGTGACCACGTACCTGTCAGCCTCGAGCAGGAAGAATCCCACCATGTTCTCTCCGGACCCCAGCTCCGCCAGGCTGCCGGCGTAGACGGGCCTGGTCCCGGCTTCTGCGGCTCTGGCCTTGTAGGCGTCGGTGCTGTCCGAAAAGACCACGATCTCGGAATTCTCGTCGCAGAGGATCCCGCTGTCCGCCCGCTTGACGTAGCCGTCCTCGGAGAACTGGATGTAGAACTCCTCGCCGCCAGCGGCCTCTTCGTCCTCTTCGGGAGGCTCGATGAGCATGGTCCTGCGCTCGGAGGGATATTTTCCGGAAAGATCGATGAGCTCATCCCTTACGACGTTCCTTACGCCGCCCGGCGACGCGAGTATCTCGTCAAGCTCCGCGATCTTCTTTTCCAGGCTCTCGATCTCTTTGGTCTGCTTGAGGATGTACTCCTCGTTGAGGTTCCTGAGCCTGATGTTGGCGACGAACTCGGCCTGGGAGCGGCTGATGCCAAAGCCCTTCATCAGGTTGGTGATGACCAGCTCGTCGGTCTTGGAGCCGCGTACGATCCTGACGGCCTTGTCGATGTCCAGGACGATCTTTTCAAGGCCCTTGAGAAGGAAGAGCCTGTCCAGCATGATGTCCAGATCGTACTGCAGGGCCCTTTCCTTGGCGCCGCACCTGAAGCGGACCCACTCCTCCAGGATACCCTTTATGCCCAGAGTTTTGGGCACTCCGTCGATGAGAAGGTTGAAATTGCAGGCGAAGCTGTCGGTGAGCGGGGTCTCGTTCATCAAGATCTCGATGAGCCTGTCCACGTCGGTGCCCTTCTTGTAATCGATGGCGATGGCAAGGCCCGACAGGTCCGACTCGTCGCGGACGTCGGCGATCTGGGGGAGCTTTCCCCCCTTCATCAGCTCGGCGATCTTGTCGATGATGGCCTCCACCGTGGTGGAATAGGGGATCTGCCTCACCAGGATCAGCCTGTGCTTTTCGTCCACCTCGTAGACGCTCCTGACGCTGAAGGAACCCTTGCCGGTCTCGTAGATCTCACGCATCTCGTCGGGGACGTAGATGAGCTCTCCTCCGGTGGTGAAGTCGGGGGCGGGCATTATGGGCAGAAGGTCCGCGTCGGGATCCCTGATGTATTCGGCCGCGGCAAGGCAGGCTTCGCTGAAATTGAAGCCCGGGAAGTTGCAGGCCATGCCAACAGCGATGCCCATGTTGGCCGAGACCAGGATGTTGGGGAAGCTGGTGGGCAGCAGGGAGGGCTCCTTTTCTGTGCCGTCGTAGTTGTCCACCATGTCCACCGCGTTCTTGCCCAGCTCGCTGAAGAACTCAGAGCATATGGGCATCAGCTTGGCTTCGGTGTACCTGGGAGCCGCGTAGGCAGTGTCCCTGGAATAGACCTTGCCGAAGTTGCCCTTGCCGTCGACGAAGGGCATGAGCAGGGCCTCGTTGTTCTGGGTGAGCCTCACCATGGTCTCGTAGATGCCGGCGTCCCCGTGGGGGGAGTATTTCATGCCGGCTCCGGCGATGTTGGCGGATTTGGTCCTGCCGCCGGTGAGAAGGCCCATGCGGAACATGGTGTAGAGGAGCTTTCTGTGGGCGGGCTTGAAGCCGTCGATGGCGGGAAGGGCCCTGTCGGTGATGACGCTCATGGCATAGGGCATGTAGTTCTCTATGACCACTTCGCGTTCGGGCAGCTGCCTGATGTTCTCCACGACGGGCTGTTCTTCTGTCTTTTTCTTTCTTGGCATGTCGATACCTTTGATAAGTGTCTGATAATTTGCTCGGGGTCCTGTCTATACGTCCAGCAGGCTCAGGAACCTGCCTCCGTTCTGGGCGATGTAGTCCTTTCTCGCCGCCAGGTCGTTGCCCAGCAGGATCTCGTAGATCCTCGCGGTCTCTTCGGCGTCGTCCATGGTGATCCGGATCAGCCTTCTGGTGGCCGGAGCCATGGTGGTGAGGGACATCATGTCGGCGTCGTTCTCGCCCAGTCCCTTGGAGCGCTGGATCTTGACCGGCCGGCCCTTGAGGTCCTTCAGGATCCGCGCCTTCTCCTTCTCGTCGTAGGCGAAGAAGGTGTCGCCCTTGGACGTGATCTCGTAGAGGGGGGATTCTGCGATGTAGACCCTGCCCTCTTTGATCAGGGTCGGGCAGAGCCTGTAGATCATCATCAGCAGCAGGCAGCGGATCTGATAACCGTCCACGTCGGCGTCGGTGCAGAATATGACCTTGCTGTAGCGGAGCTTGGCCAGGTCGAACTGGGGGATGTCCTTGGCGCCGGTCTTGACCTCGACCCCGCAGCCCAGGACCCTGATGAGATCGGTGATGATGTCGCTCTTGAAGATCCTGGCCACGTCGCTCTTAAGGCAGTTGAGGATCTTTCCCCTGATGGGCATGAGAGCTTGAAATTCAGCGTTTCTCGCCTGCTTGCAGGAGCCCAGGGCCGAGTCGCCCTCCACGATGTAGAGCTCGCGGACGTCCGGGTCCTTGGAGCGGCAGTCCACGAACTTGGCCACCTTGTTGGTGACGTTCATGGTGCCGGAGAGCTTCTTTTTGATGCTCACCCTGCTCTTTTCGGCCTCTTCGCGGCTGCGCTTGTTGATCAGGACCTGGTTCATGATCCTGTCGGCGTCCACCTTGTTCTCGGCGAAATACCGGGCCAGGACCTCCTTGAGGAACTCGGTCATGGCCTTCTCGACGAACTTGTTGGTGATGGCCTTCTTGGTCTGGTTCTCGTAGGAGACGCTGGTGGAAAAGCAGGAGCTGACGAAGAAGAGGCTGTCGAAGATGTCGTCGTAGGAAGGGACGCTCTCGTTCTTGAGGTACTTGCCCTGCTCTTTTATGTATTTGTCCAGCGCGTAGACAAAAGCGGCCTTGACCGCCTTTAAGGGGCTTCCGCCGTGCTCAAGATAGGAGCTGTTGTGGTAGTATTCCTGGTCGCCGCCGTTCTCGGTGAAGCAGAAGGCCATGCTCATCTTGAGCTTGTACTCGGGCTTGTCCGGCCTGTCTCTTCCCGCGGTGTCTTTAGCGAAATACTGGACCGACGAGATGGGGTTCTTCGCCTCTTCGGCGACGTAGCCCCTGATGCCCTCGGGGTAGCAGAAGCTCTCCTCCACGTATTTGCCCTTGGTCATCTCCTCCTTGAGGATGAAGGTAACGCCGGCGTTGACGATGGCCTGCTTTTTCAGGGTCTCCCGCAGGTAGTCCATGGAGACGTCGATGTCGGTGAAGACGTCGAGATCCGGGAGCCAGGTTATGAGGGTGCCGGACTTCTTATTGGTCTCGGTCTTGGTGAAACCGGGGTCCTTGGCGGTGTTGTTTCCCCGCTCAAAGGATAGCTCGTATTCGAAGCCGTCCCGCCTGATGCGGGCCTTCATCCAGCGGCTGGCGTACTGGGTCGCGCAGGTGCCCAGGCCGTTGAGTCCCAGGGCGAAGTTGTAGTTCTCGCCCTCGGTCTGGTTGTATTTTCCGCCAGCGTAGAGCTCGCAGAAGACCAGCCGCCAGTTGTATTCGTTCTCGGCGTTGTTGAACTCCACGGGGATGCCGCGGCCGAAGTCCTCGACGGAGAAGGATCCGTCCAGGTTCTTCGAGACGATGATCTTACTGCCGTAGCCTTCCCTCGCCTCGTCTATGGAGTTGCTGATGATCTCGAAGACCGCGTGTTCGCAGCCCTCGATGCCGTCGGAACCGAAGATGACCGCGGGCCTTAAGCGCACCCTGTCCGCGCCCTTCAGCGCCTTTATCGATTCCTGATCGTATGTCTTTTTCTTTTCTGCCATGTATAAACTCCGGGGATCTGTTAATTCATCGCCACATCCAGCGGTTTGATGTTTTCTATCTCGCCGATTATCTTCATCTTCTGTTCGCGAAGCTCAATATCCGTCTGGATATCGAGAAAGTATCTTTCTGAAACACCAAAAAACCTGGCAAGCCTCAAGGCAGTGTCAGCGGTGATCTTTCTTCTGTCATGAAGGATATCCTGGATCCTCGACGTGGGGACGTTTATCGCTTCGGCAAGTCTGTAGGCAGAGAGCCCAAATGGTTTCATGAATTCTTCGCTCAGGATCTCTCCAATCCTGGGGGTCTCGATGTATTCGTTCATAGCTGGTCTCCTTTAATGATAATCGACGATCCCTACGTCGAATGCGTCACCGTCTTCAAAACGGAAACAGATGCGGAACTGATCGTTGATCCGGATGTTGTACTGCCCGCTGCGGTCACCGTGCAAAAGCTCCAGGTGATTTGCCGGCGGGATCCTGAGATCGCTCAGGAGCTTCGCGTTGTCCAAAAAGATCAGCTTCCTTAAGGCGGTCTTTTGGATCTGGACCGGCAGCCGCTTTGAATATACCTGTTTATATATCTTCTCTGTTTCCTTATCTGCGAACGACCTTATCATGCTGTGATTATACACACGATTCGTGTACATGTCAACCAGACGCCCCGGAACGGCATTACCACGCCATGTCTCCCTCATGAAAAACCTCCGGCCGGAGCCGGAGGCTGTTCGCGTTGATATGGTGGATAAGGCGCGGACCCTGTCCGCGGTGCCCTGCTTCGGGACCTTCCGAAAAGACCTACTTCAGGGCCTTCCAGAGATAGTAGACCGCGTTGGCGCGGGGGCACTGATCTTCGGTGGCATAGGGGGCGTCCATACCGGAGAGGACGTCGTTGGTGTTGGCCCAGTTCTCAGCGTCGGTGTACCAGGTGCCGGCGCCGGTCTTGCCCGGCTCGCCCAGGGCCCTGTAGATGAAGGTCAGGATGTGACTGTTCTTGCAGTTGTTGGTCGGGCTGAAGGTGGTGGCGCTGGTGCAGTCGGTGACTTTTTTCGCCGACGGCGTGTCCTGCGGCGGCTCATCCCCCGTCCCAGTTCTTGCCAGAGCCGCTCCCCCCGTGATATAATACAGACCTCAAAGGCGGGAGCTCCCGCCGGACACAGGATACGAAAGGAGAAGACTTAAACATGGCCAAGAACGGCAACATCTACGTGCCTTTTGAAGAGCGCACAGGCAATGAGTCCATCGTATATTTCACCAGAGACATCTCCCCCGAAGGGATAATGAAGGCCTATGAAAAGGTCTGCGCCAACATGACCGGCAAGGTGGCGGTCAAGCTCCACACCGGCGAAAAGAACGGCCCCAACTTCACCCCGGCAAGCTGGGTAAAGAAGGTCATGGAGAACGAACCGACCCTCAAGGACGCCACCATCGTCGAGACCAACACCTACTACAAGGGCGACCGCTACACCACCGAAGAGCACCTGGACACCCTGAAGGTCAACGGCTGGGACTTCTGCCCCGTTGACATCATGGACGCCGAGGGCACCGTGGATCTTCCCGTCAAGGGCGGCAAGTGGTTCGACCACATGACCTGCGGCTCCCACATGACCGGCTACGATTCCCTCTTCGTTCTGACCCACTTCAAGGGCCACGCCATGGGCGGCTTCGGCGGCTCCAACAAGAACATCGGCATCGGCTGCGCCGACGGAAGGATCGGCAAGGGCATGATCCACGCCAAGGACGGCGACGCCTGGGGCGTAGTTGAAGAGGAACTGATGGAGAAGATCTCCGAGTCCACCAAGGCTACCATCGACTTCTTCGGGAAGAACGTCGCCTACGTCAACGTCATGAGGAACATGAGCGTCTCCTGCGACTGCGAGGGCGTAAAGGCAGCTCCCGTCGTCACCCCCAACGTGGGCATCCTGGCTTCCCTTGATATCTGCGCCATCGACTGCGCCAGCGTCGACCTGGTCCACGCCATGACCGCCGAGCAGCATCACGACCTGTGGGAGAGGATCCAGACCCGCCACGGCTTCAGACAGATGTCCTACATGAAGGAGCTGGGCATGGGCAACGACAGGTACATCCTGATCGACCTGGACAACGGCAACTGCGTGATCAGCCCCAAGGAAGCGGTCAAGGACGTCAAGCCCTTCAAGAGGATCGAGATCTAAAGGGAAAATATGATCGGGGCCCGATGGCTCCATCGAAGATACCGCCCGAAGGCCCTGCGCCTTCGGGTGTTTTTATCTGCATGGGGATTTGAGATGCCTGGCACGTTAAGCATCATATGTTATATTTTGCATGTTATATAACATATACAGTAAATATCGCCATTAGGCGATGGATCGTTAGATCTGATGGTCCGAAAGCTCGATGTTCCAGGCCCTTTGGCTACAAAAATGCAGCCCCCGAAGGGGACCGCATCTCATTTTTGCATACAGCTCGGGCTGCCCGATAGATCGGCGCCCGCGCCTGAAGCCGGCTGACCGTCTACTTGTACAGCATGTTGAACACCAGCTTGAAGGTACCGGTAGTCTGGGCCCTGTTCTGGGGACCGAAGCCGTAGAGGACGACCTCGCCCTTGCCCTTCCTGCAGGTGACCACCGCGGCCTGGCCCGCGATGAGCTTCTCGCCCACCAGAAGGCCGGAGCGCAGGACGTTCTTGTCCGCGAACTTCATGGCCACCTTGTAGTCGTCGGCATGGAAGGTGTCGGTGACGGCGAAGACCGGTCCGTTGTAGTGGAAGACCAGGGTCTTGTCGGGCATTCCCCAGCAGACCTGCTGGGTCTTGTCCACCACCGCTCTGAGGGTGGAGCCGTGGTCGTTGAACTTGAGGGTGGGAAGTCCGCCCACGATGTTCTTTACTCCCAGGCCGAGATACTTGATGGCGAAATCGGAAGCGTAGTTGAAGGCCAGGAGCCTGCCGCCATTCTCGACGAACTCCTTGATCTTCTCGGCTCCGTCAAGGCCGATGCCGCTCCTGTATTCCTCGGGCTGAGGTCCGACCCACTGCATCATCATCTTGGTGCGCGGATCGTTCGGTGCAGCCTCGGGGCCTACGATGAAGCCCTCGCCGTCGCTGGGCATGATCAGGACGTCGAAGCCCTTGAGTCCGGCCTTGATGTCCTTGTCGTAGACGGTGGTGTACTCGAAGCAGTTGTTCTCGAGGATCAGGCGGGTCCAGCCCTCGTCGGCGTTGCCGGTGTAGTAGCGCTGGTACATGGCGACCTTGAGAGGCTTGACCTCGGTCAGCTTTTCGGGGGCCTTGTCCACCAGCCTGTGGACGGTGGGCGCCTTCTCCAGGACCTTCGCGATCTTGTCCGCGTCGCCTTCGACATAGAAGTCATGCCACGGGCAGGTGTCGATCCTGCAGACCTTGAAGCCCTCGTTCATCAGCATATTGACGGTCTTGAAGGCGCTGTTCTCCTTGGCGGAGATGACCACCTTGCCGCCCTTCTGGACTTCGGGAGCCCACGGGCAGGCCATTCCTTCGACGGTCTCGAACTCGCCGCAGAACTTCTCGCCGGCGGGGATCGCCGCGACGTTCATGAACTCGGTGATGGTGTCGGTGGCGCAGTCGTAGGCGGTGTAGGCGCCGGTGTTGTCCTTGCTCCACTGGTTGTCGGGATAGTGGGTCTCGCCCAGCAGGTTCTTGATCAGGCCCATCTTGGGCTGGGCGAGGAAGACCACATAGGTTCCCGCGGGATAGGTGACGCAGCCGGCGGTGAAGGGCTTCTTGGCCTTCTTCACTTCGACGTTCTGCTGGCGCAGCAGGCGGATCAGGTGCATGACCTCGCCCTTGTCGTGCTGATCGGCGGGGATGATGTAGGCGAAATCGGTATCCTCTTCGCCGCGCTTGGTCTGGTTCAGAGCCTTCTGGGCCATGTTCCTGAGGATCATCTCCCTGTTTCTGGCCATGGTATCCAGCAGGGAGTAGGCGGTGACGAACTGTCTGTCGACGATGTCCTTGAGGCTCCACCAGCCGCCGGGCCAGGGGCTCGGGAAGTTGGTCTGTGCCTCGTATTCAGGCTGGACCAGGTCGCCGTCACCCTTGAGCTGGGAGGGATCGATGTACTTGGGGGTCGCCAGCTTGGCCGAGGCGGACTCGGTCAGCATGCCGGGGATGTTGTGGCTGTTGGCGATCCAGTGATAACCGTAGTGGCCCCAGGAGGGATACTGGGAGCCGGAGGTGCAGCCGTCCAGGCCCTGGGAATCGAGGGCGTAGGCCATGCTGGCTCCGTACCAGTTGAGCTCGCGCCAGAGGATCGGGTCGACGTACTGGCGCAGGGGGTTCTTGTAGGGCGCGATGTAGATACGGGCGCCGTAGCTTCCCATGTGATGGTGGTCCTGATAGGACTGGGGCATCCACTCGTGGAAGATGACCTCGCCCATGTAGCGGGACTCGACGATGTTCCAGGCCATGGCGTCGCGGTTGTTGTCGTGGCCGGTGTATTTGTGGTAGAGCATCGGGTAGTTGCTTCCCTCGAAGGGAGTGTCCTTGGTCTTGTAGTACCAGTCGGTGACCATGATCTGGCCGTCGGGGTTGACGCAGGGCAGCATGACGAAGACCACCTTGTCCAGGATGTTCATGTTGTCCTCATCGTCTCTGGCGCACATCTCGTAGGCGAGGTTCACAGCCATCTGGGTGCCGCCGATCTCGGTGGCGTGCATGCTCATGCTCTGGACGGAGACCGCCTTGCCCTTCTTGACCAGGGCTTCGATCTCCTCGCTGGAAAGTCCGCGGGGATCGGCCAGCTTCATGCTGGTCTGGCGGATATCCTCCAGGTTGGCATAGTTCTCGGGAGAGGTGATGATCACCTTGAGGAAGGGATTTCCCATGGTGCTCGGACCCATGTCTGTGACGTGGATGCGGTCGCTCTCCTTCTCAAGCAGGTAGAGGTACTCGACGATCTTGTCCCAGCGGGCCATCTCGCGGGCATCACCGGGAGTAAAGCCGAAGAATTCAACAGGTTTGGTGACTTTGCTCATTAACGTCCTCCTTTTGCTGAAGATATAACGGTCGGGATCCCTGTCATAGGGCAGGATGGCGCTGCTGCCGCCCTTTGTCCTGAGCCTTCCCGAAAGTGGCGGGCCCGGGAAACGCGCGGCAGGACAGCGTATTTATCTTGTACCTGATGAAATCATATAACATGATGTCAATAAATGCAATCACATGAAATGCAGCCGCCGCACCTCACCCCAAGGTGAAGTGAACGCTTCGAAATATTATCGTTTGCTTCCCTTAACATATCTGACGTTCCTGCCGTCTCCCGTCTTGACCAGGTATCCGTCCTCGACCATCTCCCTGACGAGAAGGATCGCCGAAGCCTGGGAGATGCCCAGCACCCTCTGGATGTCCTTCCTGCTGATCTGCGGGACGCCCTCGAGCATCCCCAGCACCGCGTTCTCCCGCTCCTGCGCGGGGACAGCCTGCGGGTACTCAAGGCTTTCTTTCGCACTGCCCGCATCCCGCTGGGCGGGGTCGTTGACGTTGGGCAGGGTCAGCCTGAAGGCGTTGGGAGAAGCCTCGACACGCGGCTTGACGCCGCTATCAGCGTAGCATTCCCGGATCTTCATCAGTCCGGTGCCGTAGGCCTCTATGAGCTTCAGCCTGTAGAAGACGTTGGCCAGCCTCTCGTTCCTCGGGACCGAGACCCCCAGGTCGAGGTCTTTCATGGCGATGCCAGCCGCGAGGCCCCCCATCGACACGAACTCTATCCTGTCGTCGAATATGCTGATGAGGGTCGGCGCGCTGAAGTAGTATTCTCTGTGGATCACCGCGTTGAGAAGGGCCTCTCTGACCGCTTCAGGCGGATAATCTCTGGTATCGATCCTCTCGAGGCCGGCGATCTCGGACCTGGTGCTGTTATACCTGTCGATGTACGAATAGGCCTCTTCCAGCTGGGAGAGCAGCGGCCCGCTCAGTTCCTTTCTGTCTCTGAAGACCGTTTTCGTGCTTCCGTCAAAGGCTGCCAGCTTAATCACCGCCGGACACTGGTCGGAAAGGAGAAGAGCCAGGCCTGTATAGGTGCCGTCCTCCGCGGTCAGGCCCAGTGAACGCATCTGGGGCGTTCCGAAGGCGAGGCCCTTTTCCCTGAAATAGGCTGAGGTCTTTTCAAAGGTAAGGTCCTGCTGCAGGGATCTTGATGCCTCGAACCTGTCCCCGGAGGTCTCCCGGATCATGTTCAGGATGGCCGCGTCGGAGGCCGGGACCGTGGAGCTTCCCTGTCTTACGAAGACTCCTTCGGGACGGATCCCCTTTTCCCTTAAATAATACGGACGGGCGGTCCCTCTGGACACCACCGCCTCTACCATGGTCCTTCCGTCTCTCTTGATTGGGGAGCAGGTCATGAACATGGAGACGTCGGGGCGGACCGCATCCCTCACCGCGTTGGTAAGGCGGAGCATCACGCCGTCCGGATCCTCAAGGCCGCAGGGCCTTCCGTCGTCGTCCGCGCCTATAAGGATCTTTCCCCCTGCGGTATTCGCGAAGGCGACGACCGTTTTCTTTATGTTGTCGGTGTATTCACGCTTGTATTCCGTGGTGAGGTTTTCCATGGCATGTCCTTTCTGATGCTTTTCTGATAATCTGATAATTATTATAATATCGCAGCCGCAGCCTGTCAATCTCGTCTCCCGCCTACAAAAAACTTGAAATCCTTTTGTCATGAAGATAGATTATTCATAGAGCGGCGAATGCAAAAGGCTGCCCAAAAGGGTAAAACGGCCGCAGGACGCGGCATCAGGCATAAGAAAGACAGACAGAAAGGAAAAACGATGGACAAGCAGACAAAGATCAAGATCAACGGCCACATGATGAAGATCCACATCATCACCAACGATGAGACCAACCCGGTGATACTCTTCGTCCACGGCGGCCCCGGAGGGATAAACCGCCACGACGTGATGCACAATCACCTGGACCTTCTGGATCGTTTCACCCTGGTCGGCTGGGACCAGAGGGGCACCGGCGGTTCCTATACCGGCACCGATTTCTCCACCCTGACGAAGGATCTGGTGGTAGAGGATGCCGCCTGCCTGGTCGAATGGCTGTGCAGGCGCTTTGACAAGGACAAGATCTTCATCCTGGGCCTCAGCTGGGGAAGCTGCGTGGGCACCCTGCTGGCAGCCCGCCATCCGGAGCACATCGCGGCCTATGTAGGCTACGGCCAGCTGGTCAACGGCCATTGGAACGAGGTGCTCAGCTGGCGCTGGGCCCTGGAGCAGGCGGAAAAGGCAGGGGATGAAAAGGCCGTAAAGACCCTGAAGGACATGGGCGAGCCGGTCAACGGCAATTATAAAGGCGGGAGCAGCGACCTGCACACCCAGAGAGGGATACTCAACAAGTACGGCGGGGTATCTCCGAGGCTTCGCGGCGACAAGTACATGAACGGCCGCACCGGAGCTATGAAGGCTGTCAAAGAATACACCAGAGCCGACTGGAAGGGCTATAACGAGGGTGCGGAGAAGAGCCTCCAAAAGCTCTGGCCCGAGATAGGCCTCCTCGATTTCCCGAAGACCAACACGAAATTCGAAGTCCCCTTCTACATTTTCCACGGCCATCAGGACATGAACACCCCCTGGCCCCTGCTTCCGGACTGGTACGAGAAGATCGAAGCTCCCGACAAAGATCTGATATTCTTTGAGGATTCGGGCCACAACCCCATGAGCGACGAGCCCGAGGCCTTCAAGAAGGCCATGAGGGAGAAGTTCGAGGCGGTCATGAAGAAGGACAAGAGCAGGATATAACAGAAGGCTCTCATTGCCCTTACCGCATTGTATATCCGCAAATAGATTGGTATAATATATACAGGCATTTATGGGCGCTGCCCATATAAAACGATACCTTTTGCATTCTTATCAAAGACAAGGAGATCAAAATGGCATACGAAATTTCCGAAAAGGTCCAAAAGACACTCAACACGCTGACCGCAGACCCCAAGGTCAAGGAAGCGCTCAAATTCATGGAGGATGATCAGGAATTCATCATCCAGAGGCAGATCGAGCTGACCCTGATCCCGGCTCCCACCTTCCACGAGCAGAAGAAAGCAGCCAGGATGGTGGAGCTCTTCAAGGAATACGGCCTTGAGGACTGCCACGTCGACGAGCACGGAAACGCCGTGGGCATCATGCGCGGCACCGGCGGCGGAAAGACCACCCTGGTCGAGGGCCACATGGACACCGTCTTCCCCGAGGATACCAAGCTGGAGATCAGAAGAGAGAACGGCTGGATCTACTGCCCCGGCATCGTCGATGATACCAGAGGCTGCGCCTCCGTCCTTTCCGTGATCAGGGCCATCAAGGCCGCCGGCATCCAGCCCAAGGGAGACATCCATTTCGTCGGCACCGTCGAAGAGGAAGGCATGGGAGCCTTCGGCGGCATGGGCTACTATGTGACCAACCATCCCGAGCTTCAGGCCTCCGTCTCCATCGACGGCTCCGGCTTCTCCGAGATCACCTATGAAGCCACCGGCATGCAGACCTACGAGATCAACTTCTACGGCATCGGCGGCCACGCCTTCGGAAGCTTCGGCGAGATCGCAAATCCCGCCCACGCCGCAGGCAGAGCCATCGCCAAGATCGCAGACATCCAGGTCCCCGCTGAGCCCAAGACCACCTATGCGGTATCCGGCCTCTACGGCGGCAGCTACGCATCCATCCACGCCATCGTGAAGAAGGCCACCTTCACCATCAACTTCCGCTCCAACGGCCAGAAGGAGATGATGGAGCTCAGCGACAAGATCTTCAAGGCCATCCAGGAGGCCTGCGACGAAGAGACCGCACGCTGGGGCAAGGACACCATCACCTGGGACTTCAGGCACTTCATGGACGTCGACGCCAACACCCAGGATCCCCACGCACCCATCGTCGAATCCTCCATCGCCATCGCCAGATTCCTCGGCGCGGATGACGCCAAGCTGGGCCACGGCGGCTGCACCAACTGCAGCAGGGCTCTCGAGGCTCATCTGCCCGCGGTATGCCTGGGCGGCGGCACCGACTGGGATTCCAGGTGCCACTCCCTCGACGAGCAGTTCTGCGAGAAGGACGCCTTCAAGGGCTGCCAGAGCGCTCTGCTCCTGACCCTGATGTGCACCGGCACCGAGGCCACCGAGACCGTCATCGAGTAGGACGGGATCTGAGAACCATCGTTATATAACGGTCCGCATAGATCGTACATAGGCGATGGACAGTTGATATTAAAGTGATTAGCCGGATGGCCGGAAACCCTTCGAGGGCCTCCGTCATCCGGCTTTATTTACAGTAGCTCCAATGGAAAAGGAAAGGCTATCTGTCGTCTTCACCGGCGACATCGGATTTGACAGGTATTTTGACGGCAAATGGAAGGACGACGCCCTGCTGGACAGCGGCGTGCTTAACTTCCTCCACAGCGCAGACCACGTATGCGCCAACGTCGAGGCCGCGGTGACCAGAGAGGGTCCCGACGGGGACAAGGGCATATTCTTCCACGCCATGGATCCCGAGGCGGTCCGCGCCCTGAAGCTGATGCACGCGGACGTCTGGAACCTGGGCAACAACCACATCATGGACGGAGGGGCCAAGGGCGTCGCCGACACGCTGATCCACGCCGAAGAGGCGGGAGCAGTTACCGTGGGAGCGGGCCTTGACGAGAGGCAGGCTTCGGAACCGGTGATCCTTCCCGGCGGAGGCGGAGCCGGCATCATCAGCGTCGCCTACATGAACGAGAACGTCCCGGCGGGGCCGTCCAGCGCGGGCATCGTAAGCTGGAAGGACATGGACCTGATCCAAAGCCTCATAGACCGGGTCAAGGCCTCCTGCCGCTGGTGCGTCATAGTCTCCCACGGAGGCGAGGAGTTCACCGCCCTTCCCAACACCTACACCAGAGACCGCTACCTCAGGTACCTGGAGATGGGGGCCGACGCGGTCATCGCCCACCATCCCCACGTGCCCCAGGGCTATGAGACCACCGGGGACGGCAAGGTCATCTTCTATTCCCTGGGCAATTTCATCTTCGACACCGACTACCAGCGGGCCCACGCCCACACCGACGAAGGGATCCTGGTAAAGCTCTGCTTCACCAAGGACGAACTGAGCTTTGAGCTTCTGGGGACAAGGATCATCAGAGGAGACCAGCGGATCGTTTCCGCGCCTCTTGCGGACATAGTCACCCGGATCGACGCTGATCAGTACGCCCTGCTCGCCCCACTGGCGGCCAGGGCCCACCTGGCGGAGGAGCGCAGGCGCAAGGAATTCCAGGAGCCGTCCCGCTTCATCCCCATGAGCCCCGCCGAGTGGAAGGACTTCCTCTTCGACAAGAAGAACTGGCCCTACAGAGACGACATGTCCTATCAGGACTTCGGATACATTTACGAGTTCGCGAAAAAGGCCGAAGAAGGCGAATGGAAGAAGAGCAGCCTGGAGAAGGTCAAAGCCTATCTGCTCGATCTGTTGTGATCCGGGCGTTATAAAACAGCAATGCCATTTATCGCACAATGACGATAAATGGCATTTTTCAACATCGTCGGAGACTGTATCCCCTTTTAATACAGATCCAGGATCCTCTCAAATCTGTTATTCTCTCCATTCCAGGGAACATTGATCTCTACATATACTTTTTTGACGCCCTTATCTTTTAAGATCGATATACACTTCTCATTTTCTCTTATCGCACCGGCAAAAGCCTTCCCAAGACCGGTCATATCTTTCATCAACCGGGATCTTTGAGACTCATCGGAAGGAGCGCTCAACATCACGATCTGGGAGATCAGCATATCAGTTTCTTTGTCGATACCGAATCTTCTCAGCCAAACGACGTTATGCCCGAATACTCTATCTTTTTTTTGATAGTAGGTCTTATCTGTTTTTTCACAGAACTTATAGGCTGATGTCTGAATGTAAAGGCTGTCTGCATCTTCGGATATCAGAGCGGCATTGCTGCTGAATTCCCGCTTCGCGGGAACATCGTTCGTGCCATCCCCGATCATTCCGCTGCTTCCGAGCATTTTTCCGTCTTCATTGAATACTATCAGCCGCAGTCCCCTGAGCCGGGCTGTTAGTTCTGTCCCGTTGATGCTTGCTCTGAAGCTGTCATAGATATCATTGACAATGACCGGGCTGATCTCAATGTCATTCATGACGGTAACAGCTGCCACGACGTCCGTATTTGCAGCTGACAAACCATTTCTATAGCTGTCCATGAGCAGGTCGTCGACTTGCAGCTCCCGAATACTTACGCTGCTTATCATGCCATCTGATCTGGCCGAAGCCCAGTCAAAAAGTGCCTTATAATATGCGTCAGCGAGTTCGTCCTTTGTCACGGCCGGCAGATATATGATATCCTCAGCATCTTTTAGCAGACTCACTATACTGCAGCTTGCTATTATAATGACCGTGGCAAGTACAAATATGATGTATTTCATTTTTACACTCTGTAACGCAGGTGGATATTATAATGGGCCTCCTTTGTTGACATACAGCGCATACACGCCGTACCCATATACATTATACCAATGTTCTATATAATATGCTCCTGTCAGATTAGCATACCATGCTTCATATACCATGCGAACATTGTCGTTTGATATACGCGTTGAATCATAATCCGTTGTAGTAACAGATAAAGAGTCTAACAAAGGGACAGCATTGAAAACATCTGTTCCCCAACTCTCGACACGATCAAAAGAATCACTCACGGTAAACCAGACTTTTGTCTCCAGCTTTGCAATATTATACATGTCATTGGGGCCGACATACGAAGTATCCAAGCCTGAATGCAATGTTCCGGACCTATCTGTATACTGACCTTTTCCCACGAAAACAGGTTCAACATTCTCTTGGACCCACTCCCATCGTTCTTCCATAGTCATGTTAACGGGGTCATATACTGTCACAGATTTCTCATTGCTGCCATCTAAAGCATAGCTAATTGAAACAAACATTAATAGAGTAGATATGAGCAATGAAACAAATATAAAGAAACCTTTTCTCATAAAAACCTCCATTTTCATAACGCCAATGTTAAGTTATTCCAATTATACACTCATAATGTCTTTATGTCAACAATCACCATCTTGATCTTTCATTTTATGATCTTTTATATAGAAATCGGTGTACAGCCACTTCTGTTAACTCCCGATGCTATACTATATTCACTCGTCAAAACCAGATATCGCCGCAATAATATGACCCTGATGCGCTTCCGCCCTGCACCGTCCGCACAAAAACAGATCGGATGTATATTTGCGAGATGAATAGATCCGATTTTAAGAATATTATTGAATTTGCCGATCGGGTCTCAGATATCGCAAATATAGAAGAGCCGGTCAGCAGATGCTGCGAACTCGCAATCGCCCTTAAACGTAATTAGATCGGGAGAAACGAGACAGCCCTTCCCAAGGCCGGTCATATCTTTCATCAACCGGGATCTTTGAGACTCAATGGGGATCGATCCCCCGATATCATCAATTTATACCCATTAAAACTACCCCGACCACACTGTTGGAGCCCGATCGGCCGGGAATAATGGGGACATTGCCGCCAAAGCAGCAGCGATCATCCCCACCGAGCCTCCAATAATACATCTTCAAGCACCAGGATGATCGTAATAATGGGGACAGATCCACTAAACGATAGTAAAAGTCCCCACTCGGTCCGATAAAACAAGCGGCCGCTGATCCCCCACAGACAAAATAGTGGGGACAAAATGCATGCCGATACGCGGATCGTCCCCACCATGCGCTCAATACACCCCCGTAGAGGTATGCAGCAAGCCGCATCACGTAAGATCGAACCATTTCAAAAGCCCGAAGCGCATGCCTCGGGCTTTGTTTTGCGTTGTATGATCTCCGGATGAAGGACTACTTGCCTTCTTCCTCTTCAGCCTTGTGAGCCGCGATGATCTTCTCGGCATTGTTCTGGGGCACCTGCTCGTATCTGGAGAATTCCATGGTGAAGGAGCCTCTTGCCTGGGTCATGGAGCGGAGAGCGGTGGCATAGTCGAAGAGCTCGGCCTGGGGGACCTCAGCGTGGAGGACCTGTCCGCCCATAACGGGATCCATGCCCATGACGATGCCGCGTCTGTTGGGAAGGTCGCCCATGATAGTTCCGACGTACTCGTCGGGAACGGTGATCTCAAGCTTCATGATCGGCTCGAGCAGGACGGGCTTTGCCTCTACGATGCCCTTCTTGAAGGCGAGGGATGCTGCGATCTTGAACGACATTTCATCGGAGTCGACGGCGTGGTAGGAACCGTAGTAGAGGACGGCCTTGATGTTCTGGCACTTGCAGCCTGCGAGGGGTCCCTTCTCCATGCATTCCCTGAGTCCTTTTTCGACTGCGGGGATGAAGTTCTTGGGAACGCAGCCGCCGACGGTGGCGTCTTCAAACTCGAACTCCTCGGCGGAGGGGCTGAACCTGATATAAACGTCGCCGTACTGGCCGGAACCGCCGGTCTGCTTCTTGTGCTTGCCCTGAACGTCGGAGTTGCCCTTGATGGTCTCTCTGTAAGCGACCTTCTGGGGAACGATGTTGACCTCTACGCCGTAGCGGTCCTTGAGCTTGGCCAGCAGGGTGCCGCTCTGCAGATCGCCCTGGGTGCCCAGCAGGGACTGACGGGTCTCGGCGTTTCTCTCATAGCTGAAGGAGGGATCCTCTTCCTTGAGCTTGGCGATGCCTGCCGCGACCTTGGCGTCGTCGCCCTTGGCCTTGGACTCGATGGCGGTGAAGAGAGTGGGCTGGGGGAACTCGATCTTATCGAACTTGATATCGCTGCCCTTCTCGGTGAGGGTGTCGCCGGTCTGGGTGAACTGGAGCTTTCCGAGAGCTACGATGTCTCCGGGCATCGCCTGGGGGCACTCGCCCTGGGTCTTGCCGCGCAGGAAGAACATGGAGCCGAGCTTCTCGTCCTTCTCGGAGTTGTTGTTGTAGATGCTCATGGCCGGGGTCAGCTTGCCGCTGATGACCTTGGCCAGGGAGATCTTGCCGAGGAACGGGTCCGCGATGGTCTTGAAGACGAAGGCGGTGTTGGGGCCGTCCTTGACCTCGAACCTGGGAACGTACTTGATGATGGCGTCCAGAAGCTCCTTGATGCCGGTGCCGTTGAGAGCGGAGATGCAGAAGACGGGGAAGATGCTGCAGCTGGCGATGCCGCTCATCATGCCCTTGGTCAGCTCCTCTTCGGTGAACTCTTCGCCCTCGAAGAACTTCTCCATGAGCTCCTCATCGGTCTCGGCGACGGCCTCGCTGACCGCGTCGGGATCGGAGATATCGACCACGCTGGTACCGAACTTGGCCTTGAGAGAATCGATGACCGCGCCTACGTCGACGTTGTCCTTGTCGATCTTGTTGATGACGAAGAAGCGGGGCTTTTCGAAGTGCTCGCAGCTGTCCCAGGCCTTCTCGGTGCCGACCTGGATGCCGGAGGAAGCGTCAACGAAGATCGCTGCAGCTTCGGCGCCGCGCAGAGCGCAGTTGACTTCGCCTACGAAATCGAACACGCCGGGGGCATCGAGGAAATTGATCTTGTTCTTGTTGTACTCGACGGGAACGATGGAGAGGCCGATGGAATAGTGCTTCTCGATCTCCATTTTGTCGAAGTCGGAAACTGTGTTGCCGTCCTCGACCTTGCCCATCCTGCTGATGACGCCGGTAGCCAGCAGAGCGGCCTCAAGGAATGTGGTCTTGCCGCTGCCTCCGTGACCGAGCAGTGCGACGTTTCTGATGGTTTCGCTGTTGTAGCCTTTCATATTGTAAACTTCCTCCAAAAATAATTTTGCATCTTCAGAAGGCAGATCCCGCGGACCCGCCGCCTTTCAGTATATCACAGCAGGTATTCCTGCGTAAAGGCGAAATCTCGCTAAAAATCAGCGGTCCTCGGGGTCCTGGGGAAGGGCAGCACGTCCCTGATGTTGGACATTCCGGTCAGGTACATGATCATGCGCTCGAATCCCAGTCCGTAGCCCGAATGCTTGACGCCGCCGTATTTTCTCAGCTCCAGATACCACCAGTAGGTCTGCTCGTCCATGCCCAGCTTTCTGATCTTGTTGAGCAGCACGTCGTAGCGCTCCTCCCTCTGGCTGCCGCCGACGATCTCGCCGACTCCGGGGACCAGCAGGTCGCAGGCCGCCACGGTCTTTCCGTCCTCGTTCTCCCTCATGTAGAAGGCCTTGATGGCGGAGGGATAATCGATGAGGAACACCGGAGCCTTGAAGACCTCTTCGGTGAGGTATCTCTCGTGCTCGCTCTGAAGATCCATGCCCCAGCCGGTGACCTTGTACTCGAACTTGTGGCCGTCCGCCTGGGCCTTTTCCAGGATCTCGATGGCCCTGGTATAGGTCAGCCTGATGAACTCGCTGTTCACCACGTGGTCCAGCCTTGCCAGCAGGCCCTTGTCGATGAAGCTGTTGAAGAAATTCATCTCTTCGGGGCAGTTCTCAAGGACGTAGGTGATGATGTATTTGACCATGGCCTCGATGACGTCCATGTTCTGCTGAAGGTCGCAGAAGGCCATCTCGGGCTCGATCATCCAGAACTCGCTGGCGTGCCTTGCGGTGTTGGAGTTCTCGGCCCTGAAGGTGGGTCCGAAGGTGTAGGTGTTCTTGAAGGCCAGAGCGAAGATCTCGGCTTCCAGCTGGCCGCTGACGGTGAGGTTGGCGGGCTTTCCGAAGAAATCCTTGTCGTAATCGACCTTGCCGTCGGGAGTCCTGGGGACGTTGTCCAGATCCAGGGTGGTCACCTTGAACATCTCGCCGGCTCCCTCCGCGTCGGAGGCGGTGATGAGGGGCGGATGGGCGTAGACGAAGCCTCTCTCCTGGAAGAATTTGTGGATGGCGAAGGCCGCGACGCTCCTTACGCGGAACACGGCGCTGAAGGTGTTGGTCCTGGGACGCAGGTGGGCCTGGGTCCTCAGGTACTCGAGGCTGTGGCGCTTGTTCTGGATGGGGTAGTCGGCGTCGGAGGGGGCCTCCACGGTGATGGTCTTTGCCTTGATCTCGAAGGGTTGCTTGGCTCCGGGAGTTAGGACCAGGGTCCCGACCACGGACAGAGCGGTGGAGAGGGGCAGCTTTGCCACCTCTTCGAAGTTGTCTATGAGCTCCGCCTCGTAGACGATCTGGACGGACTTGAAGAAGGTGCCGTCGTTGAGCTCGATGAAACCGAATCTATTGGAATTGCGGTTGGTCCGGACCCAGCCGCATACATTGATCTCCTGGTCTGCATACTTGCCGGGATCGCGGAAGATAAGTCTTTGTTCGATGAAATCCATATCGTTTTCTCCCTTGATCATACAGATTGGTCTTTCGACCGCGTAACATTTGAATTATACCACGGGGAGCCTTCAATGCAAGTAATTTATTGGCAGAAAAAGCCCCGAAAAGCCTGATATTTTGGCGCTCGGAGGCAAATGCGGCTCTGCCGCGGGATTTTACCGTTCTTACGGACAAAAATGCATCTTCGGTATTGTTAGAGACGTCTAACCGTGATATAATGCACATCGCGGTTAGCTACAGCTAACGAATCGGAGGCCGGACGGCCGAAGGCAGAGAACGCAGCTCCCGAAAGCCCCGTCCTCCGGCTCCAAAACCACATCAAACGTTACAGAAAGACCATTTATGGACAAGATACTGCTCAAAGCTGAAGGCCTGACCAAGAACTACGTCCTTGGCGAAGTCACCGTCAACGCCCTCAAGGGCGTGTCCTTCGAGATCAGAGAAGCCGAGCTCATAGTCGTCCTGGGCCCCTCGGGCTCGGGCAAGAGCACCATGCTCAACATACTGGGAGGGATCGAGACCGCCACCTCGGGCACCGTCCTCTACGACGGAAAGCCCCTGGACTGGAGCGACCAGAACGCCCTTGCCATGTACAGGAGAAAGCACATCGGCTTCGTTTTTCAGTTCTACAACCTGCTCCCGGGCCTCACCGCCCTGGAGAACATCAAGCTCTCCGGGGAACTGGCGGAGGATCCCCTGGACGCCAAGAAGCTCATCGAAGAGGTAGGCCTGGCGGACAGAGCCTCCCACTTCCCCAACCGGCTGTCAGGCGGAGAGCAGCAGCGCATCGCCATCGCCAGGGCCCTGTGCAAGAACCCCGACATCCTGCTCTGCGACGAGCCCACCGGAGCCCTTGACAGCAAGACCGGCATCCAGGTGCTGAAGCTGCTCCACGACTTCTGCAGGCGGTACAAAAAGACCGTCATCCTCATAACCCATAACCGCAGCATCGCCGAGATCTCCGACCGGACCTTCTTCGTCAGGGACGGCCTCATCGAGCGGATCGAGAAGAACCCGGACCCCAAGGATCCGGAAAAGGTGGCCTGGTGATGAGAAGCTACCGTAAAAACGTCCTGCGGCTGGCCATGCAGAACAAGACCTCCTTCTTCGGGTCGATCCTGATCATCGCCATCGGCATCTTCACCCTGGTCGCCATGTTCGACACCCTGCAGAACCTCCAGGGCCAGATCGACGCATATTACGAGGAGAACCGCCTGGCCGACGTCTTCATCAGCGTCATCGCGGCCTCCGAGGACGACCTTGAGGCCCTGAAGGAGATCGACGGCGTCGAGGAAGCCGACGGAAAGCTCTCAAGGGATGTCCGCATCATCTGCGAGGGCCAGGAGGAGATCGCCAGGGTCCACCTGATGTCCTACGACCCGGACGAAAAGGTGGGGAAACTGACCCTGGGCGGCGCGGCCCCCACTGACGACACCATATACATAGGCGACAGGATGAGCACCTTCTATGGCTTTCGGGAGGGGGACCCCATCAGCGTCATCATCGGCGGCCAGGTCTTCGACTTTTCCTACGCGGGGGAGGTCAGCGGCCCGGAATACATATATACCATCGGAGAAGAAGGGGCCATGGTCCCCGACGGGGAGACCTACGACATCGCCGCCATCCCCCTCGAAAGGGTCGAGGCCATCATGTCCATGGAGGGCCTCTCCAACGAGCTGGGCCTCGTCCTCAGCGAAGGGACCAGCCTGGACGACGTAAGGAGCCGGATCGAAGACGTTTTAAGGCCCTGCGGTGTGATCTCCATAACGGGTCGAGACGAACAGGTGAGCACCGAGATGATCGAGGGTGAGATGGACGAGCTGGTCGCCACCGGCACCCTGCTCCCTGCCCTGTTTTTAGGGATCTCCATCTACATGCTCTACATGTCTCTCAAGAAGATGATCGACCACGACCAGTCCCTGATCGGGACCATGAAGGCCTTCGGCATGACCGACAGGGAACTCATAGGCTCGTATATGATAGAAGGCCTGATCATCGGGGCCTGCGGGACGGTCCTTGGGAGCATCGCCGCCGAGCCCTTCGGCAGGTTCATGTTCGATCTTTATCTGGATTTCTTCACACTCCCCGACACGGTCTACAGGAACTACTACCAGAGCAGGCTCCTGGGTCTTGCCATCGCCCTGGTCACCGCCGCCCTGGCGGTCCTTCTGGGAGTCAGGAAGGTCCTGGGCATCACCCCGGCCATGGCCATGAAATCAAGGGCCCCGGCTAAGGCCAGATCGGTCCGCCTCCCGGGCTGGATAACCGAAGGCATGTCCGCCTTAAGGCGCCTGGAGCTTCGGAACATGGCGAGGACCCCCCTGAGAGGCTTTCTCGTGATCCTGGCCGTGGCCTTCCCCTTCGGCCTTTCGTCGGTCCTCTTCGCCTTCGGCCCCACCGTGGACATAATGCTGGACGAGCAGTTCGGAAAGATCATGCTCTACGACATGATGATATATACCGAGGGCGCCACAGATCCCCCGTCCCTTGCCGAGGCCGGAAGAAGCCTCGAATACGTGGACGAGAGCGAAGCGGTCTTCTTCACCGCCATGGAGCTTCGGAACGGCAACCTTTCCACCTTCGGCTCCATGTACGGCCTCAACGAGGGCTCCGACCTCTGGAGGATCATGACCCGGGAGGGCCGCTTCATCGAGCCTCCCAAAAACGGAGTGGTCATCAACAGCAGGACCGCGGAGAAGCTCCACGTCAGCGAGGGGGACGAGCTCACCGTGACCCTCCCCGCCTTCGGGAACGTTGAGACCAGGGTCCCCGTGGCCGCGGTCATCACCGAGATCTTCGGCGAGGGCTGCTACGCGGACCTTTCCGCCTTCCCCCACATATTCGGCATCCCCTCCGCCGCCAACGCCATCCTGGCGGACATCAGGGACGGCCACACCGCCGACGTCAAGGACCAGATAAGGGAGACCAGCCGGGTCACCGGCATCGTCGACGCGTCCAAGATCATCTACAGTTACGAAGACATGATGGGCAGCATGATCATAATGATCGACCTGTTCGCCGTGGTATCGGCCTTCGCCGGCTTCGTCCTCATATACAACATCTCGATGATAAGCGTAAAGGAACGGTTCACGGAGATCGGGACCCTGCAGGTGGTCGGCGCCCTGAAGAGCGAGATCGACCGGATGCTCCTGGACGAAGCGGTGATCTACGGGGTCATCGGAATGATCCTGGGATATCCGACCAGCATCGGGGTCAAGACCCTCTTCGAAAAGGTCTTCATCTCGGACACCTACTCCATCACCATGATCATCCCGGCCTGGACCTACGGCCTCACCGCCCTGATGTGCGCGGCCATGATCCTGGCGGCATGGTACGCCGAGACCCGCTCCATAAGAAAGATCGCGCTTACAGATATACTTAAAGAAAGGGATTAGTCCAAAATGAAAAGATCCGTCAAAAGGGTGATAGCCCTGGCTGCGGCCGCGGCCGTCTGCGCCGGTGCATACGCCGGATATTCGAAGGTGAAGCCTCAGGGGACGGCGGTGGACAGGGCCGTCGCCTCCTCAGGCCCCATGAAGGACACCTGCACGGTGACCGGGACAATCACCGGAGCCTCAGAGATCGTCGTGCTGTCGGAGCTTTCGGGCTCCGTCAGGGAGATCTGCGTCGAAAAGGGCCAGACCGTGGCGGAGGGGGACGTGCTCCTGAGGCTGGACACCACAGCCCTGGAGCTGCAGCTCAAGCAGGCCAGGGCCCAGCAGTCGGCCTACAGCGCCCAGGCCCAGACCGTCGATATCGCAAGGCTCATGAGCGGTTCGCCCTCCGAATACCTGACCAGCGTGCAGACGGGCCTGGAAGAGGCGAGGAGCGCTTCCGAAGAGGCCGGAAGACAGTTCGACGCGGCTCAGGAGCTCTACGACGCCGGCGCGGCATCAAGGGACGATCTGGAGAGGGCAAGGCTCGCCAAGGAGCAGGCCGACGACGCCTTAAAGCAGGCCGAGATGAGGAGCAGCGAGAGCGCGGCGGTGGTCAGGGAGCTGGGCCTCGGTGACAGCGCCCTGAACAGCAGGTACTATTCAGGCCAGAAGAGGCAGGTCCAGGCCATGGCCGAGGCTCAGGGCAGCGCTGCCCTTCAGATCGAGGACGCCATCACCCGCTGCGAGGTCAGGGCCCCTTCGGCAGGCACCGTGAGGGAGCTTCCCGCCAAAGATGCAAACCTGGTGGGAGCGGGCCAGACGGTGGCGGTCATCGCCCCCGAGGCCGAGGAGCTGCTGGTGGAGGCCGACGTCCTCACCACCGCGGCCCCCTATCTTGAGATCGGGAGCCCGGTCACCGTCAAGCTCGAGTACAGAGGGGGAAGCCGCAGCTTCAGCGGCGCCGTCTGCGACATCGCGGACCACGCCTTTGAGGACATCTCCGCCCTGGGCCTTAAGGAGAACAAGGTCCACATCAAGGTCAGGCCCCAGGAGGGCGAAGATCTCAGCGGTCTTGAGGGCTACTCGGCAAAGCTGACCCTGACCCTCTTCGAAAAGGATGACGTCGTCAGCATCCCCTCCTCCGCTGTGTTCGAGGAGGACGGCATTTACAGCATTTTCGTCATCGAGGACGGGCTGGCGGTTAAGAAGACCGTCGAAGCCGGCTATTCCTCCCCTTCCAGGACCGAGATCCTTTCGGGGCTCTCCGAGGGGGACGAGATCATCGACCGGGTCGAGAGCGAAGGCGTCTACGAGGGGGCTCAGGTGAGATATGAGGACTGATAAGATATTGAAAAGGACACGGGCAGCGGCTGCGGCTGCTTTGGGAGCCGCGGTCTTGATCCAGGCCGGATCGCCGGTCTTCGCGGCAGAAGGTCTGCGGTACATAGACGTCAGGGACGCTCTCGCCGGAGGAGCCGCCGCCATCGCCCTGAAGGACGGAGCTTTGGAGGCAGCCGGGACCAGGAGCGGATCATCCGAAGGCTCCCTGCCGGGTCTGGCGGACCTGATAAAGGACTCCCCATCCCTTAAGACCGTTACCATCGCCTTTGAAGACGTCGAAAAGCTGGTCACCGAAAACTGCCCCGCCGTGAAGGCCCTGGAAAAGGCGAGAAAGGCCCAAAAGGACCAAAAAGAAGATGCAACGGAGTCCATCGAGGCCCAGATATCCCTGTATTCCATGGAGCGGGACATGTACGAGGCCCAGGTGCCCGCCCTAAGGGCAGCGGCGGCAGGCTACGAGAGCCTCGCAGAAGCCGGCGGTGAGGATCAGGCCCTCTGGGAGGCCGCGGCCCGGGCTGCAGAGGCCCAGCTGGGACTTGCCCAGACCATGAGCGGCGCCCTTTCCGCGGCGGTGAGAGGCCTTGAGTCCGCGGCGGACCAGACCGAGCGGGCAGCGGACAACGCCCACGATATCGCCCTCATCGAGAACGCAGAAAGCAGGGCCCTCATCGTAAAGGCGGCGGAGGACCTGGCCCTGTCCATCGCGGAGCTGCAGCTCCAGAAGGACGACATCTCAAGGGCCCGCGGGGCTGCCCAAAGATCCGCCGACGTCCTTGAGATCATGGTGAGATACGGCAAGGCCGCTCCCCTCGCCCTCGAGCAGGCGAAGGCCGCCCTCAAAGAGCTTGAGATACGCGAAAAGAGCCTTGGTGAAGCGGCGGAGCTGGCAGGCAATCACCTGGCCCAGATGTGCGGATACGAAGGAGCCGCGGCGAAGATAAGTCCCCTTCCCCAGGTCTCAAAGGAGAAGCTCACCTCCATGGACTGGAACGAGGATCTCAAGACCGCCCTTTCCAAAAGCTTTGAGATAAGAAAGGCTCAGGAGACCGAAGAGAGCACCCAGCTCTATGCGACCGTCGCCCAGAAGGACGCCGCCCAGGCTGCCCTAAAGGACGCCGAGAGCCGCGCTCCTGCGGCCTTAAGAGACCTTTACGACGCGGTGAAGACCGGAGCGAAGGACGCGGATCTCGCTTCCGAAAAGACCATCCTGGCGAAAAAGACCCTGGAAAGCCAGGCAATCCGCCTGAAGCACGGCCTGATCAGCCGCAACGCCTATCTGGACAGCGAAGACGAGGTCAGAGCCGCGGAGAGCGCCGAGAAGGCCGCCCTCCTCAGTCTCTTCAAAGCCATGAACGATTATTCCTGGGCCCTGCGCGGGATCATGAAATAGACATCGGAAAGAACACTAAAAAACCTCCCGGCCGACCGGCCGGGAGATCCTGTTTTTTAACGATATACGATATGCGAGACCGCCGCACCTTACTTTTCTACCTTCTCGACGGGGGAATCCGGAGCGTTCTTCTTTACGCTCTCGATGCCGTTGAGACAGGCGGGCTTGCCCTTGTAGCCCTCGGAAGAGAGGATGATCTCACCGTTGCGGGCCTTCAGGCGGAAGCGGAATTCTCCGGACTTGTCGTTATAGATCTCAAACTTGGGGTGCTTTACCTCTTCGGGGTTCTCGACGGTCAGATCCTGAACGCCGCCTTCGCAGCACTTTCTGACGCTCTCGATGCCCTTATTGAGGGATGCCATGGTGGTGTAGACTTCGCTGCTTCCGATGGTCTGACCGTTGGAAGCTACCAGATTGAAATGGAATCCGGTCTTGACTTCTTTTACGACGAACTTGCCCATTATATCTCTCCTTTGCTTATAAAAAGAATTGACAGGTTTATTTATATATTGTAGCAGATTGGCAGTATTTTTTCTACACTTTCGAAAAGATAGGCCTTTTTCCGCTAAATATCCTCATAAGTCTTGACGAATTCTATGAATCTCTGGGCAGCGGCGGAAAGTACGCTGTCCCTGACGGTGACGATGCTCCTGCTGGCCTTGAGCTCTTCGGTGGTGATCCCGTCGGAGGAGCAGAGTGGTATGCAGCGGCACTCCCCGTCGTCCGAAAACTCCGAGGTACCGGCCCTGATGATGGCCACGGCTACTCCCGCCCTTGCCCACATCATGGGATTGCTCCTGGAGGTGGATATGCTCATGACCCTGGGCGAGATGCCCACTCGCTCGAAGATGTCGTCCAGAAGCCCGACGATGCCCCTGGATATGGCCAGAGGAGCCTTCTGAAGCTCCGCCACCGGAAGCTCGTCCAGCCCGGCGTCGATCCACGGGTTGTCCTTGCGGACGTAGGCGCAGACCCTCTCGTTCTGGGTCACCACCTCGGTGAGGAAGGGAGGCAGCTTGTCCGGGTTCCTTTCGATGCCGATCTCGATGACCCCCGACCTGAGCTGCTCCAGGATCTCCATGGAGCTCTCCTCAAAGATATCGAACCTCATCTGGGGATTCTGCTTCTGGAAGGCCAGGAGCAGGTTGTTGACGTAAAGGTCCGGATAGGCCTGGGTCATGCCCAGCCTGAGGCTCCCCTGGGCGCCTTCGATGCTGGCGTCGATCTCCTTGTGGGCCGCATCGACCAGGGCGATGATGTCCTTGGATTTGCGGTAGAGGATCCTGCCGGCGTCGGTGAGCTCCATGCGCCTTGCCGCTCTTATGAACAGGGGCGTTCCGAACTCCTCCTCGAACTGCTTGAGCTGGTTGCTGAGGGCCGACTGAGCGACGTGAAGGGATCTGGCAGCGGCGGAAAGGGTCCCCAGCTCCACGATCTCTATGTAGTTGCGGTAAAAATCGATATTCATAAACGATACCAGCTTTTCTATCAATTATATTGATAGAATATCACAGTAAACAAGATAACACAACATTCTTTTAGTGAAAAGGTCTGCATTTACTGCCTGCGAAGGCCCCTTCCCCGCCCCTTCGCCCCTGCCTTCAAAAAATTCGATAAAAATCTTCATTCCATGCTTGACACAGAGACCCGCATCTGGTATATTCTCATTGTGGTTAGTTGATGCTAACCGATGTTAAGAAAGACAGACCGCACCGGATACAGGCGGAAGGATCCCGGGAGACCGGGATAATAAAAACATCGATAATTAGCCTTTGCTAACTGCCAGCATACATCCTCCTTCTTTTCACCAATACGGAACCTTACCGGGCCTGCTTCGCACTCCTTCTTGTTCACCCACCTTAAAACGCACAGCAGGCCCGGAAACGGGTAAAACGATGTCGGATAATACTGTGATAGAACACTGCTCACCGACTCTGGCGGGCATCAAGACCGGGAGCCTCTTCTCCTTCGAGTACGAAGACGCGGACGAGGCCAGGGGTCATATAAAGAGGCTCAACGGGATCTTCGTCCGGAAAGGACTCAGGGCGGTCCCGCTGGCATGGGGAGACCGGAGGGTCCAGGTCTACATATACAGACCGTCCCAGCTGAGAAAGGTCCTTGAGGACCGCGAAGCGTCGGCCATCCTGAGAAGACTGGGATACGACGCCGAGAGCCCGGACAGCTGCGTCAGGCTGCTCAGCGAAAGGATCGCATCCATGGCGGCAAACGGCGGCTTCCCCCACGAGATCGGCCTCTTCCTCGGATATCCTCCCGAGGACGTAAAAGGCTTCATGGAGCACAAGGGCAGAGGAGCCAGGCTCACCGGACCGTGGAAGGTCTACGGCGACACGGAGCTCGCCCTTCGCAGATTCAGGGCATTCAAAAAGTGCACCGAAGACTATAAAGCGCGGATGGACAGAGGCGCGACCCTTGAGGGCCTCATCGTGGCCCTGGCGGACTGATCCCGCGGAAGCGTCCAGGCAAGATCCGCAGAGGCAGAGCCCCGGAAAGGAACCAACATGAAAACAGCGATAGTTTACTGGAGCGGAACGGGAAATACCGAGGCCATGGCCAGGGCAGTCTGCGAGGCAGCGGCCGCCAAGGGAGCCGAGGTAAAGCTCTACACCGCCTCCGAATTCACAGCGGATGAAGCCGCAGCATATGACGCCTTCGGTTTCGGCTGCCCCGCCATGGGCGCCGAGGTCCTCGAGGAAGGCGAATTCGAGCCCATGTTCTCTTCCGTGGAGGGATGCCTGGCCGGCAAGAAGGTCGGTCTCTTCGGATCCTACGGCTGGGGAGACGGACAGTGGATGCGGGACTGGCAGGACAGGACCCAAAGTGCCGGGGCCGTGCTGGTCATGGACGGCGTCACCGCAAACAACGAACCTGATGAAGATGCTCTTGCGGCCTGCAGGGCGTTGGGCGAAGCGCTCGCATAGGTCGTAAAGTTTTACCACTCTGCAAACCGGGCCGCGGCGGCGGCCCGGATCTGTTTTTTTGCGGGAAGACTGCAGCCCGCTATACCGTTGCGCTCTCAGCACCATAAGTGATAAAATAAACTGTTCGATATAGCAGAGGATCCGGCATAGGCCGGAAAGGAGTTCAAATGTATCGCGAGCAGATCGACAGATTCTTTGAAGAGAATAAAGAGAACATGCTTTCCGATCTGGAAAGACTGGTCAATATCAAGAGCGTCCGCGAAGAGGCCAAAGAAGGCAAGCCCTTCGGCGAGGGCCCGGCCAAGGTCCTGGCAGAGGCCATGAAGGTCGTGCAGGAGCACGGTCTGGACGCTAAGAATTTCGACAACTACGTGGTGACCGCCGAAGCAGGCCCCCAGCCCGCAGAGCTGGGCATCCTGGCCCATCTGGACGTAGTCCCCGAGGGCAAGGGCTGGGACACCGATCCCTATAAGATGGCGAGAAAAGACGGATATATCTACGGCCGCGGAGTCAGCGACGACAAGGGTCCTGCCATCGCGGGTCTTTACGCCATCCTGGCCGCCCAGAAGATCGCCGGCGGCTTCAAGAAGGGCGTCCGCCTGATCCTGGGCAGCGCCGAAGAGACCGGAAGCGAAGACCTGAAGTACTACTTCAAGCAGGAGGCAGCGCCCCCCTTCAGCTTCTCTCCCGACGCCAGCTATCCCGTCATCAACATCGAGAAGGGGAGCCACGGCCCCGTCTTCTCCAAGAAGTGGGAGAAGTCCTGCGAGACCCCGAGAGTCGCCTGCCTTCACGGCGAAAAGACCGCCAATATCGTCCCCATGGAGTCCGAGGCTGACGTAGCCGGCATGAAGGCCGCGGACGTCAGGCCCTTCGCGGACAAGGCCGAAGAGACCGGAGTAAAGTTCACCCTGACCGACACCGAGGCCGGGGTCCACATCCACGCCCTGGGCCACGCAGCCCACGCATCCACCCCGGAGCTGGGAAAGAACGCCCTTCAGGCCATGCTCCAGCTGCTGGCTTCCATGCCCCTGGCAGACCTGCCCTCCACTAAGGCCGTCAAGGACCTGAACCGCCTCTTCCCCTACGGCGACTACAGCGGCACCGCCATCGGCGTCGCCCAGGAGGACGAGCTCTCCGGCAAGCTGACCCTCAACTTCAGCATCTGCGACATGGATGAAGAAGGTTTCACCGCCAGATACGACAGCCGCTGCCCCATCTGCGCCAATAAGGAGAACATGGCCGACGTGGTGCTCAAGGCCTTCGACCAGTGCGGATTCGAGTACACCAGGACCCAGATGAGGCCGCCTCACCACGTGCCCGCGGACCTGCCCTTCGTCCAGACCCTGCTCAAGGTCTACGAGGAGTACACCGGGAACAAGGGAGAATGCCTCGCCATCGGCGGCGGCACCTATGCCCACGACATCGAGGGAAGCGTCGCCTTCGGCTGCGAGATGCCCGGCCACGAGTATCACATCCACGGAGCCAACGAGGTCAACTCCATCGACGAGCTGCTGCTGGGCGCTAAGATGTTCACCCAGATAATCCTGGATATGTGCTGCTAGACAACAGCGAAGACAGTTCTTTAAGAAAAATGCCGGGTCCTGCGGGGCCCGGCGTTATTATGCGCGAAGAATTTGATTTTTCCTTCCGCAGTGATACAATATCTGTAAGAGAGCGAACTTGACCGGAAGGAGCGCCGTTTTTATGCAGAAGCACAGGCTGCCAACTCTGTTTTTCCTGATGATAGTGCTGTACAACCTTGCCGCGGGATTCGTCCACCCTGTGACCCCCACTCTGGTGGTGGAAAGGGGCCTGGACAGCCAGTGGTTCGGCTACGCCATGTCCGCGGTGTCGGTGGGGAGCTTTCTCGTAGCGCCCTTCTGGGGCAAGCTCTGCAACTACATCCCGACCAAAAGGATCACCATGCTGGGCCTTATGGGATATGCCTTCGGCCAGTTCCTGATGATGAACGCCTATTCGGGCCCCATGCTCATGCTGGGCAGGATGGTCGCGGGCCTTCTTTCCTGCGGGGCCACGGTCTCGATCATGAACTATATCATCGCGGTGAGCGATGAAGACCACAGAGGCATATATCTTACGTTCTTCGCCACGTCCCAGAGCGTGAGCAATGCCGCCGGCTACTTCGTCGGAGGCTTTCTGGGGATAAAGTCCATACTCATACCCTTCTACGCCCAGTTCATCATCCTCGCCATCGCCGCCGCTCTGGCGGGCTTCGCCATGGAGGACGACACCCCCTACAAGCTGAGGCCCGACCACAGCCTGAACTTCCGCGAAGTAAACCCCTTCAGCGCCTTCCTGGACGCGAAGACCTTCATGACCCCCATCCTCGCCGTATTCTTCGCCTCGTCCATACTATCCTCCATCGGGATGACCAGCTACGACACCGGCTTCACCTACTACATCAAGGACCACTTCCACCTGGGGTCCCAGTACAACGGCATAGTCAAGGCCGCCGTGGCCGCCCTGAGCCTGGCCGTGAACAGCCTGGTGACCACAAGGCTCATCAGAAAGAGCGACATAAACGTTTCGATCCTGCCGGTGCTCGCCAGCTCGGCAGCCATGACCGTAACGGCCAACTTCTTCCTCAACGACATGCTCTTCATGTCGGTGTTCTCGGTGCTCTTCTCCGCCTCGACGGTGGTGCTGCTCACCCTGCTCCAGAACATCTGCGTGCAGCACGGCAACCTGCGGACCAGCAACAGCCTGATGGGGTTCTTCCAGGGCATCAGATCCCTGGGGAGCATGATCGGAGCCTTCCTTGAGGCGAGGCTCTATGCCGCGTCTCCCGACTACAACTTCCGGTTCGCCGCGGGGATCCTGATCCTTTCCGCCTTCCTCTGCTTCGTCTACGTCAGGATGTACAGAAGCTCCAGGACAAAGCAGGAGTAAAGATCGCCAATTGGCGATAAAACATTTAAAAACGGGGCCGTGAGGCTCCGTTTTTTGCTGCGCGGATGCGCCGCGGTATTTGGTTTCCTTTTGCGTCCGGTCTTTACGCGGTCCGGGATCCCGGGTCGCGAAGCAACTGCCGGACCGGTCTCCGATCCGGATATTTTTACGGTCCGGGATACCGGCTCCTAAAGCTGGTAGAGCATGACGTAGAGGGGCATGGTCGCCATGCAGAAGAGGGTCGCCACCACGTTGATGGCGCTGGCGTATTCCGCCTCCTTCTCGTAGACCCTGGCCATCTGGGTGATGGTGGTCGCCGAGGTGGAGATGGTCGCGAAGAACGAGATCATCAGGATGTTGGCGCCGTCGGGGTGCAGGCTCTGAAGCCCGCAGAACTTCAGGAGCATGAAGGGCACCACCGGGAAGAGGATCAGCCTGAGGAAGGCGATGAACATGACTCTCTTGTAGGTGAAGACCTTTTTCAGGTCCATGCCGCCGATGAGAAGGCCGGTGGTAATCATGGCGAGGGGCCCCTGTAGGGCGCTGATGGAGCTCATGGTCTCGCCGATGATGCCGGGGACCCTGATGCGGAAGGCGAAGAAGGCGATGCCTATGGCCGCCGCGATGACGTTGATGTTGGTAAGGATCTTCTTAAGGTCGAAGCCCTTCTCCCCGCAGATCAGGTTCTTTCCGTGGGTCCACATGAAGACCAGCTGGATGCAGATGAAGGGGCTGGTGTACATGACCCATTCGGGCCCCAGCACCGAGGTGACGATGGGGATTATCAGGTTTCCGGCGTTGGAATAGACGGCGGACATCTCCTCCACCGGGTCGAGCCTCAGGGGCTTTCTTAAAAGGCGCCCCATGAGGACCTGGGTCATAAGCAGGGTCAGCGCCGCCGCGGCGGACAGCAGAAGGCCTCTTACGACCTCGGGGGAATAGTCGATCATGAAGGACTTCACGATGACGACGGGGATGACCAGATATATGCTGAGCCTTGAGATCGCTCCGGAATCGGAGCTCTTGAGGATGCCAAGCTTGACCAGCAGGGCTCCGCAGAGCATTATGAGAAAGAGCGAGATTATCTTTTTTAAAAGAAGCAGTGCGATCATGAGCGCCCCCTCCATCGGGGCCGCAGATATGATAGCACAAGGGGCCTGACGTTTCAACGCAAATGGACCGGGGGAAGGCCGCAAGGGAGCCTTCCGCTAATGTCTGAATTCTTGACAAATACGGCCTGCCGCAGGGCAGACCGCTTCGATCATAAGAGCGAATATGCTCCGTTTTTACTTTTTCGGCACGAAGAAGGCGTCGTATTCGCTGTCCTGCTCCCTGGGCCAGAGGCCTGCGGCCTTCTTTTCCTCCGCGATCTTCGCGGAGCGGGCCTTGAAAGCGTCGATCTGGGGCTGGCAGCGGGCGAAGAGCTCCTTCTGGGAGGGCTTTCCTTCGGGGACGAAGCGGGCGTCGTAATCGATGCTCACGGGGACCGCGGAAAGATCCAGCTCCTCGATCTCGTCCAGGATCCTGGTGACCTCCCAGACGGTGGGAGTGCAGTTCTCCTTGAGATTCCTGTAGATGGGAGCAAGACCTCGGCAGGTGCAGGTCCCCAGTCTCTCGTTGACGGCCTCAAAGAGCAGCCTGCATTTGAGGGCGAGAAGAGGGCTCTGGTGGCCGTTGATCCCGAAATACTTGATGCTCAGGGCCGCGATGGCGCCGGACACGGCTCCGCAGACGCTCCCCGCGTGGAAGCCTCCTCCGAAGCCTGCCATGACGTGGGTGTCCTCCTCCTTAAGGCCCAGGTCCCAGGCCTCGCTCGCAGCCAGCAGCGTGGACTCCGCGCAGGTGTATCCCATATCGCGGTATTTCTTGGCGTAGTCAGTCACTTTTTTCATCTTTGGTCACTTATCGGGACCGTGAAAGGCCCCGCTCTCCCTTCCTGTTCGTCGTAATTCCGCATGCGCCCGGCCTTCTGCCGGAGCCTTAATATAATCTAACATACGAAGGGCGGCGGGAGAGGACAAAAAGAGGGCCGTCATATTGGGATATCCAATAGACGGCCCGTTTTTATAACCTCAGTCGATCAGAACAGCCCGATCAGCCTTGCCATGCCGAAGAGAAGCCCCGCGGCCAGCCTGATCACGGTGGTGAAGATTATCACCCTGAATATGGCGCCGGCGATGGACATGCCCAGACTGTACCTGTAGCGGCCCCTGTCCTCGGACCGGTAGGGGTTCCTGCGGGTGCTGCCGTAGTAGTCGTAGCTTCCGCCGTCAGCCTGCCCGCCGGATCCTCCGGTGTAGTAGCGGTAGGTGTAGGTGGTGCCCCGCCCGTCGGTGTAGGTCTCGGTGGTCCAGCCGTTGGACGTGGTCTTCGTGTGGGAGGCTTCGGAGCTTCCGTAGGGGCTCCCGCCGTAGGACGCGTAAGGATCCGTTCTGTAGTTCATGTAGGGGTCGCGGTAGCCGCTGCCTGCCGGCCTTCCCGCGCCGTAGCGGGAGCTCGCCGGACCGTAGCCGCCGTATCCCTGGCCGTAGGGGGCTCCCCCCGTTGGATCGTCGTAGGCTCCGGCCCTGTAGGCCGCCAGCTTTTCCGGGTCTGTAAGTATATCGTAGGCCTCGGCGATGCGGTTCATCTTTTCCGCAGCGTCCGGATCGTCGGGATGAAGGTCCGGATGATATTCCTTCGCCTTCTTCCTGTAGGCCTTTTTGATCTCATCCTGGCTTGCGGTCTTTGAGACGCCGAGCACCTGATAAGGATCGTAAGTCATTCTGCTTCACCTGCCTACGAGCGGGTCCTGGTCTGATGTCCGCAGCCCGGGCAGCTCACCACGATGTCCCCCTGACCTCTGGGGATCCTCATGAGCTTGCCGCAGGACGGGCACATGAGATATTTGTGCTGCCTGTCGGTCAGCGTCAGCTTCGCCAGCTTGAAAGCGTTCTTCGCCTTCCGGTAAAGACCGGTGTAGATCTGAAGCTCTCTCTGCCTCTTCTCCCAGCTGGCCGAGGGGGCGTAGGTGCGAAGGACCGAGACGATCAGCATGACCGTCGCCAGAGAATACAGCAGCCCTGTCCTGAGCAGCCTTGATACTATCGAAAGGATAAGGCCGGCGATGAGCAGGTCCCTGGACATGCGGTCGGTGCCGTATCTGGTGGAGAGCCACCTGCTGAGCCTGTATCCCAGGTCTTTGAATCTTTGTTTGATATCCACGTTCATATATCCGCTTTCCCGGCGGGGCCGGGGACCCGTCCGGTCCGAAACTGCCCCTCCGAAAAGATCCTCCATGATCATTTACAGCCGCAGTATAACCTGCGGCCATGTGAGATATATCAACGTATTGTGAAGATTCGGTGGACGGCTAGAGGCACTTGTCCCCGTTGATGCCCATGACCGTATCGCAGACCGCCTGGACCGCCATGGCCATGTAGACTTCGTCAGTCTTTTCCTCCGGGCAGTGGCTGCGTCCGCCGATGCTGGGGACGAACATCATCGCCGCGGGAGCGATCTCCGCGAAGATCTGGGCGTCGTGGCCGGCTCCGCTGGGAAGATCCATGTGGGAAGCCCCGATGGCGCCGCAGCTCTTCCTGAGCCTGGCTCTGAGGCCATCGTCCATCGCGACGGGCCAGTCGATCATCCTCTCGGTGAGGACGGTGTCGATGCCCATGGTCTGCTTAAGGCCTTCAAGATCGCTCTCGATGCCCTTTCTCATGGTCAGGATCTTTTCCTTTTCGGTGCTCCTGAAATCGATCCACAGGCTGACCTTTCCTGCGACTATGTTGACGATGCAGGGCTCGACGGAGAGCCTGCCGACGGTGGTCACCGCGTTGCCCAGGGCCTTGGCCCGGTCGGTGACGCTGATGACCAGCCTGGAAGCGGCCTCCATGGCGTCCTTGCGCATGTCCATGGGGGTGGTGCCGGCGTGGTCGGGCCTTCCGATCAGGTCGATCTGGACCCGGTGGGTGCCGGTGATCGCCTCGACGATGCCCAGATCTATGCCCTTCTGCTCAAGGACGGGGCCCTGCTCGCAGTGGATCTCGAAGACAGCGGCGATGTCCTTTCTGGGCTCCTGAGGGAGCTTGTCCGGATCGAGGCCGGCGGCCTCCATGGCCTCGGCGATGCTGACGCCGTCCTTATCCCGGTCGCTTCTGCAGTATTCCGGAGTGACCTTTCCGCAGACCACCATGGATGTGAAGAAGCCCGAGCTGAACCTGCTGCCCTCTTCGTCGTTGGTCGCCATGACCTCAAGGCTGTAGTAGGGCTTTTTCCCGCTCTCTTTTATTATGCGGGCGATCTCGATGCCGCAGACCACTCCCGCCATGCCGTCGTAGGCTCCGCCGTGAAGGACGGTGTCGTAGTGGGACTCCAGCAGGATCGTCCGGGGGACCTCGCCTTCGATCCTTCCGATGACCGCGCCGCTGGCGTCCCGGCCGGTCTCAAGGCCGGCGTCCTTCATGACCTGCTCGAGATAGTCGCAGACCTGGACGGCCTCTTTGGTGAAGGGGAAGCGGGTGATTCCGTCGCCCGGCGTCGAATTGAAGCGGGCGGCTTCTTCTATGGTCTTTTTAATGCGGGGGACAAGGGTCTCGCGGAATTCTGGGGTAAGGATATCCTGCATTTTTTCCTCCTGCTATCTGTTTCCTGATTTGATGAGCACGTACTGGGCCTTGAATTCGTCGGTGAGCAGCTTGTTGATCGCCGCGTTGCTCAGGGTCAGGGTGCCGTTGGTGATGAGGACGCATACGCCGAAGGTATAGATCCAGAACTGGTTGAACAGGAAATCGGCGTCGTCGGCGGAAAGGCCGTAGTCGCGCATGAGCATGGTGCGGCACTCCTGGGCGGAGCTGCCTCTTACGGGCAGACCTCCGTCGGCCGCGGGGACCGCTCCGTCGATGAACAGTTCGCCGAAGAGCTTGGGCTCTTCCCTTGCGAAACCGATCATCTGGCTGCAGAAGCGCATGAAGGCGGGAGTCTTTTCATCGACTCTTTCGCCGAAGCTCTCGTAGTAGTCCTCCGCCTTCTCGCGGACCGCCTGCCTCAGCTCCTCCATGGTCGCGAAGACCGTGAAGATGGGGCTGGTGGACGTGCCGAGGGCGGCGGCGACGTCCCTCGCCATTACGCCGGAAAGGCCGTCCTTTCTTGCCAGTTCAAAGGCCGCGTCTACGATGTTCTCTCTTGAATATTTAGGTCTCGGGGGCATTGTGATCTCCTTTTTAGGCGGCAGGCCCCTCCGCCCGCGGCATTCCCGCCGCCGGGACGTTTTGACCGTCCGCCTTGAAAAACAAGTGTGAGTAATTGTTATATAACACTTGCTATTAAATCATAAACTCCCCGCATTGGCAAGTATCCGGAGGATATTGTCTATTTTTTCAGTTATTTGCGCCCGGGGCCTGCCGCTTTCGCCTGGCATTTTCCAAATATCACCAGGCTTTCTGTTGGCAAATTCCAAATAATTCACGATTTTCGGTTGGCATTTTCCAAATGAATGATTTTTATCATCTCAAAATGCTCCGAAATACAGACACCAGAGTCTTTCCTGTGTATGCGGTGAGCAGGCTGGTGCGCAGCATATGAGAGCAAGAGCGGGCCATATTGCATGGTCCGCTCTTTGAGTCTTATCGTAACTGTCTGTTCGCTTTGAGGGTACCGGTCCGCGATCACCGGCGTTCCCCCGCGCTCCTCTACTCCCCGTAGAAGATCTCGGTCAGGGGGCTGTCCTTGTCCAGGATCAGCATGTTGCTGCCGTTGGTGAGGCTCTTCTTCGCCGCGTCCAGGCTCCTTACGAAGCTGTAGAAATCGGCCTTGTCGGGGTCTGAGTAGGCGTCGGAGAGTATCCTCATGTACTCGGCCTCGCCCTCGGCGATCAGGGCCTGAGCCTGGGCCTGGGCCTGGCTCACGATGATCTGGGTCTCGCGGTCGGTGGCGCTGCGGATCTTCTTCGCCTCGCTCTCGCCCTCCGCGGTGTAGCCCGCTGCGATGTTCTGACGCTCGGAGATCATGCGCTGGTAGACAGCGGCCTTGTTGTCGTCAGGGAGGTCCAGATGCTTGGTCTCGACGGCGATGAGCTCGATGCCGTAGGGCTTAAGGCTGTCCACCACGGCGGCGGTGATGTCGCTGGCCAGCTGGCCGTTCCTGCCGCTGATGACCTCGGCCTGGGTCCTGCTGGAGATCACGTTCTTCATGGCGTTGTAGGTCAGGTTCTCGATGCGGGCCTCGGCGTTGCTGAGGGAACCGTTGAGGGTCTGGATGAACAGCTGGGGATCGTCGATGCGCCAGAGGGCGAAGCTGTCGGCGGTCATGGTCTTCTTGTCCTTGGTGATGACGTCGGAGACCGGAAGATCGTAGATCAGCAGGGTCTTGGGCAGGGTGTCCTCGGTCTGCAGGAAGGGGATCCTGAAGGTCAGGCCGGCCTGGTCCCGGATCGCGATGACCCTTCCGAACTGGCGTATCACGGTGTATTGATTGGGCATGGTGACGACGAAGCAGGAGCTTACGATGATCACCGCGAGGATCACCAGCACCAGCGCCAGTATCCCTTTTCCGCTCTTTCTTTTTTCAGTCATTCTGGCCACCTCCTCTTACTGGCCCTGGACGGGCGCGCCCTGCGCCTCATCCAGGTCAAGGATCTTGAGAGTGCCGGAGCCGGAACCGCTGTCGATTATGACCTTCATCCCCGGCAGCAGCTCCTCCATGGTCTCGTAGTACATGCGCTGCTTGGTGATGAGCGGGTAGCGGCTGAACTCCTCGTACATGGAGTTGAAGCGGGCCACCTGGCCGGTCGCCTCGTTGATGCGGGCCTCTTTCTCTGCCTGGGCCTGCTGGAGCAGCTTGTCAGCCTCGGCCTGGGCCGCGGGGATCTGCTCGCTCTTGTACTTGTTGGCGTTGTTGAGGGCGGTCTCGGCGCCCTGCTTGGCGTTCTCGACCTCCTTGAAGGCCGCTATTACCTCCTCCGTGGGGGGCTCGGCGTCCTGGACGGTCACGTTGACCACCTGAAGGCCGATGTCCTCCTTTGCCAGCCTTTCGCCCAGCTTCTCCTTGATCTCCGACTGGATCTGGTTCTTTCCGGTGGTGATCACGTCGTCGACTGTGTATACGCCGACGGTATCGCGGATGTAGCTCAGAGCCAGGGTCTTGAGCACTTCGGAGGGCTCCCTGCTGTTGTAGAGATAGGCCGCGGGATCGGTGACCCGGTACTCCAGATAGAAATCGACATTGACGAAGTTGAAATCAGAGGTGATCATCAGGCTCTCGTCGAGGATGAACTGGTCGTAGGCCGCGTTGTATCCGATGGGAAGCCCGTGGATGGTCATATCGACCTTCCTCACCTTCTGGATCACCGGGAGCTTGAAGTGAAGACCACTGGTCGTCACCGATCTGGGGATGCCGAAGGTGGTGACCACCGCGTTCTCCTGCTCTCCTATGGTGTAGAAGCAGTCGCCCGCGAAGGACAGAGCGAAGACGACCGCGGCGATGACGATCACCCATTTGCCGATGTTCTTGGGACTGCGGGGAGCCTTGGGAGTCCAGCCCTGGCTGCCGCCGTCCTCAGCGAAGGGGTCCTTGTTTTTTCTTCCGAATATCATAACTGCACCTCCTTTGGATCTTCAGTAATATGCTTCGATATGCGAAAAGCCCGCCGGGCTGCCGCCCGGAGCCTTCCGTCCCCTGTCTGTAACGGTATTATCGCATGCAAAGCCACGCCGGTAAAGAGCGGCGGGAGCGAAATAACCCGGTCTAATCCGCGGAAGGCGGCACGCGATAGATCCAGCTCGATTTTGTATCCTCGTCCGTGTTTTCTATCGTAACGAGGAGCTCATCGTCATCGATCCAGCAGATCTCAAAGACCTGCTCACACGGCAGGAGCTGGTCAGAAGCGTGTATGATCTCTGCGGCTGCGCCATCCTCCATAGGGCACACGGCAAAGCCGAAGCCGGATGATGCATTATCCTTAAGGATCACGGCAAAACGCTCTCCTGAAGGATCGACATAGTCTATATCATTTCTATCCATGATGATGCCGGGAAGATCGATCCTGCCGGTCAGCGCCGGTCTGCCTTCCCTTATCTGATAGATCAGGATCTCGTCTCCGCCGCAAAACAGAGCCTTTCCTCCGCCCGCACCAAGAAAGCGCCTTTCGCCGCCCGGGAACTCAAACAGGCTGACGCGGCAGTCCAGGTCCACGCAGGCCCACCTGGTCACCGTACTTCCGCTGCCGTCAAGATCGTAATACCCGTATATTACGTGATCGTCGCCAAGCCAGCCTGATGGCGCAAGAAATGAGAAGGGATGCCTGGCAAGGACTTTTTCACGGCCCTCCATATCGATGACGAAAAGGCTGGTGTTGCCCTCTACGGAGTATTCCTTGTTGGAAGCGAAGGCGATGTGCCTTTCATCGGGAGAAAGCATGCACCGGTCGTTCCAGGTGACGCCATAGCGGTACTTCTCCTGCGTCTGCTCCCTTGTCATCCCTTGATAGACCGGATCCATATTTAACGGGGCGATATCCGGAGGAGTCACTTTATATAATCCATCTGCCATTGAGAATATGGTGGGCCCGCCGTTTCTAATATAAAATGCGTTCCTTACCCCCACAGCGCTTCTTCCCCAGAAGTCCGGATAAGCAGGAACGACGGTCATGCGCCCCTCATCATGATAAGCAGAGATATGGGCCTCTCCGCTGCCGAAAGCTGCGGAGATAGACGTCTTTTTGAGCGCTTCCATCTCGTGACCGCTGATCTTATATATCCTCGCGGCTTCATCGAGCTCCTTATGGTACTCCCTGAGCGTGCTGCCCGCCCGCTTGAACTCGTCGCGGAACCGGGCGATCTCATCGCTCTGAAGACGCTCATATGCGATGAAGTGATCCCCGCCCCTGCTTATGACCTGCAGATATTCATTGGCGATGAAATAAAGCTCCGGAGGGACCTCACGCAGTGACGAGATCTCTCCTTTTTCATCGATATCAAACTCCGCGATACAGGACATCGCTGCCGCCCGGTAGCGTCCCGGGGGAAGCTGACCGTACATGCCGTCCGAAGCCAAAGGCATGGTAAAAGAGGATACCATCCGCGAGCCGGGAGCGATCTCTGTAAGGCTCGCGGGAACGGCGATGCTCCTGAGCCGCGGAACGCTGTACCAGCTTCCTTCGATCAGGACGTCGAGGGACATGGGCATATCGGTCTCTGCCGTTATCGGAGCATCCGTTCTGTTGACGACGAGGACCTTCATGGAATCCTCATCCAGCGAGGTGATCTCCGCCGCGTATTCCTTTGAGATCTCCACGTCCGAAGGATCCAGAAGGACAGGATCCCAGCTGCCGCTGAAGCTCGCCGCATAAAAATGACCGGGGACTGAAGCAGCCCGGATCTTCTTGAGATCAGAGCTCTCAAGCAGTTTTTTGAGCCTGTCATGATCCAGTTCCGCCGGTCTTGCCGTCCCGTCCGGGCCTATCCAGATCCCGGAGGACCATACCGCGTACAGATCCCTGCCGGGGCAGGAAACTCCGAAAAAGGGAAAATCAAGCTTTGCAGGCTCTGCGCTGCCGGGACTGCCGGCCTTGCAGGAAGATATGTATTTTTTGAACGCTCTGAAGGACTCCGCGTCCCTGACGATATAGTTTACCGGAGCCTCGCCGGGCGACTCCCAAAAGCACAGGATCACGTCCCCCTGCTCGTATGAAAAGCCTTTCAGAAGGCCGTTGCCCTGCAGGGCGAAAGAGGCGATGACCAGAAGGACCGCCAGAGAGAAAAGTAAGACCGCTATGCTTTTCTTTTTCATGTTGTTTGGTCCTCCTTTCCGACATCACGCATGTTCTATAAAATATAGTATCATATCTGCTCGCGCGGCTGAAGCTCCCCCGCGCAAAAGCTTTTGCATATCGGGCCGCCAAATGGTAAAATAAACATATCTATAATTCTCCGCACGTTTAAATATACGTTTTTCAAGAAAATCATTTGTTATATAACGCATGATACGGAGGTGTATTACCCATGAAACGAACCAGAACGAAGGTCCTCAGGGCTGCGCTCTCGCTTGCGCTCGCCCTGGCCCTGCTTCCCTTGAGCGGCATCGCCGCCTTCGCGGCCGAAGCTCCGTTCGCGCAGAAAGGAGCGGCTAGCGCCCTGACCGCGGAAGATCTGAGTACGATCCTCAGCACAAAGGATCTTGAGACCAGGCTCAAAGATATCGATATCAGCGAGCGGAGGCTCAGGCCGTCATTGAGCGACGTCATCCTGTTCTCCGGCTCCTTCGAGAGCGGAGTCGTGGTAACGTCCAACACCGATTACCCCGGCGTCGACGTGCCCTACCAGGCGACCTTCACCCTGCTCGATGACGAAGCCGACAAGGTCACCATGAACTGCAGCCTGCAGTATTACACCAAAAAGGACGGCATGGACTACAGTGACGGCAATACCGACGGCATGACGGCCAAGAGCATCTACGATTACAAGAAGGGGATGTACCAGACCGGCTACTCCGTGACAGGCGATCCCGTCACCTACGAGCTGAGCAAGGTAAAGGACGGCGTATGGCAGATCACCGTGCCCCTGCACAGCGGAGTCTTCTACTATGGATACAATGTGACCAAGAACGGCGATGAGGTAAAGGTCCTCGATCCCGCCAATCCCCCCCTGACCAATATCGACAACGGTCACGACTGCGGATGGAGCGTCCTCGTCGTGGGAGAGCCTGAGACGACCCTTCCCGGCCAGGAATACACCCTGGACGCCGATGAGTCCGGCCAGATCTTCTTCGACTCCTACAAAGCTGCCGACGGCACCATCCAGCCTCTGGGCATATACCTGCCTCCCGGCTACAGCAAGACTGAAAAATACCCGGTACTCTACCTCTCCCACGGCGGCGGAGGCACCGAGGCAGACTGGCTGGACCAGGGAAGAGCCGGCGCCATCTTCGACAACCTGATCGCCGAAGGCGAAGTGGAGCCCACCATAGTGGTCACCATGGACAACACCTATTACGGCTGGAACTACGATAAGATACGTGAGAACCTGCTCGGGAACATCATCCCCTACATAGAGGATGAGTACGGCGCCGATCCCAGCCCCAAACGCAGAGCCTTCGCCGGCCTTTCCATGGGCGGTCTCCTCGCATCCAACATGATCGTGAACTGCCCCGAGGAATTCGGTTATTACGGCGTCTTCTCCGCCACCAACATGGGAAGCATGTCTGAAGAGGCCATGGACGCTCTGAAGGAAGCCGATCCCTTCATCATGATGGGCTACGGCATCATGGACTTCGGCAAGGGCGGCTATCCCAACGCGGCAAACCGCTTCAATGAAGACGGCTTCGACAATTATTACAACATCGAGGTCGGCGGAGCCCACGACTTCGGCGTATGGCGCGAGCTGCTCAGCATCTTCGCCAAAGACTACCTGTGGGTAAGAGAGCTTGAAAGGCTCGTCATCGACAAGGCCCCGGCCAAGACCGTCTACAAAGAGGGCGAGACCTTCGATCCCGCCGGGATGGAGGTCACCGCCGTATACGCCGACGGGACCACCACCGACGTAACCGATGAGGTAAGCTTCAGCCCCTCCGGCAAGCTGGCCAAGACCGACAAAAAAGTCACCGTATCCTACACCAAGGACGGGATCACCAAGACCGCCGGGATAGAGGTGACCGTGAACGAGAAGGCCGCTGTCCTCAAGAGCATAAAGATCGAGAAGCAGCCCGCCAAGACCGAATATAACGAGGGCGAGAAGTTCGACAAGACGGGTCTCAAGGTCACCGCCGAGTACGACAACGGCAAGACCGCCGACGTCAGCGATAAGGTCAAGTTCAATCCCACGACGGAAGATGCCCTGACTACCGACGTCAAGGAGATCGTCGTCCTCTACAACGAGGGCGAGATCTTAAGGAATGCCAAGCTTGAGATCAAGGTCTCGGAAAAGAAGTCCCACCCCTTCATCGACGTCCCCGAGGGCTCGTACTTCGAGGAAGCCGTCAACTGGGCCTTCAACGCCAAGCCCCAGATCACCGACGGCAACGGCAAGGACCTCTTCATGCCCTACCAGAACTGCACCAGAGGCCAGGTCGTGACCTTCCTCTGGAGGACCATGGGCTGCCCCGAGCCCAAGGCCAAGACCAACCCCTTCACCGACGTGACGAAGGACGACTACTTCTATAAGCCGGTGCTGTGGGCGGTCGAGAAGGGCATCACCGACGGCACCTCCGCCACCACCTTCAGCCCCTACGCCCAGTGCAAGAACAGCCACATCCTCACCTTCATCTGGAGGACCCTGGGCAAGCCCGGCGGCGAACATGAGGACGCCAAGTGGTGGGAGGACGCCGAGAACTGGGCCAGGAAGGAAGGCCTTCTCAAAGAGACCTACACCGACTGGTTCGACATCAACGATCTCTGCCCCCGCTGCAACGTGGTCACCTTCCTCTACAGAGCGCTGGTGAAATCATAAAAGCGTAAACGCGGGATCAGCGAAGATCCAGCATCCGTTAAGAACTGCCCGCCGCAGCCCGCGGCGGGCTTTTTTATGCAAAAACGCCCGGAAAGCGGGAGGGCGGCCTGTTAGGACAGACCGGTCTTTTCGCGGTCCGCCCCGCCGCAAAGCCGCCAGAGGTTGATATATATTGTCAAAAATGATATGCTTTTAGCGTATTTTACGGCAAATGTAACCGCTGGCGCGGCATTCAGCCGGCACGGCCCGGGCCGCCGCCAGGTGAAGGGAGGACGATCTATGCGATATATCTGCCGGATATGCGGCTATATCTACGACGAAGCAAAAGAAAAAGTCCCGTTCCATGAGCTGCCGGACAGCTGGAGATGCCCTCTGTGCGGCGCCGCCAAGTCCGAGTTCAAAGCTGAAGAAGAGGCGGCCCCTGCCGCAAAAGCAGCGCCCGCCGTCCCGCACGCAGACCCGGAAAAGCTCACTCCCGGCCAGCTGGCCGCGGTATGCTCCAACCTCGCCAGAGGCTGCGAGAAGCAGTACAGGCCTGAAGAAGCCGGGCTCTTCAGAACGCTGGCCGATCATTTCGCGGCCCAGGTCCCGCCGGCAGAGGACGCGACAGCGGAGCGGGTCTCCGCCCTGCTCCTTCAGGATACCGAAAACTATCCCGGCATAAGGGCTGCCGTCGACGGATACGGAGACAGAGGAGCGGCCAGGATATGCGTCTGGGGCGAAAAGGTGACCAGGATGCTCTCGTCGCTGGTCGAAAGATATCTGCAAGAGGGCGAAGCCATGCTCGAAGGAAAAGACGTATGGGTCTGCACCGTCTGCGGCTTCGTGTACATAGGGACCGAAGCCCCGGCGCTCTGCCCGGTGTGCAAGGTGCCCTCATGGAAATTCGAAAAGACAGAAGGGAGACAGGCATGATGAAGACCGTTGCTGTCCGGAATATTAGGCTTTGCACCAAGGACTGCCTGTGCCTCTACGTCTGCCCAACCGGGGCGACCGACACGGAGAACAGCATCATAGATACCGCCAGATGCACCGGCTGCGGAGTCTGCGCCGCGGCCTGCCCCAGCAAAGCCATAAGCATGGTGCCCGAGGAGTATCCTCCCCAGCAGCCTAAGGAAGACGGAGTAAGGGCTGTGCTCTGCGCCCTCGCCCAGAGCAAGGCGGACGGAGAGAAGGCGGCCCTTGATGCCGCCAATGCCGCGGAGAAGGACGGGCTCTTCCGCCTTATGAAGGCGGCGGCCATGTCCGAGAGGCTGATGGCGGAAGACATCATGAGAGAAGCGGGCTACATGCTCCCCCAGAGCGGCAGGACCCGCGGGCTGCTCAGGGCGGCGGCCGAGGATCCCGCCGCGGCAGGCCTTCCGGCGGAAGCCGCGAAAAAACTGCTCGGGATGATCCCCTGCAATGAGAAGGAAGAAGCGAAAGGAGAAAGACCCATGGCAAAATGGAGATGCACCGTCTGCGGATACGTACATGAAGGGGATCAGCCCCCTGCCCAGTGCCCGGTATGCAAACAGCCGGCCGAAAAGTTCGAAAAGATAGAAGAGCCGAAGAAGGACCCCTTGTCGGGAACCAGGACGGAGAAGAACCTATGGGAGGCCTTCGCCGGAGAATCCCAGGCCAGGAACAAGTACACCTATTTCGCCTCGGTCGCCAAAAAGGCGGGCTATGAGCAGATAGCCGCCCTCTTCCTGCAGACGGCGGAGAACGAGAAGGAGCACGCAAAGCTCTGGTTCAAGGCTCTCGGCCAGCTGGGCGACACCCCGGAGAACCTGCTCCACGCGGCCGAGGGAGAGAACGCCGAGTGGACCGACATGTATCAGCGCATGGCAAAGGACGCCGAAGAGGAGGGCTTCACTGAGCTGGCTGCCCAGTTCCGCGGCGTCGCGGAGATAGAGAGGATGCACGAGGAGCGCTACCGCGCCCTGCTGAAGAACGTTGAGGCCATGGAGGTCTTCAAAAAGAGCGGGATCACCGTGTGGGAATGCCGCAACTGCGGCCACGTGGTCGTCGGCACCGAAGCTCCCGAGGTATGCCCCATCTGCAAGCATCCTCAGGGCTTCTTCGAAGTCAGGAAAGAGAACTACTAGGCTGAAGAGCCTGCCGGGCGGAGGAAGTGCCGGAGCACAGCGCCCCGACCGCCCGGATCATGACCGGCCGTCCCCGCGGACAGCCGGTCTTTTTTCGGGGCATGACGGGACCGCGGGGCCTTTCGCCGGCGACGGTCCTGTAAACCAGTTCAGACATAGACTGCTCTCCTCATCGCTTCGCGTAACATTCAAGCTCGCTTAATAAATCACGCATGTTCTGTAAAATATTGTATCATATCCGGCTGCGCGAAAAAAGGGGCCGGACTGCCGCGGAAGGCGTCCGAAGACCGCTGCATATGCAGCGTATCGTTTGCGCATTTTCTTCCCGCTATGGTATAATAATCTATATTGATCAACTTCTATGTCAACGCGGATCTGCCCTGCAGCTGCGGGCCGCGGGACAGGTCTTTAAATAGGAGAATTTAAAGAAAAGGAGAACAGCAGATCAACATGAACACCGGTTTCGATCTCGACAAGGTAAAGGAATTGCTGGCCAGGTTCGCCATCCAGGCCGAAGAGCTGGTCAAGGACCCCTCCAAGGTGGAGGAGCTCCTGCAGCAGCTGGAGGAAAAGCTCAAGACCATCCCCACCGTAGGCGAAGGTCTTTCAAAGGTGCCCCTCATGATCTCCATGATCAGGGCATACGTCCGCAAGGAATACACTGAGGTCCCGCCCAAGGTTATCGTGACTATGGTCTGCGCGGTGCTCTACCTGCTCAAGGGCAAAGACATCATCCCCGACAAGATGCCGGTAGTGGGCTACGCCGATGACATCGCGGTCTTCGCCGCCGTCTTCATGATGAACGAGCAGGAGCTCGACGCGTACTCCCAGTGGAGAGAGGGCGGCGCCGCTCCTCAGGAGGTATAGATGAAATACGATTTTGACCAGATCATAGACCGCAAGCACGCGGAGGGCAGCTATTCCTCCAAGTGGGCGGACAACGGCGTCGGAGCCTTCAATGCCTTCGGCGATCAGCCCTATCCCGAGGACAGGCTCTCCCTGTTCCTCGCCGACATGGATTTCAAGACCGCTCCCCCGGTCATCGCCGCAATGCAAAAAGTCCTGGACCACGGCCTCATGGGCTACTCCAGAGCCCCGAAGGAGTATGCTCCCGCGGTAGAGGGCTGGTTCGACAGGCGCTTCGGCTGGAAGGTCGATCCCTCGTGGATCCGCATCCACAGGGGCGCCCACAACGCCATCAAGGACATACTCCCCCACATCTCAGAGCCCGGCGACGGGGTCATCGTCCTGCAGCCGACCTACTTCTTCAGGAGCGACGTAGTCAGCTGCGGCAGGCACTACGTGGGCGTTCGGATGAACAACGACGAAGGCTTCTACACCATCAACTGGGAGAAGCTCGAAGAGGCCATGAGGGAGCCCACCAACACCTTCATGATCATGGAGCAGCCCCACAACCCCACCGGCCGCATCTGGACCGTCGAAGAGATCAAAAAGATCGGCGAGCTGGCGAAAAAATACGGCATCACCCTCATCTCCGACGAGGTCCACATGGACATAAGCCGCAAGGGCGAGAAGGTGGAGCCTCTGATGAAGGTCTTGGGCCCCGAAAAGCTCATCACCATCACCGGAGTCAACAAGACCTTTAACCTTGCCGGTCTCGCCATGACCAACGTGGTCATCGGAGACGAGGATATCAAGGCAAAACTGGGGCCTTCGCGCAATTCGGCCTCGCCCTTCGGCATCGCCGCGGTCATCGCGGCATATACCCAGTGCGACGACTGGGTCGACGCACTCAACGAATATCTGGATAAACTGATCGACCACATCATCGGCCGCCTGCACGCCGAGCTGCCCGAGATCAAAGTGAGGAAGCCCGACGGCACCTACGTTCTCTGGCTCGACTTCTCCGGCTTCGGGCTCACCGACGACCAGGTGAACGAGCGCCTTCAGCTCAGGGCCCATCTGGCCATGTCCGACGGACGCACCATGGACACCTTCCCCGGCGAACAGTACAGGCGCTGGTGCGCCACCTGCCCGATCAGCGTGGCAGACGAAGCCATCGACAGGCTGGTAAAGGCCTTCAAAGGCTAGGAGGAGGCCGCGCCCGCAGGCTCTTTAGCCCGGGTGCCGGACCCGCCTGTCTTAGGGCTTTAGACCTGCCGCGGAGGCTTCGGGGCATCGCGCTCCGCAGCTTCCGAACAGCGCCGAACATCCGTTATATAACATATCAGGCAGAAAAAGCCCGGACGGCTTAAGACCGTCCGGGCTTTGATATTAAATGCTTCATCGGCATTAGACGATCGATGCTTTTCGTCCGTCTCTGCCGCTGTCTCAGGCTTTGGCGCCTGCTATTTGACCTCTGTCGAGTCGGAATATACCACCTCGCCTGTGAAGAGATCCCTTACGACCATGCGGTAGACGCCTTTCTCCGACTTCCAGTACGAGTTGTTCATGTCGACGACCGCGACGTTAGTGTTGATGTTATAATCCAGCTGCGGGCCTATATGTGCCGGCATGCCTTCGCCGGCATAGTATCCGCACAAAGTCGTGTAATCCGACCATGCGCCGGCATATTTCTGGACGCTCACCCTGTATGCTCCCAGGCCTCCTTCCCAGCTGACAGACATATCGCCCGTCTGGGGCTGGTAATCGGGATGCCCGGTCACATGGAGCTTCTCGGAAACGAATACCGGATCGCTGTAGTTTACGTTGCCGTTCGCGTCGGTGATCATACAACGGTAGACGCCTTTCGTTCCCGTGCTCAGAACATCCCCGTCTCCGCCTTCGACGTCATCCCATCTGGTCTTGCCGGAGATCATATCCTCTGTTTTATCCCAGATGTAATAATCTCCCAGCGGGGATTTCTTCACGCTCAAAACATCTATATGATTGCTGATATCCGTTCTTTGCCACTGATATGTGAAGGGGGCGGCGCCCGGCGCGCCCACGGAGACGGACAGCTCGGTCTTTTGGCCCGGATCGAATATGGAGTCCTCAGGCTGCCCGGTGATGAAATAGACGAAATCGTCCGACTTCATGGACGGATCATCGTTTATCACCACCCAGTAAGTACCGGGATCGCTCAGGGGAACAGACACATACGACTCCCAGATCTTGTTCTCTCCGGTGCCTTCAGATAAGGGAGACCCGTCTTTATACCACTGGTACTTGAACGTTTTCTCCTTATAATCTATGTCCATAAAGATCTTCGTGCTGACACGGCGCGTCAGCTTACTGCCTCGGAACTCTCCCACCTCGCGGTCTACGATCATCTTCGGCTTTTCGGCGTGGAATTCGGTCCACCATTCGACTATGGCCGTATCGGTGGTGACGCTGCTGCCTTCGCTGTCGGTGATGACGCAGTAGTATCCCGCATCTCTTCTGTTATACCATGATTCTCCCGGGATCGTTTCCGGATCGCCGGGGCCTCTGTTGATCACCTCCGTGGTGTATGAATAGTACTGGTCGCTGGGGATATTGATGGCCTTGACATTGAGGACAGGCTCGACCGCCGTGGATCCCCAGGCAGGATCAAGCTTGAGCGCGCTGTCATAAAGAAGGGCCTTGTCCTCCATTGTCACAGTCTTGCTGTCGATCTTGGTATACTCATAGGGGACTATGTACCACTGGTAATAATAGGGCTCCCTGCCCAGGCCGCCTTTCGCGCTGAGCTCGCAGGGGAAGTTTTCCATAGTGCCGTTGATGTAGGCCGTATCCCTGGGATGCTCGGCAACGATCAGGGGCTGGATGTCGCTGAGCTCGACCGGTATCTGGGCGGAGGTCACTGTATCGCCCTTCGCGTCGGTGACGGAGCAGCGGAAGTTGCCCGCTGTGGTGACGTGCAGTATATTGCTGTCACTGCCCGGAATCTGGTCTGAACCGGCGCTCCATTGATAAGTATAGGGAGCGGCGCCGCCGTCGACGACTACGGCAAGGGCCAGCCGGCGGGTGTTCCAGTCGATCTTGCCGCCGGTGCTCTGAAGTATGATCTCCAGGGGCCTCGCGGTCTCGGGGGCTTCGGGCTCCTTAGGCAGCTCGGGATCTTTCGGAGCCTCGGGGACTTCCGGATCCTTGGGAGCCTCGGGCTTTTCTTCCGGGGTCCCGCTCTCCGCGGGACTGGCGTATCTGTAGAGATACTCCACCACGTTGGCGCGCGGGCAGTCGGAGTTGATATCATATGATCCGCTGTAGGTGCCTGTGAGCAGGCCGGTGAAGTTGGCCCAGTTGTAGGCATCCTGCCACCAGGGATCCGCGCCGGTCTTGTTCGGTTCTCCCACGGCCCTGTAGATGAAGGTCAGTATGTGGCTGTTCCTGCAGGTGTTCTTTGGGCTGAAGGTGGTCGGGCTCGTCCCGTCGGTGATGCCCTTCTCCACCGCCCAGAGAACGGGCTTGAAGAAATAGTCGCTCTCCTTCACGTCGGTGAAGGGGTTCTCGGTGCTCGAAGGCTCCGGTTCCCCTGCCGCCCGCCAGAGGAAGGTCACCACCTGGCCTCTGGTGCAGGTCCTGGCCGGGCTGAAGGTGGTCGCCGAGGTGCCGTCGGTCACCTGGGGTGTCTTGTTGAATGCCCAGTCGACGGCGTCATAAAAGTAATCCGACTCCTTTACGTCGGTAAAGGGCAGGCCTGATGCCGCCGAGAAGACCACGGAGCTGAGGACCATGGTCAGGGCGAGCATTAAGGCGCTTAAGCGTTTCATCGTGATCGCTCTCCTTTACGTTATCATATACGCGCGTCATGCCCCTGCGGGCGCCGCGCCGCGTTCTCTTTGCTATACCGGTCTACCGTGTTTTCTGCGGCGGCAGGGGGTCACCACCATCTGCCGAGGCCCTTGTTGAAGTTAGAAAATGTATACATCACGCATTTTAATGGACTGTTCTCACCCTGATCGTGGTTCTGGTGTCCCGGTTTATTTTCGATGCAGTCGTCGGCATTTTTGAACCAGGCAGAATTCTCATTCAGGGCATAGAGCATCTGATAATTATGCATATGACCCGGATAGCCGGATGCCTTGCCCCAGGGATACATATAGTAGCAGGCACTCGTTGTCCGTCCCTTGGAATCGGTGACCCTGCAGCAGAGGAAGCCCATAAAGTGCGGCTCATCCACGCCCTTGCCGGGCTCGAAGGGCCAGACCCAGATGTTTTCCGTGCCCTGCCCCATGCAGTTGTAGCCCTCGATCAGAGGCTGAAAATCATTGCCGAACCGGTCCTTGCTAATATACCAGGTGTAGGTGTAGGGGCCTTTGCCGCCCGATACCGACGCGATCGAACATTTAAAGTAATTATGTGTAAAGAGTATCTCATTCGTCACATATTCGCCGTTTTCATTTTTGAAAAAAGCTCCCTTCTGATCCTGGAAAGCCTCTACAACGTAGGGGCCTCCTGCCAGGCGTCCTTCTCTGATCCAGAACCCGACGATCCCTTTCTCATCGGGGGGGCCTTCATATATGGGCTCGCCGACGATCCACTCCGTCGCCTCCTCAAAACGCTCCTGCGTACTGTAGGTCCTGAAAATAAGGGCTCTCGTTTCTTCATATAACTCGCCTCCGTAATCAGGATCGATCTCTCCGCTATCATGTCCCGTATGATAAAAATAGTAGTACTTTCTGCCTGCGCTGTCGCCAAGAGCAAGCAGCGCCTTCATCGGCGCGGCCTGCGGGTCCACCATCGCGGTGCGGCTGGTGACCCGCGCGACAAGATCCCCGCCGTTGAAAGCGGAGACGATGCAGCGGTACGATCCGAACCCTTCCGTACCGTTTTTGGAGATGATATGCAGGGCCGAATTGTTGACTGTGTAGATGGCGTCGTCGCTGTTCAGGGTGGCAACGTCCCGCCAGCCGCCGGAGACCTCCTTCTGCCACTCATAGACGATGCTGTCGAACTCGCCGGAGACCGTGATGGACAGCACAGTCGACATATCGAGGAGCTCCACGTCCAAAGGCTCCTTGACGATGGTCAGTTTATCGACGGGCTTCTCCGCGGTCTCGGGGGCTTCGGGCTCCTTAGGGACCTCGGGAACTTCCGGATCCTTGGGAGCCTCGGGGACTTCCGGATCCTTGGGGGTCTCGGGCTTTTCTTCCGGGGTCCCGCTCTCCGCGGGACTGGCGTATCTGTAGAGATACTCCACCACGTTGGCGCGCGGGCAGTCGGAGTTTATATCATATGATCCGCTGTAGGTGCCTGTGAGCAGGCCGGCGGAGTCGGCCCAGTTGTAGGCGTCCTGCCACCAGGGATCCGCGCCGGTCTTGTTCGGTTCTCCCACGGCCCTATAGATGAAGGTCAGTATGTGGCTGTTCCTGCAGGTGTTCTTCGGGCTGAAGGTAGTCGGGCTCGTCCCGTCGGTTATGCCCTTCTCCACCGCCCAGAGGACGGGCTTGAAGAAATAGTCGCTCTCCTTCACGTCGGCGAAGGGGTTCTCGGTGCTCGAAGGCTCCGGCTCCCCTGCCGTTCTCCACAGGAAGGTCACCACCTGGCCTCTGGTGCAGGTCCTGTCAGGGCTGAAGGTGGTCGCCGAGGTACCGTCGGTCACCTGGGGTGTCGTGTTGAATGCCCAGTCGACGGCGTCGTAATAGTAATCCGACTCCTTCACGTCGGTAAAGGGCAGGTCCGACGCCGCCGAGACGGCCACGGAGCTGAGGACCATGGCCAGGGCGAGCATAATGGCGCTTAAGCGTTTCATCGTGATCGTTCTCCTTTCCGTTATCATTCACGCGCGGAACGCCCCTGAAGGCGCCGCGCCGCGTTCTCTTTGCGATATCAGTTTACCATATTTTCCGCGGCAGATATCGATTTATCAAAAAAAATACGGCCGTAAAGGCCGTATCGATGAGTTAATTCTGCTTTCTGAGATGTCTTTCGCCCGTTTCAGCAGATGCCCGGGGCATTCCTGGCTGCTATTTGATCTCGACCTCACGCAACGCCTCTAATCATTGCGGATATATCGCGCTCCTCTCGACGCGCCTATCATTTTTATTCGTCCGTCCTTTACCATTTTCCCCAGCACAGCCTCGACTGTCGTGGGACTGATATCAGGATGGATCCCGCAGATCTCCGCTTTGGATATTGGGGTCAGGCATCCCAGAACGGTCGCTTCTATCCGAGAGGTTTTTGTCACTCTTTTCCCCCGGACGACGGCAAAGCGTTTGTCCAGTTCTCTATAACACATGTACAGCGTCGAAAGGAAGAACTGCATGAAGGGGAAATAATCATTGGCGTTAGTTTCCCAACCGGAAGAAGAGCGCTGCAGAGCGTCATAATACATATCTTTGTAATTATTGATCTGCTCTTCGAAGGACATGTATTTCCCCGCGTCAAAACCATTCTTGTACAGGAGAAGCAGAGACAGCAGCCTGGACATCCTTCCGTTCCCGTCTCTGAATGGATGTATGCACAGAAAATCCAGGATGACGCAGGGTATCAGAAGCAGCTGGTTTATATTCGCATTGGAACACGCATCAAGATAAGCGAGCTCCAACTGCTCCATCGCCACGGGGGCCTCATCCGCCGGGACCGGACGGAATCGTACTCTTCTGTTCCCCGAGGAGTCGATCTCGACTATAACATTATCGGTCTGCTTGTATCTGCCAGCCAAAGGATCCGCGGAGGGTGCCATCATCGTCTCATGCAGCATCAGTATATCCTTTTCATTAAAGCTGAGCCGCTGATGACCGCTGTGGATCATATCGAGCGCGTCGCGGTATCCGCTGATCTCCGCTTCATTATGATCGAGCGGAGCGCTGCTTTTATTCACGATCTCCGCTATCCTTTTATCGCTCGTTACTATTCCTTCGATCGCGTTGGAGCTTTTGACCGACTGCACTCTCGCTATTGATCTCAGTTCCGTGAATATGGTCTCATATTGTTGTTTCCTCATCTCCGCAGCAGACTGCAGAGAGTATATCCCGCCGACTATACCGACATATTTGGCCGGGATCAAGCCGTTATCCAGAAAGCTGTAATCGAATCTTCTCATCCTCCGCCTCCTTTTCTGCATATAATATAGCGATTTATATGCAGAAAGTCAATATTCCAAGGGAATTATCTGCATATAATTTGACTGTGAATATGCAGATAAGCGTCTTCCCTCCGCAAATGATAAAGACCGGTCCAAAGCAGCGTCTTCGGAGATGTCCCGGTCATACACCTGTTATATAACCGCAGAAACAAAAGGTCCCGGGCGGGATTATACCCGTCCGGGACCTTTATTTTTGTCATTTTATCGCCTAAATGCGATAGATCAGGCAGATCGTTTGAGCTCCCTATCTCACCACCAGCTTTCCGTCCTCGGCGTCCACCGTAAGGACGGTGCCAGCCGTCAGCTCGCGGCTGAGCATTGCCCTGGCCAGCAGGGTCTCCACATTGCTCTGGATGAACCGCTTCATGGGCCTTGCGCCGTAGACGGGATCGTAGCTGCTGTCGACGATCAGCTCCTTGGCAGCGTCGGTGACCTCCAGGGCCAGCTGCCTGTCCTCCAGCCTCTTTCTGAGGCTCTCCAGCTGTAGACCGCAGATCTTCACGGTGTCCTCCTTGGTGAGGGGCTTGTAGAAGACGATCTCGTCCAGCCTGTTGAGGAACTCGGGCCTGAAGCTGGACTTGAGCAGCCTGCTCACCGCGCTTCTGGCCTCTTCGCTGATCTCGCCGTCCGGGCCGATGCCCTCCAGCAGCTGCTGGGAGCCCAGGTTGGAGGTCAGGATGATGATGGTGTTCTTGAAATCCACCGTCCTGCCCTGGGAATCGGTGATCCTGCCGTCGTCCAGCACCTGCAGAAGGATGTTGAACACGTCGGGATGGGCCTTCTCGACCTCATCGAAGAGGACGACGCAGTAGGGCCTTCTTCTCACAGCCTCGGTCAGCTGGCCGCCCTCGTCGTAGCCCACGTACCCCGGGGGCGCTCCGATCAGCCTTGAGACCGAGAACTTTTCCATGTACTCGCTCATATCGATCCTGACCATGTTCTTCTCATCGTCGAACAGGGCCTGGGCCAGGGCCTTGGCCAGCTCGGTCTTGCCGACGCCGGTGGGTCCAAGGAAGAGGAACGAGCCTATGGGCCTGTTGGGATCCGAGATCCCGGCCCTCGAGCGCAGGATAGCCTCGCTGACCTTGGTCACCGCCTCGTTCTGGCCTATGACCCTCTTGTGCAGGATGTCCTCAAGGCGCAGGATCTTCTCCCTCTCGCCCTCCATCAGCTTGGACACCGGGATTCCGGTCCAGCGGGCGACGATCTCTGCGATCTCATCCTCGGTGACGGTGTCCCGGACCATGGAGCCCTTGTCCTTTCTGGCGTCGGCGGCCTTCTGGGCCTCCTCCAGCTGCTTTTCGAGGGCCGGCAGCTCCTGATATTTGAGCCTGCCCGCGGTCTCGTACTCGTAGTTCCTCTGGGCCTGCTCGATCTGGCCGGTGACCTCCTCGATCCTGGCCTTGATCTTCTTGATGTCGTCTACCGCGCTCTTCTCCTTCTCCCAGACGGCCTTCTTCTCGTTGAAATCGTCCCTGAGTTCGGCGAGCTCGGCGGAGAGCTTCTCGCAGCGGTTCTTAGACAGCTGGTCGGTCTCCTTCTTCAGTGCGGTCTCTTCGATCTCCAGCTGCATTATCCTTCTGCGCATGGTGTCCAGCTCTTCGGGCATGGAATCGATCTCGGTGCGGATGGAGGCGCAGGCCTCGTCCACTAGGTCGATGGCCTTGTCCGGCAGGAACCTGTCGGTGATGTAGCGGTTGGACAGAGTCGCGGCCGCTACCAGGGCGTTGTCGTGGATGGTGACCCCGTGGAAGATCTCGTATCTTTCCTTGAGGCCTCTGAGGATCGAGATGGTGTCGGCCACGTCGGGCTCGTTGACCATGACGGGCTGAAAACGCCTTTCAAGGGCAGCGTCGCTCTCGATGTACTTGCGGTATTCGTCCAGGGTGGTGGCGCCGATGCAGTGGAGCTCGCCCCTTGCCAGCATGGGCTTTAAGAGGTTGCCCGCGTCCATGGAGCCTTCGGTCTTGCCCGCGCCGACCACGGTGTGGAGCTCGTCGATGAAGAGAATGATCCTTCCGCCCGCCTTCTTGACCTCGGCGAGGACTGCCTTGAGCCTCTCCTCGAATTCGCCCCTGAACTTGGCCCCGGCGATCAGGGCGCCCATGTCAAGGCTGAATATGGTCTTGTTCTTGAGGCCTTCGGGGACGTCGCCTCTGACGATCCTCTGGGCCAGGCCTTCCGCGATGGCGGTCTTGCCGACGCCCGGCTCGCCGATCAGGACCGGGTTGTTCTTGGTCTTTCTGGACAGGATCCTGATCACGTTCCTGATCTCGTCGTCACGGCCGATGACAGGGTCCAGCTGCTGCTTTCTCGCCCTCTCCACCAGGTCGCTTCCGTACTTGTTCAAGGCGTCGTAGGTCTCCTCGGGATTGTCCCCGGTGACCCTGCCGCTCTTGACCGCTGCGAGGGCGGTGAGAAAGCTCTCCTTGGTTACCCCGGCGTCGGCCAGGATCTTCGAGGTCTCCCGGTTGCCCTTCTCGAGGATCGCGATGAATATGTGCTCGACGGACACGTAATCGTCCTTCATGTGCTCCGCGGTCTTTTCCGCGGCGGTGAGGATCCGGTCAGTCTCGGGGGAGATGTAGACCTTGCCCTCTTCCCTGCCCGGGCCGCTGACCCTGGGCATGTTCTCTATGCGGGTGTTGACGGCGGCGATGAGCCTGTTCACGTCCACCCCGGATCTTTCAAGGAGGCTGGGGATCAGCCCGCCGTCCTGATCCAGCAGGGCGTAGAGCAGATGCTCCGCCTCGATCTGCATGTTGCCGTTCTCGACGGCGATGTTCTGGGCGGTGCTTATGGCCTCCATGGATTTCTGTGTGAGTTTGTTTGCGTTCATTATGATCGCCTCCCTGTGGAAGTTTTTTCGTGTATATTGGCCGGCCTTCGGAGCGGACTAGACTCCCGGTCCCTGGGGGAATGCCTGCTTGTAGCTCTCGGCAAGCCCCGAGGCATCAAGCCTTCCGGACAGCCAGGCCTTGAGCATGGAGTCGAAGCTCTTCACGTAGTTGGAGATCGCCTCGCCCAGCTCGTCCCCCGTGGGAGCGCTCCCCTTGGGAAGGGCCAGGGTCCTGATGAACCGGCCGTCCTGGAGGGCGTAGTCGATGGCGTCCTTCTCGTAAGAGCCCGCTATAAGGCTGTCCTCGAGGAGCTTCCAGTAACCGAAGAATCCGGTCATCTCGTCCAGCAGGCTGCGGGACTGGGTCCTGAAATTGACCGTGAGCTCGCCGAACCTGCCGCTGCCGTCGATGGCCTTGTAGAGCTGGACCGCGTATTTGACCGTCGGGCGGTATTTGTACTGCAGGCTGCTCTTCATGGTCATGGACTGCTGGCCTCTGGTGAAGAACGGGACCAAATCGCCGGTGCTGCCCATCAGGTCCTCCATCTGGCGGAAGATGCTGTCGATGCGCATCTCGGGGGTCTGGATGCTGGCGTATTCCGCGAGGATCCGGTTGACGAGGGCCGAGCGGGAAAGTCCGGCTCTCAGCGCCTGCCTGTCTATCTCGGAAACGACGTCGTCGGAAAGAAGAAGGCTGTATAGGCTTTTTTCCATGTGATCCACCTCTTTATCGTTTATTTGCGATGAAGCATTCGGCATGATGCGGGACGGTTTTCTTGCGCAGCTCGGGGGCTGCAGCAGGACGCGCTTCTTGTGCTGCTCGGAGCCTGCCGCGAGACGCTATTCTCGCGCAGCTCGGGGCCTGACCGGCAGTTGTCGCAATTTTCGACCTGCCGACCTGCTCTTTTCTCATGTGCAGGGGCTCGCAGCGGTCTGCCCTGCGGAGCGCTTCCTCTCCCGGGCTCCTGCCCTTCATGCTTCACCGCAGCTTTTCTTCTGGATAAATAGTACCACTGTTTTAAACTTTGTCAAGCGAATTATATAATTTTATGCGCAAATTATTTAATGCAGAGGATGCGATGAGGACAGGTGCCTTATAAGTAGACATCCGGTCCCCATTTTACGTGTCATAAGACGGTGCTAAAGATGTAGCAGATTTGGAAAATGAGGACAAATACCCCTTATACCGCCGCTATATCCCCATTCCAGCTTGCAAGCAGACCTGGCAAGCGAAATTGCCCAACGAGAAATGGGGACGATCTACACAGACCTCCCCCTCCTGTCCCATTAAAGTATGCAGCCGCTCGAATATAGCACGCTATTAAAATCGGGCGACCTCCTCATCATTGTCTACACGGAAAATGTGCATTATCCAGCAGCCGTATTTACCGGGCTCCTGCGGGAGCGGCTCGATCGTGTAGTCAAAAGACTCAAAGTCCTTAAAGATCTCGACCGTATAGCCATTCAACATCGTAATAGGGATACTGCCGTTTCTCCAATGACCGCCGTAAGCCAGCAACACGAGCCAGAACTGAACAGTGTGAAAAAATTCATGTGTGTACTCGTCATATGATACCTTATAGGTAACATATTCGAAGAGCGTTTCTACTGCGTCTGCCGGGAACACATGGTTGGGATCGCCTCCGTTTTCCAGCAAAAGACGCAATGCAGCCGGCCCGATATTCGGAGCGTCTGCATACTGCAGGAGCCACATAACGTTTTCATCATCGACCACGGTATTAGGATCGAGCCCGTGATCAAGCAGGATCTGCAGGGTCTCGATAAGGTAACCGCTGTTCATGGCGTCAACTGTTATACCAGTTTTCTCAAGGTTTAAAGCATCATGGTACTCATCAAAACACGAATAAGCTGCATCAATTGCGATCTCCGCCAGTTCTTCCTTTGAAAAACCCGCTTCGGAAAGCTCTTTTCTCGCGCCATCCAGATCAGGGGGTATCAAGGACAGCATCTTTTTTACCTTTTCGATATCGCCCATGTGACGTCCTCCGATCTAATGATACTTTGCGACTCTTCTACCTGTGGCTTTTTCAATGATATACATCGTGCCGGGATCGTTTTCATGATGCTCATATTCGTACCAGTATTTATCATGATCCTTAAAGATCGATATCGGAGCGTCGATAAGCATTGTAAACGGATCATAACCGTTAAGGCATTTCCCTCCATATGCCGCGCACAAAAGAAGCCCATAGAATGAGCCGCTATCCAGATCCGGTCCGTTAATGAATTCATCCTCGTCGTAAAACATAAATACATTCTCATCATACGCTCCAGATACTTCAAAACTGTACACAGTATTTGGATCGCCGCCGCGTTCCAGCAGCAGCTTCAATGATCCTGCTGCCGCTCTGTCATCCATATATCGTGTCGCAGAGATCATTGGAGTGTGATAGAAAAGATCCCCTGAATCTTTATCCGGCAGCTCATCTGTCACCAGTTGATTCGGGTCCATGCCAAGATCAAGCATCTCCTTCGTGATCATCGTCAGATTTTCAGGATCAGTGAGCAGTCCGCGCCATTCCATAGCGCAGCAGTATATCCAGCACAGTTCTTCACTCGTAAATTCGTTTTGCGCAAGGAAGCGCATCCACTCCTCGGAATTCATTGGTTCAAGGTGTCTGTCCCTGATATTCATTTCTTTGGTATTCATGTTGGCTCCATTCGTCTAAAGCGAGAACGATCTATTGCCTCTCGATCATACCGATCCGGAGCATATCGATCTCCTGATCAGGCACGATCCGGCAGTTGGCAGATCTGCGGCGCGGACCCAATCATCCTTTCGGACTACGACCTCATTATATCATTCAATGTGTCCGATAAAGTAGACTTCAAATCATGCTTTAGGCTGCTTTGGATGACTTGTTCCTTCGATGTTCTCGGTCTATGGAGTTATCGACATACTTGAATGCTTTGGAGAGATCAGTTATATTTGCTTTTAGAAGAGGTAAGGGCCCTAAGAGCATGTAGTTCCCAAAGCTGTGGACTAAAGTCCCGTGTGCCTCTTCTTTTAGTGTTTATTTCTTTTCACTTTATAGAGCCTACATGCCTGCCGATGAAGTTTTTCCCTATGAGCGAGGTCCGCGGGCTAATTTGAAGTTCCGCACACGATGGATGCATGATCATCAGGCAGGGGATGGTGGATGCCGACAAGAGTACGATCATGAATGAGAGTGCGAAGACGGCGGACGGGCTGGGAAAACCGTGTCTGGCGAGTTTAAAAAGGAGACATAAGACTGCCGAAAAGGCCTTTTGTCCCCATTTTTTATGCATGAAGATGATGCAAAAATGTGATTGACCGGGGGAAATGGGTTTAAATACCCTTTAAACTGCCATTTTGTACCCACTCCAGACTGCGGACGAGCTTGGGAAACAATGTTTGCCGACTAAAAATGGGGACGCAAGCCTGACTAAAAGGCCTTTTGTCCCCATTTTACCCGCATAAAGATGGTACTAGAGAAGTGCCAAACCGAGTAAATGGGGACAGACTGCCCTAGAATCGCCTCTTTATCCCCATTTTGTCCCTCTGAAGACGGCGATCAAAGGCAGCAAGCCAGAAAAATGGGTACAAATACCCCTTAAACCGCCGCTATATCCCCATTCCAGATTGCAAGCAGACTTTGTAAACAAAGTTGACCCGATAAAAAATGGGACGATCTGCATCGCCCCCACCCTCCTGTCCCCATTAAAGGATGCAGCCGCTAAAAAAGGCGTGCTATCACATCAGTTACTGCCGAAGAATAACACGCCTTTACATACAGCTGCCATCTTGCCACCAAAAGGATGGGCAGGCCGGCAGCTATGTTGTGTAAAGTATATCTCATATTCAAGATATCGACAATCATCTAGGCTTACCGGGAATGATCCGAATAAAAGTAATGGTTCGTCAGCAGGATCAACACAGTGCTGAGTGTTTCCGCGAATCCCGCGAAAGAAGAAATAAGGCTCAGACTTTTTGTAATTAATTTGCAAAAAATTTGCGAAAAGAATAAACGGCACGAAAAAAGCCTTACTCTTCAAAGCCCGAAAACCCTTGAAAAATAAGGCTTCATGTCTGGTGGAGTATAGGGGATTTAACGTCCGCGCCATCGATACTCACATCTGCGCGAACTGCGGTCTGCGCGCGCCCGAGGCGTGCTCGACCCGTGAAGGTCCACCGGACCTTCACGCCCTTTCGGGTTCGAATCCCCTGGTTTCGGAAGACATGAAAAAACCGTCCCTATGGACGGTTTTTCATGTCTGGTGGAGTATAGGGGATTCGAACCCCTGACCTCCACACTGCCAGTGTGGCGCGCTCCCAACTGCGCCAATACCCCAAACATGTTCTTCGCGGTCCCCGGAAGCCCCGGTTTCCTGCGAACATTAGGATTATAGCAGGCTGCTGTGTGAATTTCAAGGATTATTTGATATAATTCTTAAAAAGAGGTGACAAAATGCTGAGCATCATCGCGGACAGGTCCAGCCGGCGGCTGGAGGACGTCCTTTTCGACAGGATAAAAGAGCGGATCGCTGAAATGAGGAGCGGAAAGAGCGGGGCGGAGAGGATCATACTGGTGGTCCCGGCCCAGTTCACCCTGAAGGCCGAAGAGCTGGCCTTCGAAAGGCTGTGCGGTCCCGGCTTCTTCGACTTCCACATCATGTCCGGAAACAAGCTGGAGCAGGAGATCATCCGCGAGATGGGCGGTCCCGGCCTCACTCCGGTCAACACCCTGGGCCGGACCATGCTGCTGAGAAAAGCCGCGCTGGACAACGTCTCAAAGCTCAAGAGATTCTCCAAGCTGGCCACCAACCGGGAATTCCTCAAGCTCGCCGGAGATTTCGTGCTGCAGCTCAAGCAGAACGCCCTGTCCCCCGAAGACATCGACGCCCTGCTCACCGACCTCGACCCCAAGAGCCTGCTCTACGAGAAACTCTCCGACATGACACTGATCGCGAAGGGCTACGAGGAGGCCATCGCGGGCCGGTTCACCGACTCCGAGGACCTGCTGGCCTTCATCACCGCGAAGATCCCCGAAAGCTCGTATATCAAGGGCTCCGAGATCTGGTACCACGGTTTTTATTCCTTCACGAAGATGGACTGCGGCTTTCTCGCCGCCCTGGCGAAGCATTCTCATGGCCTCACCATGATGCTCCCCCTCGGGGAAGGCTGCCCCGGTGACGAGGAGCTTTTCGCCGCACCCAGAAGGACCCTTTCGATGCTCAGGGCCGCGGCTCTGTCCGCCGGGGAGAAGGTCCTGCTGGAGAAGCTCCCCGCCCCCGAAACGCAGAGCGAGAACGAGACCGCGCCCGTCCTGATCAGCTGCTCCACCCCCTTCACCCAGGCGGAGACCGTCGCGGCGGAGATCCTCAGGCTCGAAAGAGAAGAAGGCTTCAGCCTCGGAGATATCGCGGTCCTCACCGCCGACGCCCCCGGCAGGACCGACATCCTGGCCAGAGTCCTGGGCAGCTTCGGCGTCCCCGTCTTCATGGACAGCAAGCGCAGCGTCATGCACAGCCCGGCCGCGGCGCTGGTCTCGGCCCTTCTCGACATGAGCGCGGAAGGCCTCAAGCCCGCCTCCGTCACCAGCTTCATCAAGCAGGGGCTGGTCAGACTTGCCCCCGAAGACAGCGCGGATCCGGACGACCCCGCCGGCCCCGCCGAGGAATTCGAGAATTATGTCAGGCAGTTCAGGCTCAGGGGAAAGGCCTTCCTCACGCCCCTGCGCTACGGAAAGGACAGGTACTCCGAAGAGGAGTTCGAGGCCCTCGAAGGCTTCAGATCAAGGCTTGCGGAGATCCTCACGCCCTTCCTCGACGGCTTTAAGGAGGCAAAGACCTGCGAAGAGAAGTGCCGCGCCCTCTACAACTATCTGGATCAGGTCCTGGAGCTCCCGGCTGCCCTTGAGGCTCTGGCCGCGTCCCTTTCCGAGGACGGGATGCCCGACGCCGCAGAGGAGACCGCCCAGGCCTGGAAGAGCATATGCAGCCTCCTCGATCAGGCGGTGACCCTGATGGGAGACCAGCAGATCGGCGCGAAGGAATTCCGCGACATGATCGAAGACGCCCTCTCCGACATATCCATCGGCGTGCTGCCCCAGGCGGAAGGAAGGGTCCAGCTGGGCACGGTGACCCGTTCGAGGCTCCAGGGGGTCCGGGCCCTGTTCGTCTGCGACGTCAACGACGGACTGATCCCCTCGGACGCCGGCCGCGAGACGCTGCTGACTGAGACCGAGCTCAAGGGCCTTGAGGACATGGGATACACCCTGTCGAAGCGCAGCGAGGTCCTGACCGCGGAGGAAAGGCTGGCCGTCCACCAGGCGCTGGCTGCTCCTGTCGAAAGGCTCTACCTGAGCTGGTGCAGCAGCGCAGAAAACGAAGATGCCCTGAAACCCTCTCCCCTCATCGCCGAATATCAGGAAAGGTTCCCCCAGGCGGCGGTGCTCTACGACGTCGAGAACCGTCCGGACCGGGCGGATCTTCTGCAGAGCGGCACCACCGCAAGGCGCAGGATCTTCACTGAGCTTCGCAGGGCTGCCGATCAGGGCAGAGGCGAGGACGCGGTCCCGCCCCTCTGGCGGGAGGTCTACAACGATCTTAAGGCGCGCAGGGACCCGGCGGCTTCGGCGGCGGAGCAGGCGCTTTTCTATGATATTTCAAGTCCCGCCCTTTCCGAGCAGCAGGTCAGGGGCCTTTTCGAGCTGGACGGCGCCTTCTCCTTCAGTGCCTCCAGGCTGGAGAATTTCTCGTCCTGCCCCTTCAAGCACTTCATCCAGTACGGCCTGTCCCCCGACGAGCAGGAGGTCTTTGAGATCGACGGCGCGGCGGTGGGAAGCGTCCACCACGAGGCCCTGCTCAGACTCTCCCGGATGCTCAGCGCCCCCGCCAGAGATAACGGCCTCGCCATCACCGACCCCGCGTCCCTCTGGATGACCGTGACCGACGACCAGCTGACCTCAATGCTGGACGGCATCCTCGAAGAGTTCAAGGAGACCGGATTCGGCGGCCTTCTCACCTCGGGCGGCGCCGAGAGCTACCGGACTGGGCGCATCCGCGGCGTCTGCCTGCAGTTCGCCAGACAGATGGTGGAGCAGGTCCGCCGGGGCAGGATCAGCGCCATGTATTTTGAGACGGGCTTCGGCCGTAACAGAAGATTCCCGCCGGTCAGGGTCGAGACGTCCCTTGGGACCGTCAACGTGGAGGGCCGCATCGACCGCATCGACATGCTCAAGGGCGAGAACGGCGAATACGTCAAGGTCATCGACTACAAGTCCGGCAGCACCACCTTCGACCGGGGAAAGATCGTCAAGGGCCTGAGCCTGCAGCTCTCCACATACCTGGAGGGCGCCCTCGGAGACGGAAAGTCCAGGCCCGCCGGCATGTTCTATTTCCAGATCAAGGAGCCCTCGGCGGAGGCCGATCTGGCCGACGTCATATCCGGCAGGCTGCCCGAGAAGATCCTCGAGACCGTCAGGGAGCAGTACCGGCTCAGCGGGATGGTCGTGGACGAGCCCGACGTCCTCGCCGCCATCGACCGGAAGATCCCGGAGGAAGGCCGGTCGGACATCATAGGCTACAAGACCTCGGACAGGGGCAAGGTCACCTGCAAGGACATGGTCACCGCGGAGGAGCTGGAGGGCTTCAGGGCGGATTTCAGGAGGACCCTCAAGGGCATCTGCGGCAGGCTCACCGCCGGAGAGATCAGCCCGCGCCCCCGCAGCTACGACTCCCAGACCGACAGCTGCACCTGGTGCGCCTACAAGGCCATCTGCATGTACGGCCTGAAGGACAGGTAGGGATCAAGCCGTCCCGGCCGGAGTCTTTATGTTTGACAAGGCCATATGCATGCAGCCGGATGCCGCACCCGGCAGCAGTCTTTATGTTTGACAATTGGCACAAGCCTGTGATAGTATAATTTTTGCGTTTTGAAGCGGCGTCCTTTAGGCGCCGCATCGCGCTGGCGTAGCTCAGTCGGTAGAGCAGCTGATTCGTAATCAGCAGGTCGGGTGTTCGAGTCACCTCGCCAGCTCCAGAAAGACAGGTTAAAAATCCTACACTGTGAAAAAAGTGAGTGATTTCAAGACCTGAGAGGGCGTTTCAGTTCAGACTGAAACGCCCTCTAAATTTTCCTACATTTTTCCCAAAATCGCAGAC
>Ga0208297_1000200_pt1 | contig 155303 bp, 143 predicted proteins | sample LMS_cellobiose_e_FD_187367 | JGI IMG/M metagenome (GOLD analysis project Ga0208297, IMG submission 187367) | Rumen-fistulated moose microbial communities from Alaska, USA - LMS_cellobiose_enrichment (SPAdes) (version 2) | ecosystem: Host-associated > Mammals > Digestive system > Stomach >... | reverse complement strand
ACGTGAACCTGATCCCCCAGTGCGTGGGCACGGGTCAGGCGGCGGGCGTGGCCGCGGCGGTGATCGTGGCGGAAGGGAGCACCACCCACACGGTGACGGTGTCGAAGGTGCAGGACATTCTGGCCGGAGAGCAGGACGTGCCGCTGCCGCGGAACGCCCACACGGATCCCAGCTACATGGAGTGCCTGGTGGAGCACGAGTACGGCCTGTACACCGAGGCCGCCAAGAAGGCCCGGGAGAACAAGGACGCCACCGGGACTTACCGTCACTGGACGCTGTCCGGCGGTTCCGGCCTGTCCGGCAACAAGCCCACCGGAATGCCCTGATCCCAGCGCTTTGCGTATACCTGCAGCATCTGGCCGCGGATATCCCTTTGGGGTATCCGCGGCTTTTCTGCGTTCCTGATTTGAAATGGAATGAAACGGATTGAATGAAAAGGATTGCAGATAATGACAGGTTGATCCATTCGCACAAATCCGGGGGAGCGTATTTTGCGGTTTTGCGCATTGCGCGCCGGAGGTACATCTTATAAAATGCCATCAGAGAGCAGAATATAAAACTCTTGACAGGGAGGATCAATATGCGATACGTTATCGACCCCGGCAAGGAGCGCCGGAGCATCAACTTTATGGACAACGTGTGCTATTCCCACGTCACCGATCTGAGCGGCAAGCCCATGGATCTCCACATGTCGCTGATGCTGCAGAACGGCAACAGCGAGATGCGCCTGGCCAGCGGGATAGACGATGAGGTCAGCACCGGCAGACAGCCCGCCGTCGTCTGGATCAACGGCTCCGGCTGGCGGGGCTGCGACAAGAATCTGATGGTGGCGGAGATGCAGTTCCTGGCCGAGGCCGGTTATGCCGTGGCCTTCCCCTATTACCGCAGCACCGCCGAGGGCAGCTTCCCGGCGCAGCTGATCGACTGCAAGACCGCAGTGCGTTTCCTGCGGGCTCATGCGGACAAATTCGGCATCGACCCGGACCGGATCGGCGTGATCGGCCGTTCCGCCGGCGGACACCTGGCGGCCTGGATGGCCATGAACACCGACGGCTACGACACTGAGGAGTGGAGCGGCTTCTCCAGCAAGGTCCAGGCGGCGGTGGATATGTTCGGCCCGGTGGACATCAAAAAGCTTAACCTGATCGAGGTGGAAAACTTCAAGAACCCCAACCACCGCTGGCACAAGCTGGAGGAGACTCACGGCGGCGCGCTGGTGGGCGGGGACCCCGACACCATCCTGGACCGCAGCGACGCGGCCAGCCCCATCTTCTCCCTGAACGAGGCCATGTGCCCCCTGACGATCCTCCACGGGGATCAGGATCCCCTGGTGCCTTTGTGGGTCAGCGAGGAGTTTTATGACCGGATCGTGGCCCAGGGCTTCGGGGACAGAGCCGACTTTTACGTTGTGAAAAACGGCGGCCACGGCACCCGGGAGCTGTTTCAGCCTGCCACCAAGAAGGTCATCTCCGACTTCTTTGACAGGAATCTGAAAAAGTAACGGAGACTGAACCGGGACTGTTTCGGACCGGGCGCATCCAGCGCCCGGTCCGACTTTGCCGGGAGATCGGAGGTCCGCTGATATTTCCCCGGCCCGGCGCATAGGATGTCCCCGAGGGGGGATCTGTCTTGATCGCAGAAAAGTTCGTCCGGTGGACCCGGACCCACCGAAAGCTGGCCTCCGCCGTGGGAACGGCGCTGGCCGTGGCCGTGATCTTCGGCTTCATCTGGTCGCCGCGGGTGGTGGGCGCGGCGGCCACAAAGCGTGAGCTGCCCGTTTACAGCGTGGAGCGGGAGGGAAAGTACGTCTCGCTGACCTTCGACGCCGCCTGGGGCAACGAGGACACCCGCCTGCTCATCGACATCCTGGGCCGGTACGGTGTCAAGGCCACGTTTTTCGTGGTGGGGGACTGGGTGGATAAATACCCGGAGAGCGTCAAGGAACTGGCGGAGGCGGGGCATGAGGTGATGAACCACTCAAATAAGCATCCCCACATGTCGAAGCTCTCCGCCCAGAAGATCACAGCGGAGGTCAACGCCTGCAGCGACAAGATCGAGGCGGTGACCCACGTGCGCCCCACGCTGTTTCGCTGCCCCTACGGGGAGTACGACGACAACGTGATCTCTGCCATCCGGGGCATGGGCGTCACGCCGATCCAGTGGGACGTGGATTCCCTGGACTGGAAGGAGCTCCCTGCGGAGGAGATCACCCGGCGGGTCACCGGTAAGGTGGGGCCGGGGAGCATCGTGCTGTTTCACAACGCCGGGCTCCACACGCCGGAGGCCCTGCCGGGGATCATCGAGTATCTCCAGCGGGAGGGCTATACCATCGTCCCCGTCAGCGAGATACTGCTCAGCGGAGACACCTATATCGACCACACCGGCCGTCAGCACGCGGCCGCGTAAAATGGATTCACGCAAAAGATATGGAGGCATTCCCATGGATTACAGAAGGATCGGAGACACGCTGGTGGTGCGCATCGACCCCGGCGAGGAGATCGTGGAGCAGGTCCGCACGGTGGCGGAGCGGGAGGGCGTGAAGCTGGCCGGGGTGGAGGCCCTGGGCGCCGTGAACGACTTCACCGTGGGCCTTTTCAGCGTCACGGAGAAGAAGTATTATTCCAACCGCTTTCAGGGCGCCTACGAGATCGTTTCCCTCACGGGCACCATCACCACCAGGGACGGGGCCTTCTACCAGCACCTGCACATGAGTGCCGCCGACCGCAGCGGCGCGGTGGTGGGCGGCCATCTCAACAGCGCCGTGGTCAGCGCCACCTGTGAAATGCTCATCCGCCTCCTCCCGGGGACGGTGGAGCGCTGTTTTGACGAGAAGGTGGGGCTGAACCTGTTCCGTTTTGAGGAGCGGAGCTGAAGAAAGCCGCAAAAACCCCCGGACCGGACCCCGGCCCGGGGGTTTTTCCTGCAAGTGAAAGGATTTTCCTTGCAGGAACGCTCAGGATGATATAAACTAAAACCAAATAAAATGGGAGGAGAATCGTTTATGTACAAGCTGTGGGATGCGCTGGAGAGCGCCAAAAAACTCAAGTGGGTGGATCTGACCCATGAGCTCAACAACGACAGCCCCTATTGGAGCGGCATCCCCGAGGGTTCCGTGGAGCTGGGCAAGGTGGTATTCGACTGGGGCAATCCCATGCTGGAATGCGTGATCCAGACGTTCAAGTTCCCCGGTCAGTTCGGCACGCATATCGACTTCCCCGGTCATTTCATCAAGGGGGCGGACCGCTCTCACGCCTTCGGCGTGAAGGACGCGGTGTTCCCGCTGTGCGTGGTGGACATCACCGATAAGGTAGCGGCGGACTGCCATTATGCCGTCACGGCCCGGGATATCATGGATTACGAGGCCAAATACGGCCCCATCCCCGACGGCGCGTTTGTGGCGCTGCGCACCGACTGGTCCAAAAACTGGCCGGATATGAACGCTCTGTCCGGCATAGCCGAGGACGGCAGCGAAAATTTCCCCGGCTGGTCTCTTGACGCGCTCAAATACATTTACGAGACCCGGAACGCCGCCGCCAACGGCCACGAGACCCTGGATACCGACGCCTCCGCCGAGGCCGCCAGAGCCGGGGATCTGGCCTGTGAGAGATACGTTCTGGAAAAGGGCAAGCTGCAGATCGAGGTTCTTTGCAACCTGGATCAGGTCGCCCCTGCCGGCGCGGTGCTGATCGCCGCCTGGCCCCGGTTCCAGGACGCAGTGGGTCTGCCCGTGCGTGTGTGGGCCATTACGGAATAAGGAAGAGTTCAGGGCGCCGCGATCTTTTCACGGCGTCTTGTTTCTCTTGGGAGATACAGGAGAGGAGGAAGACCATGGGACTCTTTGACAAAAAATTCTGCGATTTCTGCGGCAAGAAGATCGGCTTGTTAGGCAACAAGAAAATGGAAGACGGCAATATGTGCCGGGAGTGCGCCGCCAAGCTCTCTCCCTGGTTCCAGGGGCGCCGCCACACCGCCAGGGAGGAGATCGCCGCCCAGCTGGATTACCGGGAGGAAAACAAAAAGGCGGTTGCGGCTTTTCAGATCACCCGCAGCATCGGGAAGCACACAAAACTGCTGCTGGATGAGAACCACCGCAAGCTCACAGTGACCTCTGCCACGGACCTGAGCACGGATAACCCCGACATTCTGGATTATTCCCAGATCACCGGCAGCAACCTGGAAATGGATGAACGCCGGGAAGAGCTTAAGCAAAAGGATGCCAACGGGAACAGCGTGAGCTACGATCCGCCCCGTTATGAGTATTCCTACCATCTGAAGGCGACCATCTTTGTGGACCATCCTTATTTTGACCTGATGAGCTTCTCCGTCAGCAACGGGTACATCAAAACCGGCGATCGGCGCATGGCCGCGGAGACAGTGGGCGGATGGAACTTCAACACCGTGGGACAGCTGAACAGTCTGAAGGTGAAGGAATACCGCGAGTGCGTTGCTTTGGGAAACGAGATCAAAGCCGTGATCGATGCCATCTGTGAGGAAAACCGCCGCCGGGAACAGACTGGAAATGCGCCGAAAACGGCGGTGAAGTGTCCCTATTGCGGCGCGTCCACCGTGCCGGACGAGAACGGCTGCTGCGAGTACTGCGGCAGCGCGCTGAACGAGACAAACGGCTGTTGAAAGGAGCGAAAATGAAAAAAGCATTGGCATTCCTGCTGATTGCGGCGATGGCGCTGTCCCTGACCGCCTGCGGCGGCAGCGAGGAGAACGACCCCAACGCCGGGCTTTACGAGGCGGTTTCCGCGGAGATGGGCGGCCTTTCCATCCAAGTGGATTCCGTTTTTGAGGACGGCTTCTCCCTGGAGCTCAAGAACGGGGGAAAGGCCACCTTCCACTACGACGGAAAGGATTACAGCCTGAAGTGGTCCCTGGAGGGAGACACCTTCCACGCGGAGGGCGGCGGCGCCCAGCTGGACGGCACCCTCTCCGACGGTGTGATGGTGCTGCAGAACGTGCTCGACAGCGGTATCAGCATCACGCTGGAGGACAAAAACCACGCTGCTTCTGCCCCGGCAGAGGAGCCCTCAGCGGATGCGGAGCCTGCGGGGGAGACCGAGCCCACCAAGGCAGCCGAGCCGGAGACCGACGCCGATCCGCTGAACTGGTGGCGGGGCCGGTGGTACGGCTGGTTCGTGGTCTACTCCGCCGCCGGGGTCTACGCGGATAATGAGGACACCGCCTTCGACCTGGTGGCGGAGATCGAGACCGACGGGGAGAGCGGCCGATTCATTTGCTGGAACTATGCCGCGGACCGGGACAACGGCTTTGGGGACGTGGAGCTGCGCTTTGATCCCAAGGGCGCCTCGGAGCACGGCAAAATGATCTCCGTGAGCGGCCGATGCCTGAGCGACACCGTGGAGCCGGAGGAGTGGAACATCGATCCGGGCAACTCCATGGTGGACGAGCTGGATCACATGATCAGCATCGGCGGCAAGTACACCGATCCCAGCGATTCGGATAACTGGTACGTCTATTACATGTTTCTGCGCCCCTGGGGCATGAGCTGGGAAGACGTGCGCGGGATGAACACCGACGACATGCCCTATACCGACATGATGCCCATGGAGTATGACGATTGGTACGCTCCCCAGATCGGAGAAGGGGAGACCGCACCCACCGAAGCCCCGGCTCCCGCACCCACCGAAGCGCCGGAGGAAACCGGCCTGTATCCCAATGAGCCCAGCTCCGCCGGGGACGGCCGCACCACCATGGAAAATGTCCTGCGGCTCTGCAAGTGGATCGACACCATGGATTCCAGCCTGACCCGCAGCAAGACCTATTCCGACTTTGTGGCCGTTGCGGGCGTGGAAGGCTTCGACTGCGGCAACCGGGGACCCAACTCCATGTCGGAGCTGGGCGACCACTACTTCAACTGGTACGCGGACGACACCCACTTCATCCACGTGGGCTTCCGGGGCCGGGACGATGGCTCCTGGACCTACTGCGGGCTCAACACCAGCAACATCACCCGGGGGGATTTTGAGGACGTGGACATCTCCGATCTGGCGCCGAAGGCCGGCGGGGAAACCAAAGAGGTGACCCTGCCCCTCAAGGACTTCTTCGACAAGGTCAGCGGCTCCGTCACGGCGGATATTCCCACCTTGGAGTGGTTTACCAAGGCCTCCTCCGGCACCGCTTACCTTTACAACGCCGCCTCTGAGGACCGGATCGGCTCTTCCACGGCCCGGATCCAGTTCAACATCGAGCCGGATCTGGAGCGTTTCGACACCTACAAGGATCGCTTCGAGAACCTGAAGGATCTGGACTCCCGCACCATCGGCGGTATTGAGATGACCGGCCGCAGCTACGGGATGTACGGCATGAAGTGGATCGAGTTCCTAGGCGTCTCGGACACCGGCGCGGCGGTCAGCGTCAAGATCAGCGGCGTGGAGATCGCTGACGGAAGCCAGGGCGACGCTATCCTCAACAGCGTCCGCTTTGCATTCGACTGAGACTCGTTTTTACCCCCTCTCCCATGGGAGAGGGGGTTTTGTACGTCCGGGCATTGACAAGCCGGTGGGAATGCTTTATTTTTATATAAGCGTATGTTGCACATATAAACAATCGCTTAGAGAGGGGAGAGACCATGACCCAGCGGGAGGAGCAGATCCTTCAATGGATCCGGGAGGATCCGATGATCTCCCAGCAGGAGCTGGCAGAGCGGGCGGGGATCACCCGGTCCTCCGTGGCGGTCCACATCTCCAACCTGATGAAAAAGGGCCTCATCGCGGGGAAGGGGTACGTTCTCACAGAAGAACCCTACGTGCTGGTGGTGGGCGGAGTGAACCTGGATATCGGCGGCCAGAGCGCCATGACCCTTCGCAGCGGGGACTCAAACCCCGGCCGGGTGTTCACCAGTCTGGGAGGTGTGGGACGGAATATCGCCCACAATATGGCGCTGCTGGGACTGCACACACGGATGATCACTGCCCTGGGGGACGATCTTTTTGCCGAGCGGATCACCGCCTCCTGCGCGGCGCTGGGCATCGACATCTCCCGGGCGGTCCGGGTGCCGGGGGCAGCCACCTCCACTTATCTCTTTATCGCGGGCCCTAACGGAGACATGGCCCTGGCGGTGTCGGACATGTCCATCTATGAGCACATAACGCCGCAGACGCTGGCGGAACGGCGCTCTCTGTCGGAAAACGCCGGGGCGGTGGTGGTGGACGCCAACATCCCGGCGGAGAGCATCGCCTGGCTGTGCGAGAATACCTCCGTCCCCATCTTTGCCGACCCGGTCTCTGCGGTCAAGGCGGAAAAGCTGCGACCGGTGCTGGGGCGGCTCCACACTCTCAAGCCCAACCGGCTGGAGGCGGAGATCCTCTCCGGCGTAGCGATCCGGGACGAGGAAAGTCTCAACGCCGCGGCGGACGTTCTGCTCTCCCGGGGGGTGCAGCGGGTGTTCATCACCCTTGGGGCGGAAGGTGTCCTGGCTGCCGACAGGGGAGGACGCTGCCGACTGGCCCCGCTGGACACGGCTGTGGCCGGCACTACCGGCTGCGGGGACGCCTTCACCGCCGGCCTGGTGTGGGCCTTTCTCCGGCAGGAGGATCTGCGCGCCTCGGCCCGGGCGGGTCTGGCTGCCGCGGCCATCGCCCTGGAGAGCCGCGAGACCATCAACGGCGCCATGAGCGAGCCGCTGCTGCTGGAAAAACGAAATCAAATGGAATCTTGATCACAGGAGGATCGAATATGGATCTGAAAAAGTATCTGGACGTCTCCCCGGAGGTGGCGGAGGCTCTGGCCAACGGCAAGAGCGTGGTGGCCCTGGAGTCCACCATCATCTCTCACGGCATGCCCTATCCCCAGAACGTGGAGACGGCCCTGCAGGTGGAGGAGATCGTCCGGGAAAACGGAGCCGTGCCCGCCACGATCTGCGTCATCGGGGGGCGGCTGAAGGCCGGCTGCACCCGGGAGGAGATCGAATACCTGGGCCGGGAGGGCATGAAGGTGACCAAGGCCAGCCGCCGGGATCTGGCGGTGCTGGCGGCCCGGGGAGCCGACGGCGCCACAACGGTGACCACCACCATGATGATCGCCCACATGGCGGGCATCCGGGTGTTTGCCACCGGCGGCATCGGCGGTGTGCACCGGGGCGCGGAGACCACCATGGATATCTCCGCGGATCTGGAGGAGCTGGCCCGCACCCCCGTGATGGTGGTGTGCGCCGGGGCCAAGTCCATTCTGGACCTGGGGCTGACGCTGGAGTATCTGGAGACCCACGGCGTGCCCGTGCTGGGCTACGGCACCGAGGAGCTGCCCGCCTTTTATACCCGGCATTCCGGCTTCAAGGTGGACTACCGGGTGGACAGCCCGGAGGAGCTGGCAAAGATCTTCCGCACCAGCCTGGAGCTGGGGCTGGGGGGAGGCATCCTGGTGACCAACCCCATTCCCGAGGAATACTCCATGGATCCCGCGGTGATCAACGCGGCCATCGACCGGGCCGTGGCCGAGGCCAACGACAGGGGCATCCACGGCAAGGAGATCACGCCTTTCCTGCTGGCCCGGGTGAAGGATCTCACCGGCGGGGACAGCCTGGAGTCCAATATCCGTCTGGTGTTCAACAACGCGGCCCTGGCCGCCCGCACCGCCGTGTGCCTGTGCGCCAGATAAAAAAACGGGACTGCCGCAGATCCGCGGCAGTCCCGTTTGGCATTCTTTATGACATCTGGGCCAGACTCTCCAGGTAGGCGATGGAGATGCGTATGTAGTCCCGGCTGTAGGACCGGTCCATCTCGACGCGGGGAATGAAAGTATAGATCTGGTTGAGCCGGTAGAGCAGGGTGTTCTTGTGGATATACAGCCGTTTGGCCGTGGCGGAGACGGAGCGCTCCTCTTTCATATAGGCGCTGAGCGTCTCGAAGAGCACCATGTTTTTCTTCGGCGCGTTGGTGTACAGCCGCAGGACGCCGGGGTGGCAGGCCACCCGCTTGCTCTCGGTGCTCCAGTCGGCGTGCAGAAACGCGTGGATCGCGCAGCGGTAAAACCGGCAGACCACCGAATCGGGGTTGTCGGGCTTGCCGTATTTGCAGGCGTAGCGGGCCTGACGCAGCATCTCCGGCAGGCCGGATACCCCCTGGCATTCCAGACTCATGCCGATGCGCAGACCGCTGTTTCCGAGGGCGTTTTCCACGGCGGAAAGGGGAGCGCGGTCGCGCACCTCCGCCGAGCGGACGATGCCCACCGTTTCGTCCTCGTAGTCCAGCACGCAGCAGTCCGGGTAGAGCACCGTCAGCTGTCCCCGCACCAGGGCTGCGATCTCCCGGATCTTTTCGAACCCCTGAGGGAAAGAGATCACGAACACCCGGAAGGAATCGTTGCCCTCCCATTGATAGAGGGAGAGCAGGTTTTCCAGCGCTCTGGGGGAGACGGGCTTTCCCTCCAGCAGCTGATAGAACAGATGGGTCTCGCCGATCTGGGTGGATTTTTCGAGACTGGCCTTTATCAGCTTGCCCAGCACGTCCATGGACTGCAGATCGCCGGGATTCAGCCGCCGGTTGCGCTCCAGCACGAAAAGCCGTCCGATGAGCCGTCCCTGGGAGAAGATGTTGCATACGGCGCCGGAATGCTCTCCGTCCTCTCCGGAGGTGTGGTAGATGCTGGGAGCCTCGTCCAGGAAATTGTTCCACACGTTCTGACCGATATACTCCCGGATGGACTGGTTGAGGAGCTGCAGGGAATCCTGATGGATCCGGTCGATGAAATCGCCGGAGAGATCGCCGGAGAGCTGGCTGCGGTCCTGGGTGTCGTAGGTGGTGCCCAGCAGCCGGAAGTTGGCGTCGAACAGCACCACGGGATTGTGGAAGACGTTCCACGCCTGTTCCACGACCTTCTGGTAATCCCCCCGGGTCAGCAGATTTCTGGCGCTGGAGTTCCAGTCGTTGTAGAAGTCAAAAACGTACTGCACCAGGTCCAGAGCCTCCAGGGAGTCGATGTCCCGAAGAATCAGCGTGTCGCCCTCGCCGTCGCAGATCACCTCGCCCCGACGGCTGGGATATACGTGCACACAATTGGTGGCGTAGGTCCGGTGGGCGCTGCGCAGGGTTCGGCGGGCGTCGCCCCGGATGTGCAGCTCGGGGTTCATGTACTCCAGCCTGTTTGCGATCATCCACATACTCAGTTTCATCGAACGGAGCCCTCCGCTTCGTTTTGGTATTCAGATAAAGGGCTGCCGCGAAAACGACAGCCCTTTGCCTGTTTTGTGAGGTGAAGAGATCAGAAGAGCTCCTTGCTCATCTTGTCGATCTCCTCATCAAGGGCCTGATAGACCCCAGGGAAGGTGGAGCCGGCAAACCCGATGGAGGCGTTGGGGATGAAGTACTTCTTGCCGTAGGTGGTGCAGGCTTTCCGCACCGCATTGGCGCACATCTCCTGTGTCCAGCCGGGACGGTCCACGTCGGCGGAATCGATGCCGCCCATGAAGGTGATCTTTCCGCCGTACTTCTCGATCAGGTCGGTGATGTTGTTGGTAGTCATGCAGCCCTGCCACACGTCGATCCCGATCTCGATCATTTCCGGCACCAGAGTGGCGGCGTAGGAGTCGGAGTGGTGCACAACGACCTCGCATCCGCGGGAACGATAGTAACCGTAGACCTCCTTGTAGGGCTCCAGGTAGAAGTCGTCAAACATGGCGGGGGACATGAAGGTGGAACGCTGAGAACCCCAGTCGTCGTGATGGAACAGAGCGTTGGGGTGGACGTGGGAGCAGAGCTCATCGGCAAAACGCAGCTCAAAATCCGTGAGATAACGGATCAGGTCGTGCATATAGTCCGGTTCTTCATACAGGTTGATGAGAGTCTGCTGGATCTCGCCCAGATGGTGGCACTGCTCGAAAATGCCGGGGGACACACTGGCGGAGGCGTAGTACTCGTTCCGATCGATCTTCTCAGCCGCGGCGATAAAGGGCTCCCACTCCACCTCGGACCACTTGACCGAAGGGGCATGGACGTAATCCCGCCAGCGGCGGATGTCCTTGATGACCACCTTCTCCGGCGTATGTACCGGGAAAGAACCCGGCGTGTTCTCCGGGTAGGAGCGGGTGATGCCCCAGGCGTTGACGACGTTGTATTCGCCTTTCTTGGGGCTGGGGTTGTGGTTCCGGAAGGGATTGCCGACCATTTTGAGATACTCAAACTGCTTGACAAACCGATCGGGGTTTCCGCCATGGATCGTTTCCAGGAAGTTCTGCTTGACTGACAACATAGCTTTCTCTCCTCCTAAAAAGTATGTAATGGATCGCTGGTTTTCCAACAAAATGTGGGAGCCAATGGCTATTGCGTTTCAGCTGATCTTATTATATACTTTTTGTGCTGGAAGGGAAAAAAGAACGATTTTTTCGTGTACATTATACAATTCTTGCTGCGTGATTTCAATATTTGATTTTGTAAAATGTACTTTGGGCCCAAAATGTTGTCAAAAATGCGGAAAAGGACAGCCCACAGCCTGTTTTCTTCATCTTCACAGCCGCCGCGATGCCGTGGAAAAGCCCGTGGGAGAGCGTGATTCCCCGGAAAAAGGGAGCAGGAAGGCCCTTGGGCCGTTATTCCTAAGCGATCGGTTTCGATTTGTGAATCAGTCACAAAAAAATCAGGATGGTTTACGGCCAATCCCGTGATTATGTGGATGAACCGCACGATTTTTACACGAGGTATTGCGGGTGTGCATTCCGTCCTTTTATACTATTTAATAGATTAATAGGAACCCGTCGAAAGCAGAATTCCGGCCGAGGGCGTCAAGGCCTTCGGCGGGGATAGTTTATCCATTCAAGCAGAGGAGGAAAAAGAATGCAGAAGATTCCCTTTAACGAAAATGAATTCGAAGTCAAGGGCACGTTTCTGAACACCACCGTGGCCTTTGGCGCGGCGCCCCCGATCTACAACACCCCCATCACCGTGGCGGAGAACCTCTTTGCCGCACTGAAGAACGAGCATCTGTGGATCCCCACCACCAGCGACATCATCAACATCGAGTCCCGCGTCAACCTGGACCACGTGGCCCGTGCCGAGATCCGCGACCTTGGCCCGGTGCAGCCCGACGAAGAGAAGGGCGGTCCGGACATGTTCGGCATCCAGTGGGTGTTCGTGCCCACTGTCGGCGGCTCCATGGAAGACCCCGATCTGCCCCATCCTCTGGAGGATGCCAACGACTGGCCGGAGAAGATCACCTTCCCCGATGTGGACGCTCTGGACTGGAACAGCGTGGGCGAGCTCAACGCCCCCTTCCGGAAAGAGACCCGCGTGGTGGGCTGCTGCTTCCAGAACGGCCTGTTCGAGCGTCTGATCTCCTTCATGGGCTTTGAAGGCGCCATCATGGCTCTCATCGACGAGGATCAGCAGCAGGCGGTCCTGGAGCTGATGGATAAGCTGGCGGACATGTATATCAAGATGATCCAGCACTACATCGACCAGCTGGACGTAAAGGAAGTCCTGTTCCACGACGACTGGGGCTCCCAGCGCGCCCCCTTCTTCTCCCTGGACACCTGCATGGAGATGATCGTGCCCGCTCTGCGCAAGATCGCTGATTTCGCCCACTCCAAGGGTCTGATCTTCCAGCAGCACTCCTGCGGCAAGAACGAGCTCCTTGTGCCCGCCATGATCGCCGCTCACGTGGATATGTGGTGCGGTCAGCCCATGAACGACAAGGCCATGCTGTACGAAAAGTACGGCGACAAGATCATCCTGGGCGTGGAAGCTCCCGCTCTGAGCGCCGACGCCTCCCAGGAGGAGATCGAGGCCGCGGCCAAGGCCTTTGCCGAGAAGTATAACGACTATCCCATCGTCGCCAACATCCGCACGGCGCCCCCCGCTTTCGGCCCCGCCCTTTATAAATACAGCCGTATGGCCCGTTACAACAAAGCGTAATCAGTCAGTGAATTGATTAATAAATTAGAAATTAATTAGAAAGGATGTATCATCATGAGCTTTGATCCCAAAGAACTGGAAATCGTCAACCATTCTCGCAACGTGCCTATCTTCAATTTCCCCACCACCCCCAGAGAAGCCCACACCTCTCTGCTGATGAACCACAAGCACGTCTGGATGCCCTACGGCGCCGAGACCGGCTTCTTCTGCCCCTCCGTAATTCCCGACAACATTGCCCGCGCCTTCGTTTTTGAGGCCAAGCCCTGGGGCCAGCCCTACACCAAGGCTCCCGATATGTTCGGCATCAACTGGGTGTACGTCCCCACCGCCGGCGGCTCCATGGAAGACCCCGCTGAGCCCCATCCCCTGGACGACGTGAACGACTGGAAAGAGAAGATCCACTTCCCCGATCCCGCTTCCTGGGACTGGGATGCCAGCGCTGCGCTGAACAAAGATTACCTGAACAACGGCAAGGCCAACATGTTCTGGTTCCTCAACGGCATGGGCTTTGAGCGCCTGATCTCCTTCATGGGCTTTGAAGAGGCCGCTGTGGCTCTGATCGATGAGGATCAGGAGGACGCTCTGCACGAGCTGCTCAGCGCGCTGACCGACCTGCACATCAAGATGGTCGACCTGGCGATCGAGGCCTACGGCGACGGCGTCACCGGCTTCTGCGTGCACGACGACTGGGGCTCCCAGATGGCTCCCTTCTTCTCCTTCGAGGCCGGACGTGACTTCTTCGTGCCCGAGTGGCAGCGCTTCACCAGCTACGTCAAGGGCAAGGGCCGGCTGTGCGACCTGCACTCCTGCGGCCACATCGAGACCCAGATCCAGAACATCATCGACGGCGGCTGGCAGTCCTGGACTCCCATGCCCATGAACGACACCCGCGCCCTGTACGAGAACTACGGCGACAAGATCGTCATCGGTGTCGTGGCCGACAAGTGGGATCCCGAAGGCCCCGAAGAAGAGCAGTACGAGGCCGGCAAGAAGTTTGCCGAGAAGTTCTGCAAGCCCGGCAAGGTCGGCGCTTACAGCACCTACACCCGCATCCCTGTCACCGACGCCTTCTCCCGCGGCATTTACGAGACCAGCCGCAAGCTCTCTGCGGTGTAATTTTTCCCGTATCCAGAATAAAGGACGGACAGCCTCGGCTGTCCGTCCTTTTCCGTTATTTGCCGCGCGGCCGCGCTTGAAAGTGAGCCGTGCCCGGCGCATTTCACTCCTGGGCGTCAAAGTCCGGCGCCCAGGCCTTGTACCCCGCGATCTGCTCCGGCGTGCCGTTGTAGTAACGGAGATTCTTGTCCAGCGCGGCGATCTGCGCCATCTCATTCTCCGTCAGAGCAAAGTCAAAGATGTTGAAATTATCCCGGATGTGGGCGGGATTCCGGGACCCGGGGATCACCACGTTGCCGCTCTGGATGTGCCAACGCAGAATGATCTGGGCGCTGGATTTGCTGTACTTTGCTCCAAGCGCGCCAAAGATCGGCTCCTGGATCAGGCTCTTGTCCCCGTGGCCCAGAGGATACCATGCCATAAGCCCGATGCCGCGGGGACTCAGAAGCTTTTTCAGCTCGGACTGGGGGTAGTAGGGATGGGCCTCCACCTGCATCATTTGAGGCTTGACCCCCCCGGACCCGATCGCCGTCTCGGTCAGTCCCGGCAGCACGTCGAAGTTGGAGATGCCGATGGCCCGCACCTTGCCGGCTTTGACGGCCTTTTCCATATTGCGGTATCCGGCCTGCCAGTTGTCGGTGGGCTGGTGCAGGAACAGCAGATCGATATAGTCGGTGTCCAGGCGGCGGAGGGTGTCGTCCACGGCGTTTTCATCCTCATAGACCGAGGGCCACAGCTTTGTCACCAGGAAGATATCCTCTCTGGCCACGCCGCTGGCTTTGATGGCCCGGCCGGTGGCTTTTTCATTCTGATAGGCGTTGGCGGTGTCGATCAGCCGCACGCCGTCCCGCAGGGCGCTCTCAATGGCGGACTGCGCCTCGGCGGGGGTAAAGGTGAACACGCCGATGCCCGCCATGGGCATTTTAACGCCGTTGTTGAGTGTGAGAAATTCCATTGTTTGGACCTCCTTTTTCTCCGTGTTTCCTTATGCTTTATACTCCCTGAGCGCGGCGCGCAGCGCGCCCGCGCCGTATTCTTCCGTGATCCTCATGGGATCGGCTTTCCCGTCGGTGATGGCCCAGAGGACCACAGCGCCGTAATACGCAGCGGCAATGGACTCCGCCAAAGCGTCCACCGGCGTCTCCGGCTTCAGTTCGCCCCGCTCGACCGCAGAGGTCAGTGCCCGGCGGATCACGTCGGTATCATAGCGGAGCTTGGCCTTGCCCTGTTCATCCTGTGGCTCCACAACGTTCTTGAGCCACTGCTGGCAGATGTTCACACCGGTGTCGACGATGTATTTCATGGACTCCGTGAGGAAAGAGGATATCTGCGCACATACGTCACCGGCAGCTTTAGCGCGTTCCTCCACAGCCATGAACTTGATGTGGGTGATCTCCGCCACCACGTCCTCCTTGCGCTTGAAGTAAGTGTAAAACGATCCCTTGGCCACGCCGGCCTCCCGGGCGATGTCCGACACACCCACGGCCTCAAAGCCCTTTTCCCGTATCAGCTTCTCCGCAGCTTCGATGATCCTGCGCCTCGTCTTCTGGGCGGCAAGCTGTCTCTTTCCCATTTTAGTGACCTCCCGGCTGGATGATCGCATCATAACACGATATTGACCTAAAGTCAATGACTTTGAGTCAATAAAAATATTTCGTCGTATCTTTATCAAGAAGCCTCTCTCGCAGCCCGTTTCCGGTTTGCAGGGGGCCGCGGCCAAACCTTCAGAGGTGGACACAGCGCCGCTCCAAGGAGGCGCGGAGCAGACCCAGGAACAGCGGATGGGGCCGGTTGGGACGGCTTTTGAACTCCGGGTGAAACTGTACGCCGATAAAAAACCGCCGGTCCGACAGCTCCACCGCCTCAACGATCCCGCCGTCGGGGGAGGTGCCGCACAGGGAGAGGCCTCTCTCAGAGAGGATCCGGGAGAAGTCATTGTTGAATTCATAGCGGTGGCGGTGCCGTTCCGAGATGAGCTCCCGCCCGTAGCACTGACGGATCCGGGTCCCGTCGGCCAGCCGACAGGGCCAGGCGCCCAGCCGCAGGGTGCCGCCCATATCGGTCCCCTCGCTCTGGCCGGGGAGGTAATCGATGACCCGATGGGCCGAATCGGGATCAAACTCCCGGGAGTTGGCGTCGGCCAGACCGCAGACGTGCCGGGCAAACTCGATCACCGCCGTCTGCATACCCAGACAGAGCCCCAGGTAGGGCACGTCCCGGGTGCGCGCCCATTGAGCGGCGATGATCATCCCTTCGATGCCCCGGGAGCCGAACCCGCCCGGCACAAGGATCCCATCGCAGGGAGACAAAAGATCATCCGCGCTCTCCCGGGTGACGCGCTCGCTGTCGATCCATCGGATCTCCACGGCTGCCCCGCAGGCGTAACCGGCGTGGCGCAGCGCCTCCGCCACGGAGAGATAGGCGTCGTGTAGCCGGGTGTACTTGCCCACCACGCTGATCACCGCCTGCTTTTGGGCCGAATGGATCTGGCGGACCATCTCTTCCCATTCGTGCAGGTCCGCCGAAGGATCCCCGAGACCCAGTTTCCGGCAGACGATGCGTCCCAGCCCGGCCTGTTCCAGCATCAGCGGCGCTTCGTACAAATGGGGCAGGGTGGCGTTTTCAATGACGCAGTCCGGCTCCACGTTGCAGAACATGGCGATCTTGCGAAAGACAGCCGGATCCTCCACCGGCTCGTCGCAGCGGAGCACGATCACGTCCGGGGAGATCCCCATGCCCTGCAGCTCCTTGACGGAGTGCTGGGTGGGCTTGGTTTTGTGCTCGCCGGAGGCCTTCAGATAGGGGAGGAGGGTCACGTGGATGAACAGAGCGTTCTCCCGGCCCTGCTCCAGACCGACCTGCCGGATGGCTTCCAGAAACGGCTGGCTTTCGATATCTCCGGTGGTGCCGCCGATCTCCGTGATCACCACGTCCGCGCCGGTGCTTTCTCCAAGGGCGTAAATAAAGGCTTTGATCTCGTCGGTGACGTGGGGAATGATCTGAACCGTGCTGCCAAGATACTCACCCCGCCGCTCTTTTTCCAGCACCCGGGCGTAGACCTTGCCCGTTGTGAGATTGGAGAAGCGGTTGAGATCCTCGTCGATGAAGCGCTCGTAGTGGCCCAGATCCAGATCCGTCTCGGCGCCGTCCTCCGTAACGAAGACCTCGCCGTGCTGAATGGGATTCATGGTCCCCGGATCCACGTTGATGTAGGGGTCCAGCTTCTGAGCGGCCACACGGATCCCCCGGGCCTTCAGCAGCCGTCCCAGGGAGGCGGCGGTGATGCCTTTTCCGAGTCCGGATACCACCCCGCCGGTTACGAAAACGTATTTGGACATAAAAAAGACCTCCTTGAAAGTTCGCTTTCCGATGCCTTTAGGGGGCACAATGCCCCTTTCTTGCCCGGAAACGTTTCAAGAAAGCCTGAATGACCTTATAAAAATACCCTATAAGTATACACCCTGAACGAAAAAAGTCAATAGAAAAAAACGGGAGGCGAGAGATTTTTTTGCCTCCCGGTTTTCGATCACACTTCGGAGAGCAGCTCCCGACTGTAGCGGAGCCAGACCGGGCAGGGGTGCTTTTCCAGCAGCTCGCCCGCGTTGGGATCGCCCCCCAGATCGGTGGTCAGATACAGCAGCGCGCTCCGGCCCTGGGGGCACAGCTCCAGTATGCGGTAAGCCTCCTCCACACGGCCGATGAGCTCCCCGGCGCGCTCTTCCCACCGGCTGCGGCGTTCTCCCGCCAGTCGGGCCTCGTGCTCCCGGAAGGGAAGAGCCCGGTCTGCCTTCAGCCAGCCGGCCACGTCCTTTTCCAGCCGGGAGAGTACGTCCCGCTCCCGGAACTCCTCCTCCGGGGCGATGACCCGGTGCGCCGCCCGCACGGACAGGGCCTCCCGGTTCTGCCGGAACCAGGCCAGCTTTTTCTCTTCGTCGGCCATATCCCAATCGGCGGGGATCAGCTTTACCAGCTCCTCCATGCGGCCGAGCCGTGACAGAGCGTCCGCCCGGGCGGCGGCGCCGGACTGCACGCCGTGGAACAAAATGGCGGCCAGGGCCATGCACTCCGTGGCGGTCAGCGCGCCCAGCCGCTCCGGCTGTCGCAGCAGCGCGGCGGACAGCCCCTCATCATCTCCGCCGAAGCTGCGAAACAGATCGTAGTACATGGCGAAGGAGTGGGCGATGTCGTCATGCTGCAGGTACTGGCGGAAGAACTCGTCGTCCACCGGCTCCCCATCCTCCTCGTAGGACAGCAGGATGCAGCTCAGATCCTCCCAGCCCCGGGCTGTTACGAACCGCTGTCCCCGTTCGGTGTCGGTGATGTTGTAGAAATGCTCCGGGTACATGGACAGATAGGTACGGATCGCCGGGTGAACGCCGTTTGACCGGGCATACTCCTGCCATACCCCCAGGTCGGCGGAGATATCCATGTTTTTCACCCGATCCAGGGTGGCCATGTCCATCTCCCGGACCGACTTGTTGTATTCCGGGGGATTCCCGGCCGCCACGATGATCCAGTCCTCGGGCAGGGCGAAGGTGCCGAAGGTTTTGTTCTGCAGCAGCTGCAGCATCACCGGGGCGAGAGTCTCCGACACGCAGTTGATCTCGTCGAGGAACAGGATCCCGCTTGTTTTCCCGGTGGCGGCCATGGTGTCGTAAATGGCGGCGACGATCTCGCTCATGGTATACTCCGTAACGGAGTAGGTCTTCCCGCCGTATTCCCGCTGAGTGATCAGCGGCAGGCCGATGGCGCTCTGCCGGGTGTGGTGGGTCATGGCGTAGGCCACCAGCCCCACGCCGGTCTCCCGGGCGATCTGGTGCATGATGGCGGTTTTGCCGATGCCCGGCGGACCGATCAGCAGCATGGGCCGCTGCTTTTCCGGGGGGATGCGATGGGAACCGTCGGCGTTCCGACGGGTATAGGCCCGCATGGTGCGGACGATCTCTTCCTTGGCTTCCTGTATATTCATCCGTCTACCTCTCTCACGATTCAAGACATAAGGGCACGATCCAGTCCGGGTACGTCCGCTCCAGAGATTCCCGGCCCGGGAAAACGAAGGCCGTCTCGTAATCCGGCGGCTTGGGGGGATAAGCACCGTCGCCGTCGGTAAAGTACAGCAGACCCTTCAGATTCCGGATCCGCCCCTGCTCCCGCAGCTTCTCCACCAGGCTGAAAACCGGGATAAAGCTGGTGCCGCCCCGGCCCTTGATCTTCAGGTCCTTGAGATACCGCTTCCACTGCTCCGGGGAGCCGATCTCCGCGTGATCCTGCAGGATGGAGTCGCACTGGACGATGTGGATGTGCATCTTTTTAAAGAAGTTTTCCTTCTGCATCAATATCCGCTGGATCTCGGAGAGAAAGCGCTCCACGATCTCCAGCGTACAGGAGCCGGAGGTGTCGATGGCGATGACCAGTTCCTCGATCTTGTAGCTCTCGGTGTACTCCAGAGGCTCGAGAAAGGGCAGATTCCCGTAGCGCTCCAGTCCGTAGCAGTAAGGGATGTAGTCAAAGCTGCTCTGATCCAGCTGCATCTCCTCCCGCAGCACCGAGTAGCGCCGCAGATACCGTGTAAAATCGTGGCGGCCCTCCTGGCGGAGGATCAGCCTCTCCTCCCGACTGCCCGGGGCCAGACCATAGCTGCGGCGGCTGTTCTTTTTGGGAAGAAACTGTTCCGTTAGAGGCTGCCAGCGCTCCTCTGCCTCCTGACGCAGCCGGGAGAGAGCGTCGCCCTCGCCCTCGGCGCCCACGCCGAAGCCCCGGCCCTTTCCCCGGTCGGGACGGCGCGGCTCGTGTCGGGCCGGCTCGTACCAGTAGCGGTGATCGTCCCGGGAAAAGCGCCTTTGCAGTCCCGGCAGCTCATCCTCAAACAGATCCATCAGCGCCTTGTATACCGACAGGGCGCTGCGCTGGTCGGTGCCCTCCGGCAGAGCGCCGGTCACCGCGAAACGAAGATCCGACCCGTCTCCCGGGGGGAACAGTTCACAGCGCAGGAATTCGCAGGCCATGTCGCAGGCCAGATCCCACAGCGGGCGGATCGCGCCCTCCGGGGGGATCATGTGGCGGAAGAGACAATGGATCATCATGTGGTAAAAATCGGCCTGGTCCATCTCCGCCGAAGTCTCAGCGGCGTAATAAAACGCCAGCCCGTCGGTACCGAAGGAGGCGATCTTTTCGTCCGCAACCCGGGGCATGGAGGTGACGGTGCCCCGGAGGAAGGGGTAGGCGATGCCAATGGAAAACTGCCAGCGCTCCAGTCTTCGCGGCGCGGCGGCGGTCCCGGCCGCGCCGCCGTTCCGGGCCGAAGCCCCGCCGACGCTCTCCGCCAGCTCGGGATGGGTCAGCAGCAGCCGCAGCGGGTAGGGGATGGAGGGGTTTTCCCGGGCCAGCCGGCCGGCCAGCTCCGGGGAAAAGTACCCGCTGGCCATGGCAGCGGAGAGCATGGCCTTGTCCCTGCGGTCCAGAACGAACCGCAGCAGCGCCGCCGGGTACTGGGCCGCCAGAGCGGTGTGCACGCCTTTTTCCGCTTTTCCGCCGGAGGCAAACAGCGCCTGAGCCGCGGCCCGCAGCTGCGCAGGGGACGGCCCGGCGCCGGAAACGGAATTGACGGCCATTTGGGATCACCTCACTTGCGGATTTCTGACGTAAACCAGTATACCCGCCGTCGGCAAAGCGTGTCAAGCACGGGCGCGGCTTTCCGCGCCCGGGAACGACGCCGGAGCGCCTGCCGAAATTGACGAAAAACGGGGCGGGGAGGGCGTGATTCTTTGTGATGCAAAACGCCGCTGGCGTGTTGACAAAAAACCCCCGTATAATGTAAACTTTTATCGTTGAGACGGCAAAGACACCCATCATTCATCCGTGTCTTTGCCGTGAGCTTTTTTGAAACAGAGGAAGGGTGGGGCATATGAGCTTCAAGATTGAAGAATTCGGATCCATGGTTTTCTCAGACTCCGTCATGGCGGAGCGTCTGCCGCCGGAGATCAACGACGCACTTCGCTCGGCCCGACAGTACGGCAGACGGCTGACCCCTTCCGAGGCGGAGGTGGTGGCGGAGGCCATGAAGGAGTGGGCCGTGGAAAAGGGAGCCACCCATTTCACCCACTGGTTCCAGCCCATGACCGGCATCACCGCCGAAAAACACGACAGCTTTCTCTCGCCCTCCTCGGGAGGCAAGGCCATCCTGGAGTTTTCCGGCAAGGCGCTGATCCACAGTGAGCCGGACGCCTCCAGCTTCCCCTCCGGCGGTCTGCGGGCCACCTTTGAGGCCCGGGGCTATACCGCCTGGGACCCCACCAGCTACGCCTTCGTCAAGGACAACGTGCTGTGCATCCCCACGGCCTTCTGCTCCTACGGCGGGGAGGCCATCGATAAAAAAACGCCGTTGCTGCGGAGCATGGACGTGCTCAACACCCAGGCGATGCGGATCCTGCGCCTGTTCGGCGACAATGAGACCGCCTCCGTCCGGGCCATGGTCGGCGCGGAGCAGGAGTATTTCCTGGTGGATCGGGAGATGTTCCGCCGCCGCCGGGATCTGGTCTATACGGGCCGCACGCTTCTGGGCTGCCGCCCGCCCAAGGGCCAGGAGCTGGACGATCACTATTTCGGCGCCATTAAGCCCCGGGTGGCCGCCTTCATGTCGGAGCTGAACGAAGAGCTCTGGAAACTGGGCGTCCCCGCCAAGACGGAGCATAACGAGGTGGCGCCGGCACAGCACGAGCTGGCCTGCGTTTACACCACGGTGAACATCGCCGCCGACCACAACCAGCTGGTGATGGAGCGGATGAAGCGGGTAGCAGACCGCCACGGCATGGTCTGCCTGCTCCATGAAAAGCCCTTTGCCGGGGTCAACGGCAGCGGCAAGCACAATAATTGGTCGCTGGCCACGGACCGGGGGGAGAACCTGCTCAACCCTGGTGACACCCCCTCGGAGAACGCACAGTTCCTGCTGTTCCTCACGGCGGTGATCCAGGCGGTGGACGAGTACCAGGATCTGCTGCGCATTTCCGTGGCCTCCGCCGGCAACGATCATCGTCTGGGCGGGGACGAGGCGCCTCCGGCCATTCTGTCGGTGTTCCTGGGAGACGAGCTCACGGGGATCCTGGAATCCATCGAAAACGGCACCCACTATCAGCCCGGGAAGAAAGAACAGTTCATCGTGGGCGTGGACGCCCTGCCTTCCTTCCCCAAGGACGCCACGGACCGGAACCGGACGTCGCCCTTCGCCTTCACCGGCAATAAGTTCGAGTTCCGCATGGTGGGATCCTCCGCCTCCATTTCCGAGGCGAACATTATGATCAACACCGCCGTGGCGGACGTGCTGCGGCGTTACGCGGACACCCTCTCCGCCGCGGAGAACTTCGACACGGCCCTCCACCAGCTGATCCGGGACGCGGTCAAGGCCCACGGGCGGATCCTGTTCAACGGCAACGGCTACGATGCGGCCTGGGTGGCCGAGGCGGAGCGCCGGGGACTGCTGAATCTGCGTGCCACGCCCGAGTGCATGGCGCGGATGCTGGACTGGAAGAACGTGCAGCTGTTTACCCGCAGCGGTGTTCTCACGGAAACGGAGCTTCGCGCCCGATATGAAATCATCCTCAGCCACTACGCCAAGGAGGTCAAGATCGAGGCCCTGACCATGCTGGACATGATCCGCAAGGACGTTCTGCCTGCAGTGAGCCGTTTTTCCGGCGAGCTGACGGCCACGGCCCAGGAAAAGGCCGCCCTGCTGGGGGTGGAGTGCTGCGCCTATGAGATGGACGCGGCGCGGCGGCTCTCGGAGCTCACGGAGAAGGCGTGGAAGCTGTGCCATAAGCTGGAGACGGCGGTCGCCCATTCCGACCGGAGCTGTGACACCGAGGAGTTCGCTCTCTGCTGCTGGAAAGAGATGCTGCCGGAGATGGAGTCCCTTCGGGAGTGCGCCGACGCCATGGAAGTCATTACCGATAAAACCCGCTGGCCGTACCCCTCCTATGGGGAGATCCTCTTCAGCGTCTACTGAAATACCTGAAAAGTCAGCAATTTTCCGCAGGCGGGCATTCTGTAATCTTGACAGGATGCCCGCTTGGTTATATATTGGTTTTACAAATGAACAGCGCGTGTATCTGCGCAGATGCGCCGGCGGAGCCCTTCCGCTGAGGGAACACGGATGTGAATTCCGGACTATCCCAGTAACCGTGAAGCTGACAATGGGACGATACCACTGCCCCTTTGGGTGGGAAGGCGCCCCGGAGAGTGAAGCCAAGTCGGGAGACCTGTTTACACGTGAAGACTCCTGGGACGGGGAAAAAGCTGTGCCATGCCTTGCCGCTTTGCCGCGCTTCCCATGGGAGCGCGTTTTTTCTGTTCATTTGAAAATGAATGTGGAGGAAAAGAAAAATGAAAAAAGTACTGACGTTGCTGCTGATCCTGGCGCTGGCGCTGTCTCTGGCCGCCTGCGGCGGAAACAATTCCAAGCCTGCCGAAAACTCCGCCACCGCAGAGCCCCAGACCACCGATGCGCCGGAAGAACCCGCGGAGCCGGAAGATCATTCCGTCACCGTCGTGGATATGACCGGGCGGGAGATCACCCTGGATGAGCCGGCGGATCGCATCGTGGCGCTCACCGCCTCCGACTGTGAGATCCTCTACGCCATCGGCGCTGGGGACAAGCTGGTGGGCCGCGGCGAATACTGCGACTATCCCGCCGAGGTGTTCGACGTTCCCTCCGTGCAGTCCGGCTATAACACCAACATCGAGCAGATCATCGCCCTGGAGCCCCAAGTGCTGCTGATGAGCACCATGGCCCAGTCCGAGGAGCAGATCAAGGCGCTGGAGGATGCCGGCGTCAAGGTGGTCGTCTCCGACGCCAAGGACATTGAAGGCATCTACACCGCCGTGGAGCTCATCGGCAAGCTCATGGGCAAGGACGACAACGCCAAGGCCGTGATCGACGACATGAAGGCTTCCTTTGCCGAGCTGCAGGAGAAGGCCGCCGGCAACGATCCCAAGACCGTTTATTTTGAGGTCTCTCCCCTTGAGTACGGCCTGTGGACCGCCGGAAAGGGCACCTTTATGAACGAGGTGGCTGAGATGCTGGGCATGAAGAACATCTTCGACGACGTGGAGGGCTATGCCTCCGTGTCCGTGGAGGACGTTCTGGACCGCAACCCCGACGTGATCGTCACCATCACCATGTACTTCGGCGAAGGCCCCACCCCGGAGGAGGAGCTTCTGAGCCGGGAGGGCTGGGAGAACGTCACCGCCATCAAGAACGACGCGATCCTCAACCTGGTGAACAATGAGCTGAGCCGTCCCGCTCCTCGTCTGACGGAGGGCGCGCAGATGCTCTATGACTTCGTCTATGGCGCCGCTAAGGAAAATGCGGCCTGAGTCCGAGGACAAACGGGAGGGCGCGTCTGCGCCCTCCCTCCATAAGGGCGCACGGCGCCGGGAGGGCTTTGGCCCCGGCGCCTATTTGCTGTTTACGGCCATCCTCATCGCCGCGCTGGTTTTGTGCGTGTGTGTGGGCAGCGTCAGCATCCCGTTGATGGATACGGTGCGGGTCATCGGCGCCGCGATCCTGAAAAAGCCCATCCCGGAGATCTCCGCCAAGTCCATCATCCTCTCCGTGCGGCTGCCCCGGGTGATCTGCGTGGCCCTGACCGGGGCCTCGCTGTCCATCGCCGGCGCCGCCATGCAGGGCTTGCTGAAAAACCCCCTGGCGGACGGTTCCACGCTGGGCGTCAGTTCCGGTGCGTCTCTCGGCGCGGCGCTGGCCATCGCCTTCGGCGTGTCGCTCCCCGGCCTCCCCTTTGCCGGTACCATGATCATGGCCATGGCTTTTGCGTTTTTGTCGCTGATCCTGATTTTGTCCCTGGCCTATCGGCTGGACTACTCGCTGTCCACCAGCACGATCATCCTTATCGGCGTGATCTATTCCATGTTCATCAACAGCGTGCTCTCCCTGGTCATCACCTTTTCCGGAGACCACCTCAAGAGCATCACCTACTGGACCATGGGCTCCCTGGCGGGCAGCAGCTACAAAAACGCTCTGGTGCTCCTTGCAGCCATGGTGATCTGCGCGTCGATCCTGCTGTTCCATGCCCGGGAGCTGAACGCCTTCGCCATCGGCGAGGACAACGCCCGGCACATCGGCGTGAACGTGAAGCGGGTGAAGCTGGTGGTGATGATCACGGTGTCGGTGCTCATCGGCGTATGCGTGTCCATCGGCGGCACCATCGCCTTCGTCGGCCTGGTGACGCCCCATATGGTCCGCATGATCACCGGCCCCAACCACAAGCGCATCCTGCCCGCCAGTCTGTTCGGCGGCGCAACGTTTCTGCTGCTGGCGGATCTGGTGGCCAGGATCCTGTTCAACCCCATCGAGCTGCCCATCGGCGTGGTGACATCCTTTATCGGGGCGCTTCTCTTCGTAAACATTTTCTATCAGACGAGGAGGGGTAAGTGATGGCCATGCTGGAAGTGCGAAACATGACCGTGGCCTTCGGTGAGCGCAAGGTGGTGGACGACGTCAGCTTTTCCCTGGAGGAGGGGCGCTGGCTTATGCTCATCGGGCCCAACGGCGCGGGAAAATCCACCATCGTCAACGCCATCGCCCAGAGCGTGGACTACACCGGCCAGGTGATCTACCGGGGAGAGGACGTAAAGCGGTTCAAGCCCACTCAGCTGGCCCGGCAGATCGGCATCCTGTCCCAGAACCACTCCGTGGGCTACGGCTTCACGGTGGAGGAGGTCGTGCGCCTGGGCCGATACTCCTACGCCCCCGGCATCTTCTCCCGCCACAGCGACGCGGACGAGGAAAGCGTGGAGCGGGCGCTGGAGCTCACGGGCATCCGGGAGCTGCTGCACCAGTCGGTGCTGACGCTCTCCGGCGGCGAGCTGCAGCGCACCTTCCTGGCCCAGCTGCTGGCCCAGGACCCCAAGATCCTGATCCTGGACGAGCCCACCAACCATCTGGACCTGGTTTACCAGAAGCAGACCTTCGCCCTGATCCGGGAATGGCTCTCCCAAAGCGGACGAGCGGTGATCAGCGTGGTCCACGACCTGAGCCTGGCCCGGGCGTACGGCACCGACGCAGTGCTGCTGCAGAAGGGAAAGAGCGTGACCGTGGGTCCCATTTCGTCGGCCTTCGAGCCGGGGACTCTGGACGGGGTCTATTCCATGGACGTGGCGGGCTGGATGCGCCGAATGCTCTCCCAGTGGGAGTGACAACCGAATCCGTTGGATGTATAATAAGCGGCGGGGAATACCCGCCGCTTATTTCTTTAATCAAATCTTAAAGCTTTTCATTCTTTTATCTTAAATCGGCCTCTGGTATTCTATGCTCACAAAGGGAGAGGACGCAAATGTATACTGTACTGATCTGTGACGACGAACGGGATATCCGCAGCGCCCTTCGCATTTACCTTACCGCCGAGGGCTACGAGGTTCTGGAGGCGGAAAACGGCGCCGCCGCGCTGGAAATGCTGGAGCAGCACCAGGTGCACCTGGTGCTCATGGACGTGATGATGCCCGGCATGGACGGCATGACCGCTACCGCCAGGCTCCGGGAGAGCAGCAACGTGCCCGTGATCCTCATCACCGCCAAGAGCGAGGACAACGACAAGATCCTGGGCCTCACCGTGGGGGCGGACGACTACGTCACCAAGCCTTTCAACCCCCTGGAGGTGCTGGCCCGGGTCCGGGCCCAGCTCCGGCGCTACGCCCGGCTGGGGGGCATGAGCGTAAAGACCTCCGACCTCGCCTGCGGCGGCATCGTCATGGACGACGACGCCAAGCAGGTCACCCTCAACGGGGAGGAGATCGCCCTTACGCCAACGGAGTACGACATTCTGCGTCTGCTGCTGCAAAACCCAGGAAAGGTTTTTTCCTCCCGGGAGATCTATACCCGGGTCTGGAAGGACGACCCCCTCACCGCAGAGAGCACGGTGCCCGTGCACATCCGGCACCTGCGGGAAAAGGTGGAGATCGATCCGGCCAACCCCCGGCTGCTGAAGGTGGTCTGGGGCAAGGGCTACAAACTGGAGGATAAGGGAAAATGAAAAAACTGCTGGACTCTTACGGCGCGCGGGTGCTGGCGTTCATCCTGTGCTGCCTGTTTGCCATGACGGCCATCGCCTGCGCCGCGGGCTTTGCCTACGTCTATTATGAGCCGGGAATGGAGTCGGACGCCCCCCGGAACTTTGCCGACAGCGAGCTGGCGAACAGCTACACCTGGGATCAGGTGTGGAGAGTGATCGGCCCCGTTGTATACAGCCCCTCGGCACCGGACACAGAGAACGGGAGCCCGGACCGGTTCTTCCTCCCCGACCCGGAGAGCGGCTTCAGCTGCGTGATCCGGGATGCCGACGGCAACATCCTGGAGGACACCCGCATCAGCGCATCCCAGCCCGCCGGCCTCAAGCAGGCGGAGAACTACACCGTGGAGGCATATATCAACCTCCCGGTGGGCAGAAGCAGTGAGCTCTACGGGTACGTGACCCTCTATGATCTGCTCTATAACGGCCGGAATCTTTTCTTCCCCATCGGCCTGGCCGCGGGGCTGCTGACGCTGCTGCTGTTCATCTTCCTGATGGCCGCCGCAGGGCGCACTCCCGAGGGGATACGGCTGGGAGGCTTCCATCGCTGGCCGCTGGAGATCTATCTGGGCATCCTTATCCTGATCGCGGTGTTTTTTGCCTATGTGATCGCCGAGATCGGCTATCGGTCTTTGATGCGGGAGCTGCTGCTTTATGGCACCGTTTTGGCGGTGAGCGTCCTGACCATAGGTGTGGCGGCGCTGCTGGGGTGCATGACTCTGGCGGCCCGGTTCAGGGCCGGCCAATGGTGGCGCGGCACCGTCACGTTCTTTTTCCTCACCTGGGCCTGGCGGATCGTGAAATGGTGCTGGAAGATCCTGTGCCGGTTCTGCGCCGGACTCTGGCGGGGGACCAGCGGCCTGGTCCGGGCGCTGCCCCTCACCTGGAAGGCGGTGCTGGCCTACTGCGCCTTTACGCTGCTGAATATCCTGCTGTCGGCCAACGTCCTGTGGAACGGAGCCGGTTTCCTGTTTTGCCTGTTCGTACTGGACGCTGCGGCGGGCCTGGCGGTGGTCTGGGTGACCATGCAGCTTAAAAAGCTCCAGGCGGCGGGCCGGGCCATGGCTGCCGGGGATCTGAGCTACACCGTGAACACGAAGTATATGCTCCCGGTGCTGCGGGAGCACGCGGAGAATCTGGGCGCCGTGAGCCTGGGCATGACGAGGGCCGTCAACGAGCGGATGAGGTCTGAGCACTTCAAGACCGAGCTCATCACCAACGTGAGTCATGATCTGAAAACGCCCCTCACCTCCATCGTGAGCTACGTGGATCTGCTCAAGGGTCTGGAGATCCAGGAGCCTCAGGCCCGGGAGTATATCGACGTGCTGGACCGACAGAGCCAGCGGCTGAAAAAGCTCACCACCGATCTGGTGGACGCCTCCAAGGCCTCCAGCGGCGTGCTGAACGTGAACATGGAGTCGGTGGACCTCACCGAGCTGGCGCGCCAGTCCGCCGGGGAATACGCCGAGCGGTTTGCCCTGGCCCAACTGGAGCCGGTGCTGAATCTCCCGGAGGAGTGCGTGGTCCGGGCGGACGGACGTCTGCTCTGGCGGGTAGTGGACAACCTGCTGACCAACGTGGTAAAGTATGCTCTTCCCGGGACCCGGGTGTACCTGGATCTGGCGCGCCAGGAGGACAAAACGGTGCTCTCCCTGAAAAACATCTCCCGGGAGGCTCTGAACATCCCCGCCGAGGAGCTGATGGAGCGCTTCGTCCGTGGAGATACCTCCCGCAGCACCGAAGGCAGCGGCCTGGGGCTGTCCATCGCCCGCTCGTTGATGGAGCTCATGGGCGGGGAGCTGCGCCTCACGCTGGACGGGGACCTGTTCAAGGCGGAGCTGGTGTTTGGATGATTTTCAAAAACATTTCAAAGCGGGGGAACGAATCGTTCCCCCGCTTCGTCTATAGTGTGAATACATTCTTTTGGAAAGGAAATCGATATGAGAATGAAACGAAACGGCATTATTTGTCTGTTGCTGTGCGCCGCGCTGCTGACAGCCTGCGGCGGGTCTGACACTCCTGCGGCGACGCCCACGCCTCAGCCGACGGAGGAAACGGCCGCACCTGCGGAAGCGGAGGCCTCGCCGGAGGCAGCTTCTGAGTCTCCTTCCGCCGTCCCGGAGGCAGCTTCTGAGCCTCCTTCCACTGTCCCGGACCCGACTTCCGCCCCGGAGAAAAACGGTATGTATGATCTGCTGTGCGGTCTGATGGACAGCTATCATCCCGGCACGGCGGGCAGCAGCCTGACGGCCGCCTGGTACGCCGCCTCCATCGTGGACTGGTCCCGGAAGAATCCGGGCACAGAGACCGCGGACGGGGCCAGAGCCTGGGATCGACCCATGGAGAACGAGTTCGGCGAGTCGCTCAAGGACAAGCTGGACGCAGTGTACGTCCAGGCCCTTAGGCTGACGGCTGCGGACAAGGGCCTGCTGGCCGACTGCGGCTTTCCCGGCGCCTGGGACTACACCTCCCGGGAGGTGAGGGGCGTCTATCAGGCACTCTATGACAATCTGGGCCTGACTCCGGCGTGCCCGGTGCTGATCTGGAGCCCTGACGAGAACGCGGAGGGTTTTGTGATCTCCGCCGCTGAGATCCCTGAGATCTCGCCCGCCAGCCTCACCGCCGCCATGGCGGATCGGGTGCTGCTGGACGGCTCCGCCATTACGTCGTTGGACGACGGGGACGGGACCCTCCGGGTGGATATGAACGCCGCCTTCGCAGCGCAGATCCGCTCCATGGGGACCTCCGGGGAATACCTGTACATGGGCAGCCTGGTGAACACACTGCTGGACGCCTGCGGCGCCGATTCGCTGGTGCTCACCGTAGAGGGCGAGCCCCTGGAGACCGGCCACGAGATCTATGACTATCCCTTATCTTTTTTTGAGGAGATCGGGTAAATGAGACGAAAAACCCTGTGTCTGCTGTTGGCAGCGGTCATCGGTTTCTCTGCCGCGGCCTGTGATCCCTCGGGCAGCGGGCGCGAGCCTTCCGCCGTGCCGGAGACCGCCGTGCCGGAGTCCCGGACGGATACCCCTGCCCCCACCGGGACGGCTGTGCCGGAGGGGGAGGAGAAGACCGCTTCGGAAACGGTCCGGGTGACGGTAGGCGTGGAGACCGAGAGCCGCACCTTTGCGGACGACAGCGGCACGGTTACACTGCTGGACTACGCCGCGGACCGGCCCCGGGTGGAGATCCGCGGCCGGAGCGGGGCGGCGGAGGCCATCAACCGGGTGCTGGAGGAAGATCTCCGCCGGTTCCGGGAGGGGGAGGAGTCTGCTGACTACGTCACCGGACAGGAGGCATTCCTCTCCGCTGCCCGGGAGGATCTTTCCTGGCGGCGGAAGGACGGGAACGGGGACTCCTTCGTTCCTTATATGCTCCAGCGCCGCGCCGGGGTGCCCCGGGGGGACGATCGGGTGCTGAGCGTCGTTTTTGATGAGACTACCTTTCTGGGGGGCGTCCACCCCTACACCGGCCGCAGCGCCCGGAACTTCGATACCCGCACCGGGGCGGAGCTGAAGCTGGAGGATCTGGCGGAGGATCCGGCGGCGTTTCTGGATCGGTGCGCCGACCGCCTCTGGGAAGAAAGCCGCGGCGGAGAGAACACTCTCATGGCCATGGCAGGGTACTATGACGGGTATGAGGACACCCTGCCCGAGCTGCTCCGGGACGGCAACTGGTATTTTAATGAGGCCGGTCTGGTGGTGATCGCCAATCCCTACGAGATCGCCCCCTACGCCGCCGGGAGGATCGAATGCACCCTGCCCTACGACTGGCTCCGCTGGCAGATAAAAGAGGAGTACCTGCCGCCCGAACAACCGGCGGAGGGGAGGATCACCGGCGAGATACTGCCCCAGCCCGGAAAGGCCGACGTCATGCTGGACGACGGCACCCAGGGACAGGGCGCCTGCGTCTTTCTCACGGCGGAGGGAGACGTTCGGGACGTCCGTCTTACCCGGGTGAGCTACAACAACTGGAACAACACCTTTACCGAGAACGGGACCTTCTGGGTCGCCTCCGGCCTGGCGGCGGGAGAGACGCTGCTGCTGCGCACCTGGATCGGGGACGTGATCCCCACGCTGAAGCTCAGCTGCGTCAGCGCGGGACAAAAACGGGAAGTCTATATCTCCCAGAGCGGCAAGGATGGCTCTCTTGTGCTGCTGGACGGCACACAGTTCCTGTCTCTGCCGTTGGAGATCACGGATCGGCTGCCCTTTTCCCGGGACGTGGATGGGGACTCCGTGCCCGAGGTCATCGATCTGACCGACGCCGGGGAGGAGGATTACCGGCGGCTCACCGTAGACGGGGAGCCGCTGAGTGACGTGTTCTCCGCAGATCCGGAGCGGATGCATCTGTGGCTTACGGATCTGGATGCCGATGGGAAAGCCGAACTGCTCTACTGCGCGGACATGGGCTCGGACGACTACGTGACCAGCGCCTGGCACGCCGACACCCTGGAGCCGATCCGCTTCACGATGGAGACCCGAAACGGCCGCGACGGCCGGGAGAGGACCGACACAGCGGACGGCAAAGTGGTGTTCTCTATGGAGCGGCTGTTTCTGGAGAGCTGGACGTACCAGCTGGGCACTTACGCATCCGTTCGGCCCTACGAGCTTCTTGACGGCAGCGTCATCGCCCCGGAGAACACCGAATACTTGTGGGGCAGCGGAGACTGGGAATATCTCACCAACCGCGTTTATCTCACGGTGAAACGGGATCTGCCTGTGACCATGGACGGCGCCGGGGACGGGACCCTTCTCCCGGGGACACGGATCCTGCTTTTGGGGACGGACGGCACCACGGTGCGCTTTCGCACGGAGGACGGCCTCACCGGCACCATGGCGCTGGAGCTTCACGACGGAGACGACAGCGGCTGGTATATCGGCGGCGTGCGGGAGACCGACTGCTTTGAAATGCTCCCCTACGCAGGGTGAGGCTGCGCGATCCATCTTGTCATCGGGGCTCAGGTTTGGTATAATGATGTAATCTTGCAAAGGGGGCGTTTCGTGTTGGAGGATAACATTGCCACACTCAAGCAGTGGATCGACGAGAGCGACAACATCGTCTTCTTCGGCGGCGCGGGGGTTTCCACGGAGTCCGGCATCCCGGATTTTCGCAGCGTGGACGGCCTGTACAACCAGCAGTACAAATATCCCCCGGAGGAGATCATCAGCGCCGGCTTCTTCCGGCGGAACCCCGAGGAGTTTTACCGGTTTTACCGGGATAAGCTGATCCCGCCTGAGGACGTAAAGCCTAACGCCGCCCACCTCCGTCTGGCGGAGCTGGAGGCGGAGGGGAAGCTCCGGGCCGTGATCACCCAGAATATCGACGGCCTGCACCAGGCCGCGGGCAGCAAGCGGGTCATTGAGCTCCACGGCTCCATCCACCGCTGCTACTGCGCCAAGTGCCGCAAGCCCTATCCGGAGGAGTACGTCAACCGGGGGGAGGGGATCCCTGTGTGCACCTGCGGGGGCATCGTGCGCCCGGACGTGGTGCTGTATGAGGAATCCCTTGACGAGCAGAACCTGGTGGACGCCGTGAACTACATCCGCCGGGCCGAACTGCTGATCATCGGCGGCACGTCCCTGGCGGTCTATCCCGCCGCCGGGCTCATCCGCTATTTCGGCGGTAAACACGTGGTGCTGATCAACAGAGGCGCCACACCCTACGATGCCGAGGCGGATCTGGTGATCCGGGAGAAGATCGGACAGGTGTTTGCACAGGTATGAGGATCCCGATCCTGGGAATCGGTTTTGACGCCCTGAACCTCTCCGAGGCGGCCGCGGCGGCGGAGGACCTGCTTGCGGCGGGCCGGGGCGGGGCCATCGCCACCGTCAACCCCGAGATCCTGCTGCGCTGTCGGACCGACCGGGACTATGCCGCGGCGGTCAACGGCGCGGAGCTGGTGCTCGCCGACGGCGTGGGCTGTGTATATGCCGCCCGGATCCTGGGCACGCCCCTGCCCGGACGGGTCGCCGGCGCCGATCTTGCGCCCCGACTGCTCAGCGCTCTGGCGGCACGGGGCGGCAGCGTGTTTCTCTATGGAGGAAAGCCGGGGGTGGCGGAGCGGGCGGCCTTTCAGCTGGTCCGGGATTGCCCCGGCCTGCGTATCGCCGGAACGGAAAACGGGTATATTTCCAACGAGGAGCCGCTGCTGCGGCGCCTGGAGAGCATCCGTCCGGACCTTCTGCTGCTGGGGCTGGGCGCGCCAAGGCAGGAGCTGTGGATGCGCGCCCACCGCAAAGACCTGCGCTGCGTGATGATCGGCGTGGGCGGCCTGCTGGACGTGTTCGCCGGGGACGTGCCCCGGGCGCCGGAGAGTTGGCAGAAGGCCAACCTGGAGTGGCTCTACCGTCTGATTCGCCAGCCGCGGCGCTTCACACGGATGGTCCGTCTGCCCGAGGTGCTACTGCTGGCGGCACGGGAGCGTGTCGGCTCCAAAAAAGGGCCCCCGAAGGGGCCCGGAGAAGGGAAGCGCTGATCTCTTTGCCGCTGCATTCAGCAGCCGCAGCCGTTGTTGTTGCCGCAGCCGCAGCCGCAGCCAAAACCGTTTTCACTGCCGAAGAGCAGGATCAGAATGATGATCAGCCAGAGATTGCCGTTGCAGCCATTTCCACAAAACATGATGATAATCCTTTCTCCGTGCTTTGATTCGCTCCGGCCGCCCACGGAAGATCGGCCGGTCGAGAGTTCGTTTGTCGGGATGGATCACCCATCTGCGCCATAGTATGCCCCTCGTGGGCGGACCGTTACAACACCCAAGGAGACGCCTATGTCTGACGAAGAAAAGAACAATCCGGTAACGGAGGAAGACTCCGGAACGGTACACTGGGAGGGACCCGGCAACCGCCGCTGGCCCCAGGCTTTGGGCGCCCCGGCCTCGGCCGCGCCACAGGAGGAAGCCCCCCTGGAGGTCCGGGAACTCACCGAGGAGGAATTCCTGGCCATGGCGGGGGAGAAGGCCATTGAGCTGAAAAGCGAGGAGCCCTCCGAGCCCGCCCCGGCCGCGGAGGAAACCGCTCCCGCCGACTCCGGGGAGGAGCCCCCGGTGAAGCAGCCGGCCAAAACCGCCGGGAAGAAATCCAAGCCCCGGCAGAAAAAGAAAAAGATCCGTCCCGAGCCGAAGGCGCCGGAGCCGGACCCCTGGGAGGAGGAGCGGAACTACCGCCCCATCCGTACCCGGCGGGACGGAAGGATCGGCTGCCTGGGCGGACTGATGTACGCCACGTTCATCATCTGCCTGAGCATCGTGATGGCGGCGTTCATGTGGATGGCGGCCTCTGACGTGCTGGCTCTGAACAAGACCCCCGGCTCCGTGGAGGTGACGCTTCCGGCGGAGGCCTTCTCTTCCCGGGAGGTGAACGTCACGGACGATAACGGCAACGTGACCGGCACCAAAACGGTGCGGGCGGCCGACATCAAGACGGTCTCCTCCATCCTGAAGGACGCGGGACTCATCAATTACAAGTGGCTGTTCCAGCTCTACTCCCGCTTTTCCCACGCGGATCTGAAGGTGGACCCGGGCACCTATTCGCTGTCCACCAATCTGGACTACCGGGCCCTGGTCACCAAAATGCAGATCGGCGCGGATTCCCAGCTGCAGACGCTGGTCATGTTTCCCGAGGGCTTCAATATGGACCAGATCTTTGCCCGGCTGGAGGAAAGCGGCGTGTGCAGCGCGGAATCCCTCTACGAGGCGGCGGCCACGGCGGAGTTCTCCTACGCCTTTCTGGAGGGAGTGGAGCCCGGCGATCCCTACCGGCTGGAGGGCTTCCTCTTCCCGGACACCTATTATTTCTACCAGGGGATGCAGGCTTCCAGCGCCATCAACAAATTCCTGTCCAACCTCCATTATCGGGTCACTGAGGAGATGTGGCAGCGCACCAACGCCCTTAACCTCACCTTCCGCCAGGTCATGACGGTGGCCTCGCTGATCGAGAAGGAGGCCGCCAACGACGACGAACGGGCGCTGATCGCTTCGGTCATCTATAACCGTCTGGCCGCGGGGATGCCGCTGCAGTTTGACTCTACCGTGGTCTACGCCCGCCGGGACACCGGGGACACTACTGTGACGCCGGAGATCATCCAGGCCACGGACAGCCCCTACAACACTTACCTCAACAACGGGCTGCCCCCCGGACCCATCTGCAATCCAGGCATGAAATCCATCAACGCGGCGCTGGATCCCGCCGACTCCCGGTATCTGTACTTTGCCCTGGACATGGAGAGCAACACCATTCGCTTCTTTACCTACTACAATGAGTTTGAAGCCTTCGTGGCCACCCAGGATTACGGCGGCCAGGGATGAGGATCCCGCGGAGAGATCTCCGTTAACCGGTAATAGACAAAAAATCAGGCGTGCCGTAATGGCACGCCTGATCCATATTCAGGTCAATATCGGTGGAACTGCTGTGGGATCGGCCTGTATTTGGCGCCGGATACCAACCCCACGGCGGCAAAGGTGGACATCAGAGACGATCCTCCGTAGCTGAAGAAGGGGAGGGTGATGCCGATGACCGGGGTGATACCCATGCACATGCCGGTGTTGATCAGCATCTGGAAGAACAGGCTGGCCGCCACGCCGGAGCAAACCAGCATGCTCATGGTGTTGTTGGATCGGAGCCCCACCAGGATGCAGCGGATGATGATGGTGGAAAGCAGCGCCAGAATGATCAGGCACGCGACCATGCCCAGCTCCTCTCCGGCCACGGCGAAGATAAAGTCCGTGTGCTTGCCGGTGAGGGCGTTGGTCTGGGTCTGCACGCCCTTGCCGAAACCCACGCCGGAGAACTGGCCGGAGGCCAGCGCCAGACGACTGCGGATGGTTTGCCAGCGTATGCCGTAGCCCTCCGGGTCGACGGCAGGGTTATAGGGGGCCATCATCCGGTCCCGCTGATAGGACTTGAGCACGTTGTTCCACAAAAACGGGATGGCCACCGCCACCAGACCGCCGCCGATCAAAAACCAGTAGAGACGGATCCCGGCCATGATCATCATGATCACGAAAATGGCGGCGAACACGATGGCGCTTCCCAGGTCGTCCGAGGTGACCATGATCAGCAAAAAGGTGTATCCGAAGTGGATCACCAGCTGGGCCATGCAGAAAAAGGAATTGATGTCCTTGTATTCTTTTAGATAGGTCATATGCTTGGCCATCAGCACGATAAAGACCACCTTGGCGATCTCGGAGGGCTGAATACCGATGCCCAGGAACCGGATCCAGCCGTTGTTGCCGGTGTCGCCGGACACGCCGAAGGGGATCAGCAGCAGCATGATAAAGGTCTCGAACCCCAGCAGGATGATCCACCGGTCGGCGATGATATCCACGTCAATAACAGTGAAAACGTAATAGAGGAACAGCCCCAGCACGAAGGCGAACACCTGCACCGGCACGTAAGTGTGGGAACGCAGGGCTTTGGTGGCGCTGGAGATGAGGATCAGACCGAAGAGCGTGCAGGTGCAGCACAGACCCAGCAGGAGCATGTCCGCCCGCTTGGCAAAGTCGTTGGTGCGGTCCCATATGTATCGAAGGGTTTCCCGGACTTCCTTCAAGATGCCGCCTCCTTTGCATAACATAACAGTATACAGTATAGCACATTCTTTTTTTTCTTGCAACCGCCTGGAAAAGATGCTTTACTACCGGCGGGGGAGGGTGTATAATTTTCCTTTGGAAACAACCGAACAAGTGAGGGCGACATGACTTTTATCACGAAAACACAGACGCAGACCGAACAGCTGGGGGAGCGCGTGGCAAAGGCGCTGCCTGCCGGCGGCGCGGTGCTGGCGCTTTTCGGTGAGCTGGGCGCGGGAAAGACTGCCTTCGTCCGAGGTCTGGCCCGTGGCCTGGGCGTGGAGGACGAGGTGGTGAGCCCCACCTTTACCATTGTAAACGAATACGCCGGAGATCGGGAGCTGTTCCATTTTGACATGTACCGTCTGGGGAGCGCCGACGAACTGTTCGATATCGGCTGGGAGGATTATCTCAGCCGGGAAGGGGTCTGCGCCGTGGAGTGGAGCGAGAACGTCCCCGAGGCCTTTGACGGCTCTGAGATCCGCGTCTCCATTGAAAAGACGGACGACAACGCCAGAAAGATCACTGTCGAGGGGGTGGAGCTGTGCTGATATTGGCCATTGAATCCACGGCCAAGGCCGCGTCTGCGGCGCTGTGCCGGGACGGGGAGCTGCTTTCCCAGAGCTTCCAGCGCAGCGGCCTCACCCACAGCCGTACGCTGCTGCCCATGATCGAGGATATGCTGAAAAACACGGAAACGCCCAAGTCCGCCGTGGATGCGGTGGCCGTGGCCTGCGGGCCCGGGTCCTTTACCGGGGTGCGCATCGGCGTTTCCACTGCCAAGGGTCTCTGCTGGGGGCTGGACAAGCCGGCCATCGGCGTCTCCACGCTGGAGGCCATGGCCTGGCTGGGCCAGTGCGCCGGGGAGGGGACCGTCGTCTGCCCAGCCATGGACGCCCGGCGCTCCCAGGTGTACAACGCCCTCTTTGAGATCCGGGGAGGCGCGGTATGCCGCCTGTGCCCGGACCGCGCCCTTTCTGCCGACGACCTGGCAAAGGAGCTGGAGGCCATGGACCGCCCGGTGTGGGTCCTGGGCGACGGGTGGCAGGTCTGCTCCCAGGCACTTACGGAAGCCGGCGTATCCCATACAGTTGCGCCGGAACTCCTCCGCTGGCAGAACGCCTGGGGCGTGGCCATGGCGGCCCGGGACAAGACCCCCTGCGCGGCCGAGGATCTGCTGCCTTCGTATCTGCGCCTGTCCCAGGCGGAGCGGGAGCGGCAGGAGAGAATGAACGAACAAACTTAATAAATAAAAGGAGATTAACTTATGAGCGAGCTGCACGTGTACGACCATCCTCTGATCCAGCACAAGCTGTCCATCCTGCGGGACAAGAACACCAGTGTAAAGGAATTTCGGGAACTGGTCGGCGAGATCGCCGGGCTGATGTGCTATGAGGCCATGCGGGATCTCCCCATGGAAGAGGTGGAGATCGAAACTCCCGTGGCCCCGGCCAAGGTCAAACGGCTGGCAGGCAAGAAGCTTGCGATCGTCCCCATTCTCCGGGCCGGCCTGGGCATGGTGGACGGCATGGTAGCCATGATCCCCTCCTGCAAGGTGGGCCACATCGGTCTTTACCGGGACCCCGACACCCTTGAGCCTGTGGAGTATTACTGCAAGCTCCCCGCGGATATCTCCGAGCGGGACGTGTTCGTGGTGGATCCCATGTTTGCCACCGGCGGCAGCGCCAGCGCGGCCTGCACTTTCCTGAAGGAGCGGGGCTGCAAGCATATCAAGCTCATGTGCATCATCGGCGCTCCTCCCGCCTGGGAGAAGATGCAGAAGGACCACCCCGACGTGGACGTGTACTGCGCGGCCATGGACGAAAAGCTCAATGAGCACGGCTACATCGTTCCCGGCCTGGGCGACGCGGGCGACCGCATCTTCGGCACCAAGTGAATAAACGAAAAAACACGGCCTGTTTTCACAGACCGTGTTTTTTCGTTACGAAATGAGATACTGCAGGATCTGCACGGCGTTCGCGGCCGCTCCCTTGCGGATCTGATCGCCGCAGCACCACAGCGCCAGGCCGTTTTCATCGGTCAGATCCTCCCGGACCCTGCCGACCCATACCAGATCCTGTCCGCTGGTGTCCAGGGGCGTGGGATAATTGCGGCCCTGGCAGTCCTCGACCAGACGGCAGCCGGGGAAGGCGCGGATCGCCTCACAGGCCTCGGCCACGGAGATCTTCCGCTTCGTCCGCAGCGTCACGGCGATGGAGTGGGAGCGCATCACCGGCACGCGCACGCAGGTGCACGTCACCTTCAGCTCCGGCAGATGCAGGATCTTTCGTCCCTCGTTCTGAAGCTTCATCTCCTCGTCGGTGTAATCGTTGGGGGTGAACGCCCCGATGAAGGGGATCACGTTCATGGCGATCTGGGTGGGAAAGACCTTCGGCCGGACCGCCTCGCCCCGGGCCAGGGCGGCCATCTGCTCCTCCAGTTCCACGAGCCCTCCTTGGCCCGCGCCGGAGACGGCCTGGTACGTGCATGCCACCATGCTCTCAATGGGGGAAAGGGCGGCGATGCCGCCGATGGCCACGGCGGTGATGATGGTGGAGCAGTTGGGATTGGCAATGATGCCGTTGTTGCTCCGGGCGTCGGCGCCGTTGATCTCCGGCACCACAAGGGGCACCTCCGGATCCATGCGAAAAGCGGAGCTGTTGTCGATGAATACGGCGCCGCTGTCCACGATGGCCGGGGCGAAGTCCCGTGCCATGGGGCTCTTCACAGCCCCCAGCACGAAATCCATCCCGGCAAAGCTGTCCTTGCCGGCTGCCTCCACCCGGATCGCCTCACCCTTGAAGGGCACGGTGCTCCCGGCGCTGCGGGAGCTGGCCAGAGGCAACAGACGACCCACCGGGATATGGTATTCCTCCAGTATCTTCAGCATTTCCCGTCCCACTGCGCCGGTGGCGCCCAGAACGGCTATGTTGTATTGTCTCATATTGCGCTCTCCTTTCAGCCCGTGAATCCATCGTATAATACGCGAACCGCCTTTTCAAAGTCACCGTTATCCACCCCGAGGATAATGGACAGCTCGTCCGCCCCCTGGACGATGGTGCGGATATTCAGTCCCTGCTGGCCCAGCGCCTGGAACAGCCTGCCGGAGGTGCCCGGCCGGGAGGTCATCTTCCGTCCCACTGCGCCCACCAGGGCGATCCCGTCCTGGATGCGCACATCGTCCGGCTGACAGACACTGCGAAAGTCGGAGAGCATGTCATACAGACCGGACTCCAGCGCCGCCGTGGGGATCACCAGGGCGAAGCTGTCCAGTCCCATGGTGATGTGCTCCACCGGGGCGTGATAGCGCTCGGTGATCTCCAGCGCGGAGCGCAGCACCTGTGTGGAGATCATATTCCGCTTTTCCAGGGTGAGGATGGTGAAATTCCGCCGTCCGGCGATCCCAGTGATCAGGCGGTCCGGGTCGGGATCGTCCTCCACCGCGTCCAGGATCAGCGTACCCGGGTCCTCCGGACAGTTGGTGTTGCGGATGTTCAGAGGGATGCCCTTGTCCTTCACCGGCTGAATGGAGTCCTCGTGGAGGACGGAGGCGCCCATAAAGGCCAGCTCCCGCAGCTCCGCGTAGGTGATGCGGGCGATGGGCCTGGGGTCGGGCACGATCTTGGGATCGGCCATAAGGATGCCGGAGACGTCCGTCCAGTTTTCATATACGTCCGCATTCACCGCCGCGGCAGCCAGAGCGCCGGAGATATCGCTGCCGCCCCGGGTCATCACCCGGATCTTCCCGTTGGGCGCGCGGCCGTAAAAGCCGGGCATCACGATCCGCTGGTGCTCGCTCAGCGCAGCGGAGATGGCGGCGTAGGTCCGTTCCAGATCAAACTGCCCGTCGTAATTGAAGAAAACGCAGTCCGCGGCGTCCACAAAGGCGCAGTCCAGGTACTCCGCCATCAGTCTGGCGGTAAAGTATTCTCCCCGGGACACCAGTTCGTCCACGGAAGTATCCCGGCCCAGCCGGGCGCACAGCGCATCAAATTCCTCGTCCACGGGGGTATGCAGCCCCAGCACGTCCCGAATCTCCCGGAATCGCTGCCGGATGGCGGCAAGGATCTCGTCTCCCGGCACGCCGTAGGTCAGATGGGCGTGGGAGAGATACAGCAGATCGGTCAGCTTGTGGTCCCGGGGAGAGCGTTTTCCGGCGGCGGATACCACCACCACACGCCGGGAGGGATCGGATCGAACGATATTCCGGACCTTCTCAAACTGGGACGGTCCGGCGACGGAGGACCCGCCGAATTTGGCGACCTTCAGCATATCAACCCTCCATGGCGGCGAAGAAGAGCTCCCCGCCGTTTTTTCGTATCCGCTCCGCCGCGGCGTGCATTTCCCCCACGGGGAGCTTCTCCGTCCTCACCCGGACGACGTCGCCCCCGGAGAGCAGCTCTGCCACCGGCAATGCAGCGGCATCCTGCCGCCGGAGCCGCACGTAGTAGCTCCGCTCCGTCCGGCGGTTGTCCGCTGTTACGGCGGCGCAGTCGGCGGGCATCATGGTCCGCTGCCCCTGCCGGATGCATTCCAGATCACGGATCACCGCCGAAGCGGTGGGCCATCGCCCGGCACCCTGGCCGATCAGCACCATGGGCCCGCAGTTTTTGCCCACGTACCGGGCCATGTTGAGGTTGTCCCCCACGGCGCACTCCGCTGCCCCCCGGGGGAAGAGCACCGGCTCTACGAAAGCGCTCACCGTTTTTCCCGCAGGGGCGCAGGAGGCGATCAGCCGGCAGGTGAGTCCCCGGGAGCGGAAATCGGCCAGATCCCCGGAAGAGATGTGGTCGATGCCCTCGCAGTCCATGCCGCCGTCCGGCAGCTTCGAGAACGCCACTGCCGCGGCCAGCCGGATCTTACGGGCGGCGTCCAGTCCGGAGACGTCCGCGGTGGGGTCCGCTTCGGCGTAACCCAGCGCCTGGGCCCCTTTCAGCGCACCGGCGTAGTCCAGCCCCCGACTCTGCATGGCGTGGAGCATATAGTTCGTGGTCCCGTTGAGGATGCCGGACACGGAGGATATCTCGTCCCCCTGCGTCGCCAGGGACAGGTTGTGCAGCAGCGGCACCCCTCCGCCGCAGGCCGCGCTGAAGAGAAAGGCCGCGCCGTGCTCTCTGGCCGCCCGGGCCAGCTCCAGCCCGTGGGCAGCCACCAGGGCTTTGTTGGCGGTGACGAAATGCCGCCCGCTGCAAAGTGCCGCCATAGCGCAGGAAAAGGCGGGCTCAGTCCCGCCCATGACTTCTACCACCGCCTCCACCGAGGGATCGGAGAGGATCGCCTCCATCGCCGTCACCTGAAACGGCTCTCGTGCCTTTCCTTCCCGGACCAGTACCGGCCCCGGACGGAGCCCCGGAGCGGTGCGGAGCATTTCGTAAACGCCCACGCCCACCGTACCGTACCCCAACAAACCAACGTTCAAGTCTCTCACTTCTTTCCGACTGTCTTTATACAATGGACAAATGTACGCGATGGAGAGAATATAGCAGAAAACCCGGAGAAATGCAAGCACTTCTCCGGGTTTTGTATCTCTTTAACAAAATTGTCGGGTCACATATTCCCTGTGGCGTACATGATGGCGGAAAGGGCGGCCACGGGAGCTGTCTCGCAGCGGAAGATCCTTGGTCCCATGGAACAGACGTGGAGCCCCATGATCCCCGCGAGCTCCGCCTCGAAGGGCTCAAAGCCTCCCTCGGGCCCGGTGATGACGGCTGCGGAGGCGGCGTTGGGACAGCTCTCCAGAGTATCCTTCAGCGTCCGGCGCTCACCGGTCTCATACATGAACAGTGGGAGGTCGGCGGCTTTGGCAGCGTTGAAGGCCTGGGCGATATCCTCCAGCACTCCCACGGCGGGGATGATCCCCCGACCGGACTGCTTGGCGGCCTCCTGGGCGATGCGCTGCCAGCGGGCCACCTTTTTCTCCCGATCCTTCCCCAGCTTGGCAACGCAGCGGTGGCTCTGGAAAAAACGGATCTCGGCGGCCCCCGCCTCGGTGCATTTCTGCACGATGGTGTCGGCCTTGTCTCCCTTTGGCAGGCCGCACAGTACAACGACGCGGACCGATGGCTCCCCCAGGCAGGGGACGGTCTCCACGATCTCGGCCTCGACCTCATCTGGGGTGATCTTCGTCACGGTGCAGTGGTGATCCTTTCCCAGCCCGTCGCATACGATCAGCCGCTCGCCGATGCGCAAGCGCAATACTTTGGCGTGGGCGGCGTCTTCTCCGACGATAAAGGCGGTGCCGCCGGCAATATTGCTTCCGCCGGTGAGAAAGAATCTGGGCATGGATCTGACCTCCTCTGCATTTGACAAGTGACATTATGGCATATCTGCCGCCGCATTGCAAGCGGGAACCACTTTTCTTTCCCGGGAATAGGCTGAAGGGAAAGGCTGGTGAGATCATGGAAAACGTGGACACCGATCGCATGAAGCGGGTGCTGGACCGGCTGTATCCGCCGCCGCCCCTGGGACCGCCTCCCGGCCGGCCCCCCGGACCCATGGGGACAAAGCCGCCCCCGCCGCCCCGGGAACCGGTCTGCGCTCTGGAAAAGACGGAACAGCGGCTCCGGGGAGAGCTTTCCCGGGTCTTCCGGCACTGCCGGGAGTGCCGCAGAGTCCTTTCGCCGGTTCAGCGGCGCAGTCAGAGCCGTTCCGCCTGGCTTCGGGCAGAGTGCTTTCTCTCCGGTCCGGGTGCGGAGCCCTTTCGCCGTCCGGAGCACAGGGACGGGACGCTTGCGTCGCTCCGGGGAGCATACCGTACGCTGGAGATGCTGGCTGAAGGCTACGCACGGGCAGGGGAGGAGTGCCGCCGCCACACCCAACGATACGATACGTACGTCCGGGAGTGCCGCCGTGACGCGGAGCTGGTACGGGGACTGATCGTCCGACTGATGAAATGAAAACCGCCCGACGGTCGGTCACGACCGTCGGGCGGCGCTTTACAGGGTGCAGGCGTAGATAAAGGCAAACAGCGTCAGGATCGTTCCTGCAACGATGGAGCCGGACCAGAAGAAATACTGCAGGTCGCCGGCCCGGGGAGGGCGTTCCTCCTGGCGCGGAACCTCCGCAAAGAGGTCAGGCGAACCGCTCTCCGGGGGAAAGGCGGCGCCTTCAGCGTCGGTCTGCAAGGGAGTGTCAAAGCCGGAGGGATCTTCCGCCGACTCGTTTTGGACCACAGGGGAGGAAACCCCTCTGCCGGAGAGATCGATCTCCTCATAGACAGGTCTGGCGTAAGCGTTTTCCCGGGGCGCGGGGGGACGGAAGCTGATCTCCTCGTATATGGGCTTGGCCAGCTCCCGGGGCTGGGACGGAGCGGAAGGAGCGCCGATCACCTCGTACACCGGCGCGGGACGCCCGGAGGCGGAATAGGCGGGGGCGTCGTACCCGGAATAGGAGGGGGGCGCGTAGGTCGGGCGCACCGGGGAGGCGTACACCGTCTGCCGGAAGGCCTCAAAGCGCTGTTCGGCGGTGGGCATGGACTCGTCCGATACCGGCTGCGGCTCTGCGGGGGCCTCGAACGCCGCCTCCCAGCCCAGATCGGGGGCGGAGGGCTGCGCGTATGTATCGGCGGAGTAGACCGGGGCGTCCGTGGAGTAGGTCCGCTGGCTGCGGCCCAGCCGTTCCCGCAAGCCGGCGAGAACGGAGGCACGGCCCGGCTGGGGCTTCACGTAGTTCTGCTGGGCAAAGGCGGCCATCACCTGCTCCTCGGAGCCAAAGGCGTGGGCCGGATCCGCCCGATTGGCGGTTTTCCCCGGGAAAAAGCGGCTTTTCAGATCACTGAGACTCATGGATGACCCTCCAGTATCTTTCTGGCCCGCTCGCCGTCGGCGGCGATCTGGGCGGAGAGCTCCTGTGTGGAGGCAAAACGCATCTCGTCCCGCAGATGCTCAAAGAACTGCAGGATCAGCGCTCTGCCGTAGAGGTTGCCGTTAAAGTCAAGAAGATGGGTCTCCACCGTTACGATGGACTCGCTGTCCACCGTGGGACGCACGCCGATGTTGGTGACGGCGGGGAAAACGCCCTCCGGCAGCAATACCCGGGTGGCGTACACCCCGTGACGGGGCACCAGCACCTCCGGAGCAAATTGCATGTTCACCGTGGGCGCCCCAAGCTGGCGGCCCAGCCGGTGGCCGTGGCGAACGACGTCCGAGAGCACGTGGGGGTGGCCCATGAACCGCTCGGCCCGGGGCATGTCCCCGTCGGTCAGCAGAGAACGGATATAAGTGGAGCTTACGGTGATGCCGTCCACCTGCACCGGATCGATCACGTCGCAGCCCAGACCGTTCTCGGCGCAGTAGTGCCGGAGAGTATCGGCCGTGCCCTCACCCCGGTAGCCAAAGCGGAAGTCGTAGCCCACCACGAAGTGGATGGCGCCCAGCTCCGAGCGCACCACGCTCAGAAACTCCTGCCAGGACATCTGCATGGTCTCCCGGGTAAAGCGGAAGAACTCTACCCGATCGATATGGAAATACCGGCGGATCAGCCAGGCCCGGTCGGGGGCGCTGTTGATCAGCGGCACGGCCTTTCCCAGCACCAGAGTGTCCGGGTGGGTGTCAAAGGTCATCACTGCGCTGGGGCAGCCGTATTCCGCGGCCCGTTCCGCCGTCCGCCGGAGCAGCGCGGCGTGGCCCAGATGCACCCCGTCAAAAAAGCCCAGGGCGAGCACACATTTTTTCTCTCTGTCTGTCGTCATCAGCCGACCTCGAAAAAGCTTTTTATCGTAACGGCGCTGCCGTCCGCGATCCGGCCCAGAGCCAGGAACGCTCCGTCGCCGGAATAGAATCTGTATTCACCCTCCGGACCTTCCGCGGCAAAGGCGCTGCCGCAGCGGCACATCCGCTCCTGCTCCGGTGTGAGGGTGAGAGGGGCTACCTCGGAAAAGAGCACGTCCACACCCAGCAGCTTCACCTCAGGGGTCACCTGGCCGATCTTCACCGCGTCCTCGATCCGAAAGGCGCCCGAGGCGGTGCGCCGCAGAGCGGCCATACAGCCGCCGCAGCCCAGCGCCTGCCCCAGATCATGGCAAAGAGTGCGGATATAGGTGCCCTTGGAGCAGCGTATACGCAGACGGTGATCGCCGTTGGGCTCCCGTCCCAGATACTCCAGCTCGTGGATGGTGACATCTCTGGGCGCGCGCTCCACGGTGCCGCCCTTACGGGCCACCTCGTAGAGCTTCCGTCCGTTGATCTTGATGGCGCTGTACATGGGCGGGATCTGCTCGATCCGTCCGGTGAAACGGGGGAGCATGGCGCGTACCTCCTCCTCGGAAGGTAGGACGTCGGAGCGCTGCAAAAGGTTGCCTGTAATATCCTGGGTGTCGGTGACCAGACCGGGACGAAAGGCGGCGACGTATTCCTTCTCCTGAGTCTCGGCGTAGGCGGCCGCCCGGGTGGCGCGGCCCACCAGGATCACCAGCAGACCGGTGGCCAGGGGATCCAGCGTACCGGCGTGACCCACGCGCTTTTCCCGCAGCACGCCCCGGAGCTTGGCGACACAGTCCTGGCTGGTCCAGTCCTGCTCCTTGTCCAGCAGCAGCAGTCCGCTCAGACCCATAACTCGTCCACCGCGGCCAGGATCTTCTCCGCGGTCTCGGCAGGGGGGAGCTCCAGCTCGCAGCCGGCGGCCATTTTATGCCCGCCGCCGCCGAAAAGCTGGCAGATGGTGTTGGCGTATACGCACCCGTCCGTGCGGATGGAGACTTTGCTCAAAGGAGGATCCTCCCGCAGTTCCCGCACGGTGATGGCCACCTTGTTTCCCCGCACCTGCCCGGCCAGGGAGGCCAGATCGTTGCAGTCGTCCTCTGTGGCGCCGCTGCGGCGCAGCATCTCCTGGGTCACCAGTACGGTGCTGACCGTGTCGTTACGATAGGCCCGCAGCGTTCCCAGGATCATGCCTTCCAGCTCCAGCCGGGCCAGGCTTTTGAAGCGGAAAAGCGGCTTGTTCAGCTTTGGCAGATCGGCCCCCGCCTCCAGCAGCCGGGCGGCGGCCCGGTGGGTCTCGGCGGTGGTGTTGTCGTAAACAAAGCAGCCCGTGTCGGTGGACACGGCGATGTACAGCAGATCCGCCTCCTCGGGCACGATATCGCCGCACAGCAGCTCCACCAGCTCCAGGATCAGCTCCCCGCAGGAGGCCTTGTGGGGCCAGACCACCGCCCGCTGCCGTTCGGCGCCGCGGGTGGCATGGTGGTCCAGCCACAGATCCACCGCGCCGTCAAAGCCCTGACAAAACAACGTCGCGTCCGCTACGTCGGTGGCGATCACGACCTCCCCGGCGTAGCCCTCCGGCGCCAGATACGCCTGCACGTAGGGCATAAAGGTTTCGGTGATCTCGCTGTTCCGGAACAGCCAGGCGGTTTTGCCCAGGCGGTGCAGGGCATGGCAAAGCCCGGCGGCACTGCCAAGGGTGTCCCCGTCAGGCCGCCGGTGCGTTACGATCAGATAGTTGTCGTGGCTGCGGAGGTAATCCGCGCATTCATTCAGTTCCATCGGGATCCTCTTGTGAATCGGCAGGTATATCCAGAGACTGGATCACCTGATTGATGTGTGCGCCGTGCTCGATGGAGTGATCCAGCTCAAAGACGAGCTCCGGCGTATACCGCAGGGAGAGGGAGGAGCCCAACTCCCGCCGCAGCCAGCCGCTGCAGGACTTGAGCCCTTTTCGAAACTCCTTCTCGTTCACTTCGCCCAACACGCTCAGGTACACCTTGCAAAAGCGCAGATCGCCGGTGGTGTCGGTGCGTACTACGCTGAGCAGGTCCCCCTGCCGGACCCGGGGATCCTTCACCTGCCGCAGCTTCTCGGACAGGCACAGGCGGATATCCTCATTGATGCGCTGAATGTGATTGGATGGCATGGTTTCTCCTTATATCCATGGGGCCGTCAGATCTGCTCGATCACGAAGCATTCGATGACGTCGCCTTCCTTGATGTCGTTGAATTTCTCGATCTGCATGCCGCACTCGTAGCCGGAGGCGACTTCCTTCACGTCGTCCTTGAACCGGCGCAGAGAAGCCAGCTCGCCTTCGAAGATAACGATGTTGTCCCGGTTGACCCGCACGGAGCAGCTGCGCTGGATCTTGCCGTCCTGCACGTAGCAGCCGCAGATGGTGCCCACCTTGGACACCTTGAAGGTCTGGCGGACCTCGGCGTGGCCGATGATGACCTCATGGAACTTGGGAGCCAGCATGCCCTTGAGGGCATCGGTAACGTCGTTGATGCAGTCGTAGATGACCCGGTACATCCGCAGCTCCACCTTGGAGCGCTCGGCGCTGTCCCGGGCGGCGTTGTCCGGCCGGACGTTGAAGCCGATGATCACCGCGTTGCTGGTGGAGGCCAGCATCACGTCGGACTCGTTGATGGCGCCCACGCCCGCGTGGATGACCCGAACCCGGACCTCGTCGTTGGAGAGCTTTTCCAAAGAAGTCTTCACCGCCTCGGCGCTGCCCTGGACGTCGGCCTTTACGATGATGTTGAAGTCCTTGAGCTCGCCCTCCTGAATACGGGAGAACAGATCCTCCAGAGAGACCTTCTTGGCTCCGCCGGCAGCGGCGGCCTTCTGCTGGGCCAGACGCTCCTCCGCCAGCTCCCGGGCCATGCGCTCGTCGTCCACGGCGTTGAACACGTCGCCGGCAGAGGGAACCTCGGACATGCCGGCGATCTCCACAGGCACGGAGGGACCGGCCTCGGTGATCCGCTCGCCGCGATCGTTGGTCATCACCCGCACCCGGCCCACGGCGGTCCCGGCGATGATGATGTCGCCGGTGTGGAGAGTACCGTTCTGCACCAGCACCGTCATAATGGGGCCGCGGCCCTTGTCCAGCCGGGCCTCCACCACGGTGCCGCGGGCACGGCGGTTGGGGTTGGCCTTGAGCTCCATGATCTCCGCCTGCAGCACCAGGTTTTCCAGCAGTTCCTCAATGCCCTCGCCGGTCTTGGCGGAGATGGGGCATACGATGGTCTCGCCGCCCCATTCCTCGGGGACGAGATCGTACTTGGTCAGATCCTGCTTGATCCGGTCGGGGTTGGCGCCGGGCAGATCCATCTTGTTGATGGCCACCACGATGGGCGTGCCGGCAGCCTTGGCGTGGTTGATGGACTCGATGGTCTGGGGCATGATGCCGTCGTCGGCAGCCACCACCAGAATGGCGATATCCGTTACCATGGCGCCGCGGGCTCGCATGGTGGTAAAGGCCTCGTGGCCAGGAGTATCCAGGAAGGTTACCGGGCTGCCGTTGACCGACACCCGATACGCGCCGATGTGCTGGGTGATGCCGCCGGCCTCGCCGGCCACCACGTTGGCGCTGCGGATCTTATCCAGCAGGGAGGTCTTGCCGTGGTCGACGTGGCCCATGACCACCACCACGGGGGCCCGGGGCACCAGTTCGTCGGGGGCGTCCTCATGATCGTCGATGAGCCGCTCTTCCGTGGACACCACGACCTCGTGCTCCACCTTACATCCCAGCTCCATGGCTACCAGAGCGGCGGTGTCATAGTCGATCACGTCGGATACGCTGGCCATCACGCCCAGCTTGATGAGCTGTTTGATGACCTCTACGGCGGTCTTCTTCATCCGGGACGCCAGCTCGCCCACGTTGATCTCGTCGGGGATGGAGACCTTCAGCTGCTGCTTGCGGGCGATCTCAAACTGCAGGCGCTGCATCTTGTCCCGCTCTTCCTGACGGCGCTTGGAGCTGGCGGCCTGCTGCTGCTGACGCTGCTTGTTCCGGTTCTTGCTCTGGATCTTCTCCTTGCCCTGGCGCTGCATGCTCTGGGCCTTCTCGCCGGCCATGTTGTCAAAGCGCTCGTCGTACTTGGAGAGATCCGTGCCGATGGAGCCCCTGGTATCCACCACCCGCTTCTCCGCCACCTGGCGGGGCTGATGGGGCTTGTTCTCCTTGGGCTTGGCGGCCGTCTGAGGCTGGGCGGGGGAGGACTTGACGGGAGCGGCGGGAGCCGCCTTGGCCTTCTCGGCGGAGGGCTGTGCGCTCTTGGCAGCATCCGTTTTTTCGGACGCTTTCACTTCCGGCGCCGCAGTCTTCTCGGCGGGCTTTTCCGGTTCGGGGGCGAAGATCTCGGCGATGCTGGCCACCTGATTGTTCTGGGTCAGATACTCAAAGATGATATCCAGCTCGCTTTCCTCCAGCACCTGCATGTGATTCTTGGGTGCGGCCACGTAATCGGTCAGGATCTGTCCGATCACCTTGGAGGTCATCCCGAAATCCTTTGCCACCTCATGGATCCTGTATTTAAAGTCGATTGCCATCCTTACGTCCTCCTCTTTCCGCGGGAATCGTGTTTTGGTCCTGCAGCCTTCCGCCGCGCTGCCTTGTCCTCCCGCCGGGACAAGAGCAGGGCCGTCTCCTGCCACTGGGGCAGGACCTCCGCCATGGCGGAGGCAAACCGGACGGCCAGGGACAGATCCGTCATGCACAGCATGCTGCAGCCGTTTTTGCCCAGCATCTGCGAGAGCTCATCCTTCGTCCAGGGCAGAGTGACCAGGGGCGAGCGATGGCCGCGGAGAATGCTCTCCGCCCGCCTGGCCGCGTTCGGCGAGGCGTCGGAGGCCAGCAAAAACAGCTTCGCCTTTCCCGCGCCCACCACGGCTGCGCAGTTGTCCTCGCCCATGGTCACCAGCCCGGCCTTTCGGGCGATGCCCAGGTATTGTCTGGCCTTATCCATCGGCGCCCTCCATTTCGGAGAGGAGCCGCTCATAGACCTCCTGAGGCACGGACACGCTCAGCGCCCGTTCCAGCGCCCGGGAGCGCATCGCCTTTTTCAGGCACTGGGGATCCCGGCACAGATAGGCGCCGCGGCCCGGGGACTTCCCCCGGAAATCCAGCGTTACGTCCCCTTCAGGGGAACGGACCACCCGGATCAGCTCGGTTTTCGGTTTTTGCGTCCGGCAGCCGATACACTGCCGGATGGGAATGGTCTTTGGCAAGATCTGCCCTCCTGAAAGACTGGCTCCGGCCTCACTCCACGGCGCTGGCCGGTTTGATGTCGATCTTGTAGCCGGTGAGTTTGGCGGCCAGACGGGCGTTCTGCCCCTCCTTGCCAATGGCAAGGGAGAGCTGACTGTCGGGCACCACCACACGGCAGCTGCGGCCCTCCTCCAGAATCTCCACCGAGAGCACCTCGGCGGGGGAGAGGGCGGAGGCGATGTACTGCTCGGGGTCCTCGCTGTACTTGATGATGTCGATCTTCTCGCCGCCCAGCTCGTCAACAATGCTGGCCACGCGCCCGCCCTTGGGGCCGACGCACGCGCCGATGGGATCCACCTCAGGATCGGCGGAGAGCACGGCCATCTTGGTGCGGCTGCCGGCCTCCCGGGCGATGGAGCGGATCTCCACGGTGCCGTCAAAGATCTCGGGGACTTCCAGCTCAAAGAGCCGCTTCACCAGACCCGGATGCGTCCGGGAGATGAGCACCTGGGGTCCCCGGGTGAGCTTGCGCACTTCCACCACGTAAACCTTGATCCGGTCGCCCTCGGTGAGGACTTCGCCGCGGATGCTCTCCGAGGCGGGCAGAAGGGCTTCGGTATACTCGCTGTTGGAGCTGATCTTGATGGAAACGCTGCCGGTGCGGCTGTCCACCCGGGACACCACGCCGGTGAGGATCTCATGCTCCTTGGAGGTGAACTCGTCGAAGATGATGCCCCGCTCAGCCTCCCGGATGCCCTGAATGATCACCTGCTTGGCGGCCTGGGCGGCGATACGGCCGAATTTCTTCGTCTCCACGGGAATGGAGATCACGTCGCCGATCTGGGCTTTCTTATCGTACAGACGGGCCTGATCCGCCGTGAGCTGCACGGAGGGATCCACCAGCTCCTCGTCTTCCACAACGACCTTGCGCACGGACATTACGATGGTTTTCTTTTCCCGGTCGATATCCACGACCACGGCGTCCTCGCCGTCGGGCAGCTTTCCGCCCAGCTCGCCGTCCGGATTGTCCCGCTTGAAGGCGGTCATCAGCGCGGTGCGGATCTTGTCGAGCATGTAATCCTGGGGGATGCCCTTTTCCTTTTCGATCGCTTCAATGGCTTCAAAAAAATCAGCGTTCGCAACACTCATGTCGTCCTTGCTCCTTATTTATACGATGCGCAGGCGGACCATGGCCACCTGTGATTTTTCAAATACGTACTCTTTTCCGCCGACCTCGACGGCAACACGGCCGTTGTCATAGCCGGAAAGGACGCCCAGACAGGTCTTGCTGCCGCCCACCGGCTGATACAGCCGGACCTCCACGGGGCTGCCCATGAACTTTTCAAAATCCCCGGGACGCTTCAGTTCCCGCTCGGCGCCTGCGGAGCTGACCTCGAACACGTAGCTGTCAGGGATGGGATCCGCCTCGTCCAGCAGAGGATCCAGCGCCTTGGACAGCGCCTCGCAGTCGCTGATCCCCACGCCGCCGTCCTTGTCGATATATACACGCAAAAACCATTGTCCGGCTTCCCGGACGTATTCCACGTCCCAGATCTCCAGCCCAAGCTCCGCTGCCGCGGGCCGGGCCAGCTGGGAGACGATTTCCGTGATCTTGCTCATTTGCACTCCAATTTCCAGTTTCTGACAGTCTGTTTTTTCTCAACAAAAAAAGTGGGGTTTGGCCCACTCTTTTTGCTTACCTTCACTTACAACACTGAAAGTATATCACCTTGTCGGTTCAAATGCAAGACATTATTTAATATTTAAACCGACATAAATAAAATTTTTCTCCGTGTGAATACCCGGAAAACGGCGGGGGAAGTCACCCGTTCATGGCCTGCAGCACGTTGCCGTAGTCGGTGATGTAATTGGCCCCGGCATAGGTGCCGTTGAGCATGCTCATGGCACGCTCCCAGGATTTTCCGCCCTGAACGTAGGGAGTGGGCTGGTAGTTGTTCAGGCTGTTGGGATTGGGGGTAAAGTCCGTCAGATCCACGTTGCTGCTCAGGCAGCAGGGAATGAAATCAAAGCTCTCCAACCGTGCCTTTCCGCTCTGACGGCATACGGTGACGCGGGCGATGCCGGTGTCATAGGCGCCGGGATCCGTGCCGTTGCCCGGGTTAGTGTGGCCGCCGAAGGTCCAGTTGCCCATGCCGTAAAAGATCATGCCGTCCTTGTACTTCTCGGCGGGCTGCAGCCGGTGGGCGTGGGTGCAGTAGACAAGGTCGAATCCGGCGTCCACGGCGTAGCGGCACATCTCGGTCTGGACCTCCGTGGGCTCGTAAAAGCCCTCCCGACCCATATGCAGACAGGCGATGACGTATTCCGCGCCCTGCTCCCGCAGCTCCTTTTCCGCGTGGGAGATCAGCTCGCGGCTCTCCTCCACCAGCTTTTTCTGGGCGTCGGCGGAGAGAATGGTCATGGAGTTGTAGGTCAGCCGGTTGTACAGGCAGTAAAGACCCACCTTCAGCCCGCCGCCGGTCTGATAGAGGTACGTCTCATTCTCTCCGGCCCATGCCAGATCCACTGCGTCCAGGGCGGCGGTGGTGTCGTTGTAGGCGTTCTGACCGAAATCCATGGTGTGGTTGTTGGCCAGAGTCACGAAATCCACGCCCCCCTCGGTGAGGATGTTGGCGTAGGCCGCCGGGGACAGGAAAGTGAACCACTCGATGGAGGAATAGGGTCGGTCGGAGAGGTTGCCCTCCATGTTGGCGATGGTGAGGTAATCGTCCTCAAAATAGCTTTTCGTGTTGGCGAAGGGGTAGGAGTAGTCTCCGTTGATCACCGACTCATAGGCGATGGCCCAGCCCTTTTTGTCCGGGTTGGAAGCCATGGAGCAGTCGCCCACCATGGAGATGGTGAAATACTCCGGCTTCGGCTCCGCCGTGGGAGCGGGAGTCGCGTCCTGCCCCGGGGTGGGGTCGGGCTCAGCGTCCGAGGGAGCGGCGGAAGGCTCCGCCGTATGGGAGACCGCCCCGGTGGGAGCCGGGGAGGCGGGGGCGAAGGCCTCCGCGGCCTCCGCGCGCTTCATTGCCGGGATGCGCAGGATCATCAGCGCCACCACCGCCAGGGAGAGCAGCGTCAGAAGGATGGCGGGGACGGTCCTGCTGCCTCCCCGCCGCCGGTTACGTTTTGACATGTCCGATTACTCCGATATCATTCGGTAAAATGAATGTGATTGTTGATGTGGTCCTGACAGAAGCAGTGATACCCGGCGCAGCGGGAGCAGTAGCGGAACTCCAGCTCCGGGTGCTCGGCGTCGGTGCGCCCGCACACGGCGCATTTGAACCGATAGGGCTTCGTATTCTCCTCCCGCCGGATCCGGGCCGCCTCACTGCGGAAGCTGACGGTTTTTCTCCGCTGGCGAAACCGGCTGGGAGAGACCCAGGAGGCGATGATGTCCCCGCAGAACAGAACGTAGTTGAGCACCGCCACCACCGGCAGCAGGGAGCTGGGGAAGGACAATGCGAAAACGCTGTAAATGAAGAAGGCCGCGTCCACCCAGGCCAGCCACTTGATCTTCACCGGGATGAAGAAAAACAGCAGCACCTGCACGTCGGGGAAATAAGTGGCAAAGGTAAAGAACATGGACAGGTAGATATACTCCGCCACCGCGTAGGGGCTGGGGGTCCGGCCGGAGATAAAGTACACGATGAAGGTGTATACCACGGTGAACAGCATCCCGGAGAAAAAGTAGAGGCAGAACTTTGCCTGCCCCCATTCCATTTCCATGGAGGAGCCGATCAGGTAGTAGAAGTACAGAAACAGCAGCGTCAGAAATCCGCTGGAGGCGGGCACGAAAACAAAGGTGGCCAGCCGCCAGAGCTGACCCTGCAGGATCATCTCGGGGGAGAGGGAGAGGTAATAGACGGCCGTGCCGGAATCCATGGCGGACAGGATCCAGACCGCCGCGTTGCCGATGATCAGATACTTCATCAGCCCGGGAATGCCGAACCGGGGATGCCTTGCGCAGAATCGATCGATCCAGCGTGCGATTGACTTCATGCGGATGCTCCTTTCGTGGAGAGGCTTTGGTATTATTATAGCACGATTCCCCGACAATTCAATCCATCGGCAGGGGCAGCAGCTGCTCCAGGACCACTTTTCCGAAGCAGGTGGGCTTTTCTCCGGCGGCGGGGATCATCAGATCCTCATCCTTCCGGTCCCGATTGAGAGAGAAGAGATAGATGTTGCCCTCGCTGTCCTGGCAGAACTGCCGGAAAACGATCCCGGCCTGGGAATAAAAAAGGCCCACGTCTCCGTCCAGCAGATCTGTGCTGCGCTTCATCAGCACTCTGCTGCCCGCGGGAAACAGCGGGGCGAGGGCGTCGTCCTCCAGGTCGACGGCAAAGTCGGCGTCGGTGTCGGGAGACACGGGGATCATTTCATAAACGGACATCTTCATCGCTCCTTTACGGATAAGAGCATACCTATTTTTCGCCCAAAGGTCAACCCCCGGGGGCGCTCCGGCAGGAAATTATAAAAAATCACTCTTTAAGTCCGGGCGTGAGTGTGGTAAAATAAATTAAATTATGTGTATACGAGGCATGCTATGGAAGAAAACGCAAAACAGCCCGAAACCCTGCGGGAGGACCTGATCGAGGGACGAAACGCCGTATCGGAGGCCATCCGCGCCGGCCGGACGATAGACAAACTGTTCGTGGCCCGGGGAGAGACGGACCGCACTCTGGCCCGGATCGTGGCTCAGGCCCGGGAGCGGGGCATCGTGGTCACCGAGTGCGACCGGCGGAAGCTGGACGCCATGAGCGCCACCCATGCGCACCAGGGGATCATTGCCCAGGCGGCCATGCGCCAGTACAGTTCCCTGGAGGACATCCTGGCCCTGGCCCGGGAGCGGGAGGAGGACCCCTTCGTGGTGGTGTGCGACGAGATCGCCGATCCCCATAACCTGGGGGCCATCATCCGCACGTCGGAGTGCGCGGGGGCCCACGGCGTGGTGATCCCCAAGCGCCGCAGCGCCGGTCTCACCGCGGTGGTGGACAAGGCCAGCGCCGGGGCGGCGGAGCATATGCGCATCGCCCGGGTGCCCAATATTTCCGCCGCGATAAAGGAACTGAAGGAGCAGGGCCTTTGGGTGTACGGGGCCGACGCCGCCGGCAGCCAGACCCTGTGGGAAACGCCCATGACCGGCCCGATCTGCCTCGTCATTGGCTCGGAGGGCTTCGGGATGAGCCGCCTGGTGCGGGAAAACTGCGATTTTCTCGTGAATATTCCCATGCGGGGCAAGGTGTCGTCGCTGAACGCCTCGGCGGCGGCGTCCGTTTTGATCTACGAGGTGCTTCGGCAGCGAGGATAAACAGGGGGGATTGCCATGGCTAAGGCCAACGCGCGCAAACGCAGGACCCGACAAACCGATAACATAGACGTTCCGACTCCGGAGATGTCCCTGGAGGAGATCCTGGAGGAGTTCCGCGCCCAGCAGCAGGCCGAGAGTACGCCGGAGCCGGAGCCGGAGCCGGAGACCCGGAGCGTGTCCCTGGAGAGGGAGGACGACGGTGTGATGGCGGCCGAGCTCACCGCGGAGGAGCGGGAGGAGCCTCTCCCCGAGCCCCCGGCGGCGGAAGAGCCGGAGGAGGCTCCGGCGCCGGCGGCGCAGCCCGAGCCTGTCCCGGCCGAGGCCCCGCCGGAGAGCGCCGGACAGACGGAGCCCGTGCCCGCCGAGCAGGTGGAGGGCTTTGAGGACGAGGATGACTTTTACGCCGGCTTCTCCCCGGAGCGGGACGGAATCGCCGGAGAAGAAACGCCCGATGAGCGGGACGAGTCTGACGATACGGAAGAGAGCGGCGACGCTCCCAAAAGGAAACGGTCTCCCCGGGAGATCATCAACCGCCGGAACACCTCCGGCTCCAACCCGCTTGCCGGGGTATGGGGGCGGCTGATCGCCCTGCTGGCGGCGGCGTCGGTGAAAAGAGAACAAAACCGCAGCGCGCCTCCGCCGGAGATCGAGGATCAGGAGGTGGAGATGGAGCCGCGGAAGGCCGCCAACCACTATGCCTCCCAGCTTCCGTCGCTGAAAATGCGGTCCATACTGGCCACCGGAGTGTGCCTGCTGCTGAGCTGGATCACTCTTTCCGCGGGCTTCGGATGGCCGCTCCCCGGCGGTCTGGAGCAGAATATACCCGCCGCGTCTCTGGTGTGTCTGGCCGGGGAGCTGACGGTATTCCTCCTGGGCCTGGACATCCTCACCTCCGGGGTCATGTCCCTGCTGCGGGGACGCCCGGGGGCGGAGTCGCTGATCGTGCTTTCCGGCCTGGCCGCCGTGCTGGACGCCGCGGCCACCGTGGCCGCCCGGAACGTCGACCGGGGCGTGGCCTTCTGCGTGCTGCCCGCCGCGGCCATGACCTTCGCGCTGTGGGGTGCCTGGTACACCGGGCGCGGATATTTTGACAGCTTTATGACCTTCTTCCACGTCAGTGAGCCCACCTGCGTCTCCTCGGAGGACCTGCCGGAGCTGGACTGCAGGGGCCTGGTCACCTCCCGGCGGCAGGCGAAGGGCTTTATCCGCCGCAGCGAGGAGCCCGGCCCTGCCGAGAGCATCGCCTCCGCGGCGTTCATCCCCATGGCGGCGGCGGCGCTGGCTCTGTCTTTGGCGGCGGCCCTCGGCTCCCGGGAGCTGGGCGCGTTTTTCCACATTTTCGCGCTGATGTGCGGCCTGTGCGCCTCTTTCGGATGGCTGTTCGCCTTCCCGGTGCTGTTTGCCAAAACGGCCCGGCATCTGATGCTTCAGGGCTCGGCTCTGGCCGGCTGGATGGGCGCCCGGGAGATCGGCCAGAGCCGCCATCTGGTGCTGCGGGATACGGACATTTTCCCGGAGGACGCCATGGAGATCACCGGGATCCGGATCCTGGACCGCTCCGGGACGGACCGGATCATCTCCTACACCGGCAGCCTTCTCTCCGCCGCAGGCACCGGGTCAGCGGCCGTGTTCACAGAGCTGATGCGTCTGCACAAGGCGACCTTCCGCCAGGTGGAGGACTTCGCCGTAGGCGAGGGAGGATGCCGCGGCATGGTGGAGGGCTCTGAGGTCCGCATCGGTACGGCGGGCTTCATGCATCTGAGCGCTGTGAAGATCCCGGACAAGCTCAAGGCGGACGCCGCTCTCTACGCCGCCGTGGACGGGGAGCTGGCGGGGGTGTTTCTGTTCCGCTACCGGCCCATGGCCAGTGTGCAGCGGGCGTTGTTTGCCCTGCGAAAGGCCCGCCGCAAGCCCATTTTCGCGGTGCGGGACTTCAATCTCGATCCCATGGCCCTGCGCCGGGAGTTCGGCGTTTCCACCGAGGGCTTCCGGTTTCCCACCTTCCCCGAGCGCTACCGGCTTTCTGCCGTGGCCCAGGATCTCAAATCTCCCGCCGCGGGGGTCGTGGGCGGAGACAGCCTGGAGACGCTGGTGGACCTGTGCGAGTGGGGCACCGGCCTATACCGCATCGGCAGACTCTGCGCCTGGGCGTGCCTGGGCAGTGTGATCCTGGGGGCGGTGCTGGTGATCGCGCCCTGCTGGCTGGGCAACTGGGCCGCGGTCAGCGCGGCAAAGATCCTGCTGTATATGCTGCTGTGGGCGCTGCCGGGGATCGTTGGAGCCGCAATGCTGGGAAGATAGAACTTTTCTATTGCCAAAAAATAGCGCTTAGTGTATAATTTCTATTTGCATGAGTGTAAAAATCGCCAAAAAATAAAATTGGAAGATACAAGGAGTGGACAAATCCATGAGCTACACAACCAAGGACATCCGCAACGTAGCCCTGCTGGGCCACGGCAACTGCGGCAAAACCAGCCTGGCGGAGAGCATGCTCTACATGACCGGCGCCGTCGACCGCATGGGCCGCGTCAGCGACGGCAACACCGTCTGCGACTACGACACCGAGGAGATCGCCCGTCAGATCACCATTTCCACGGCTGTCGCGCCCGTCACGGTGGGCAGCAACAAGATCAACGTCCTCGACTGCCCCGGATATTTTGACTTCGTGGGCGACGTGCTGTGCGCTCTGCGCGCTGCCGAGACGGGCATCATCGTCGTCTCTGCCAAGGACACCGCCGAGACCGTCGCCGTGGGCGCCCAGCGTTCCTGGAAGTATATCAAAAACGCCAACCTGCCCGCCATGTTCGTGATCTCCAAGTGCAGCGAAGAGCACGGCGACTACTTCAAGGCTCTGGAGACTCTGCGCGGCAAGTACGGCCCCAGCGTATGCCCCGTGACCATTCCCACCTCCGACGGCACCGGCGTGATCGATCTGGTGCACAACGTGGCCTACGTCACCAGCGGCAGCAAGACCAACAAGGTGGACGTGCCTGCCGCCGACGCCGACCGGGTGGAGGAGCTGCGCGCCGAGCTGATGGAGTCCGCCGCCGTCACCGAGGAGCTGATGGAGAAATTCCTGGACACTCTGGAGCTCACCGACGAGGAGATCGCCGAGGGCCTGAGGGAAGGTCTCAAGAACCGTGAGGTCGTCCCCGTGTTCGCCAGCGACGCCATGACCAACGTGGGCACCGCCGCCATCCTCCAGGGCATCGTGGATTACTGCCCGGCCCCCGCGGAGAACGACAACGGCACCACCGGCTTCGTATTCAAGACCGTCTCCGATAAATTCGGCAAGTACAGCTTCCTGAAGGTGGTCTCCGGCAAGATCACCGCCGCCATGACGCTGCGGAACCTGCGGGCCTCCTCCAACGACAAGCTGGGCCGTCTGTACACCATGTGCGGCAAGAAGACCACTGAGGTCCAGGAAGCCTGCTGCGGTGACATCGTGGCCGTGGGCAAGATGGACTGGAAGACCAACGACACCGTTTCCGATTCCAAGGACGCCGAGGAGCTGCCCGCGGTGGAGATCCCCGAGCCCTTCTACTCCGTGGCCATCGCCCCCAAGACCAAGGGCCAGGACGACAAGGTCGCCGGCGGTCTTGCCAAGCTCAACGAGGAGGATATCTCCTTCACGCTGGTCAACAACGCCGAGACCCGTCAGATGGTCCTCTCCGGCGCCGGCGACATCCAGGTGAGCGTGCTGTGCTCCAAGCTGAAGAATCTCTACAACGTGGAGACCGAGCAGCTGCCCGCCCGCGTGGCCTACCGGGAGAAGATCAAGGGCAAGGTGGAGGCCCACGGCCGCCACAAGAAGCAGTCCGGCGGCAGCGGCCAGTTCGGTGACGTGTGGATCCGCTTTGAGCCCCAGGAAGAGAGCGACGACATGGTCTTTGCCGAGGAAGTCTTCGGCGGCAGCGTGCCCAAGAACTTCTTCCCCTCCGTTGAAAAGGGCCTGCGCAACGCGGTGCAGAAGGGCGTTCTGGCCGGCTACCCCCTGGTGGGTCTGAAGGCCACTCTGTACGACGGCTCCTATCACCCCGTGGACTCCAACGATATGGCCTTCCAGACGGCGGCCCGCCTGGCTTACCAGGACGGCATCCCCAAGGCCAAGCCCACCATCCTTGAGCCCATCGGCCAGCTGTTCGTCACCGTGCCCGACGAGTTCCAGGGCGCCATCATCGGCGACATCAACTCCAAGCGCCGTGGCACCATGATGGGCTCCATGCCCGCCGAGGACGGCATGACCACCATTGAGGCGGAAGTCCCCATGGCTGAGATGTCCACCTACACCATCGACCTGCGGTCCATGACCCAGGGCGCCGGTTCCTTCACCTGCAAGTTCGTCCGCTACGAGGAAGCTCCCGGCAACGTGCAGCAGAAGGTCATCGAGGAAGCCAAGGCTATGGCCGAGGCCGAGTGATCGAAGAATAATAAAAATCCCTGCGGACGTCTCCGCGGGGATTTTTATATGACGAACCCGGCGGATCGTCCGACCCGCCGGGTTCGTCGCGTAAAGGGCGTCAGCCTCTCATATCCAGCAGTTTCTGCTTGAGTTCGCCTTCGATGCGGCCCAGCTCCACCTCGGCCTGAGCCCGGCGGGCGCGGCCGTCGTCCTGGATCTGGCGGACCTCCTCCAGGGTGTCGATCAGGTGCTGGTTGGTCTTCTTCAGCGTCTCCAGATCCACGATGCCCCGCTCGGATTCCTTGGCCACCTCCACGCTGCCGGTGTGCAGCGCCTCGGCGTTCTTGGCCAGCAGCTGGTTGGTCACCTCGGACACGGCGTGGGAGGCCTCCATGGCCTGCTGGGAGTGATACATGCTCAGAGCCAGCACCATCTGCTGCTTCCACAGGGGGATGGTGTTGACGATGGCGGTCTGGATCTTCTCGGTCATGAGCAGATCGTTGTTCTGGATCATGCGGATCTGGGGACCCATCTGCAGGCAGATCATGCGGGTGAGCTCCAGATCGTGGAGGCGCTTCTCAAACCGGCCGATCAGGTTGGCAAAATCGTTGGCGGCCTGGGCGTCCTCCGGCAGACCGGACTGGCGGGCCTTCTCCTGAAGCTCCACCAGATCCTTTTCCCGCAGCTCCTTGGCCCGGAGCTTGCCGGCGATGATATACATGGTCAGCTCTTTGAAATAGGCCTGGTTCAGCTCAAACATCTTGTCCAAAGAGGTGATGTCCTTGGCCAGGACCACCTGATGATTCTGCAGCTGGCCGGTGATCTTGTCCACGTTGACCTCAGCCTTGTCGAATTTGGCCTTGGTGGCGGCGATGTTGTGCTCCGCCTTTTTGAACAGACCCTTGATGCCCTTGGCCTTCTCTTCTTCGTTCAGACCCTTGAGCTCCACCACCAGGCTGGAGAGCATATCGCCCACCTCGCCCATATCCTTGGTGCGGACCTTGCCCAGCGCCTGGCCGGAGAACTCGGAAATGTTCTTCTGGGCGGCGGCGCCGTAAGTCAGCACGAGATTGGTGTCGGTCACGTCGATCTGCTTGGAAAACTCCCGGACGGCAGCCTGTTCGGCGGGGGAGAGGCGCTCTATATCCAGGCGCTCCGGTTCGACCTCCGGCTCTTTTTCCTCGCCCAGGACCAGCTGGGGAGCGGCGGCCTGCGTCTGCGCCTGCGTGGGGTTGAGCGTCAGGGAGGGGACGTATTCGTTGTCAGCCATTGGACGTACTTCCTTTCTGTTCTATGTTATGTTCCTTCGCGTATTGCTGTTGTTTTTCGTACTGCTTCATGAAATCGTTGAGATCCAGGTAGCTCTTGCCGCCCAGACCCTCTCTGGCCAGCATGCCGTTCATGACCTCGATGTCCATCTGGATATCGGCGGCCTGATTGGCGAACAGGGCGTCCAGCTGCTTTTTGTAGGCCTCGATGGTGGTGTCCAGCATCTCCTTGATGCGGTCCATGGAGCCGGTGATATTCTCCCCGGAGATCTCCTGGGAACTCATGCGGTCGTAGGCGTTGAGCAGCTTGATGGTGGTGGGCAGGTAGTAGTCCAGAAACTTGCGGATCTGGGGCACGTCCGAGGGGTCGTCGATGGCGTCCCGGACGATCTTGTCGGAAATGCTCATCAGCTCGTTGATCTTGCTGCGGATCTCCGGCTCCTGAATGGAGCTGTAGAGCCGGCCCATCTCCTTCATGGCCACCCGGCCCTCCTTGATGACGGCCTGGACCTCCGGACTGTAGGGACTATCGGCCTCCTCCTTCTTTTTGGCGGCGGCTTCGGCCTCCTCCCGGCGCTTTTTCTCTTCCGCGGCGGCCTCGGCCTCCTTTTTCCGGCTCCGGCGGCCCAGAAGCAGTCCCACGCCCACGCCCGCGGCAATGGCCAGGCCCAGCGTTACCAGCAGCGCCGCGGCGCTGATGTTTTCCGCCACGGATGAAAACAGCACCCAGAGCATTATAAATCCAAAAACAGGGCCGATCCCTGAGCGGCGTCTTCTGCGCATGGAAAGTCCTCCTTAAAGGCATACCTCTTTCTAATCCAAATCATTTTATCCCGAATCTCTCCCCGCGTCAAGATAGAGATAACATATTGCCCCTTTGACCGGTTCATGTATGCAAGACCTGTTGAATTGGCCGCCGGTTTGATGTATAATAAATCAAATTTACCTGTCGGGAGATGCCGGCAGGCCGACATCTCCCGTATAAAAAAGCAGCTGCGCGCGATACCGCTGTGCTTTAATCTATGCCGGGAGAATCCGCGGTGACACCGCGGGGAAGGGAGCGAAGCACTTATGCTCAAGGTTGCACCATCCATTCTTTCTGCTGATTTCGCCAAGCTGGCCAAGGAGATCGTTGACGTGGAGCGCGGCGGCGCCGACTGGCTGCATCTGGACGTTATGGACGGCCGGTTCGTGCCCAACATCTCCATCGGGATCCCGGTGGTGGCGTCGGTCCGCCGGGTCACGGATATGTTTCTGGACGTGCACCTCATGATCCTGGAGCCGGTGCGCTACGCCGGACGCTTCTGTGACGCGGGAGCGGATCTGGTGTCCTTCCACGTGGAGGCGGACACCCCCGAGGGCATTGAAAAGGCCATCGCCTCGGTGAAGGAAAAAGGCAAAAAGGTGGGACTGGTGCTCAAGCCCGCCACGCCGGCGGAGGCAGTGGACCCCTGGCTGGAGCAGCTGGACATGGTGCTGGTGATGACGGTGGAGCCGGGCTTCGGCGGACAGAAATTCATGACGGACATGCTTCCCAAGATCCGCCGTCTCCGGGAGATGATCGACCTGCGGAACCCCGGCTGCGTGCTGGAGACCGACGGGGGCATCGACGCGGTCACCGCCCCACTGGTGGCGGATGCCGGCTGTGACATGGCCGTGGCCGGCAGCGCCGTTTTCGGCAAGAGCGACCGGGGCGCGGCGATCCGCGCCATCCGCGGCTGCTGAGTATCGTTTGGGAGGAACCGGATATGGCGTCTTTTTTTCCCGCGTCCTTTGAAAACCTGATCGACAGCTTTGCCGCGCTGCCCGGTATCGGCCGCAAAAGCGCCCAGCGCCTGGCCTTCCACATCCTCTCTCTTCCGGCGGAGGATGCCGAGCGCTTTGCCAACTCCGTGCTGGAGGCCAGAAAAAAGGTGCACACCTGCCCCGTGTGCCAGAATCTCACCGACGCGGAGCTGTGTCCCGTCTGCGCCTCGGACAACCGGGACCGCAGCGTGGTGTGCGTGGTGTCCGAGCCCCGGGACGTGCTGAGCATCGAGCGCAGTCGGGAGTACAAGGGCCTTTATCACGTCCTTCACGGCGCCCTCTCGCCCATGAACCACGTGGGGCCGGACGATCTGCGGATCCGGGAGCTGCTGGAACGGGTCGGACAGGGGGGCATCGAGGAGGTTATTATGGCCACCAACCCGGACACGGAGGGAGACGCCACCGCCATGTACATTTCCCGTCTGCTGCGCCCGCTGGGTGTGAAGGTGACCCGGCTGGGCTTCGGCGTGCCGGTGGGCTCCAACCTGGAATACGCCGACGACGCCACCATGCTCAAGGCCCTGGAGGGCCGCCGGGAGATGTGAGAGTTTCGGCGCGTTTCCCGTGTTTTTTTCCCCGAACGGGGACATAATGATTTATCTACATATTTTTTAAGGAGAAGAACGCAAGCAAATATGGCACAAAAACTGAAAATCATTCCTCTTGGCGGTCTCAATGAGATCGGCAAGAATCTCACGTTGTATGAATACGGTCGGGATCTGATCATGGTCGACTGCGGCATGGGCTTTCCCGACGATGAAATGTACGGTGTGGACGTGGTCATCCCCGACGTCAGCTGGCTGGTGAAAAACAAGAGCCGGCTCCGGGGGATCTTCCTTACCCACGGCCACGAGGATCACATCGGCGCCCTGCCCTATGTGATGGACAAGGTCAACGCCCCCATCTATACCACCTGCCTCACCGCCGGGCTGGTGGAGCTCAAGCTCCAGGAACGGGGACTGCTGGACAAGACGAAGATCGTCACGGTCAATCCCGGCGAGACCGTCTCCGCCGGCTGCTTCAAGGTGGAGTTTATCCACGTGAACCATTCCATCGCCGATGCGGTGGCCTTTGCCATCACCACGCCCATCGGCACCGTGGTGCATACCGGCGACTTCAAGATCGACGTCACCCCCATCAGCGGGGAGATGACCGATCTGACCCGGCTGGGAGAACTGGGCAAGGAGGGGGTCCTGGCGCTGCTGATGGACTCCACCAACGTGGAGCGTCCCGGCTGGTGCCCCTCCGAGAGCCGGGTGTATGAGCGCCTGGACAAGCTCTTCAAGGACTGCGACAAGCGCATCATCGTCACCACCTTCGCCTCCAACGTGGACCGCATCCGTCAGATCATCGATCTGGCGGCCAAATATAAGCGGAAAGTGGGCATCACCGGGCGCAGCATGGAAAACGTGGTGCGCCTGAGCGTGGAGCTGGGGTATATGTCCGTCCCCGAGGGGATCCTGGTGGACATGAAGCGCATCGGCTCCGTGCCCCCCAACAAGCTGGTGATCATCTCCACCGGCAGCCAGGGAGAGAGCATGTCCGCCCTCTACCGCATGGCGTTTTCCGAGCACAAGCAGGTGGACGTGGGCCCGGGCGACCGGGTGATCATCTCCGCGTCCTCCATCCCCGGCAACGAGACCACCATCACCCGGGTCATCGACGAGCTCTTTGCCCGGGGCGCGGACGTGGTCTATGAGCGGGGCACCGATCTTCACGTCTCCGGCCACGCCTGCCAGGAGGAGATGAAGATGCTCTACGCCCTGGTCAAGCCCCGTTACTTCATCCCTGTCCACGGAGAGCGGCACATGCTGCACAAGAGCGCGGAGATGATCCAGTCCATGGGCCACGACCGCCGCCGGATCCTGGTGGGGGAAAACGGCCTGACTCTGGAGCTCACCCCCAAGACCGCCAAAACGGGGGAGAGCGTCCCCGCCGGCAAGGTGCTGGTGGACGGCATGGGCGCCGGAGACGTAGGCAGCGTGGTGCTCCGGGACCGGAAGCATCTGGCGGAGGAAGGCATGCTGGTGGTGGTGATGACCCTCTCCGGAGAGGACTCCACCCTGATCTCCGGCCCGGATCTGATCAGCCGGGGCTTCGTGTATGAAAACGAGTCCGATCAGCTGATGGAGCAGCTGCGCCGTGTGGCGGAGGAGAGCCTTTCCTACTGCCGCCAGCACAAGATCACCGACTGGGCCAGCATCAAGAGCCGGGTGAAATCCAATCTCTCCGGCTATCTGTACAAGACCACGAAACGCAGCCCCATGATCCTTCCGGTGATCATGGAGGTATAATAAACAAATAAAGGAGGCACCACCATGACCGGGATCCCGTATTTTGACGCACACTGCGACACCATCACCCGATTCAAGTCCCTGCGCCGGTGTGAGAGCACGCACCTGGATCTGGAGCGGATCAGCGCCTATGCCCCTTCCGCCCAGGTGACGGCCATTTTCGCCCCTCCCGGCAAGGACACCGAGGCGGACTTCGCCCGGCTTCTGGCCAGCGCGGAGAAGGAATACGCCGAAAACGCCGATCTGGCGGTGCTCTGCCGCTCTGCGGAGGAGATCAAAGCCGCTGCCGAGGCCGGAAAAGTGGCCCTGGTCCTGGCAGTGGAGGGGGCCACGCTGCTGGGCTGCAGCATCGAGGGGCTTCGGAAGGGCTACGATCGTGGCGTGCGCATCGTCACGCTGATCTGGAACAAGGATAACGTTCTGTGCGGATCGGCTCAGGACGGCAAGACCGGCCTCACCGAAGCGGGTCTGGAGTTCTGCAGCGTCTGCTGGGAAAAGGGCGTGGCGGTGGACCTGTCCCACGCTTCCGACGCCACCTTCTTTGACGTGATCGCCGCGGCGAAGCGGCCGGTGATGTGTTCCCACTCCGACGCCCGGGCTTTGTGCGATCATCCCCGGAACGTGACGGACGAGATGCTTGCGGCTCTGGTGAAGAATCAGGGCTATATCGGCCTGAATTTCTGGCAGGATCTGCTGGGCATGGGCCGGGACGTGGAAGCCGTGGTGGCCCACGCCGAACACATCCTGAGTCTGGGCGGGGAGCACATCCTGGGCCTGGGCTCCGACTTTGACGGCATTCCCGCGCCTCCCGTGGGTATGGCCGGCGCCCAGGACATGGACAAGCTCTACGAGGCCATGCTCCGGAAGAAGTGGAGCGAGGATCTGGTGCGGGACATCTTCTACAACAACCTGTTCTCGTTCCTGGAGAGGGCGCTGTGAACATACAGATCTTCGGCAAAAAGAAATGCTTTGATACCCAGAAGGCGGAGCGGTACTTCAAGGAGCGGCGGATCAAATACCAGTACATCGACCTGAACCGCTACGGCATCAGCCGCGGGGAGCTCCAGAGCGTGAAAAACGCCGTGGGCATGGACGCGCTGGTGGATGAAAAGCACCCCGACGCAGCGCTGATCGCCTATCTGGCCCGGACGGAGGATAAGCTGGAGCGGATCCTGGAGGATCCGACGCTGCTGAAAACCCCCATCGTCCGCAACGGGAAAAAAGCCACCTCCGGCTATCAGCCGGAGGTGTGGAAGAGTTGGGAATAAACCAAAAGGGCAGCGTTCGATGACGCTGCCCTTTAAATCTCTTCATATTATTCGCAGGAGAAGTAACCCTCGCCGCTGATGAAGGGAACGTAGGTGTGGCCCACGCCCAGCTCCAGCTCCGTGCCGTCGGCACGGTAGTAGTGGAAGGGCTCGGTGTAATTGCCCCGGGACCAGGTGATGGGCTCGCAGTAGCCGCCGTTGCAGAAGAACCCGGTGCCCTCGCAGTTGTAGGTGTTCATGGCTGCATGGCCGTGGCCGTCGATGCCTACCCGGGTGTAGGTGCACATCACCAGCACGTTCTGGAACACCACCGGCTCATCGGTATTGCCGTCCAGATACTGACTGTTCCACTGGAAGCCGGTGTAGCCGTTGAGCTCGGGATGATAGGTCAGGTTGGTGATCTTCATCTCCGGGAACACGATGCGCAGATTGGTGGCCGGCTGCCCGTCGGTGGGGGCGGCATCCTCGGTGAAGCGCAGACCGTAGTCAAAGTCGGGGGAGGTGTGCTCGGTTCGGGTACCGTTGGTGGTGATGAACTCCGCCAGCCGGTCACCGGTGGTGGCCATGCTGTGCACGCCGCCGGAGTAAGGCCAGTCCCAGATCCGGTAGCCGGTGCCGTTGGCCTCGTTTACGTTGATATCGTCGTTGTCCACATAGTACTGCAGCAGAGAGTAAGCGTATTCGCTGCCGTCGGCGCTGTAGCCGCAGTGGGCGTAGATGGCGTCAAAGGCCATGGCCGCGCTGACGAAGTAGGAGCGGGCGCTGCGCACGGGCAGGATCTGACCCACCTGGTCAATGTCCATGAAAATGGCCATGTTCCGGGTGATCTTTTCCACCTCCATCTCATAGATGAAGGCCGCCTTGGAAATGCCGCTCTGCTTGACCATGGTGCCGTCGTCCCAGCGGTTGTTCTCGATCATCACCGCCACGGGCCGGGCAGCGCCGTAATCCTTGTCCGAGATCTCCCCGGTCAGAGGATTGTGGAATACGGGCTCGGGGGTGGGTTCGGGAGTCGGTTCCGGCGTGGGCTCCGGGGTGGCTGTGGGCTCGGGGGTCGCCGACGCGGGCGCCTCACTCTCCTCCGGCTGGGGGGAGGTGTTGTCGGCAGTGGGGGCGGCGGTGCTCTCCGTGTCGTTCTCTGCGGCGGGGGCCTCCCGGCTGCTGCAGCCGGAGAGGAGCAGCGCCGCGATCAGCAGCGCGGAGAGAAGGATCGTAATCGTTTTATTCTTCATTTTTACACCTCATATGATCTGTCACAGGCTTGTTCAAGCTGTAACAGTATACTGTCTTTGCCTTTCTTTGTCAAATACAAGCCCGGAAGGCGCAAAAAAAGTCCCTGAAGCGATGCTTCAGGGACCGGGGACGAAAAAATCACTTTACAAGATTCAGCACCAGCGTAAGCACCACGAAGCCGATGCCGACCCACTTGGTCATCCGCGCCAGGACGGCGTCCATGGATTTGGATTTGCCCTTGGAGAAGAAGGTCTCGGCACTGCCGGACACGGCGCCGGAGAGTCCGGAGCTTTTGCCGGACTGCAGCAGGATCACAACGATCAGAAACAGGCAGGCCAGCAGCTGGATAATGGTAAAAACGATGGTGAGAGCGTTCACGAGATTCAACCCTTTCAGAGATATGATAAAGATGGTATTTTCAAAGCGCAATATATGTTACCACAGGAATGGAATAAATGCAAGCTTATTTTTCCCCATCTCCCGGCGTTTTTTGCGGAGACCGCGCGGCTGTTTATCCCCCTGGGGGGCTTGCGGGAAAGCGGAAAAAATGATAACATACCACCATAAAACCAACGTCCGTATCCGGACGCAAACCGATAACAGGAGGCACTCCCATGTCTGAACACGATGAGCTCGTCCACCACGAGCACGAACACACCCACACCTATACCCACAGCCATCCCCACGACCACGACCACGGCCACGAAGAGGAGCACCATCACACCCACGAGCACGCTCACGACCATGAGCACACCCACACCCACGAGCATGATCATGAGCACAACCATGACCACGACCACGAGCATACCCACACCCATGAACATCCCCAGGGGGAGGTAAAGCCCATGGATCAGCTCAACGCCCTCATGCGCTATATGGCCGGCCACAACGCCGACCACACCCGGGAGCTGGAGGAGCTGGCGGGCGGACTGAAGGCCGCCGGCAATCAGGAGGCCTACGATCTGGCCATGGAGGCGGTGCGCTTTTTCGACCAGGGCAACGAGGCGCTGAAAAAGGCGCTGGAGAAGCTGCCCGGCTGACGCCGACTCATACACGTAAAAAAGGACGCCGCGGAAAATGCGGCGTCCTTTTTGTCGGCTGTGGCCGCCCTCACTTCTGACCGAGGCTGAAAAACGAAGCCGGGATGTGGCAGTAGCCGCCGGGGTTTTTCACCAGATACTTCTGGTGATACTCCTCCGCGGTGTAGAAGTTCTCCAGCGGCAGCACCTCCACCGCCAGCGGGGCGGAGAGCTTTTCCGCCTCGGCGCCGCACCGCGCCTGAATGACGGGCAGATCCTCCCGGTCGGTGTAATAGATCCCCGTGCGGTACTGGATCCCCTCGTCGCCGCCCTGTTTGTTCACGGAGGTGGGGTCTATGACCATAAAGTAATCGTCCAGCAGCTTTTGGAGGGAGATGGCCTCCGGGTCGTAGAGGATGCGCAGCGTCTCGGCGTGTCCGCTGTCGTGACAGACCTCCTCGTAGGAGGGGTCGGCGGTGGGGCCGTTGGCATAGCCAACCTCCGTTTCCATCACCCCGGGGAACTGATCGAAAAACCGCTGCATCCCCCAGAAGCAGCCGCCCGCCAGATAAATGGTTTTCATGTTTGCTCCTTTCCCGGCTCCTTCTCCCAGCCGTACATTTCGTCGAAAACATCGTAGAGAGCCGTACCCGGCTCTTCCCGCATTCCCACCTGATCGCCCAGCTCCATGATCTCTCCGGGACGGGTGACGGCTTCCCAGCGGGGAAGATCCCCGCCGTTGGGGTCGCCGCCGGTGATGAAGCTGACGAAGTAGCGCCGCATCACCGCCTCCAGAGCGTAATCGCTCTCGTTATAGAGCCGGGAGTCCGCCGGAATGTTGTTGTAAAAGTAGACCTCCTCGCCCCCGTGGTTGGCCCCCAGACGCCGGTTGCCTTTTGTAAACCAATACTCATACACCGGTATGTCGTTGGCCAGGGCCTGGCGGGTCCAGCAGTGATGACCGTAGTTGAAGAAAATGGAGGAATAGATGTCGATCCAGTTGGACCTGGCCCGGGCGTGGTCGTCGGCGGGATACAACGCCAGGACTCTGTCGGCATACGGGCCAAAATAATCCCGGACCTTCTTCTCGTAGTTTTTCATTGTAGCGTTGTCAAACAGAATGAACAGCGCTCCCTCCGTGCGGTTATATCCGTGAAGGATGGCCTCCTCGTTGTGCTCGCCCCGGAGATACGCCTCCCAGGGGGAGCAGGGCAGCACGTATCCGTCCACGGTGATGTGGTGGTTGTCGGCGGTGGCGGCGGTGAGAGCCTTGGCGTCCAGGGCACGGAGCTCCTCCGCACCGGCGGCGCCGAAGCGCTCCTTCACCGACTCCCCGGCGCGGTACGCCTCCTCCAGCGTCCGATAGGAGTGGGCGGGCCGGGGGGAGGTGACGGTGGAACTCTCGCCGATGACCCGGCGGAACAGACCCCGGGCCAGGGGAGAGGTACACAGCGCCGTAACACAGGCGCTGCCGGCGGACTCACCGGCGAGAGTCACGTTGTCCGGGTCCCCTCCGAAGGCGGCGATGTTGTCCCGGACCCACTCCAGGGCCTTGATCTGGTCCAGCAGACCGTAGTTGCCGGTGGTGCCGTTGGGAGACTCCTCCGCCAGCTCCGGCAGGGCCAGAAAACCGAAAACGCCCAGCCGGTAGCCCATGTTCACCACCACGACTCCCTCCCGGGCCAGCCCCTCGCCGCTGTAGTCGGCGTACCAGGGCTGTCCGGTCATCAGCGATCCCCCGTGAATGTAAACCAGCACCGGCAGATCCTTCCGCTCTCCCGCGGGCTTCCAGACGTTGAGATACAGCGCGTCCTCGCTCACCAGATCCCGGAAGCTGTCGTCCGCCCGGACCGTATAGTCGTGATAGCCGAAGATGTCCACCATGGAGTTGACCAGCTCGGCGTTCCGGCTCTGCATACTCATGGGGGCAAAGTGATCCGCCTCCAGGATGCCTTCCCAGGGCTGCGGGTCCTGGGGCTCCCGCCAGCGGAGCTCGCCCACCGGCGGCATGGCATAGGGGATGCCGGTGTATACCTCCACCTGACCGTCGCCGGTCACCACACCCCGGAGCTGTCCGTCCGCCACGGTGACGATGGGAGTCTTGCCTCCGGCGTCGGCGGTCGCCGGCCGGGCCTTGTAGGGCCCCCGGGTCACAGCCAGGATCAGCGTCAGCGCGGCGATCAGTCCTGCCCAGGCAAGACATCGAAGGGCCCACGTCCGGCCGGGCAGCACCGTATGGCGCAGCCAGAAAAAGCCGCCCAGCACCGCAATGGTCAGCAGCCATCCCCCGATCGTGTTTTTATTCAGCTCCAGAGCCGCCAGATACAGGCAGCCGATCAAGATCCATCCGACCATACTCGCTCCCTCGCATTGTTTTTTCCATCATATCATTTTCCCGCGGGTATTTCCATAGCGCCGTTGATTATTTTGCCAAACGGCGCTATAATGCGGGAAAAAACCGGAGAAGGGATCGCCATTGAAACAGCCTTTATTTGAATGCCACGGCCATCTGATGATGGACGGAACGGAATACGCGGCCGCCAGAGCGCACCACGAGAATGGGCCGGACCGGGAAAAACTGAAAACGGAGCTGGCCGCGCTGCGCAGCGCGGGCGTGACCTATTTCCGGGACGGGGGAGATCCTCTGGGGGTGTCACTGATGGGCCGGGAAATGGCGGCGGACTACGGCATCGAATATGTGAGCCCGGCCTTTGCCATCCATAAAAAGGGCCGCTACGGCGGCATCGTGGGCCGGTCGTTTTCGGACATGGCCGATTACCGGCAGCGACTGAGAGAGGTCCGGGAATGCCGGGGAGATTTCGTCAAGTTCATGGCCTCGGGGATCATCACCTTTAAAACCTACGGCGACCTCTCCTGCCCGGGCCTGGAGAGGGAGGAGATCCGGGAGATCATCCGCATCGCCCACGGAGAGGGCTACAGCGTGATGGTACATATCAACGGCGCCGAGACCATCCGCGCCGCGGCGGAGGCCGGGGTGGACAGCGTGGAACACGGCTATTTTACCGACGACGGGGCGCTGGCCGCCATGGCGGAAAACGGCACCATCTGGGTGCCTACGCTGGCGGCGGTGGCTGCCTTCGTGGGACGGGCGGGGATCGACAGCCGCGTGGCGGCCCAGACGGTGCGCCGCCAGCAGGAGCAGCTCCGCCGTGCTGCCGCCATGGGCATTCCTATAGCCTCCGGCTCGGATTCCGGTGCGGTGGGAGTGCCCCACGGAGCCGGGACGGCGCGGGAATACGAGCTGCTGGCCCAGGCGGGGATCACCCCTGAGTGGATCGCCGGGAGCAACGAGGCGCTCCGCCGGAAATTCCCCGGAAAAACCAAATAACAGTACAGGCCCCGGGGATCGCCCCGGGGCCTGCATCCTTGTGTAAATGCTTCGCAAGGCGGCCGAGGTCAGGCTCTTGCGATCTGTACGTTCACCCCGTCGGGATCGGAGGCGAAAAAGCACTCCAGATGCCCGCCCAACACCGTGGGACCGGAGGTCACGATCCCCAGTGCCCGGGCCTTTTCCAGTACGTCGTCGTAGTTTTCCACGGCCACGCCCAAAGACAGCCCCCGGCACTCCACGGCGCCGTCGGCGTCCTCAATGAGCTCCACCTGCATCCCGTCCTCCGAGCGGAAGAAGGTGAACTGTCTCCCGCCGGGCTGAGTGAATTCTCTTGCCAGCGTCATTCCCAGCAACTCCCCGTAAAAGGCACGGGAGCGCGCGGTGTCTCTGATGTGCAGCGTTACCCAGTTGAATTTCATTGCAGACCTCCTTTTCTGCCCTAAGAGGGATCGGCCGGAAGGACGACAGTCCTCCCGGCCGATCCTGCCTGTTACTTCTTATAGAAGGTACGTCCGTAGGCGTCGTACTCCTCGGTGATCCAACGGGCCCGGTTCAGGAAGTCCTGATCGTCGGGGGCGCCGTAGGTACTGGCCCAGAAGATGAACCCGCCGCCGGGGGCGTAAGTGTCGATGCAGTCCCGGACGGCCTGCTTCACCGTCTCCTCGGTGGCGCCGGGCCAGCCCGCGGGGCCGGAGGAATCCCAGCAGCCGATGAGCACCAGACTGTTGCCGTACTTGGCCTTGATGCCCTTGAGGTCGTTCATGGTCTGAGCGGGGTTCCAGGCGGTGATGCCGAAATCCCGCCAGTCGTCGATGAAGTCCTCGCAGCGGCCGCAGTTGTGCATGTTGATGGGAAGCCCCATTTCCTGGCCGATGGACGCCTCCCTGGCGTGGAAGGGCTTGACCAGCTTCCGATAGGTCTCCAGAGAGATGAAGGAATTCATGGCGGTGGCGGTGTCGTCGGTGATGGACCACACGTCGGGCTTGTAGTAATCCCGGACCTTCCGGGCGATCTCCATATAGAAGGCGTTCATGTATTCAAACAGCTCCAGCACTTCCTCCGGCTCCTCGATCATGGCCATGAGACCCTCGTTGAAGCCCATGAAGTTGCACAGCTGCTGGAAATATCCCACGTGGGACATGTAGGATACGGCGGTCTGGGACCGGTCGATCCGGGACAGGTCCTTCCTGGACATGGTCTCCCAGTCGATGTTGGAGATATCGGGGGCTTTGATCACGTCTCGCCATTTGGTGATGTCGTCCAGCAGAAACTGGCCGGGCTTGGGAATGGCCATGCCGCCGGTCTCCACCGTGGTGACGTATTCCACGCCCCAGATGTCAAAGCCGCCGTCCTTGGTGCGGCGCTCGTGCATGAAGCTGGGCCCGCAGCCGGCGCAGGCAGGGGGATGGCCGGGAGAGGCGTAGCCGTTTCTGGGTACCCATTCGGGGACCTCGCCCCGCAGTGTCATCAGATAGTTTTCTTTTTCCGTAAGCATGGTTGATTCCTCCTAACGTTGCTCCGCAGTTCCTCCTCACAGGCTGTCGCCCCCGCAGATTTCGTCGTTCTGCCGAATCGGAAGGGGAGAAAGCCTCTTTTCATCAGCAATTTTAACATCTGTTCGGAGGATAAGATATACAAATCTGTGAATGACAAAATAATTGGACAGAATGAACAATCCCGCCTTTCCCGGACCTTTTGCCCGTTGGCGGGATATGGATTATTCGTCCGAAAAGCTCTCTGCGTCGGGATCGGAGGATAAAAACCAAGGGACGGCCGCGCTCTTCGCAGCCGTCCCTTGCTGTGGTTATGACCGGCGGCGCCGGGTCAGTCGTCGAACAGGGGAGTGGAGTAATACCGCTCGGCAGTGTCAGCCAGAACGGTGACCACGGTCTTGCCCGGGCCCAGCTTTCGGGCCAGCTTCAATGCCGCGGCCACGTTGGTGCCGCTGGAGATGCCTACCATCAGCCCCTCTTCCCGGGCCAGCCGCCGGGAGGTCTCCAGCGCCTCCCGGTCGCTGATCACGCAGATGTGGTCATAGATGTTCCGATTGAGAATGTCGGGGATGATGCCGTCCCCGATGCCCATCTGCAGATGGGTGCCCACGGAGCCCCCCGCCAGGATGGCGGCATTTTCCGGCTCCACGGCCCAGATCTCCATATCCGGGTTGCACTCTTTGAGCACCTCGCCGATGCCGGTGAGTGTGCCGCCGGTGCCGATGCCGCTGCAAAAACCGTGGATCGGCCCGTCCGCCTGGGCAAGGATCTCCAGGGCGGTGTGGTTTTTGTGGGCCATGGTATTGTCAGGGTTGCTGAACTGCTGGGGCACGAAAACTCTCGGGTCCTCCCGCTGCATCTGCAAAGCGGTGTTCAGACACTCCTGAATGCACTTGCCGATGTCCCCGTCGTCGTGGATCAGCTTCACCTCGGCGCCGTAATGACGCACCAGCTTCCGCCGCTCCTCGCTGACGGAATCGGGCATGACGATCACGGTGCGGTAGCCCTTTACCGCGCCCACCAGCGCCAGACCGATGCCCTGGTTGCCGCTGGTAGGCTCAACGATAATGGAGTCGCTGTGGATCCGCCCTTCTTTTTCCGCCTGCTCGATCATATTCAGCGCCGTTCTCGTCTTGATGGAACCGCCCACGTTCAGCGCCTCCATCTTTACGAGGATACGGGCGCTGCCGGGCTCCGGCATTCTGTTGAGCCGCACCAGGGGCGTGTTTCCTACCGCGTCGAGAATGGTATTGCAGATCATATCCGTTTCCTTCTTCCTGCCGATATCCGCATCCCGCGCCGGGCACATTTCCCGCCGCGTGTCACATTTGCGAATTATTATATTCTCTTTTCCGTCTCCGCGTCAATACGCCATTGAGAGCGGGGACAGATATAATATCGAAATCGGTTTTCCTCCCGGAGGAAGATGAGCCCCGCTTTTTCCGGCACGTGCCGGCTGCGCAGGTTTCCGGAGGCCGTATCGGCATAAAGGGCGGGGTCGTTCTCCCGGTTTCGATACGGCGCATGACACGCCTCCCGGGTAAGAGGAGCAAGGGAGACAGAGCCGTCGCTCACAAAATCAGCTCCATCTGGGTCTCCTTGGGCCGCATCCCCATTTTATCGTAAAACCGGCGGGCCGCATCGTTGCCCTCCCACACGTTCAGCGCCGTCTCGTAACAGCCCAGCTCCCGGGCAAAGGTCAGCGTGTGCCGGAACAGGGCCTGGCCGACGCCGCGGCCGCGCTGCGTCTCGTCCACGCAAAGATCGTCGATGAACAGGGAGCGAAAGGGGACCATGTTTTCCCGGCCCGACGGCTCGCGGATCTGACAGAAGGCGTAGCCGATCACACAGTCCGCATCATCCACGGCCACGAAGACCGGCCTCGTCTCATCCCGGAGGATATCGGAAAGCTCCTGGGGCGTGTACTTGGTGGTACCGGGGCGGAAAATGTCCGGGCGGATCCGGGCGTGGAGCTCCAGCACCTGGGAGAGAAGGGCAAGGATCCTCTCCACGTCCTTTTCCAAAGCTCTGCGAATGGTCACGGTGCGCCTCCTTTATCCAAAGAGCTCCGCAGCCTTGGCGGCGAATCTCTCACCGAACACGGTGAAATTGTCCTTGTAATGCTCCATGCCGTTGTGGGACTCCACGTTGTCGTTCACGCCGATGGGACCCATGTGGATGATGGGCTTGCCGCAGGCGCCGCCCCCGGAGTAGCACAGCATCCCCCATACGATCTCGTTGGTGAGGATGGAGGCGATCACCATCTCGGCGCCGCCGTGGGTGTACTGCTCGGTGGCAAAGGCACCCCCCAGCTTCCCGGCCATGCCCAGCTTCCCGCCGGAGGTCATCAGCCAGGTGCGCATATCCGGGGTCATCAGCGCGGCGTAGGTGGGGCAGCCGATGGCCACGCCCCGGGCCTCCCGGACGAAGTCGGCGTCCACGGCGTCGATAGGGAAGGCCTGCGCCTCCGCGCCCGCCACGGTGTTCATCCCCTCGGCGATCCATTGGGCGGCCTGCCGGGTGTTGCCGGTTTTGGAATCGTAGATCACTGCAAGCTTCATGGCTTGTCCATCCTTTCTTATAGCAGGGCCGGGCGAAGCGTCAGCGCTCCGCCGCGTCCCGATAGACCTCCGTGAGCCGGAGGCATACTTCCGCCTCGGAGAAATGGCTCCGGGCGTATTCCCGTATCTCCGCGGCGTCGTAATCCTCGTTGTGCTGCGCCAGCCGCACCATGGCGCCGCCCAGAGCGTGGGCATCGTCGGAAACGACGGCAAGTCCCGTCTGCACGGTGATGATCTCCCGCCACGCCTCGGTCCTGGTCATGGCCACAGGCAGACCGCAGGCCAGCGCCTCCGCGGCAACGGCGCCGAGAGGGTCGCTCCGGCTGCCCAGCACCAGCGCCTGGTGCTCCCAAAGCAGCGCCGCCAGTTCCTCCGGGCTGCCGAGGGAAGTGAAGCGCACCTTGTCTGCCGCGCCCAGCTTGGCCGCCTGCCGCTCCAGGCCGCGGCGCCCTTCCCCGGCGCCGGCTATTGTGAGGGTGATCCCCGGACAAAAGGCGGCGGCGTAGGAAAAAGCGGAGAGCACTACCTCCAGACCCGCGTCGGACCCGGGCCGACCCACGGAGACGAAGCCGAAGCTCTCCTGGGCCGCCCGGTGCAGCGGCGAGAGAAAGAATCTTTCATCCACAGAGTCGGGGATCACCAGAATCTCGCTGGGGCAGAGGGGCTGGAGCTGCTCCTTGAGACCCACGCTGGGGACGATCATCGCCCCGGCATAGGGGAGCTGCGCGCTGATGGAGCGCAGCTTTTTCTCACTGATCCGGCCAGTTCCGGGCACCATTTCGCGCTCGGTGACCACAAAGGGGATGCGAAAGCGCCTCTGCAGCGCCCGGGCATAGCCCAGCGCCCCGAGGGAGTGGACGTGAAGGACGTCCGGGCGGCTGTTCCGGAGCTGCGTCCGCACCAGATCCTTCAGTGCCCGGAGCAGCCGGCGGCGTTCCCACCGGAAGAGACTCTTCCGGTAGTGAAGGGCGTATTCGGTCGGCCGGTCCTTCCCGCGCCGTTCCACCCGGACCGCGCCCTCTCCGTCCGGACACAACTCGACAAGGGTAACGGTGTGACCGTGCCGGGCCAGCGCTCCGGCCTGTCCGCGAACGCGCTCGCTTGCGGACAGGGCCGTTTGGTCAGGACCGCGGGTCGTCAGCATCAGAATGTGCATGGATACCTCTCCTTCCAATGGCGGGCTTTTCAAGGACGTGTGCCCATGGGCCCATCCTGCTCCTTTGCGCCTCATACAAGATGAGCATGACCTGCCCAGGGGAGGACGCTTTCAAAAAGACACGTCGTCCTCCGGCGGACCGGATCCGGAATCGAAGGGCTTGCGATCCCTTTCCCTCCGGGATCCTCATCGTTTCCGGCAGATGTATAAAAGGTGATTGGTATTGCCCAGCAGCTCCCGCTTTTCGGCCACGGCCAGATACCAGGCCGCAAAGGCGGGGAAATCCTCCTCCGGTATGGAAAAGTCCGGGCGCTTTTCGATGGGCTCCAGCAGGCCGTCCGTTCCGGCGGTGGTGATCCAGTCCACGGGTTTTTCTTCAAAGAGCCGTTCAAACTCGACCACGTCGTACCCGGTGAACAGCTGCTCCTTGAAGTGCTTCACCGAATAGTCCTCCGCAAAGTTCTCCTCCTGTCCGAAGGCCCAGTTCCCGTAGAAATAGTTGGCGTACATAATGGCATATACGGAGATAAAAGCGAACAGCAGCACGCCTCCCGGCTTCGTGACCCGGATCGCCTCGTCAATGGCTTTACTGACCTCCTCGGCCTCATACAGGTGGTACATGGGCCCCAGGACGAGCGTCACGTCAAAGGAATCGTCGGCGAAGGCGCCGAGATCCGTGGCATCCCCCTGGAGGGAGCGGAGATGCTCCACCCCTTTGCTGTTTTCCCTGAGCCGGGCAAGGTTGCTCTCCACCAGCTCCACGGCGGTCACGTCCATGCCCTCCCGGGCCAGGGCGATGGAATACCGGCCCGTTCCCGCGCCCACCTCCAGCACCCTGGAGTGCCCGTCTGCGTAGCGGTGGATATAAGCCATGGTGGTGAGATACTCCAGCTGACCGTGTCTCGTCCTCTCCAGTCGGCTGTTCTCGTCCGTCTGCCCGTAAAACCCGCTCACGATCTCTTTCCTTGTGCTCATAATACTCCTCTCGATCTTCGATGGGCGGATGGTTCGCCCGGTCCGCTGGCTGTGAAAACCGCTGCTGCCAACGTCTTATCGCTGCTTTGATAAGACCGTATACGTATACTTATATCCTATCCTCAAGAAAAATGGAATCCTTTTTTTCGGACGGCCGGAGATCGGGCGAGAGATCATGAAAACGGGAGGAAACCGCTTTCGCGGGATCCCCCCGTTCGTTCGCCGGGACACAACCCCGCGATCTCCCGCGGCACGCCGGGCGCGGCGGCCCCATGGTCCTTTGAGGTCTGCTGGAACGTGCTTCATTCTTTTTCTCGCTCAGGGAAAAGCTCCTCAACGATCTTTTTGGACTCTTGCAGGAAGGAAAAAGGCACGTACACTTTGACCCGTTCCATCATGGGACCGACTTTCAACGCCATCCCGATGCCCATCCTTTTTTTGAGGAATACGGGGATACCGTTGTTTTTCAAAGCTTCCGCCAGCATTTCTCCCCACATGATCTGCTCTTCGCACAGGAAACAGGGATCATTGGGAAGAGGGAGCCTGACCTTTTTCCCTCCGCAGACAGGACACACGGAACCGTCAAAAGCGACCTGACAGTTTTCACAGTACAAGGACATATTCCCACCTTCTTTCACAGAAAAAACAAAGCGGCCTGCGCTGATGATTTCGTCGATGGATCCTGAAACGTTCAGCGCGCACGTCAGGAGGTGAACCGCCAGCCGGGTCCTGTACTTTCATTGGGGCGAAGGAGAGGATCATTCATCCTCCTCTCCCATCATTGTGGCCAGGATTTCCTCACCCCAGGAATACTCGGACAGAAAATCGTCGCTGAACTGGGACGGAGACGTCTGGCTTTTATCCTGCCATTCATAGTAATCGCAGTCGAACAGATCCGTGTTGACCTTCTGGCCGTGCCGGGTGGAAATCAAAAGGTCTTCATAGCCCGCCTTCTTGAGCGAGACCTTCAGGCGATGAAGCGCATTGTAATATACGCCCATTTTCGCGTTGCTGTATCCGCGTTCTTCCCACAACGTGGTGTAGATGGATTCGTTGCTGATCTCCTTTCCTCGTTTCGTGACTACCAATGCAAGGATCTCCTTGGCCTTTCCGGTGAGCGGCAGAGGTTTGCCGTCCTTCAGCACCAGAAAGCGCCCGAAAAGCTGAATATTCAGCTCCTTCATCTGCCTGCGGGCAATCAATCGAATTCGCTCCATCGCCATTTCCAGCGTTTCGCTGCTGTATGGCTTCATAATGTAAAAGTCCCCGCCGATCTGGTTGGAGTCCCACAAATAATCGTTGTATGCGGAGACAAAGACGATCAGGATGTCTTTGCGGATTTCGCGCAGTTTTTTTGCGAGTTCAATGCCATTCATGATCGGCATTTCAACATCCAGGAATGCCAATTCTACCGTGTTTTGCTCGACAAAGGCCAAAGAATCTGCGGCACTCTCGAACTGTCCGACAATGTTTATATCCGGAATGGATGAGCTTAATCGAACAAACCGCTTCAGCATAAACTGCTCGTCATCGACAATGATTGCCCGCATCCTATCATTCTCCTTTCGGGATCGTTACCGTAACACATGTTCCGACGCCAACCTTGCTTTTTATCCTGACGCTGGCGTGCATGACTTTGTCAAGCCGGAACATGATGTTTTTCAGGCCTGTGGATTCATGCTTTCCCGATCCGATCATCCTTTCGTATTCCGGTACGTTGAATCCGACTCCGTCATCTTCCACCTCAACCACCCATGAATCTTCCGCTTCTCTGCTCCGTATGGTCACAGTTCCGCCTTTGGGACCGCGTTCGTATACACCGTGGCGAATGGCGTTTTCTACCAGGGGCTGTATGCATAACGGAAGAATTAAAAAGCTGTCCGCCGCTATCTCGTATTGGATCGCCAGTTTCTTCCCCAGCCGCATCTTTTCAATATTCACGTAAGCCCGTATATTCTCCAGCTCGCGTGTAAAGGGGATCAGCCTGTCGTTTTCCATGGCGCGAATGCAGCTGCGCAGATGGATGGTAAAATCACCCAGCAGCTTGGCCGCGTAATCGGGATCGTCGAGTATGATCTCCTGGATGGATCCCAGAACGTTATACAGGAAATGGGGCTGCATCTGACTTGTGGAATTATGGATCCGGCTCATGCGCAGTTCTTCTTCCAGCTTTTCCATCTCCAGTTCCCTGCGCTGCTGCTCCGTCAGATCATAGACAACACAGAAGGAGATCACATCCCCGGAAGGGGCGTCCTGATACAGGTAAAAGACCTCGCGGCATGGATGATTCACCCCGTTCGCTCCGCAGACGGAGAAAAACACCGACGCCCGTTTTTCGCCCTGTTCAAAACACTCGATCAAATGCTCCCGTCGGCTGATCTCCTCGTATTTCTTCGCGTTTTCCACGATATAGGTCTGGCGGCGCCACTGCATCAATTCACTATAGGTCAGGGACTCTTTCCTCGGAGGAGGCATGGCGGACGGATCCTCCGCCGAAGCGAGCAGCAGATGGGAAGACAGCTCCAGCACCTTGTCACGGGTCAGATTTGCCTCAAGATAGGAGGCTGCGCTGCCCAAAATGGCTTCCATGTGATTCTTTTCCTTCTGGTACATGGATGCCAGTATGTCGCTGTTGGCCTGATCGGAGCGCACGGCTTCGTCAATATTGCGCACGCCGATCAGGATATGAGGGGTGCCGTCGATGGTTTGCGCCACTGCGCGGGTCTTGTGATAAACCGGCTTGCCATTCACGATCATGCGGTAGACAAGGGAATAATACTTCTCATTCGCGAGTCCCTCCAGGATCGCCTCGCGGGACATCATCTTGCACACATATTCCCGATCCGGCGGATAGATCATCTTTTCCGCGTTTTTGCGCACTGAATCAAAGAATTCTTCTCCGCTGCTCTCTATCTGCAGCTCGTGGAATGCTTCGCTTTCGTGATAACAGCGAAAGGCAGAGGTTGTGGCGTCAACGTCGTAAATGCTTTCATAGTTTTCAAACAGCGCCAAAAGGATCGCGTCGAGAGAATGTGAGTGGATCACTTCTTTTTGCAGGTCATTCAACATAATTCTTCTTTCCGCTGTGACAGCTGTTATTAACGTGGAAAAACCGCTCGATCTGTAGCCCTCTTTTAAATTATACCATATTTTATGCAGTTTTCATAGTCCCTCGTGAGTCTCTGCCTCCGACAGGGAAACAGAATGGCTCGAATGCGGCCCCAATATACAATGTGGCCCCTTTCGGAGCCACATTGTACCTTAATTGTCGTGGTAAGGCTCAAAATGCGTCGACCAGAGTGAACGTATCGTTTTCAGGCCGTTTTTCGTCATATACGTTTTTCTCATAAACCGGCGAATATGTCCTCACCGAAATGCTTCTCGTTTCCGGATTGAAGGTCAGCAGGCGCAGGAAGCCGAGACCTTTTTCTTCATCCTCCGCATAGTTGAATGCAAGAATGTTGACTTTCCGAGAGCCAAAGGTTTTCTCGGTCCGGACCACGCCCGATTCACAACTGCTCAGGATCAGGCGCACGTTCCGGTTGTTCTCAACGACTTCCTTTTCGATCAGTTCGCCGAATGGCGTGAGCTTTCCGTCTGCGTCCACATAGTCATTTACCAGCAGGATCACTGAGTATCGACCATATCTGGAGATCGTATTGTTCACGTATTTAAGCCATTCGTCCTGTGCCTTCTGTTCTTCTTCTGTCTGTGCAAGCTTCCGGTACCCAATACCGAGGGACATGATATCCTGCGCAGGGAATAACTGGTACCAGATCTCGCCCTCGTGATAGCTTCCGGATGTTGTGGACAGACCGCGATCGAGATACGCGCTGTAATCCATCTCATTGCCGTCAACATCGGTCGGCCCTGCGATATCATAGTAGGGCAGAGCCCGCGGCCTGGTGTCCTTCAGCGTGGAAAGGATCTCAACCGCTTTTTCTTCCGTGTCGGCGTCGTTGAACGAGCCGACCAGACTGCCGGTTCCGAACAGCGCCATGACTCTCTGCCCGGCGCCATGCACGGTTGCCCATTCGATCATCGACTGCAGCGCATCTGTCCGTTTTCCTTCCGACGCGATCTTCGCGTCAGAGAACCAACCGATCGTGAGTCTTCTTTCCACAACCGCTGCGTTCGGCGATCCGGTGGGCTCGGGATCCTCGCCGGGAGTCACGGGCACGTCCGGGTTGTTGGGGTCGGGACTGGTGCCCTTGGCCGTGGCTACGTTCACAACCTCGCCGGCGAGAACGTCGGCCTCGGTCACAATGTAGCTGGCGGTGAACTCTTTGCTCTCACCGGGGGCCAGGGAAGCGATGGTCCACTGGTCGCCCGTCAGTTCATCCGTGACGGTGATGTCCGTGATGGTGAGATTGCCATCGTTTGTAACAGTGATCTTGTAAGCGATCTCCTCACCCAGCACGTACGCGGTGCCGTTGGCGGGCTCAGAGGTAGCGATCTTGACCACCGTCAGGTGACCGTTGGGGTCTTCGGTGGGCTCGGGATCCTCGCCGGGAGTCACAGGCACGTCCGGGTTGTTGGGGTCGGGGCTGGTGCCCTTGGCCGTGGCTACGTTCACAACCTCGCCGGCGAGAACGTCGGCCTCGGTCACGGTGTAGCTGGCGGTGAACTCTTTGCTCTCACCGGGAGCCAGGGAAGCGATGGTCCACTGGTCGCCCGTCAGCTCATCCGTGACGGTGATGTCCGTGATGGTGAGGTTTCCGTCGTTGGTCACGGTAATCTTGTAGGTGATCTCCTCGCCCAGGACATACTTGCCGTCTTCAGCAGCCGCCGTGGACGTGGTGACTTTGTTCACCGTCAGGTGACCGTTGGGGTCTTCGGTGGGCTCGGGGTCCTCGCCGGGAGTCACGGGCACGTCCGGGTTGTTGGGGTCGGGGCTGGTGCCCTTGGCCGTGGCTACGTTCACAACCTCGCCGGCGAGAACGTCGGCCTCGGTCACAATGTAGCTGGCGGTGAACTCTTTGCTCTCACCGGGGGCCAGGGAAGCGATGGTCCACTGGTCGCCGGTGAGCTCATCCGTGACGGTGATGTCCGTGATGGTGAGGTTTCCGTCGTTGGTCACTGTGATTTTGTAAGCGATCTCCTCGCCCAGCACGTACGCGGTGCCGTTGGCGGGCTCAGAGGTAGCGATCTTGACCACCGTCAGGTGACCGTTGGGGTCTTCGGTGGGCTCGGGATCCTCGCCGGGAGTCACGGGCACGTCCGGGTTGTTGGGGTCGGGGCTGGTGCCCTTGGCCGTGGCTACGTTCACAACCTCGCCGGCGAGAACGTCGGCCTCGGTCACAATGTAGCTGGCGGTGAACTCTTTGCTCTCACCGGGGGCCAGGGAAGCGATGGTCCACTGGTCGCCCGTCAGTTCATCCGTGACGGTGATGTCCGTGATGGTGAGATTGCCGTCGTTGGTCACGGTGATCTTGTAAGCGATCTCCTCGCCCAGGACATACGCGGTGCCGTTGGCGGGCTCAGAGGTAGCGATCTTGACCACCGTCAGGTGACCGTTGGGGTTCTCCGTTTTCACCGTCGCGGTCGCATGCTTCGTCAGGGCGCCGATCGAGGCGGTCACGGTGTTTGTAAAGCTTCCGGCGAGAGCATCTGCCTGCGTGATCGTGTAAGTCGCAGTGGTCGTAACGGTCGCACCGGGATCGACGTTTTCAAAGGTGCTCTGGGCCAGCGTCACGCCTTCGATCTCTTCAAGTGTGATCGTCCGCGCTTCGTCGTAAATGTTTGTGGCCGTGATGGTGAACGTGACGGTTTCACCGATCTTGTATTCCTTTTCCTCTGCGGCTTTCGTGACCACCAGATCATCGTCCACCGGTTTCGGATCATCCGGATTCGTTCCATCCGTCACGGTCAGCGTTCCCAGCACGATCGTGATCTCGTAGTTGTCCGGGTTCGTTCCGTCGTTCAGAACATAGGTGAACTCGTTTTTGCTGGAACCTACCAGCGTCTGGCTGCCAGTCACTTCAAATGTCGCGCCGTCGCCTTCAGCGAAGCCGTCGCCGGTAACCGCGACTTCCTCGTTCGTCAGCGGCTGGCCGTCGTATACTTTGCTGTTGGTTGCGCTGGTGAGAATGATTTTCGCTTTGGTAACCGTCAGCGTGCCGTTGTGCCACTCAAGGACGTAGTTGCTCTGCTGCGCGGTTCCGGCTTCCCAATCCAGCTCCACAAGGTTTTCGCTGGAGCCAACGTCAGTCTGAGATCCCACGGCTGTGATGGGAAGCGTTTCCCCGTTGACCAGCCCCTCCACGCGGCAGCCTTCCGCCGTCAGCGGCGTGCCGTCATAGGCCTTGGTGCCTCCGTCGGAGTATATCTGCAGCGTGGCGCGAGTGACGGTAGCAGATCCGTCGGAAGTGAGGAAGAACACTCGGATGTTCCGGCCCACCTCCGGAGACACGGAGAACATGCCGTTGAGAATCAGCTCGTTGGTGCCGACGTTGGTCTGAGACACGGTCTCGCTCTCGCCGTTGAACTGAATGTCCTCGGGCTTGAGCACGTTGTTGGAGATCAGGTCGATCGTGTATCCGACCGTCAGCGGTGTGCCGTCGTAGGTCTTTGTCTTGTTCTCCCCGCGGATGGTCACCGTGACGATCGCACGGGTGACCGTCAGGGTACCGGACCGATAAATGACATAGTAGTAATCCGGATTTGTCGTTCCGGTCACCGTCGCGTTGGAGGGCGTCACCGGACTGGTGCCGGCCTCCGTCTGACTGCCGGTAAAGGAGATCCCCGTGACGGAATGACCGGGCTGCAGAAAGCCTTCGATCTCCAGCTTGGAAGTGTCGTTTTCCTCGTAGTAGAGGGGGGTTCCATCGTAGGGCTTGGAGCTGTTTATAGCAGTGATAATCAGTTCCTTCTGCAGATAAACGTTCCGCTCAATGACCTTGCCGATGTCGTCCTCACCGATGGTGATGTTCAGACCGCCGCCTTCCACATGGTGGAAACGGAATCCGTCGATCAGCGTGTTGACCAGGTAGCTTTCGTTGAGCTTTTTGATCTCGCTGACGTTCAGATTCGTCAGCTCGTTTCCATCCATATCAAAGTAATGGATGTTGATGGTAGCGGCTTTATAGCCCACATACTCAAAGACGATCACGTTTTCCCCGGCGGTGAAGGTATACCCGATCACCTCATGCAGGGGATAGAAACCGGATTCGATGGCGTCTGCGGAAACGCCCTGGGAAGCCAGCAGCGCGTCATCCACCTGTGCGGCGGTCTCGCGTACACTGATAACGTTTCCCGGCACGGTCTTTTCCACAGGCTCCGCCACCTGAACGGAATGATCGTCCCGAAGGACGTAGATCACTCTGTACGTGATCTCTTCCTGCCGGTTTGAATACCGGAAAATGATGACGTTCTGGTCGTTGTCATAGCCCAGCGTCAGCGATTTTTCCATTTCATCCACCACCTTGCCGGCGATGGTGACGGCAGCCTCGGTTACCACGTCGCCTGCCTTCAGCGCGCTGTTGGAGACGGTCTTCGATTCTGCCAGTTCAATGGTCTCGTCGTTGGCGTCCACGTAGCGCACAGTGTAGAGAATGGTCTTCGGAGTCCATCTGGCATAGACGGTGGTGTCCTGCGTTACGGGCTGCTCAAAATCGTAACGGGTGGTGAAGGTCTCATCCGTATACCAACCGGCAAAGATGACGCCGACACGATCCTCCGGTGTCCGATTGTCCGCCTTTTCGCCGTAATCGATGGTCTCAACGATGTCCTCCCGTACTTCTCCGCCCTCCAGCACGTCCACGTAGGTGAACGTATAGGTGGGGAACTCCCAGTCGGCGTACAGCGCAAGACCCGTGGGCATCCGGGTGGCCGTGTTCAGGTTCTCGTGCTCGGCGTCGGTATACCAGCCGCGCCACACGGCACCCTCCACAGGAGGCTCGGGAATGTTATCGGCCAGATAGGACGTGATATCCGAATTCAGCTTCACCTGATAGGAGCTGATCAGCGCGCCCTCATGGTTGTGGAAGGAGAGGGGATAGGTCTTGACGGCGTAATAGAAGTTGACGTTCAGATTGGCATTGGGAGTGAGCTGACCCAGAGTGTAATTGCGGGTCTGACCGTTCTGCACATATGTGGCGGTGTACCCGTCCTTGGTATAGCCTACGATCTCATAAAAATCCGCGGCGTCATACAGGTAATTGAATTTACCGGTGACGGACTTGTACAAGCCGTAAGTTTTCCCGTTGCGGGTGGTCGTGACCTCCGCGTCATAGTTCTCCAGCCAGTAGTTCAGCGTCTGTGTTTTGGTGGTGGAGAAGTCAAAGGCATACAGCGCGAAGGTCGTGCCGTTGAGCGTCCACTTGCTGTCTCCCTTGCCCGGCATGGTGTCGATGCTGATGATCTTGTCGTTGTTTTGCGTGGTCGGGCTCCATGCGTAGTCCGGATAGGGGGTGTTGAACGCATTGATCCAGGCCTGGGTGATGGAAGCGCCGTATTTGGCTGTCACGCTGCCGCTGCCCTGACCCGTGGCGTAACGCTGACCTCTGGTGTTGTAAACATCGCCGTTCCAGTAGATCGTGTACACGTTGCGCGTGTATTTCACAATGACCACGGTGGAGCCGTCCGCCTTCACGATCTCGGTGGTGGAGCTGTCAAAGGTGAAGTTGTCCTTGTCAAGCTCCGCAGGCGCCAGGCTGTCCGCCTCATCCCTTGTCAGCGTCACCTGGGAATCGGTCTCCGCCTGCTGCGTGGCGGTACCCAGGAAGGAGTATCCGTCGTCGTCCGCGTTCTCGATCATATAGACGATGGAGTAATCGGTGTTTTCCGCGTTCCATTTTGCATGCAGCGTGGCGTTTTCCCTGAGCTCAAAGGTGTTTCCCTCCACCGGGACGGTCAGCTCCGCGTCGGTGTACCAGCCGCCGAAGGAATACCCGCTTCTGGTGGGGTTCTTGTCGCTCAGGTCGATTTCCCGACCATAGAGATCGGTGACCGCTTCCACGTAGCTGCCGTTGTTTGCATTGAAACTCAAGGTATAGCTGTTGCGGGTGTAATAAAGGGGGATCTCCTGTCCGTCGCCCTCCAGCACCACAGACGCCTCGGCGCTTTCAAAGGAGGCGCCCTCCAGCGTCCTGGTGGTGGGAGGAGTGATGGTGGAGCCGGCGATGCCGAAGACTTCGTCGCGCTTCACTTCGGTATATCCGTCGTCATCCAGGTTCTTCAGCATGTAAACGAAGTAGTACGTGATGTCATACGGAATATACTGGATGCGAATGGTAGGCAGGATGCCGATGCCGTTTTCATCGGCTACCGCGCTGGCCAGCATCTCCTCGGTGATCTCTGTTTCCGCTACCGTGGGATAATAGTAAGGATGCTGCTCATCCTGCATACCGGATTCATTCACATAAATGGACTCGGGGGAAGGAATCGTCTTGGGAGTGTCATCCTTGACCAGCTGCTCAACGTTGGAGCTGAAGGTGGTCTCCACCCCCTGAATAATATAATAGTATTCGATGGTGACCTGATAGACGATGATCTCCTCAAAGATGGGATACAGGTCCAGATCCTGCGTAATTGTATACCCAAGCTCGATCTGGTTGCCATCCGCGTCTCTCCAGCCCTTGAAGGCATATCCGGCCTTGAAGGGGTTTTCCGGGAAGGAGGTGATCTGCTCGCCGGGCATGTAGCCCTGCTGGACCATCACAACGGTCCCGTCGTCGTTGTGATACCGGACGCTGAAGGAGTACTCCACGAACTGGGCTTCCACGAGCATATCCGTGTGGACGATGGAATCCGCCGTCACGGTCACTTCTTCCGATTTCCAGCCGATAAACCGGTATCCTTCCTTTGTCGGGTTGGGCGGGAACTCACCGATGGGATCACCGTCGTCCCGTTCTCTCACCTCAAGGACTTCATCGTCGGCCATGAAGGTGACGGTCCACACCTTTACAAAAAGCGCATCGATGTTCAGATCAGAGGTGACAGGCGTATCGCCGGCCACAGACCAGCCCACGAAGTGATACCCTTCCTTGGTGGGATCCTCCGGGAAGATCGTGCTGAGGATCGTCCCGTCGTCCACTGTTTTGATGATGGTCTCGCCGTCTATATCAAAGACAACGGTCCACTGGTGTACGTATTCGGCAGTCACCGTCATATCACGGACAACGGCGGTGTCGCCGGTGACCTCCGTGCCGTTGTCGTCGACCCACCGGACAAACCGGTAGCCGATCTTGTTGGGAGCGGCGGGGAGCTTGTCCCCGATGGTTTCCTCTTCGTCAAAAGTGCTGACCTGGATCGTCTCCCCGTCTGCTGTGAAAGTGACCGTGTAAAGCTTCACGAAGATCGCTTCCACACTCAGATCCGAGGTAACGGCCGTGTCTTCCGCCACGGACCAGCCCACGAAACGATAACCTTCCTTTACGGGGGCTTCCGGCAGGACGGTGCTCAGGATCGTGCCTTCGTCCACTGTTACGTCGGTCACTTCTCCGTCGATGGAAACAGACACGGTCCACTGTTTCACATACCGGGCCGTGACGGTCATATCCCCATTGACGACGGTGTCACCGGTGACCTCCGCGCCGTCCTCGCTGAACCATCCGACAAAACGATACCCGTCCAGCGCCGGCGCCTCGGGGAGCTCGCCCCCGATGGTCTCTCCTTCGGCAATGGAGCAGGTCTTGATGGTTTCACCGTCAGCCATGAAAACAACGGTGTATTCGATCTCGCCCACAGGCGCGGCGACCTTTACCAGAGCAACGCCCGCGGCACCGTCCTGCAAGAGGTTGGAGACGGAGCTGCCCGGAGCAAGGCCGTCTGAAAGAAGACCGGAGATCGCTCCGCCGGACACAGAATAAAAGGCAAGCGATTCACCCTCCTCGATCGCGGGAAGATCATTGAGAACGGCCTGGAGCGAAAGATCGGTGCTCTCGTTCAAGCCGCTCACGGCAACCGCTTCCAGTACGGTCAGCGCATCAGAACCTGTGACCGAAACGATCCCGACCTCCGGCGTGCCAAGCTCCGCGTCGTATGTTCCGGAGACGGTGGCCGTCATGTGGGCCGTGGACACAGTCTGCTCAAAAGGTTCCGTGCTTCGCTCAGCTGCTTCTTTCTCTTCAGGAGCGTTTCCTTCATCGATTGGAGCCTCCGGCTCGTCGGGAGTCTCCGGCTGGACAGGGGCCTCCGGCTCTGCGGAAGTCTCCGGCTCGTTGGGAGTCTCCGGCTGGGAGGGAGCCTCCGGCTCGTTGGGAGTCTCCGGCTGGGCGGGAGTCTCCGGCTGGGCGGAAGCCTCCGGCTCGTTGGGAGTTTCCGGCTCGTCGGGAGCCTCCGGCTCGTTGGAAGCCTCCGGCTCGTTGGAAGCCTCCGGCTCGGCGGAAGTCTCCGGCTGGGCGGGAGTCTCCGGCTCGTCGGGAGCCTCCGGCTGGGCGGAGCTGTCTTCTGCTTCCTCTCCCTCCTGCGATTCTTCCTCCCCGTCGTCCGGAGCGACAGCTGCACCTGGGCCGTCCGGATCGTCGGGAAGCGGTTCCTGTTCTTTCTGATTCGTTTCATTTTCGCCCTCATCGACAGGGAGAACGATCTCCTGGGCCGGAGCATCTTCTCCTCTCTCGTTACCGCTTGCAAACGCAGCGGTCGGCAAATACTGAACAATCATCAGAACAGAAAGCAGAATCGCAAAGAATCTCTTCTTGTGACTGTTTTTCATCTGATTACACTCCCCTTAATCGTCTATTGCAATGGATTGCTAACTAAATTTAACATAGAGCGCATAACGGCCAACAAACTCCTGATCCGGCTTACTAACGGATTTGCACTTTTTATGGGTATGTACAAAAAAATTACATAACAGAATGCAGATTTTAAAAGTGTGTTGCACTCATCAAACTGTGTTCTTCCCTTTTTTAATGAAAAAAGCTTCCGTTTTTTCTCAATTCTGCTGTCGAATCCATGAAAAAAGGCACCGTATTTCTACGGTGCCTTCATCGAATGCTATTCAGTTTCCCCGTTCGGAAAGGTCTTTTGCGACAGACGATCCCATCCGAACGCAGCAGGGGATCACGACGCCTTCAGGGCAATCACACCTTCCTGATCGGATGGCGGATGACGGTCTTCAGCTTCTCCGGCGCGGTTTTTCTCGCGTCGCTCAGATAGATCTCATGGTGCATGCGCTCCGCCGTGATGTCGAGAACGTATCCCTGGCGCTCCATGTATTCGTGCATCAGGGCCACGGTGGCGGGCTCGTTGTCGTAGGGACCCACGTGCATGCACTGTACGCAGACGCCCTCGTCATAGCGCAGAAACTCCGCTTTGGAGAAGTCGGTTTTCTTTTTCTCTGTCGCCTCCCGGACGGCCCAGTCAAAATCCTCCCTCGTCACAAAGTCGGGCAGACGGATAACGGAGATCCAGCGAAAGTTCTCCTTGTGGGCGTAATCGACCCCGGCGACGCCGTCCTGCCACCAGAAGCCTTCCAGGGGAGGAACGACGTAATCGAAATAACCTTCGATTTGATGGCTGCCTTTCTTGCTCATTTTGATGGTGAACGCAAGGCCGTACAGCAGGCCGATGGCCTGCTTGTATTCACCGTCCTCGACGTTCGGATCGCCCTGCCCGCGAACGGCGATATAATTCATGGTCGGAACCGTCACGATGCCGGGCTTGTCCTTGGGCATATAGTATTCCTTGTATTCTTTTTTGAAGTCAAAAGCCATTTCGTTTCCTCCGATCCGATGTAGATTGCTCCGTCGCCGACGTCTGGGAATGGGGAGAAGGGGATTCAGCTGCTCAGAAAGCCCAGTATCGCCCGGTTGAATTCCCCGGGGTGCCTGGCGGCGATGAAGTGGTTTCCTTTGATGAACACGAGGGAGGCGGAGGGAATGCTTTCCGCGATCAGTCTCGTGTGTTCCCTCCGGATCATATCGCGGGTCCCGGCGATGACCAGCGTTTTCGCCTGTATGCCGGCCAGTTCTTCCGGCGCTACGTTGGGATCGTTGACCATCAGTCCGAGCATTTCCGCTTTCCGTCCGGCGGGGCCGCTTTTTTTCGCAAACCGTTTTGCGATCCTGTATCCGATTTCAATGGGGATCTGGGTGGTCCGCCTGACGCCGTCGGCGCACAGATTGGCGCCGTTGAGGATCAACCGGTTGACGCGTTCCGGATATCGAATGGCAAAAACCATGGCGATATTCCCGCCGTCCGAAAAACCGAGAAGATGGGCCCTCCCGATCCGGTGCGCGTCCATGAATCCCAGAAGGTCGTCGGCAAATTGCCGGATGGTGAAAGGCATATCGCCTCTCGGGGTCTTTCCGTGCCCTCTGGTATCGATGGCATACACGTGATAGTGCCTGGAAAACGCGTCGATCTGCCCTTGAAAGTAACCACAGTCCTCTCCGTTCCCGTGAAGCAGGATGAGAGGCTCCCCCTGGCCCTTTTCCATGTAAAAATGCCGGATGTCCATAGGTCCTCCATGGTTTCGGCCCGGCGGGCCGCCGCTTTGCCGGGCGGTATATGATCGTCCCCGCATCACCGCCGAGTGTGTCAGGCAACGGAGATCGATCGGGCTTCACAGGCGGACCGGCTTTTTTTGACCGAGCCGGTCAGCCAGAGAACGGCACTGATGACGGCCACCGCGGATATGGGGTACAGCAATCCCAGATCATAGGCGTGGGGGAACACGGAAAACGTGGCTTCGGGGTCCCCGTTGAAAAGAGAAACGGCTCTGTCCAACAGTTTGAAAACAAGAAAATGAAGCGCCATGTAATGAAAACTGTGTTTTCCGATATACACCAGCGCCCTTCTGGTGATCGGCAGAGCGCGTTTTACGAATTCCGACAGACACAGGCAGAAGTATATACCCAAAACAGAGACGGGGTAGAACAAAAAGACGTTTCCGATCTGGTTTCTGGAGAGCTCGATCCCGATCACGTGAAAGTGAACGCACAGATACAGGAGCGCGCCGGATGCGATGCAGCCGGGCAGAGATAAACAGCGTCTGATCGCCTCAAAGTATCGTTTGACGACCCAGCCCAGATAAAGGATCGGAACAGCCAGAAACGCCGTCTGGATATGATACGAAAGGAACATGCCTCTGGAATTCATATATAAGCCGACAGCAGCGAATAACAGCGCGAAGGCTGCCATGAAGAGTGCGGGGCGCCCCCTTTTTGACGCTTTGTACGACAGAGTCACCGATGTGCCGAACAGAACGCAGGCCACGAACAGCACCGGCAAAAACCAAAACGCGCCAAGCAGCGTTTCGTTCGTCTGAAGAACACAGCCGGCCGCAAGCCATATGATGATCTGATCCAGGGAGTATGGTTCGGAGACAATGAGGGCGGCAGCCGCCAAAGCGTTGTGGAGCACCACGAAGAGGGCGTTGTAAACCACGAACCTTATGAATATGCCGTAAAACCGCTTCCCGATGTAAGCGCCGGGATTGTCGGCGTACTTTTGATCATACAAGAACCCAACAGGGAAAAAGAACACCATTATATGATAAAGGTACACGAATTCGCCGATCCGCACATGCAGCAGGGGGAGAACTGCGACAGAATGGCCAAGAATGACCGATAGGACGCCGATCCCTTTCAAAATATCCATGGAATCATTCCGCTTTTGCATTGCCGTTCTCCTGCCGCTTCTCTTTTTTTGCCGCGCCGCGGGGCGCAGGGGAAAGATCGGTCACTCGTACTCCGTCCGGATCGTGAGCTGCTCCGGAAGGCTGAAGATGTCCGTTTTCAGAAATACGGGGTAGAAATACTCCTTCTGCAGACGTTCAAACGCGAGCCATTCAAACCGGTGTACGTGACGCCCTTCCCGGAACGTGAACCGTTCGCCTTTTTCCAACAGTTCTGTTTTGGATACGTCCGTCAGAAAGTAGACGCAGATCTCGTGGTAATTCAGCCCGTCAACGTCTTCTCTGAAAAAGCTCTGACACAGCCATAAAGGGCGAACGATCTCGGGCGTGACGTTCAACTCTTCTTCCATTTCCCGGACGATCGCGTGTTCGGCGGTCTCACCCATCCGAACGCGGCCTCCGGGCAAATAATAGTAGGGAGAGCGCTCGTCGCGCATGGCCAGGATCCTTTCGTTTGAAAGGATGACGGCACAGACTCTGTAATTGAACTTTTCCTGTCCGGACACGTACGTGATGTCCATTCCGTTCCCCTCCGTGCCGGCCCAGCGGGTAAACGCTTCCGCCGGCGCGGACCTCCCGCTGCAATTGTCTCCAGTGCCCCTGCGACCGCGTTTTAACCGCCGCACACAGACACGTCACCCTCGTGGGTGAGCGGCGCATCTGCCGATCCGCTCTTGCGTCTGACGCTGTTGTTCCTCAGCGGAGACAGAGGCGTCTCCATCGCCGCGCTGAGTGCCGTAATTGCCGAACTGGGCGTGATTTCCGCCTTCGATCACGTAATTCTCCGCATGATCCGGCAGAAACCGAGCCCCCTCTGCCAGCTTTGCCATGTTGAGTACGCCGTCCCGGGAACCATAGATGGTGATCACGGACAATCTGTCGTCAAGGGGTTTCGTCAGATACGCGGCCAGCAGAACGACCCGGTCAACTGTGAGCCGTGCTCCGCGGCGTAGCTGGCGGCCATGGCGCCGCCGAGGGAATGCCCGCCTATGTACCAGTGGGAATAATCCTGTATCGCCATCACGCTGTCCGCTTTGTTTACACCGAAAACAGCCAGATGAAACGGCATTTTTACAAGGCAGGCATCCATGTCCCGTGCGGCGATGCGGCGCAGCAAAGGCGCGTATGCCGTTTCCTCCACTTTGCCTCCCGGGTATAGAATAAGGGCATCGCTTTCGGAGGGACCGTCAAACAGCCATCCGTAATCGGTCTGCACGACCGACACGGATTGATCCGATTCCAATGCGGACAGAGCGGAAGCATCCGCGCGATAGTAATCTCCCGCATAGACAAAAAAGGCACCCGCCAGCAGCACGATCACCAATACAGGAATCAGCCATATGAGTTTTCGGATCCTGCGTTCTTTCATCAGATAACAACCCGGAATTATAGTATGCACAGTATGCACAAAGGCAGCCTCAAAGTGCCGCAGCCGTTCATTCCTGGCGGGTCAGCAAACAAACGCGCTCAATTGGATGCAATTAACGAAACAAATCAAAACCTATCGTTTTATCACATACATCTGCAGCATCTCATCATACGTTTCGCTATATGATTCGTGTTTTAGAATACCTCCACAGTTTTTTATTACTCCTGCAGAGGCAGAATTGTTTTTGTCACACGAAACCAACACTTCTTTTATCCCGATTACGTCACAGACTTTAAGTGCTGCTGCAAGCATCTCTGTCGCATAGTGTTTGCGTCTTTCGGTAGGTCTGATGGAGTATCCTATATGTCCTCCCTCGGTACGAAGAAAATCATTCAATGCCAAACGTATATTGATCATTCCTACTATTCTTTCATCCGCTTCGCGAATGAAGAAATACGTTAACGCAGGAACTCTTGATTCCGGCATATTTGCTATCTCAATATCCCTTATAATCTTATTCAACCAGGCTTCATAAGTGGATTCCTTCAGAAACCGATCCAGGCTTCCGCTCCCATTGATCTCAGATCCGTATTCATAGAACTCTTTGATATACTCGGTCGCTTTCTCTTTATAAGCTGTGTTGGGAAATACCAGTCTCATGTTTCGTCCTCCTGGGTTCATTTATATGCATAACAAATCACTCTTGCAATGGGGATATAATTCGATCTTCTACTCTTTGAGAAGCTTCGCCTTTACCATATTGAATATCGGCCTATGGATCAGGTTTATCACAACGGATACCAGCAAGGTGATCGCGAGCATAAACAATAATATCAGAACCGGAAACCTAGCTCGATACACAAGTCCAACAAAAATATATAAATAGAAGAACATGTGCGTCAGCCAAATGTTAGTCGAATGCTTACCAAGTGTAAGAAAACATTTTTCAAAGCATTTCGGCTTCTTCATCTTGTGAAACAGAAAAAGAACAATGAACCCGGATATCGGCGCAAAAAACAGTGACGGGACAACTAAAGTTCTCATCAAAAGCAAAATGACGAACAATGCGGCTGCCCCCCCCAATTTGTCAGAACATTCCGAAATATTTTATTCCAGTTATTCCCGAGGAAGCTGAATACTTTGTATTCACAAGCCATTGAGCCAATCATATACTCGACTGCTGTCATACCATAGAGTCCAAATTGATGAACAAACCAATTTGATGAATCTATGTTAAATCGCACATAATAAGCGGCACAATAAACGAGTCCCATGCCGACTAACACCAAGAAAGGTTTCCACTTAGATGTTTTCTGGGAGAGCCTCAGCAAAAGTGGGGAAGAAAAAACGATCAAAGCATATGTCAGCAGATACCACCACGCGCCGTTATATGAGAGATGAATCGTTGTAAAATTACCAATGAATGTTTGAAGATCCCTCGGCATTGAGGATCCATTTCCGACCACTACGCTTAAAACGGAAAATATCACCAGAATGATCCAGAAATTCAGATAGACTCCCAATAGCCCTATCAAGCGCCTTTTATAATAATGGGGCTTTCCATACTGTGTCATGTGAGCATACCCGCTGCAGAATGCAAAAGCCATCACACAGAAATCAGACAATTGAGCAAAATAAAAAACAAGAGGATATCCGTGAAAAAAAGCCAGCGGAATGTATTTCCCTTCGAAGTTTAGTGTATCAAACAGATGCAGGCAGACCATCGCCAAGACTGCAAGGCCTTGCATCATCTTGGTGTCATTTTTCGTTAGTGCAAAACTTTGTTGTTCCATATCTTTCGTCCCTTCCTGCCAGCACTGGCGGATAATCTGTCACGGTCTGTAATCCAAAACTTTCTCTATCCATTTGACAGTCTTATCAACTCTGGTATCGATAATACTGCCAACTCGATTTGATAGTTTTCTTATCCTGATTGCGTTAAATAATGCGCCTCTGCACTTATCGATTACGAAGCCTATCATGAATTGAATTAAACCGGTCAATAATATCAAACCCACCATAATCAACGCATTATTGAGCGCATATCCTGCATACTGTCCTGCAACAATATATTTTCTAAAATAATTGCTATCCTGAAATAGATATATTCCGAATGCTGTAGGTGCTAGAATAGAAATCACTTTTGTCATGAACGCATTAAATTGAAGCTTTGAGAACAAAATGAGTAAGCCTAGCCGGTCCATGCTTTATGACCATGTCAAGCAGGAATCGGCAGCACCGTTCCTTATCAAGTTTTGCTTCCTCGTCCATCGGAGGCATCACCCATTCCATAGCTCTATCGCCTTGCTTTATGAAAATATGCTTCATTGTTTCAGGATCTCTGCCACCATCAACCTGCCAGCTCATTTACTGTCCTTCCCAGAATCCTTGATCCTATAATAATCCTCAGCATCCACGCCAATCTCGACATAGTCTTTCGGCTTCGCATTTTTGTTGCTCAAGCAGACTACCGTCTCGATGTGGCTTGTCCGGGGGAACATGTCCACCGCGGTGCCGGCGGCGGGGGAGTAGCCCTTATCGCGGAGCATTGCCAGATCCCGGGCCAGAGTGCCCGGATCGCAGGAGACGTAAACGATCCGGTCCGGCGCCATCCCCGCCACAGCGTCGATGACCTCCGGGGCCAGTCCCTTTCGGGGCGGATCCACCAGGATCACCTCCGGCCGGAGCTCCCGCCGCCGCAGCTCCTCAGCGGCCCGGGAAGCGTCCGCGCAGATGAACTCGCACCGCTCCGACAGAGCGTTGAGCGCGGCGTTCTGCCGGGCGTTTTCCACCGCCTCGGGGACGATCTCCGCTCCGATGACCCGGGCGCCCCGGGAGGCCATGCACAGCCCGATGGTGCCCGTGCCGCAGTAAAGGTCCAGCGCCGTGGTATCCGGACGGATGCAGGCGTATTCCAGCGCCTTTTCGTAGAGCTTCTCCGCCTGGGGCGGGTTGACCTGGAAGAAGGAGCGGGGGGACAGGGTAAAGCGCAGGCCGCACAGTCCCTCGGTCAGCTCAGCGTCGCCCCACAGGGTGCGGAACGTGCCGGCCAAAACGGTGTTGCCCCGGGCGTTGTTGCGGTTGAGCACCAGACCGGTCATACCGGAACAGCGCAGCCGCAGGGTATCCCGCAGAGCTGCCAGATCCGCAGCCGAGGGCTCCCGGGAGACCACCAGTGTTACGACGCAATGGCCCGTCAGGGCAGAGGAGCGGTAAAAGATATGCCGTACGCCGTCCCGTCCCGAGAGCTCGTCCCAGGCGGGAACGCCCCGGCGCTCCATCCAGTCCAGCACGGCAGCGCGCACCGCCAGCGTCTCCTCCGGCACCGCGGGGCAGTCCTCCGCGGGGACGATATCGTGGGAGCGGGCGCGGTAAAACCCGGCGGTGACGGCGCCGTCCCGCTCTCCCACGTTGAAGATCACCTTCCGGCGGCGAAATCCGTCGCCCTGAGCCCCGAGGATCTCCGAAACCGCAAAGTCCAGCCTTCCGATCCGGGACAGGGCGTCGTTTACCCGCTGGCGCTTCATCTCCAGCTCACAGCCGTAGTCCATGTGGCGCAGGGCGCAGCCTCCGCAGCGGGGATAGGCGGCGCAGTCCGGCTCCAGTCGATGGGGGGAGGGCTCCCTCAGACGTTCGCCCCGTCCCCATACGGCGGCGGAGGTCACCCGGAGGATACGCACGTCCCAGAGCTCCCCGGCCAGGGCGCCCGGGACAAAAACGGCCCGCCCTTCGATACGGCACACGCCGTGTCCTTGGGCGGTATAGCCCTCCATGCGGGCGGTAAAGATCTGATTTTTCGCAAGATCCGTCATTTTCAAATCACCGCGCCCATTCTAACACAGCTGCCCCGGCTTGCCAAGCGGGAAACGGGCTGATATAATGCACTGTATGCCGGAATACCCGGCGGAAAGGATGGGATCGGTTTGCCCGTGTTGCTGGATCTGTTCTGTACGTTTTTCCGCATCGGTCTGTTTACCTTCGGCGGCGGCTACGCCATGCTGCCCATGCTGCAGCGGGAGATCGTGGAGAAAAAGCGCTGGTCCTCCCAGGAGGACATCCTGGACTATTACGCCGTGGGACAGTGCACCCCCGGCATCATCGCCGTAAACACGGCCACCTTCGTGGGATATAAGGAAAAAGGCACCGCGGGCGGGATCCTGGCCACGTTGGGCGTGGTGGCCCCCTCGGTGCTCATCATCACGGCGATCGCCGCGCTGCTGTCCAACTTCGCCCAGATCGCCGCCGTGCAGCACGCTTTTGCCGGCATCCGGGTGGCGGTTTGCGTGCTGATCCTCAACTCTGTGGTAAAGCTGATGAAGTCCTCCGTAACGGACGCTCTGACTCTGGGAGTGTTCCTGGCGGTGTTCGCCTGCTCTGTCTTCATCAAGGGCCTGAGCCCGGTGCTGATCGTCCTGGCCGCAGGCGTGCTGGGGGTCGTGGCCCGGGTGCTGCTCAAAACGGGGAAGGAGGAGAGCAAATGATCCTTCTTCGCCTTTACTATGAGTTCTTTAAGATCGGTCTGTTTTCTGTGGGCGGGGGACTGGCCACGCTGCCGTTCCTTTACTCCCTGGGGGAGCGCACTGGATGGTTCACCGCCATGGAGGTGGCGGACATGCTGGCCGTGTCCGAGTCCACCCCCGGCCCCATCGGCGTGAATATGGCCACCTACGTGGGCTTTCGCTGCGGCGGCGTGGCGGGCAGCGTCATATCCACCCTGGGGCTGATCACCCCCAGCATCATCGTGATCCTGCTGGTGGCAAAGGCCCTGCAGGCCTTCCGCAAAAACCGTTACGTGGACGCGGCGTTCTACACCCTCCGTCCCGCCTCCACGGGGCTGATCGCCGCGGCGGGCTGGTCGGTGGTGGTGCTGGTGCTGCTGGATATGGGCGCTTTCCGCGCCACGGGATCCGTCGGGGATCTGTTCCGCTGGAAGAATCTGGTGCTGTTTGCCCTGCTGTGGGTGCTGACGAACCTGGTCAAGCCGCTGAAAAAGTGGCACCCCGCCGTGTTCCTCGCGCTGAGCGCGGTGTGCGGCGTCGTCTTCTCTCTATAAAACCAACGAAGCGATCACGTACGTGATTCCTGCCGACAGGACGCCCTGCAGGAGCTTTCCTCCCAGGCGTCCTGTCAGCTTTATACCCGTTCCGGCAGTGACGGCGGCGGACTGCAGATGTACGCACAGCCCGCCCCAGCTGAGCAGGAACGCCCCCAGCGCCAGAGCCGGAGGACAAAGTCTCAGACCGTTCATGGCACCGATGCCGGAGGACATCTCCAGCAGCCCCGTGAGCAGAGAACGCGTAATCACCGGGTCCGCATGGAAGGCGCGGGCCAGCGCCTCCGCCGCGGCGCCGGGAAAGCCCAGCTTCTCCGTGACCCCCAACAGAGCGGAAAAGAAGACTACGTACCCCCCGATGCTAACGAGCGCGCCGGTGGCCGCCGCCACCGAACCCGTCAGGGCGTCTGCCCCGCCGGAGGGAGCCGCTCTCCGCCCCTGCCGGGAGGGAGGGGGATCCTTCCCCCGGAATACCGCACCCAGGAGCAGAGCGGACAGGACGTGCACTCCCCACAGGGCCAGACCACAGGGCGCGCTGTGGAACACACCGGCCCCCAGGGCGCCCACCGCGAAGGCGGGGCCCGTGTTGTCGCAAAAGCACAGCAGCCGTTCCGCCTCCCGGGGATCCATGGCCCCGGAGCGGACCGCCTCCGCCGCCGAAGCCGCCCCCAGCGGGTATCCCCCCGAGAGCCCCAGCAAAAACACTCCGCACCCGGCGCCGGAGAGCCCCAGCAGCCGCTGCCCCAGGGGAGCCAGGCGCCGTCCCAGGGCGTCCACCAGCCCCAGCCGGGTCAGCAGCCCCGCCGCCGTGAAAAACGGCAGCAGCGAGGGGATGAGGATCTGCGTCCACAGGGCCAGCCCTTCCGCGGCCCCGGCCCTTGCGTCGGCGGAGCGGAAGACGAGCAGCGTGAACAGGGTCAGCGCCCATAGATAAGAAAAAAACCGTCTCTTCATGGTACGAGCTTATGCGCCTCCCCTGGCGGTTAGACGCTCCGGGTATGGAACCAAGCGCAAGCACATAGACTGTCCCGGGAGGCGGTGCTTATGAAGATACGGGACACGGTGGCGGATCTGGCCCAGGCCATGGACCTGCCTCAGGAGGCTGTCTCCGGCGCGCTGAAGATCACGCTGACGGGCCGCAGCCGGGCGGTGGTGGAGCATCACAGAGGGCTGCGGGGCTACTCGGAAGAGGTGGTCGAGATCAGCGCCGGGACCGGAGCCGTACGGCTGCTGGGACGGGATCTGATCCTGCTGGCCATGGATGCGGAGACAGTGCTCGTCACCGGAGTGATCTCGGCGGTGGAATATGGCTGACGCCCAGCGCTGGCTCCGGGGGTACGCCCGGGTGCGTCTCACCGGCGCGGACCTGCCCGCGTTTTTCAACCGCTGTGTCCGCGCGGGGATCATACTGCGGGACGTGCGGGCCGAGGACGCGCTGACGTGCACCGTGAGCCTCCCGGTCTCCCGGCTGGAGGCCGCCGGGAAGATCGCCCGCCGCTGCGGCTGCGGGTGGGAGGTCCTGGCTCGAACGGGAATGCCGGAAGGCGTCCGGCGGCTCCGCCGTCGGCGCGGAGTGTTGGTACTGCTGGGGCTGGTGTTCGCGGGGCTCATGCTTTCGTCTCTTTTCGTCTGGGAGATCCGGGTGACGGAGAACGATTCTTCCGTACCGGATGCCAGGATCCTTCGCGTCCTGGCCGACCACGGGGTGGGGGTGGGGAGCTTCTGGCCGGCCTTCCGCGGCGAGAGGATCCGCACCCAGGCGCTGCTGGAGCTGCCGGAGCTTCGTTTCCTTGCGGTGAACGTCCGCGGCAGCCGGGCCGCGGTGGAGGTCCGGGCCGCGATCCCCCGGCCGGAGATCTTCGATCCCGCGCTCCCGGCGGACGTGACGGCCGGGCGCTCCGGGATCGTGGAGTCGGTCCGCGCCTTTGCCGGTATGCCCCGGGTGTCCCGGGGCGACGCCGTGACGGAGGGGCAGCTGCTCATCACCGGCGACGCCGCCTTTCCCCACGCCAGAGGGGAGGTCCGGGCCTATACTTATTATGAAATGACGGCCTCGGCGCCCCTTTCCCGTCCGGTAAAGGAGCCCAACGGCAGGAGCAGCCGTCGATTCGCCCTGATCCTGGGGGAAAAACGTATAAATTTTTATGCCGGTAGTGGAATTCTTCCTGCCGACTGTGATAAAATGACACGGGAATGGACGCTGAGAGCGGAAAACGCGTTTTCCCTGCCCGTCCGCCTGGTCATGGAGGTCCGCACGCCCTATGTCCTCCGGGAGACGGCGGCGGATCCAGCCGCGTGTCAGCAGGAGCTGGAGCGGCAGCTGCTTTGCCGTCTTGACCGGACACTGGGGGAGCGGGGCGAGGTGCTGGAGAGCCGGTTCACCGCGGCCATGACGGAAGGGCGGCTGGTGGTCACCCTCCGCGCCAAGTGTCTTGAAAGCATCGACCGGGATCTTCCCCGGAACTGAGATATACGATACCACACCACGAAGGAGGAACTGCATGGACAGGATCATTGCAGTGGATCGGGTCGAGGACGTTTTGAGCGTGTTCGGCTCCTTTGACCAGAACATTCATATCATCGAGCGGGAGTGCGGCGTTCACGTAACGGACCGGGATGAGGAGCTGAAGATCACCGGCGAGCCGGAAGAAGTGATCACCGCCGAAAAAGCGATCCAGAGTCTGCTGACTCTGGCGGCCAGGGGAGAGAATATCGACGAACAGAAGGTGCGCTATATCCTGTCCATGGTCCGCACCGGCAGAGAGGAACAGATCCGGGAGCTGGGGAGCGACGTGGTGTGCATCACCGCCAAGGGGCGCCCGGTAAAGCCCAAGACCCTGGGACAGAAGGATTACGTCCGGGCCATCCGGGAAAACACCGTCACTCTGGGCATCGGCCCCGCCGGCACGGGCAAGACGTATCTGGCGGTGGCGGCGGCGGTGGCGGCGTTCCGTGAGAAGGCCGTCAACCGCATCATCCTCACCCGCCCGGCGGTGGAGGCGGGGGAGCGCCTGGGCTTCCTGCCCGGAGACCTGCAGAGCAAGGTCGACCCCTACCTCCGTCCCCTTTACGACGCACTGTTCGATATGCTGGGGCCCGAGACCTACAACACCTATCTTGAAAAGGGTAATATTGAGGTCGCGCCCCTGGCCTACATGCGGGGCCGCACCCTGGACGACAGCTTCATCATTCTCGACGAGGCCCAGAACACCTCCCGGGAACAGATGAAAATGTTCCTCACCCGCCTGGGCTTCAACAGCAAAATGGTCATCACCGGCGACGTCACCCAGATCGACCTGCCCGCGGACAAGGCCTCCGGCCTCAAGGAGGCCATGCGGGTGCTGGACGGAGTGGAGGACATCGCCATCTGCCGCTTCACCGGCGCGGACGTGGTGCGTCACGCCCTGGTGCAGAGCATCATCGAGGCCTATGAAAAATTCGAGAAGACCCATCCGGAGAAAAAGATCGCCCCCGCCCGGGGAGCGGCGGCAAAAAGGAGATCCGTATGACCCATAAGATATACGTTTCCAGACAAAAACGGGGACTGGGCCGCCCGGAGACGGCGGCGCTGGTGAAAAAGGCGGCGGCCGTCGCCCTTCGCTGCGAGGGCATGGACGAGCCCTGCGAGATCAGCGTCACGCTCACCGACGACGCGGGCATCCACGCCATCAACTTGGAAAACCGGGGAGTGGACGCCGCCACGGACGTGCTGAGCTTTCCCATCGACGAGCCGGATCTGGACACGGGCTGCCGGTTCCTGGGGGACATGGTGCTCTCCCTGGAGCACGTGACCGCCCAGGCGGAGGAATACGGCGGAGGTTACGCCCATGAGGCCCAGTATCTCACCGTCCACTCCGTGCTGCACCTGCTGGGCTACGACCACCTGGACGAGGGGGAGGAAAAGGCCCGCATGCGCGCCCGGGAGAAAGCCATTATGAAGGAGCTCGGCTATGATTTCTAAAACCTGTATGATCACCATCTGCGGTCGTCCCAACGTGGGCAAATCCACTCTGGCCAACGCCCTGGCCGGGGAGAAGATCGCCATCGTCTCGGACAAGCCCCAGACCACCCGCAACCGCATCACCGCCATCTGCCAGCGGGGGGACACCCAGTTCGTCTTTATGGACACCCCCGGCTTCCACAAGCCCCGGACCCGCCTGGGAGAGTACATGGTGGGAGTGGTGCGCCAGAGCGTGGCGGACGTGGAAGCTGTGGTGCTGGTGGTGGAGCCGGTGGCCTCTCTGGGACCCCAGGAGCGGGAGCTCATCAACGGCATCCGCGGCTCCCGGGTGCCCGCGGTGCTGGCCATCAACAAGATCGACACCGTGGAGCCGGAGCGTCTGCTGAGCGTGATCGCGGCCTACGCCGGGGAATACGATTTCGCCGCCGTGGTGCCCATCAGCGCCAAAAACGGGGACGGGGTGGAGGAGCTGCTGCAGGAGCTGAGCCGCTTTGCGCTGGAGTCGCCCCCTCTGTTTCCCGAGGGTGTCACCACCGACCAGCCGGAAAAACAGGTCTGCGCCGAGCTCATCCGGGAAAAGCTGCTGCAGCATCTGGACCGGGAGGTCCCCCACGGCACCGCCGTGGAGATCACCCGCTTCAGCGAGCGGGACAGCGGCATCATCGACCTGGAGGCCACCATTTACTGCGAAAAGGCCAGCCACAAGGGCATCATCATCGGCAAAAACGGCGCCATGCTCAAAAAAGTCGGAGAGGAAGCCCGGGCCGACATTGAGGAATTCATGGGCACGAAGGTTTATCTGCAGACCTGGGTGAAGGTCAAGGAGAACTGGCGGGATTCCCGTTCCCTCTTGCGGAACTTCGGTTTTTCCGACACCTGATTTTTCCATCTCCGCAAGGATTTGCCTGCCATATCCCGCCCGGACAGGGGCAAACTGTGGGTATGGAAAAAGATATTTTCTGGGAGGTGTTCCGGGATACCGGCGACCCGCTGTGCTGGCTGATGACCCGGGAGACCGGACCCCGGCCCGAATCCAAAAGAGTTCCCCCGGAACGAAGGGACAAAGATCCCCTCGTTCCCCGCTGAAAGGTTTACATAATGTACAAGACCCTGCACGGACTGGTATTGCGGGAAGTGAAATACAAGGAGTCCAGCAAGATCCTCACCATCCTCACCGAGGAGGAGGGGAAGATCACCGCCGAGGCCCGGGGAGCGCTGCGAAAGGGCTCCAAATGCGCCGCCTCCGCCCAGATGCTCACCTGGTCGGAGCTGACCTTTTACGAGGGACGCGGCCGTTTTACCCTCACCGAGGGGAGCGTGCTGGAGGATTTTTCCGCTCTCCGCTCGGATCTGGAGGATTATTCCCTCGGCTGCTATTTTGCCGAACTGATGGAGGCCGTCTCCGATGAGGACAGCCCCAACGGCGCGGTGCTGCACCTGGGGCTCAACGCATTGTTTGCCCTTTCAAGGAGGCTGTACCCTCCCGAGCATATCAAGGCCGTTTTTGAGCTGCGGCTCATGTGCCTGGCGGGCTTTGCCCCCGTGGTGGACCGCTGCAGCGACTGCGGCAGCCGCACCCCGGCGGAGCCCCGGCTGAGTATTTACGGCGGCGCGGTGCACTGCGCCGACTGCAGCCCCGCCGCTCCGGGCCGGAGCCTTCCGCTGTGCCGGGCCTCTCTGGCGGCCATGCGTCACGTCTGCTCGGCCGCCCCCAAGAAGATCTACTCCTTCACCATGGACGAGCCCTCCTCGGAGCGGTTCCGCCGGGCCTGTGAGGAATACGTTCTGGCCCAGCTGGACCGGGGCTTCCGGACCCTTGATTACTGGAAAAGCGTCCGCAGCGCGGCGCTTTGAACATCAGACAGGAGAAAACCATGACCTTATTCGAAAAATCCCAACAGACCCTGGAACTGCCCGCCGTACTGGAGCTGCTGGCTGCCGAGGCGGTCTCCGAACCGGCCAAGGACGTCTGCCGCGGCCTTGTCCCCAGCGTACACCGGGAGGAGATCACCCGCCTGCTGGCCGAGACCTCGGCCGCCAGGGACATGATGGTATACAAGGGCAGTCCGTCCTTTTCCGGCGTCCGGGACGTGCGCGGCGCCCTGGCCCGGGCGGATATGGGCGGCGTGCTCAACACCCGGGAGCTGCTGTCCATCGCGGGAGTGCTGGGTTCGGCCAGAGCCGTGCGCTCCTACGGCATGAGCGCGGAGAAGGAGACGTGCATCGACTCCCTGTTCCGCACTCTCCAGACCAACAAGTTTCTGGAGGACAGGATCGTCAATTCCATACCTGCCGAGGACGAGATCGCCGACGCCGCCAGCAGCGAGCTGGCGGACATCCGCCGGAAGATGCGTGCCGCCGCGGCCAGAGTCCGGGACAGCCTGCAGAAGATCATCTCCGCTCCCTCCATGGCCAAGTTTTTGCAGGATCCCATTATCACCACCCGGTCGGACCGCTTCGTCGTGCCCGTAAAGGCGGAGTACAAGAGCTCCGTCCCCGGCCTGGTCCATGACGTGTCCGCCTCCGGCGCCACGCTGTTCGTGGAGCCCATGGCGGCGGTGAAGGCCAATAACGAGATCCGGGAGCTGAAGGCACGGGAGAAGGCGGAGATCGAGCGGATCCTGGCGGAGCTGTCCGCCGAGTGCGCCGCCCATCGGGAGGATATCGACGCCGACTACGCGGTGCTGGTGCATCTGGACGTGATCTTTGCCAGAGCCAAGCTCAGCTTCAAGATGGACGCCGCGGAGCCGGAACTCTCGGACAGGGGGATCCGGCTCCGCCGGGCCCGCCACCCGCTGCTGGACAAGGCGAAGGCCGTGCCCATCGACGTGGCCCTGGGTGAGGATTACGACACCCTGGTCATCACCGGACCCAACACCGGCGGAAAGACCGTGACCCTCAAAACCATGGGTCTGCTGTGCCTGATGGCCCAGTGCGGTCTGCATATCCCCGCCGCTGAGGGCAGCCGGGTGCAGGTGTTCTCCTCCGTGCTGGCGGACATCGGCGACGAACAGAGCATCGAGCAGTCACTGTCCACATTCTCCTCGCATATGGTGAACATAGTCGGCCTGCTCTCCGAGAGCGGGGAAAACGTGCTGATCCTCTTTGACGAGCTGGGCGCGGGCACCGACCCGGTGGAAGGCGCGGCCCTGGCCATCGCCATTCTGGAGGAGGCCCGCAGCCGCGGCTGTCTGATCGCCGCCACCACCCACTATGCCGAGCTGAAGGTATATGCCACCAACACTCCCGGCGTGATGAACGCCTCCTGTGAGTTCGACGTGGACACCCTGCGCCCCACGTATCGGCTGCTCATCGGCATCCCCGGCAAGTCCAACGCCTTTGCCATCTCACGGCGGTTGGGACTGCCGGAGGCGATCATCGACGATGCCCGCAGCCGCGTGGGCGGCTCCGGCGCCCTGTTTGAGGAGACCATAGAAAAGCTGGAACAGACCCGCCGCATCATGGATCGGGACCGGCAGGAGGCCGCCCGAGAGCTTCTCAGGGCGGAGGAGGAGCGCAAGAAGGCCGCCCAGCTCCGGGCCGAGCTGGAGGTCCGGCTGGAAAAGGCGGAGGAAAAGGCCAAACGGGAGGCCGAGCGGATCCTCACCGACGCCAGGGCCGTGGCCGAGAGCACCTTCCACGAGCTGGACCGGATGCGTTCGGCCCGGAACGAGACCGACGACCACCAGCGCGTCAACGAGGCCCGGGCCGCCATGCGCCGGGAACTCAACGAAGCCCGGGACGCCCTGCGCATCCGGGAGGAAGCTCCGCCGGAGGAGGCGTCCGCCCGCCCAGTGAAGGTGGGGGACACGGTGCAGATCCGCTCCATGGGGGTGAAGGCCACGGTGCTGGAGATCGGTCCGGACCGGATGCTTACCCTGCAGGCGGGCATACTGAAGGTCAACGCCCGGGAGGACGAGGTTCTTTTGCTGGAGGGCGCCAGACCTCCCAAGCCCGCCCGGAGCGAAAGCCGGGGCGTGACGCTTCGGGACACGGCCACGGCCTCGGAGCTGGACATCCGGGGCATGGAGACCATCGAGGCCATTCCCGTGGTGGAGCGGTACATCGACTCGGCGGTGCAGAGCCGGCTGGAATCGGTGCGGATCATCCACGGCAAGGGCACCGGGGCCCTGCGCGCGGCGGTGCAGCAATCCCTGCGAAAAAACAGACAGGTCAAGTCCTTTCGACTGGGTCGTTACGGCGAGGGAGAGACCGGAGTGACCGTTGTCGAATTGAAGTAATCCCGGTACAGCCCCTGAATTTTTGCTGTGCAAAGTTCCAAAAGAGCGAAAAACGGTTGACGCTTTCCCTGCGCTTTGTTAAAATATAGACATAGCTTAGGATGTATCCGTATGCAGACTATGAATCGATAGGAGCGGCGAGTATGATCAGCAAAGAAGTAGTCATCAGCAACCAGGTGGGCCTGCACGCCAGACCGGCAACCTTCTTTATTCAAAAAGCCAACGAGTACAAAGCCAGCATCTGGGTGGAGAAGGATGACCGCCGTGTCAATGCCAAGTCCCTCCTGGGCGTTTTGTCTCTCGGCATCGTGAAGGGTACCGCCATCACCATTATTGCGGATGGTACTGACGAGGAAGAGGCAGTCGTTGCGCTCAGCGCGCTGATCGCTTCCGATTTCGCGGAGTAATCGAATCCCAAAGGCAACAAGGGCGTGTTCAACAATCGAACACGTCCTTGATTCTTTGTACAGCGAATGAGGTCGATATGACAAAACTGGAAGAACTGCGAGAAAAGGCCAACCGGCTGCCCCTGCTGCCGGGGGTCTATATCATGCTGGACACCTCCGGCGAAGTGATCTACGTGGGCAAGGCAAAGGCGCTGAAAAACCGGGTCACCAGTTATTTCCGGGGGGATCACCTGCCAAAGGTGGCGGCCATGGTGGCCAAGGTCAACGACTTCAACGTCATCATCGCCGAGACAGAGTTTGAAGCGCTGGTGCTGGAAAACTCCCTGATCAAGCGCCACAAGCCTCACTACAACATCCTGCTGAAGGACGACAAGGGCTACCCGTTCCTCCGGCTGGACCTTCGGGAGGAATATCCCCGGTTCACGCTGGCCAACCGTGTCAGCAGCGACGGGGCCCGGTATTTCGGACCCTTCGGCGGCAGGAGCTCCTCCAACGCCATCATCGATACGCTCTCCAAGGCTCTGGGTCTGCCCACCTGCAGCCGCCGGTTCCCCCGGGATCTGAAAAAAGAGCGGCCCTGTCTGCAGTATCAGATGGGCGCCTGCCGGGGCTGGTGCCGGGGCGAGCCGGACGGGGAGGAGTACCGTCTGTCCATCGCCCGGGCGGTGATGGTGCTGGAAGGGAAGACCGCCGAGCTCACCCGCCAGCTCCAGACGGAAATGGAGACCGCGGCGGAGGAGCTGCGCTTTGAGGAGGCCGCCCGTCTCCGGGACCGGATGCGGGCCGTGGCCAATCTGGAGAACCGCCAGCGGGTCATCGCCGCCGCCCGTGCGGACACCGACGCCGTGGCTTTCGTCCGGGGCCCGAAAAGCTGCTTTTCCGTGCTCCACTACACCGACGGAGACCTGTCCGGGAAGGATTTCACGCTGCTGGAGGATCCCACGGAGACCGACGGGGAGGCCCTGTCGGCTCTGCTGCGGCAATTCTATATCAACCGCACTGCCTGGCCCCGAACGATCCTGCTGCCCTTCGCCATCGACGACCAGGAGGACCTGTCCCGCTATCTCACGGAGATCGCCGGGCACCGGGTGAGCCTGGAGGTCCCCCAGCGGGGAGACCGGGCCCGGTTCCGGGAGAAGGCAGAGGTCAACGCCCGGGAGGAGATCCTGCGCGCCACCACCGCCGAGCAGCGGCGCAGCAAGACGCTGCAGTGGCTCCAGGAGGCCCTGGGGATGACGGCGTTTCCCCGGCGCATCGAGGCGTATGATATCTCCAACACCGGCAACACGGGGATCGTGGCCTCCATGACGGTGCACGTCAACGGCAAGCCCCTGAAGCGAGATTACCGAAAATTCCGCATGAAGGAGACAGAGACGCAGAACGACTACGGCTCTATGCGGGAGGTCATCACCCGCCGGTTCCAGCGGTATCTGGACGGGGATGAAAAGTTCGGAGAGCCGCCGGACGTGCTGTTCATCGACGGCGGCGCCGAGCACGCCGCCGCAGCCTGCGCCGCTCTGGAGGAGCTGGGCGTTTCCCTGCCAGTGTACGGTATGGTGAAGGACGACCGCCACCGGACCCGGGCGCTGGTCACCCCGGAGGGGCAGGAGATCGGCATCCAGTCCAACCCCGCCGCCTTTGCCCTGGTGGGCCGGATCCAGGAGGAGACCCACCGCTTCGCCATCGAGTACCACCGTTCGCTGCGGGACAGTGTCCCGGGCTCCACCCTGGACCGGATCCCGGGGGTGGGGGAGAAGCGCCGCGCTGCGCTGCTCCGGCATTTCGGCACCATCCGGGCCATTCGCGCCGCCACGGAGGAGGAGCTGGCCGCCGCGGTGCCGAAAAACACGGCTCACGCCGTATATGAATATTACCATAAAAGCGAGGACGCCACATGAGAGTGATTTCCGGCCAATGCCGCGGGAGAAAGCTGCTGGAACCTGCGGGCTACGACGTGCGCCCCACCACCGACCAGGTGAAGGAGGCCATGTTCAACATCATCCAGTTCGACATTGAGGGCCGCCGTGTACTGGACCTGTTCGCCGGCACGGGACAGCTGGGCATCGAGGCCCTGTCCCGGGGCGCGGCGGAGTGCGTGTTCGTGGACGCCTCCCGGGATTCCCTGAAGCTGGTGCGGGAAAACCTCCGCCGCTGCGGTCTCCAGGCGTCCACGCTCCAGTGCGACGCGCTGGGCTATCTGCGCCGGGGGGAGCGGTTCGACCTGGTATTTCTCGACCCGCCCTACGGCTCCGGGCTGGACGTACAGGCGGTCGGCGCCGTCAAAGAGTTTGACATCCTTGCAAAGGGTGGTATAATGGTCTGCGAGTCCCGCGCGGACCAGACGCTCCCGGATCTGGGGGCGGAATACGGCTCTGTGCGTGTCTATCGCTATGGAAAAATAAAACTGACCGTCATTACAAGGGGAACGTGAAACATGCAGACTGCGATCTGTCCCGGCAGCTTCGATCCTGTCACTTTGGGACACCTGGACATCATTCATCGCGCCGCCAAACTGTTTGATCGAGTGGTGGTATGTGTAGTGGCCAACGCCAACAAAAAGACGCTGCTCACGCTGGAGGAGCGGCAGGAGCACGTCCGTCGCGTGACGGCCGATCTGCCCAACGTGGAGGTGGACACCTGGGACGGCCTGCTGGTGGACTACGCCCAGCGGTTTGAAAACCCTGTGGTGGTCCGCGGCCTGCGGGCACTGTCGGATTTCGAGTACGAATTCATGATGGCTCTCACCAACAAAAAGCTCAACTCCCGGGTGGAGACCGTCTTCCTGGCCTCCGACGAGAGATATACATACCTCAGCTCCAGCGGCGTCAAGGAGATCGCCCATTTCGGCGGTGACTTCGCCCAGTTCGTTCCCCCGGAGATCCTGGAGGATCTGCGCAAGAAAATCGAGGGAGGCGCTCTTTAATGGAAAACCAGGCTCTTGCCATCATCGATATGCTTTACACCATGATCGCCGAGGCATGGGGAGTGCCCCTGGGGAATGATAAGTGCATCGTTGAGCGGGACAAGGCCCTGGGTCTGCTGGATGATCTCAAGGCAGTGCTCCCTCTGGAGCTCAGCGAAGCCCGTCGGCTGGTGAACGCCCGGGACGAGTTCGTCAACAGCGCCAAGCAGGAGGCCGAGTCCATCCGCCGCGGCGCCCAGGAGGAGGCCGACCGGATGCTGGAGAAGCAGTCCGTTCTGCTGGCCGCCCGGGAAAGGGCGGACGAGATCGTCCGCACCGCCGAGGAGAAATCCCAGGGAGTCCGTCAGGCGGCCAACAGCTTCTTGGACGACGCCCTGCGCAAAACCGAGGAGGCCATGGCCCAGGCGCTGGACAACGTCCGCGCTGCCCGGAGCCAGTTCCGCGCGGCCACCGCCGCGGACCCCGTGGGCCGCTCGGACGTGACGCTGGAGGACGTGGAGGACATCGACCTGCTGGGTCAGTGATCGATCATCTGTCCCGGGACCGACAAGGTCCCGGGATTTTTTGCTCCTGCGTCCGTCGGGAAAGAACTTTTCGTCCTGAGATCCGGGATCTTCACGGATAAATTGACATTGCACCGTCCGTATGCTACAATATCTTGCGTAGAAAAAGAGAAATCACCACAACACTTCAGAGCGGGAAGTGAGATTATGGCGGATATAGAGAATACCTTGACCGATCCCGAAAAAGAGAATACCACGCCCTCCGATCAGGTGACGGAAAACACCCCGGACACCGACCCGGTCCCGTCTCCGGCGGAGGAAGCCTTTGAGGACGCTGTCGCCCGCAGCGGCGAAGGCGACGCCGTCATTCCCGAAGCGCCGCCCGAGAGCGAGCCGGCGCCGGATGGGGAAGACAGCGGCAAAGCAGGCGGAGAGAGCGGCGTCAGCGGTATCAGCCTGGCCATGTCCCTGTGCGACGCGGTGCTGTACGCTGTGGGACCGGACCGGTTCCACGGAGGCGTCCGTCCGGACAACATCTCCGTCCGGGATGAGAAACTGTACCTTGGCGGCACTCTCAAGCACACCGTGGGCGAGTTCACTCCCCAGGAGCTGGAATACATGGCCCCGGAACTGTTCTGGGACGGTATCAGCTCTCCGGCGGCGGACGTGTACTCCATCGGCCTGGTGCTGTACTCCTTTTATAACTACGGACGGCTTCCCTTCTGGCCTGCCGGCGGCGCCATCACCCCCAACGCCCGGGCCAGCGCGCTGCAAAAGCGCATGAGCGACGAGCCGCTGATCCCCCCGGCCAGGGCCGACGCGGAACTGGCTGCGGTGATCCTGCGGGCGCTGGCCTTCCGTACCGAGGAGCGCTGGCACGACGTTGCGGAGCTCCGGGATGCCCTGGGCTCCTGTGACGCGTCCAACTCGCCCATCGACATCTCTCTGGCCATGTCCGGCATCGTCAGCCGCGGAGTGGAGCGAACGGCCGAGAGTCCTTCCTCCGGCGGCAGCGGCGGACCGGGGAACGACGACGGGGACTTCTCCGCCGTGCGCAGACCCGTCCGGCGGAAGAAGAGCTTTGCCTGGCTGTGGATCCTGCTGGCGCTGATCTTCATCGCCGGAGCGGCGGTGCTGCTTTTCAGCGACCAGTTCAAGATCAACGGGGAACCGGTGACTACTCCCACGCCCCCGGCCGCCACGGAGGAGCCTACGCCCGAACCCACTCCCGAGCCCACTCCGGAGGTCACTCCCACCCCCGAGCCCACCAAGCGGCCCTCCGGCCCCAAATATGTGGTCTATCGTGAGGACGTGAGCTGGACGGAGGCGGTGGCCCGGTGCGAAGCCAAGGGCGGCTGGCTGGCCATGCCCCGGTCGGAGGAAGAGCTGGCGGACATCGCCAGGCTCTGCGGGAACGAGGATCTGACTTATGCCTGGCTGGGAGCCTCCCGCCAGACCGATGGCAGCTGGAAGACCCCCGCCGGGGACGTGCTGACCTTCTTCAGCTGGAGCGAGGGCGAGCCCTCCATGTTCGACGCCGGTGACGGCGCGGCGGAAAACTATATGCTGCTGTGGAAGGAAGCCGAGAACGAATGGCACTTCAACGACAGCCGGGAGGATCCTCTGGAGGATTACGCCTGGGCTTACGAGGGCAACATCGGCTACGTCTGCCAGATGTGGGAATGACCCAACAATAAAAAAGGACTTCGGTTCGTTTGGAACCGAAGTCCTTTTTTTGCTTGTTCGGTCAGCCCAGAAGGGCCCGGTCGCTGGCAAGAGCTCCGCCGGCGCACTGGGCAAACTTCTCCATGAGCTCCTCCACGGTCAGAGAGTCCTTCTCCGCACCCCGGCAGTCAAAAATGACCTGTCCGTTGTTCATCATGATCAGCCGGTTCCCGTGGCGGATGGCGTCGTTCATGTTGTGGGTCACCATCAGCGCGGTGAGCTTGTGCTCGGATACGATCTGATCGGTGATCTCCAGCACCTTCTGCGCGGTTTTCGGATCCAGCGCAGCGGTGTGCTCATCCAGCAGCAGCAGCTTGGGCTTTTGCAGCGTTGCCATCAACAGAGTCAGCGCCTGACGCTGCCCGCCGGAGAGCAGGCCCACCTTGGCGGTGAGGCGGTCTTCCAGTCCCAGTCCCAGGGAGGAGAGGAGTTGCCGATATTCCTCCCGTTCTCCCGCCGTGATATACCAGGCCAGACCGCGCTTTTTCCCACGCCGCGCCGCCAGAGCGAGGTTTTCCTCGATCTGCATGTCGGCCGCCGTGCCGGTCATGGGGTCCTGGAAGACCCGACCCAGCAGCGCCGCCCGCCTGTGCTCAGGCAGGGAGGAGATCTCCTGGCCGTCCAGGGAGATGGAACCGCTGTCGATGGGCCATACGCCGGCGATTGCGTTGAGCATGGTGGATTTGCCCGCGCCGTTGCTGCCGATAATGGTCACAAAGTCCCCGCTGTCCAGGTGCAGGTCGATTCCGTTGAGCGCCCGGCGCTCGTTGGCCGTGCCGGGGTGGAAGGTTTTGGTCACTTTTTTGAGATCAACCATGATCCGCCGCCCCCTTTCCGCCGTTCTTCTTACCCGGGCCGAAGCTCCGGGAGCGCAGGTTGGGGATGGCCAGCGCCGCCGCCACGATCAGCGCCGTGAACAGCTTCAGATCGTTGGTAGGCAGCCGCAGCCAGAGCGCCACGCCCATGATCAGATAGTAAGCGATGCCGCCCACGATGACGAACAGCAGCCGCAGGGCAAAATTCATGCTCTCCCGGGTAAAGGCACGGCTGATGACCTCGCCGATGATGATGGCGGCCAGACCGATGACGATGGCACCCCGGCCCATGCTCACGTCGGCAAAGCCCTGATACTGGGCCATCAGCCCCCCGGAGAGGGCCACCACGCCGTTGGAAATGGCCAGCGCCACTACTATGGTGCGGTTGATGTCGATGCCCTGTGCTTTGGACATATTGGGGTTGCAGCCAGTGGCGCGAATGGCCGAGCCCATCTCGGTGCCGAAGAACCAGTAGAAGAACCCGATCAGCGCCGCGGCGAACAGTCCGGACACCAGAATGGCCGTGCCCGGATGACGCAGGGAGAGCAGCAGACGGTATTTGTCCACACTCACCGCCTGGTTGGCCTTGTTGCCCAGAATGTGCAGATTGATGGAGTAGAGACCGATCTGCGTCAGGATACCGGCCAGAATAGGGGCGATCCCCAGCTTGGTGTGGAGCAGACCGGTGACCAGCCCGCACAGAATGCCGGCGAGCATGGCTGCGGCTACCGCCAGCCAGACCGGCTTGCCTCCCAGGATCATCATGACCGTTACAGCGCCGCCGGTGGCGAAGGAACCGTCCACGGTCAGGTCCGAAAACTCAAGAACGCGATAGGTAATGAACAGGCCCAGTGCCATAATGCCCCATACGATCCCCTGGGCCAGACACCCCGGCAGCGCGGAGATCAGGGATGATAAGCGTATTGCCATGGATTAACCTCCGGAGGCCTCCGGCAGCGGGACGCTGTCGGAGGCCGTATTGATTCTTGAAAGGAACGGCGCCGTCAGCCGATGGCCACGTATCCGTCGGGAACGGTGACGCCAAGCTCGGCGCAGATCTCGGCGTTGTACTTCTTGGTGACGGGGGCCTTGCGGATGTCCATGGTGGACACGTCCGCCCCGGCCAGGATCTCGGCGGCCATTTCGCCGGTGGCCATACCCAGATCGTAGTAGCTGATGGTCAGCGCGGCGATGCCGCAGCCGGCGGCGATGTTTTCCTCCCCACAGATGATGGGGATACCGGCGGGCACGGCCACGTTGCGCACCGTTTCAGGGTAGGCGGCCACGGCGTTGTCCGTGGGGACGTACAGCGCGTCGCTCTCGGCACATGCGGAGGCGGTCACGCTGGCGATGTCGTTGGAGTCGGCAAAGGTGAAGCGCTTGACGCTGTAGCCAAGGGCCTTGAGGGCCTCCTCCACCACGTCGGCCTGGTAGACGGAGTTGGCCTCGGCGGAGCAGTAAAGGATGCCGATATTGTGCACATCGGGCAGCAGCTCGGGGAACATGTCCGCCTGCTCAGCCAGAGGCGCCAGATCGGAGGTGCCGGAGATGTTGATGCCGGTGTGGCCGGTCCAGTCGGCCTCGCTGATGTCCAGGGCGGTGGGGTAATCGGTGACGGAGGTGCCCAGAATGGGAATGTCACCGGTGGCGGCGGCTGCGGCCTGCAGCGCGGGAGTGGCGTTGGCCATGATCAGATCCACGCCTTCGGAAACGAACTGGTTGCAGATGGTGGAGCAGGTGGCGCTGTCGCCGGAGGCGTTCTGCTCGATAAAGGTGACCTTGTCGCCCAGCTTCGCGGTCAGCGCGTCCTTGAAGCCCTGGGTGGCGGCGTCCAGCGCTTCGTGCTGAACCAGCTGGCAGATGCCCACAACGAAGGTGTCCTTGCTGTGGGCGTCCTTGCCGGAGCTCCCGCAGGCCACCGCGGAGAACAGCATTACGAGGCAGAGAATAACGGTAAACGCTTTTTTCATGGTGATCTTCTCCTTTTCCTTGTCAAAAAACGGCCCCGTCTTCCGACGGAGCCGTTACTTCAACAAAAACTGGTCGTAACTCAATCACCGTCGGACAGTCCTGTGCCGTAATAATAGGCATAGGAATACACACCCCCAAAATAGCGGGCGTCGAAACGGCGAAAGCTGCGGCGCATCGACATGGTGTGACCTCCAGTGAAAAGCTTGGTGATATTATAGCACTTTAAATGGATGAAGCAAGTGGGATTCTGCACAAAATTGATTGTGCCAAAAGGGATCTTTCGTCCATTACCGCTAAATCCGGCGTCAGATATCCAGATACCCCATGATGATGATGCCCGCCACCACCAGCGCGATGCAGGCGTAATGTTTTTTGGAGAGCTTTTCCTTCAGAAAGATCCGGCTCCAGATCACCGACGCCACGCAGTAGGAGGAGATGATCGGCGCGGAGAAGGCCACGTGCTCGGTGTCGGCCAGGGCGTAGATGTAAAAGAACTGCCCCGCCGTCTCGAAGATAGCGCCGGTATACTTGGGGACCTCCTGACGGGGGAGGAGCTTCTGCTTTTTGATCCCCAGCACGTACACCGCGCACACGATGCCCATGACCAGGAACGTGAGCTCATAGGCCACGTTGCAGGCGTCGGCCAGCTCTTCTCCCAGCCGGTCCAGGACCCGGCTGTCGGCAAAGGTGCCCAGAGCGTCCAGCAGACAGTAGATGATGGGGATGGTGATGGCCAGCCAGCTTTTGGCGTAGTGCCGGTTGGCGGAGTCCTGCCGGGCCCGGCGAAGCTCCTCGTCCTCGTTGGCTTCGGTAAAGCCCAGGGCGATGACGCCGATGCACACCAGCGCCACGGCCACTAGCGCCAGGGGAGGCAGATCCTCGCCGATGCCGGCGGTGATCAGCGTAAGGATCGCCACGATAGCGCCGGAGCTGTTGCAGATGGGGGAGGAGATGCTCAGCTCTATGTACCGCAGCCCCAGATACCCGATGGCCATGGACAGGATGTAGAGCATGGAGACGGGCAGATAGGTGAGGATGATCTCCCACGTAATGGGAACGCCGTTGAAGAATACCTCCCAGGCGGCGTGGAGACCCATGACCACGCCCACCGCCATGACCATTTTCAGATGGCTGTATTTATCCGCGCTGTCCTGACAGCCGATCTTGGAGAAAAGATCCGATCCGCTCCAGCAAAGCAGCGCGATGACGGCAAACCAAAACCACATGACATTGAATTCCTTTCCAGTCAAAGCACAAAATCGATCGATACTATACACCCTTCCCCGGTTTTTGGCAAGCCTTCGGGGCATTTGGTTGCCAACCGTCCCCGTTGATGGTATAGTTTTGAAAGAAAGGAGAGATCGATTATGAAAAAGATCCGGAGCCTTCTGGCTCTGCTGTTGTGCCTGGGGCTGCTCTCCGGCTGCGGCGGGACAAAAGAGAGCGCCGCGCCGGACGCTTCCGCTGCGCCAGTAGAGGAGGCGACGTCCGCCCCGGAGACAGAAGAGACCGACTGGGCCGCTCTTTACTCTCTCGCCGGGGAAGAGATCGCCGGGGCGGAGGATCTCACCGTCACCGGCACGGTCAGAGAGGAGCGCACCATCCGCCGGGATACGGTCAGGGAGAGATCTTCCTTCACCGCCCGGTTCCAGGGCAGGGGAACGGACGGCTTCACGGCCGACGTGGACCAGACCGTCCAGGTGGGCAACGTCCGGGGGACCTTCCGGCAGCTTTACGCCGAAGGCACGGTCTATACGGAGATCAAATCCCGGCTCTACCGGGCGGAGACTTCGCCGGAGGAGTTTATGGCCGCCCAGCTTCCGGACGTCATGCTCGACCCCACCCTTTACGGCTCTGTCGCGGCGAAAAAAACGGAGCGGGGCACGCTTCTCACTTTTAGCGACCCTGTGAAGGCGGAGGCGTGGGCGGCGCCGGACACGGCGCGTCTGCTCCGCGCCACGGGCACGGCGCTGCTCTCCGAGGAGGGCGCGCTCCTCTCCCAGAGCTACGAGCTGTCCGTGGTGTTCGCAGGGGTGACGGTTTCCACCGAATATACGGCCGAGCTGGATACGTCGTCGGAGCTTGATCTCTCCGGTGCCCTTCCGAGCGACGCGGAGGCCTATACCCGGCTGGATACGTCCCTGGCGCCGCTGGTGCTGCTCCGGGCCCGGGCCGCGCTGGAAAACGTCTCCATGGCCGGCACGGAGACCTCCGAGACCATTGTGAGCCACGCCGCGGGATTTGCCGAAATGGACTCCATCAACCGGTATTATTACTTCGACGAAGAGGGGCTTCTCTGCAAGGAGACCCAGCAGACCTCCACCTATAACGGCAATACCGGCGAAGAGACGAACAGCCGGGACGAGACCCGGTACGCCGACGGGATCCTGACCTTTATCCGGGACGACGCCGAAGAAGAGCAGATGGAGGCCGACGACGAGACCGTTCTGGAATACCTGCAAAGCGGGCTTACAGACTACCTCCCCGGATTTGACGACCTCGCGGGAGCGGAGATCTCCTGGGAGGGGGACTACCTGCTGCTGAGCTTCACCGGCGACGAGGACTACGGCGCCTGGCTGGAGGACTGCCTTTGCGAGGGGCTTTTCAAGGACCCCGATCTGCTGGACAGAAATTCAAGCCGCTACGAGACGGTGAAAGCGGAGGGGTATCTGGGCATCGACACGTTTACCTGGCTGCCGTCGTCGCTGAACGTGGACTACACCGGCGTCCACACCATTGACGGGGACGACTACGAGCTCACGCTGCAGTTCAACAGGGCCTTTGCCCTCTTTGAGCCGGACGTCTACGAGCGCATCACCGGCGAGCCCATCCCGGACGGGGAGAGCACGGAAACGCCCACCCCGGTCTTTTATGAAGTCACCGGGGAGGACGGCGGAAAGATGTACCTCTTCGGCACCATCCACGTGGGGGACGACAGGACCGGCCATCTGCCCCGGGTGATCCTGGACGCCTTTGACAGTGCGGACGCCCTGGCGGTGGAGTTCGATACGGACTCCTTCAGCGAAGCCGTGGAGGATGACGAGGAGCTGCAGCGGAAGCTGGCGGAGGCGTATTATTACCTGGACGGCTCCGATATCCGGGACCATCTGGAGGCGGATGTGTTCGACGGCGCGGCCAGTCTGATGAAAGTCACCGGAGATTACACCTCCATGGCCGAGAACATGAAGCCCTTCGTCTGGAGCTTTTCCATCGACAACTTTTATCTGGCCCAGGGCCGGGAGCTGATGTCCTCCAAGGGGGTGGACAGCCGGCTGCTGCGCCGGGCCAGAGACACGGACAAAACCATCCTGGACGTGGAGTCCGGGGAGTTCCAGATGAACATGCTCTCCGGATATTCCGACGCCGTGCAGGAGATGATGCTCGCCGGCTCGGCCTCCCAGACCCGCAGCAAGTATCTGCTGGATCTGGAGGAGCTTTACGAGCACTGGTGCACCGGCGACGAGGCCACCCTCATCGAGCTTCTCTCCGCCATGGACGAGGAGGAGCGGGAGGAAGTGGAGGCGGAGGAGCTGGCCCTCTACGATGAATTCCATCAGAAAATGGAGCTGGAGCGCAATGCCCACATGCTCCAGGTGGCGAAGGAGTACCTCTCCGGCGGCGAAACGGTGTTCTACGCCGTGGGTCTGGCCCACCTTCTGGGGGAGGGCGGCCTGGTGGAGGCCCTCCGGGACGCGGGCTTCACCGTCACCCTTGTGGACACCCATTGAGAATACCGGCGCTGTTCGGATGGCGGAAAACAGGACCGACGGGGATTTACGGGAGTGAGGTGGGGGGACAATTCCCTCGTGCCCTTCCACATGGGAGATACTCTGCCGTTTCCTTTTCTCGCGTGGGAGCTTACCGACAAGCTTCCGGAGGCCATCCCCATAACGGACATAGGCGAGGGGCTGCTGCGCCACGGTGCAGCAGCCCTGTTTGCGTCACCCGGATCAAAACCCATCCACCGATATGTTTTGAACAAAATATAAAATGATAATCGGCAAAATTGACATAAAAATACAGATTTGCTATATTTTATATGGGAAATTATTTCAAAACCGGTTTGTGTAATTGAGGCGACCGGCAATCAGGATTCAAGAAAGCCTGGACCGAGTCGAGTCCGGGACGATCCAGATCCGAACCAGCCTCACAATCAGACGCGAGCCCAGTGTCAGCGGGTCGCGGCTGAAAAGGAAAAACAAGGTCATCGGTCAATGCGGCGGCGCATGACCTTATGGCCTTGTTTTGACGTGGTGCACCGGGGCAATCCAAATCCGAACCGGAAGCGGAGGCGCGCACGGTAAGCGCGCTCTCCATTTCACTAAAATTTACAGTTTTAGTTCCGTCCTTGTAATTGCATGAGATTACGATCTTGTCATTGAACACATACACTGAGTTGAGGAACACCTCGACCAGCATCTTCCGGTGTTCCAATTTCGAGAGATCAAGATTTCGGAAGCGAGCCAGAAAGAATCGGACAAATTCTTCACTGACGCGGGGCTTTACCAGTTTTTCCAATGCGATCTTATTCTCCAGCTCGTCCCGGGCAGCCTCCAACTCCTCCAGTCTGCTTTTCGTGGATTTTGTCAGAATACCCTGTTGGATCGCGTTGAGAAGGTTGTTGATCCCGGTATTGGCCTCCTGCAGCTGCTGCTCATACATCGGCAGGGCAATACTCTCCTGATCCTGCACGGCCAACACCATCGAAGTGATCGCATCTATGGTGCGGTCATCAGCCAGCATCTCCATAATGGAATCCAGGACAAGGTTTTCGATCCAGGCTTTGCGGACAGGCTTGCACTCACAGTCTGCGCGCTTCTTTTTCACAGACACGCACTTGTAATAATGATGGACACCATTGCGCCCTGTGCCGCTTTCTCCGCAGAGATAGGCCCCGCAATAGCCGCAGAAGATCTTGGTGGTCAGCAAATAGCCGTCCTCGGCCTTGTGGCGGGCCGGGGCCTTTTTGTTGACCTCTAACTTCTTCTGGACTCGTTCAAACAGATCATCCGGAACAATGCTTGGAATGCCGTTGGGGATCAATGTATCCCGGAAAGCAAACTCTCCAATATAGCGGCGGTTGCAGAGCATGTGCTGGATGGAGTTGTAAGTGATCGGATTGCCGCGGGTGTTCTTTACGCCCTGCTCATTGAGCCAGTCGCGGAGCTCGGTCATGGTCGCACCCTTGTCGTAGCGTTTGAACACTTCCAGCACAAAGGGCGCTGTGATCGGATCGACCTGAAAATGCTGCTCACTGTCGATCACGTAACCGATGGGGATCGTCCCGCCGTTGAATTTGCACTTGAGCGCGTTGTCCGTCATGCCTCGGACGACTTTTTCAGCCAGATCCGCCGAGTAGTATTCCGCATACCCCTCCAGAACAGATTCCAGAATGATGCCCTCCGCGCCTTCGGAAATGATCTCCGTGGCCGATACAACCTTAACGCCATTCTTTTTCAGCAGAGATTTATACCGCGCACTGTCATAGCGGTTGCGGGCAAAGCGGTCGAGTTTCCAAACGATGACCATATCGAACAGCTTCTTGCCGCTGTCCTTGATCATGTTCTGAAATTCCGGGCGGTTATCTGTCTTGGCAGAATAAGCGCGGTCTATGTAGTGTCGCAGGATCGTGATGCCATTCTTCTCGGCAAAGGCGGTACACTCGCGGATCTGTCCCTCTATGCTCTCTTCCCGCTGGTTGTCCGAGGAATAGCGCGCATAGATGACAGCTTTCATTCGTCATCCTCCTCTTTCACAACGCCCTCAATCAGATCCGTTACAACCGCGTTGAGCTGTTTTGCATTCTGGCTGGTGATTACAGACCGCCCGGTTCTGCTTTCAATGGCTTTACGTGCGTCTCCAGCGACCTCACCGCCAGATTTGGCAATCCTCATGTTCTCCTGCAAGCATTGAGGGTTTTCAACCTTTGTCAGTTCCGTGGTCGTAGCCTCGGCCAGCATGTTCAAAGCGAGCTCCAACGTACTCATATTATCCCGAAGGTTTTGCTTTTTCAGCCCTTTGAGGTTCTTATACTGCCGAGTGCTCATACCGGACCAGGCGCGAGTTACCTCGTCTGTCAGGATCGCATATTCCCGGTTGGTCTCAACGCCGTGCGCTTTCCATTCGTCCGTCAGTTCTTTGCGAGCTTGAATGGTGCGCATCCGCTGATTGATCCATTCCGGCGAATAGCCAAGACGCGAATAGGTTTCCAACGCTCTGTTGATCGTCAGTTCCGGGTCAATCGTTTCCTCCATGCGTTCCTTGCCGACCTGGGCCAGCCACATCTTGAACGGCTCTGCCTTAGGGGATGGGATCGACTCAATGATGCGTAGAAGACCTGCCGTTTCGGCTACGTCTGTATTGTATCGTTTACCGTCAGCAGCCAGGAGCTTCAGTTGACTACAAACTGTAGTCAACTGATTGCCCTCTTTTTTCAAGCGCGTTTTCATGACGCTCCAATATTTTGCGGCATGACGCGTGTCCGGCTGATCGGTCAGCACGCGGATCACATCAACAATGGAGAAATACCACTCTTCGTTCTCCTCATCCCAAGCCGTGCGGATCGGCTGATCCTCGAAAAGCTGCAATTTGTCGTTGCTCATTTCTTCTCCTCCGAAACCATTTTCAGAATGGACGCCTTCAGTTCCTTGTTCGCCCGCGTTCCTGGTTCGAAACACATCTCTACGAATTTTGCCATCTCTGGATCAAGCTTCGGCTTGTACTGATAGCGTTTCCCCTGGGGTTTGTCCGTTCTGCCAAAGAGGAAATCCAGAGATACGTCAAAATAGTCCGCATACCAAACCAGCGTTTCCGGTGCAGGATTGGAAAAACCGCTTTCATATCGATTGATACTCGACTGCGGGAGTCCGACCAGCTTGGCCAGCTTGTTTTGCGAAAAGCCGCTTTCTTCCCGCAACTGCTTCATGCGTTCTCCGAGAATCTTCATCTGCTTGCATCTCCTAATCGCCAGCATTTTCATCAATGCCAGATTAACATAACTATTGGGAACTTGCAAGCACTTTCTTTGAAATCTTTTACTGCTCATTTTCCTTTTCCTCCTGAGCCTTTCTTGCCTTCCATTCGGCAAACTCTTTTTGACCTTCCTCACTCTCAAACAGTTCCAGAATATCCGGGTAGATACATCGGGCAATGGCTTCGATCTCGTGATCGGGAAGATCGCTGCTGTTGATCAGTTTCTTTTTCCTGGACATGGTTCTCCCTTCTTTTCTCTTTCATCTCGATACTTTCTTTTTCTTTGTTTCAACATTTAAATTCATCTTTCATAATTCGTTCTCATAGCTGTGGCTGTGAGATTTCCCTTTCTGCTTCTGCTCATCGACGATCTGCTGCTTATCATGCAGCCGGTTGATAAGAGAGGCTTTTTCTTTCGAGGTTTGCTTTACGGTCGGCGTTTCCTCTCCTTTCTCTTCGTTGGTTTCCTCTGGTGTGATGCAGTTCTGTACAAAGCACAGTTCGGTCAGATCCGCCTTGACCGCATCCAGCTCCGGGCGCAGGGCCTCCACTTCCGACGAGAGTGTGTCCAGCTCCTTTTGCAGCGTGTTCACGGGGATCTTTTTGCTGGGATAGAACTTCCTCAGCAGCCGATCTGCCTTACCGTATTCATCCAGCTCAGCCTTGTGTTCCTGATAGAATTTCTCCTGTTTCTTTTTCCATCCGATTCCCTTGTATTGCTTATGCAGTGCTTCCAGCCGATTGACGGAATCCCAGGCTTTCAGCAGCGCCTCCACATCCCGTATCCTCTTTTCCTTCCCTCGAATCGTATTGCTGAACTCATTGGAGGCGGCTTCTTTTTCTGACAGGTGTTTTTGCAGATCTTCCACGGTGGTGATCTCATGCTCCTGCAAATACACAACGGCATGAGAGACCTTTTTCAAATCCATCGTCGTTCCTTTCCGCTGACCGAAAAAAGACCAGTCGCTGCGCTCATCGCGGCGAGAATCAAGGTACTGTGTCAGCAGCTCTGGCAATGTCGGCTCGCGCATTTCTTCAATAAGCTTGTTGCGCTTTTCCCTCAACTCCGCTATCCAGCTTTGCAAGTCGGCAATCAGTTTTCGGATTGCCAGCAGCGCGCGGTTGACCCGCTTGATTTCCCGATTGAGATTTCCCATATCCGTCTCGATCCCGCGTTTCTCCATTTGCGTCACAGCGGGACCAAGATGAATAGTCGGAGCCAAGTCGATGCCCTGTCGCTCGAAGGAACGAAGATCAACACGTTCGGGCCTGTCGTTCCGTTCCAGATAATCATTCGTAATGACTTCCCAGCCGTGCCGCCAGATCTCCGCTTTACCTTGATCGTTCCAATCGACGGTATCTTCCTTGTGGCTTTTCCAGTTGCCGGATGGAAGTCGGATGCGCTCACCGTTTTTATCAAGGTCATAAACCTTCTTGCTTTTCGGAAGCCATTTCCCTTGCTCATCCATAGCTCGCATAGTCAGCATGATGTGCGCGTGGGGATTACCGTCGCTTTTGTCGTGAATAGCAAAGTCCACGCACATCCCATGGGAAACAAAATGCTCCCGGCAGAAGTCCTGCAGCATGGCCGGATACTGGTCAGCCGGGACTTCACGCGGGAGCGCCAGAACGATGCGGCGGGCAAGCTGTGAGTTCCACTGCTTTTCGATTTTCTCGGCAGCGTTCCATAACGTATTCCGATCGGAATACTCCGGCGGAGCATGCGCGGGAAGCATGATCTCCGTGTAAACAATGCCCTGCTTCTCGACATAAGATTTCCATTTGAGATCATATTCTGAAAACAGCTTTTCTCCGCTCTGGTACGCAGCGCCCGCCACGGCGGACTGGCCTCGGCTGCGTTGTGTGATCGTGATTTTGAAATGTGGACATGGCATGTAGTTCACCTCCTTTGCCATGACATAAAAAAGCAGCACCGCAAAAACGGTACTGCGTATAAAGGCATGATCGAAAGAAACGGATGGTCACAGCCGTTCCTTTCTGTCATGCGCGCAAAAGGGTAGCCGCGCAGCGGCGCAGGGGAAGTGCAGCGTCCCCTGGGATGGAGAAAATGCTTTTTCTCCATCGAACCCTCTGCAAGAGCCCTCGGAGAGCGCAAACACCGGTTGGCAAGCCAACCGGTGTATAATTGCGCCCTTACCCTTCGGGCAAGGGGTTTGCTTTCGTTTCTTCCAACATTTTCTGCAAAAGATCTGAAACCGCTGGCTGACGAAACGCTACGGTCAGCAGCTCCATCACCTGATCGTCTGATAGCTTCTCCGGCTCTTGTATGAAAGCTTCAATCATGCCGCCGCGCGTACACAAGCGATGTGTTCTTTCATTCCGCGTCAGCCGCTTAATCTCGCTTTGAAGCATTTTGTCCTGTTGCTTGTAATAACGGATGCGATCCGTTGCGATCAGAATAGCCTTGCTCATCTCGTCCAACTGCTCTGCTCTTGATTTCATATAACACCTTCTTTCTGAAAATGGGCATAAGAATAGCGGCCAACATTTCTGCTGACCGCATTTTATAATTATTATCACTCTTGGCTCTGGTTTTATCTCAATGCAACCGTAAAACCGCCCCATCCAAGAGGATCAAAAGCTTCCGGGATTCTTTCCCCTGCAGAGTCGTAACGGAAGCAAAATGGTTCAAAGGTATAGCTCTCAGAATATGGGTCGAGACCATCCAAATTTGTCATGGTGATGACCACACAGTCATCTCCGTAGTTTGTCTTGACAATTCCGGTCACCCAAACCATTGTACTGTTTCCATTGCCGTCGGTAATCCTGTATTTTACGATTTCGTTAACCGACTCCGATGAATCATTCATTCGATAAACGATGCTTGCGTTGAAGATTGAGGGCGCGACAGTTACACTAATATCTGCGGTTCCTCCATCGATGGGAAGTTTTTCCTCACGCACCTGACGCATATCGCCTGGTTTTTCAAAATCAAAGCGTAGCTCCTGTTCGGCAATCGTTTCAATCTTGTTGTTCTCCTGAACCGTGAAAAACACAGGCATCTTTTTGTATTGATTCAGTTTCAGGCGGATCACAAGAGATACATCCTCGGAACTGGTATCCGCGCCCGAGAGATCAACATGACAGGTGTAGCGTCCAGTATACTTGAAGGTGTTCTCATCCCAGCAGCCGTCAGCCGACAGGTGGCAATCCGTGCCGTTCACATCGGCATGGTCGCTCCATTCGACCATCATGTTGCCGGCATCGATCACTTTCTGCGGGGCACTTGCTGTAAAATATAAGGTTGCGCCATCATACCAGTATTCATCAATTGTCCAGAGAGGGCCGTAGTCTTCACCCTCGCTTTGAACAATTGTTACTGCATTCTCCGTGGGGGTATCAAGTCTCTCTGCCACTTCCTTCTCAGGCATAAACAGGGACAGAAATCCAGCAAGCCCGCCGCTTGCCCATGCAACCACTCCGCCGCCGATTACTAACATAAAAACAGCAGCAAGCGCAGCAATGCGGGCAAAACTCCCTGAGCGACGTGAACGCACATTCTTTTCTTCATTGTGTATTTTGCTCATAACAGCCTCCTTGATCCTTTTTGAGGAGGCTTGCTCAGACAGCTCGATGTTAACCGACTCATCGATGAAACCATCCATCATGTCAGAAATTCGTTTATTCAACTCCATAGCCTCCTTCCAGCAGCACTTCTTTAAGCTTTTCCCTTCCACGGCGAAGTTTTGTCTTGGCGGTAGACGGATTAATACCCATCTCCCGTGAGAGCGTCTCCACCGTCTGGTAGTAGTAATAGTGCCTGATGAAGATTTCCCGATCCGGGTAAGGCATTTTCAGTAGTGCGAGACGGATAAATCGAGCCTGCTCCTTTGCTGAAAAATCCTGCTCCGGGTTTTCGTCAGAAATCAGAATCATATCGTCGTCAAGCGGGATATCCTGATTTGCCTTACGCATCTTTTCCTTGGCTTTATTTCGTGCAAGACCTCCAAGATAAGCCTTCAGCTTTCCCGGCATGACCTTTTCGGAATTATGCCACAAGATTAAGAACACGTCACTCACCGCTTCTTCAATATCAGCATCCGTCATGAAGGCACCGATGATATTTCCGATGATCGTGCTGACATAAGAAGAATATCGGTCTATTATCCATTCAAGTGCTTTCTCATCCCCGCGCTTCAAAGCGCGTAAGGCAGATACATCATTCACTTTTCCACCACCTTTGTCACATTTAACGGCCGTCACTTATAAGATGACTGGAACCGAGAAAATGGTTTCACGAAAGATTTTTTTAGAGTATATATCAAAAAGCTATGGATATCAAAAGAATTATCGTCATCTTCTCTTTTGCCAGATAACATCGTAGCCCAGCACGTCCGCCAGCTCCAAGACCTCGCTGTAGCGCAGCGAGCCCCGGCGTAGCTTGCCGGAAAGATTGGGGACGCTTTCGCTCCATCCGTATTCCTCGGCCAACCGCTCCACGACCTCGCTCATGGTCATGCCCTCTCGGACGACATAGGCTTTGATCTCGTTTCGAATATCCGTAATGATTCCTCCTTTTTCTGTTCGCTCACAGGCGAAGCCGGTACGCGATCATGTGTACCGGCTTCACCACAGAGCACAATAATCATTCTAACTGTCATGAAATAGCGCAGCCGCCCATGACCATCTGGTCACATAGGCGGCTGTGCTGTTTCGTTGCTCCGCGTGATAGCACACGGAACGGTGGTAAGACGCGCCAATCCGTATACGCCGTTCGCGGAACGGTGCAGCGCTGTTTGATGCAGTTTTCGGCATAAAGCCGAAAGCTTGTTCACGGTTTTCACATCCTCTGAAATCTGGCAGCCGTTTTGCCGTTCTACCCTCGCTGTTTCCTGACAGGCAACCCTGCTCGGCGCTGTGCCGTCGCCCCTCACGGGACGCGCTCCCTTGTCTTGGGGTCCCCGGAAAGCAGACCTGCTTTCTGGGGAGAGGAGAGGCAGCGGAGCGAATGAGCTTTCGCATTTATGCGGAAGCGAACGATACGCAGCTTGCCTCGACGAAGATCGTGGCGGTTTATCTCAGCTCGGACGGTCATTCCCTTGTTCTGACCGTATCGTACCAAGAAAAAAGGCCTCCTCCCGTATATCCAGGATGTAGGAAATCGGCATGGAAAAGTGAATAATTCCGCGCTCGTGGAAATGATGTGATATAATACCGAAGAACAACGTTTTCCAGCGAAGGAGAGAGCGAAAATGTATGTAAAACTGTCCATTCCCGAACGACTGAAGGACTTGCGCGTGGAGCGTCATTTGACCCTGGAAGAGCTGGCCGAAGCCACCGGCCTTTCCAGGTCCGCTCTTGGCAGCTATGAAGCCGATGATTATAAAGACATCAGCCCGTTCAGCATCGTGACACTGGCGGAGTATTACGGTGTGTCCACGGATTATCTGCTGGGAGTCTCGGAAATGAAAAATCACCCAGATACAGACCTGGCCGGACTGCACCTGAGTGATGATATGATGAAGCTATTAGCAAGCGGGAAGATCAACAACCGCCTGCTGTGTGAGATCGCCACGCATCCGGATTTTCAGCGCCTGATGGTGGACACGGAGATCTGTGTGGATCGAATCGCTGCAATGCGGGTTCATGATATGAATGTCGTCCTGGCCGAGGCGCGGAAAACGGTCATGGATAAGCACAACCCTGGCGAGAACGATCTGTATATGCGGACGCTGGAGCTGGCGCAGATCGACGAGGATGAGTATTTCGCCCGGGTCGTCCATGATGATCTGGACGGAATCATCCGGGATATCCGGGAAGCCCACAAGAAAGACACGACCACCGCCGATACGGTCAATCCTTCCGACACCGCGTGCCAGGAGCTGGAAGCCGCCATGAGCTACGAGGGCAGCCCAGAGGAACGCCAAGCCCGCCTGTTCTGCAAGCAGCTTGGGATCGACTACGACAAGCTGAGTAAAGAAGAATTTGTCACTCTGATCAACATTCTGAAGAAATCCTCGCTGCTCAAGGTGCAACCGAATAAGCGTGGGAAGAACAAGTCGAAGAGGAAATAGGCCAGCAATGGAAAATCTCATAACAAGTTGCGTGTTGCATCAAGCCTGAGCAACATACCTCAAGAATGTGTTGCTTTTTTCCTGTTTTTGAATATAATGAAAATGAATTATGTTTACCTTGAGGAGCGTTGGGTATGACAGATAAAAAGACTCAACCTGTATATAAGAGACAACGCTTTTTGCTTGACTATATCAGGCAACTTGATGAAGGTGCGTCTGCAACAGATATTCAAAAGCTGGTCTTCTTGCATTGCCAAACAACTCATGATCCATATTATGAGTTTATTCCGTACAAATATGGACCGTATTCTTTCCAGCTCGCAGAAGATTTAGAGATTCTGCTGAGAGACCACTTCGTAGAGTATAATAATCCAACATATAGTGCAGAAGGAGAGTATCAGATAGTCTCCTTCTTTAGTCCTACTGTTGAGCGCGGAGATCGCTTAATAAGAAAAGTTTACGAAGAATACCCCTATTATGCGATCAATAGTGAAATACTTGGTCGTTTGTTTACAAAGCAAGAGATAAAAATGTTTTTGGCAGAAAAACATAAATTAGAGAAATCTATGCAGATGTTGTTTACCATTGGCTACGAAGGTAAATCATTAGAATCTTTTGTTAATACTTTGATTCAAAATGATATTCGCCTCTTGTGTGATGTTAGGAAGAATCCGTTAAGTCGCAAGTTTGGCTTTTCAAAAGCCAAGTTGCAGCATGTTTTAGAAACTGTTGGTATTAAGTATGTGCACATTCCAGAGGTTGGGATTGATTCTGAAAAGCGCACATCACTTAACACGTTACACGATTATGATGTCCTTTTTGACGAGTATAAAGCCAATCTTCATTTTATAACAAAATATCTAGATTATATAGCTCGGTTGCTGGATGACAATCATAGGATAGCGCTAATGTGTTATGAAGAAGATCCAAGAATATGCCACCGGCACATTATTAGAGATTACTTGATTGAAAAACATAACGCAATTTGCGAGGATTTATAATGGGTGAGAAAAAACGAGTATACATTGTTGTAAAAACATACCCAACTATTTCGAAGGAGTACTCGGAGCTCGTTTGTACTGCAGGATTATTAGAAGATGGCTCTTGGATTAGACTATATCCAGTTCCATTTAGAAAACTGGATTTTGATCAAAAGTATCCGAAGTATACTTGGATAGAACTAGAAGCAGAGCGAAATACCAAAGATTTTCGTCCGGAGACATTTCGCCCCAATCTGCAAACTATTACTGTCGAACAGAAACCGACAAAACCTAACTGGGAATATCGGCGACAAGTTATTCTTGGAAAGTCCACAATTTATACCGATCTTTCAAAATTAATTTCTGAAGCTAAAGAACAGTCGGTTTCTTTGGCTATCTTTAAGCCGACAAAGGTCACAGGCTTCAAGATTGAGGAAATTGATCGAGAATGGGACCCCAACAGACTTTCGATTTTGCAATCACTTTCCATGCAGCAGAGCCTCTTTCAGACGGCTGAAGAATTGGAAGAAGAGTTCAAAGTAGTACAGAAAGTTCCATATAAGTTTTCATATACCTTTGAGGATTGCAATGGAAAGCAGTCAACAATGATGATTGAAGACTGGGAAATCGGGATGCTGTTTTTTAATTGCCTCAAAGGAGCCAATGGCGACGAAAAACTTGCTGTTCAGAAGGTAAAAGAAAAATACTTCGATTCATTTACTAAGCGTGATCTATACTTTTTCTTAGGAACTACACTACAGCACCACAGAGTATCAAAGAATCCGTTTATCATAATCGGCACATTTCATCCTCCACTAAAACCTGAATCTGGGCAGATATCCTTGTTTGATTGAGTCAGCCCCCTTAAGTTGAAAAAGCAAGAAAACCGGTATGTCACGCACTTTCCAGTACGCAACATACCGATTTTCTTGCTTCCCAACCCTATCAGATAGATGCCCAAACCAGTTTTGATTAAAAAGCTTCCTTATAAACATCGCCCTTTATTTGCCGTATTTTATCGATTAAAAAACTCGATTTGTATGTCAACAAATCAGGAGGACAGCTTTTATGAGTAGACAAGCAATAAGCGAAAGTGTAAAGAGACGGCTTTACGCTGAATCTATGGGCCGCTGTATGAATCCCGGATGTAAAAAGGAGTTATTCAGTTCAAACGGCGATATACTGGAAAAAGCACATATTGACCCATACTGTAAAACAGCAGACAACACATTTGAAAACCTCGTCATCTTATGTCCTAACTGCCATACCGCATTTGATAAAAATGCTGAGTTTTCCCCAGATGAGGTAAAGGAATGGAAAAAGATTAGAGCCTCTGAGATTGAACATTTTTTCAGTAAACAGTTTGACTCATTTGACGAACTTAAAGCAAAGGCCGTCCCTCTTCTTCTAGAGAACAAGCTGTTTTTCGAGCAGTATTATCTAGAGGATAAAAAAGAACTTTGGGATAGAATTGAGCCAAAAATCTTAGCAAATAATAGGCTGCTAAGCAAACTGTTCTCGGCAAATTTAGGACTCTTTCAGCAACATAAAGAGAAATCGTACTCTAACTTGGAATATGTCAGCAGATTCCTTGTTCATGTACAAGAATTTGAGGCAACACGGGGTGATGATGAGAAAACAAGGAGTGTTCTGTTTCCAGAAGAAATAGAGTCAATATTTGGTATTTGTCCATTCCACGAGAGTATAATGCCCTCTACAGAAGCTCTGGAAAATCTAATTGGGAAGCTGAAGAAAGAAGGGAAGTTTGACGGAATACAACTTGGCATTGAACAGCCTAACTTTACAATGATCGACAGTGGGAAGCTTTGCACCGTGTTTTTAGATGATACTCCGCAAATAAGGCAACTGTATCACGATTATGGTTGTTTTAAAAAAGCGGGTGTCCGATTGGAAAGTCTCAACTTTGCGCTTAAATATATCAGGCGCAAACGTCTTTATTTCTCTTTCCACCGCGATGATTGTTTGAGGGAAATAGAAATAAAGGGGATTCATGTTTTATTTGTATATGAGTATTGTCTCAGCAAGGCAGCATTACTGCACATGGCACCTGAAGAAAACACAGTAATTGTAAACCTTCATAATTGGAACGGAGAAAGCTGTATTTCACGAGAAGCATATGAAGAAGCAACACGGATGAAGGTTACTTTACTTACCATGAACGCTTTTTATGAATTCATTACTACAATCAAAGAACAATAATGTACTTGAACACCTTAGTCTAAGCCTTTCTATGTTTGATCGCTTTGATCACGTATATCTATTCGGATCTATCTTGCGCGTTGATGTCTTACCGAATGATATTGACCTTCTTCTAGTTTATTCAGCCTTTTCACCAACGCTACACGATGCAATTGATTTGATTAAAGATAGATTAGAGGAAGAATTACACTCTCCAATTGATTTAACAGTTCTAAGTCGAGAAGAATTAATAGAAACAGATATTTTATCTCGGATAGGGAAATACAAACAGATTAAATAATATTGGAAAAGCCTGCTTGAGTCTGAAAAATGTCCGTATCATTTTGATTTCTTCTTTCTCGGCCCTCTGGGCTTGGATTCAGGACGGCGGAGTGCACCATTGGAGAAAAACTGATTCCTGTAGAAAACACAAAATCCGAACCCGTCTCCCATAGGGAAGATCTGGTTCGGATTTTGTTGGTTTGGTGCCGGTGACGGGGGTCGAACCCGTACGCTCTTGCGAACCCGGGATTTTAAGTCCCGTGCGTCTGCCTGTTCCGCCACACCGGCATGGCATGAATACAGTATCATTTGTTATATTCGCTGTCAAGAAAAAGCATATTTTCCCCTGCCCGGGGCGTATGATAGACGGGAGGCGATGCTATGGCAGGGGAAGAGAGACTCGCGCGGCCCCAGAACCTGATCCTGGAAAACCGAAAACGTCTGAGCGTTTCGGGGGTGGAGGAGGTATCCGGCTTTGACGAGAGCTACGTGCAGCTGCGCACCGTGCTGGGGGATCTGACCGTCCGCGGGGAAGGGCTCAGCGTGGAAAGCCTCTCGGTGGAGGCGGGAGAGCTGTGCGTCACCGGAGCCGTCGCTTCGGTGGAATATCGGGAACGGGTACAGCCCCGGGGCCTTCTGGCCCGGCTGCTGGGATAAACGTGGGCACAGAGGTATTCCTTCAGCTGCGCACCCTCGTTACCGCGCTGGCTGCCGGCGGCGCACTGGGACTCCTGCGCGACCTGCTTGCGCTGCTGCCAGGCCGCGGCGGGGCGGGAATGGTCCGCGAGGGGCTGTTTGCGGCCGCGGCGCTTTGGCTGTTGTTCACCCTGGGCCTGCGCACCGGCGAGGGACTGCGCCCCGGTTTTTTGTGCGCGGCGGGCGGGGGCATTTGCTTCTACTTTTCCCTGCTTCACCCCATGGTTTCCGCCTCTCGGAAGGCGGTTAAGCAATTTTTGCGTATAAAGCACTTTTAGAAAGCAATAAATGCAGTTAGCTGCGTGCAATAATTCATAAAAATGGGATTTTTAAAAAGTTTTTCTTTGCAATCAAATGAGAATCGTATAAAATACTTTTCGGCGGCAGACCGGAGCGCCGGCGCAGGTTTCAGGAGTTTTTATGGATAAAATCACAAGGTGGATCTTTGCCGTGGTCACGGCTTCGCTGCTGCTTTATGCATGCGGCCAGTTCTGGATCGTGCAGCAAAACTTGCATGAAGCACAGACCTGCCTTGTGGAGCTTCGGAAAACTGCTGAACGGCTGTCGAAGGAGAACACGGAGCTCCTTGAGAGCATCGGCGCGCCGGGCGGGACTTGATCGGCGCCCGGACCGGGCTGTCACGTCGGGGAGAAAAGGGAAATCACAGACACACAGTAAAGAGAAAGGGAGCGCATGGATCTGGAAGTTGGATCGATCCTGGAGGGGAAAGTGACCGGGATCACAAAATTCGGAGCGTTTGTTCTGCTGCCCGGCGGCGTCAGCGGCCTGGTACATATCTCAGAGATCGCAAACGCATACGTCAACGACGTCAATGACTTTCTGAAAATGGGCGATACCGTCAAGGTGAAGGTCATTGCCATCAACGAAGCGGGAAAGATCAATCTTTCCATCAAGCAGACGCTGCCTCCGGCGCCGAGGGCGGATCGACCGCCGCGTCCGCAGCCGCAGAGTCACAGCGCGGAGAGGACCGCCGCTCCGGCCGGGAACCCGGCGCAGAGCGCTTCCGCTGCCTCCGGCGAGCTGCACGGGCCATCCTCGGATGCCAGCTTTGAAGATAAGCTCAAGCATTTTATGCAGGAATCGGACAGCAAGATCAACAGCAGCCGGCTATATTCCGACCGCAGGGGAGGCGGCAGACGCCGCAAATAACGATGAGATCCGTCTACGGACGGGGCCGCCGGGGGACCGGCGGCCCCGTCCGCTTTTTTCCAGATCTGACCATTCATAAAAAACCATGCCGCCGCCATACTACCGTTGAAGATCATCTTTGGAGGTTTTTTATGAAAAAGACAATTGCATATACTCTCGTCCTTGTTCTTGCCCTGAGCCTGATGGCCGGGTGCGGACGAATGGGCAATGACGGCTCCTCCGCGCCCAGCGCGTCTCCCGCGGCCAGCGCCACGCCCGTGATGCCCACCCCGGACATGGACGACGGCATCGTGAAGGATGACGACGACATCATCACCCCCGACGACAACGGAGAGCTCCCCGCGGTCTCCGCCTCCCCGGAAGCATCTGCCGGCACCGGCTCGGCGACGACCCCCGGGACCGCCTCCGCCTCGCCCTCGCCCGATATGCCGAAGAAAAACGGATAAGGAAACGCCCCTTTGATCTCCTGCGATCAAAGGGGCGCCATAATTTCCGACCAGACCTGTAAGCCGGGTTCTGTCATTCAAAGCAGCCATCTATCTCGACGCACCGTTGCCGATGCGCTCAAGCCGCCTCCCCGGGACGGCCGGGCCGGCCATATGTCCCTCCACGGCGTTGCTCCGGATAGAGTTTACAGCATCGTTCCGTCTCCGGACGATGGGTGAGCTCTTACCTCGCCTTTCCACCCTTACCGATCCCGAGGGGATCGGCGGTATATCTCTGTTGCACTGGTCCTGGGGTCACCCCCGGCGGGCGTTACCCGTTATCCTTGCCCTGTGGAGCCCGGACTTTCCTCACATACAGGCTTTCGCCTTGGATGCGCGGCTGCTCAGTCTGCTCGGCGGGAATGATTGTAAACTGTAAAAGGGGACTTGTCAACCGATTCGGGATTGAATTTCACCCGCCGTGCGAATATAATGAGTAAGCTATTGCAGCATTGGAGGACGTAAAATGACTTTACAATCCTATATCGCATCCCTGAAAGGAAAGCGCGTGGCCGTGGTAGGTCTGGGCGTGAGCAACCGCCCGCTGCTGCAGCTGCTGCTGGACGGCGGCTGTGATGTCACGGTCCGTGACCGGGGGGACCGGACCAAGCTGGGCGAGGAGCTGGCCGCGCGGCTGGAGAGCGCGGGCTGCACGCTCCGGCTGGGCGAGGGCTATCTGGATGATCTGGATGAGGACGTGATCTTCCGCACCCCGGGGCTCCATCCCTTCACGCCCCAACTGGCCGCGGCAAAGGAACGGGGAGCGGTGCTCACCTCGGAGATGGAGGCGTTTTTCGCGGTGTGCCCCTGCCGCATCATCGCCGTGACCGGCTCGGATGGAAAGACCACCACTACCACCATCATTTCCCGTCTGCTGGAGGAGCAGGGATATACCGTTCACCTGGGGGGCAACATCGGCACGCCGCTGCTGGACAAGGCCGACCGTATGGCCCCGGAGGACTGGGCGGTGCTGGAGCTCAGCTCCTTCCAGCTCCACAGCATGGACTGCCGCCCCCACGTGGCGGTGATCACCAACGTCAGCCCCAACCACCTGGACGTCCACCCCAGCTATGAGGACTACCAGGCGGCGAAAAAGCAGATCTTCCTCCACCAGAGGGAAGAGGACCTGCTGGTTTTGAACGCCGACAACGACATTACCCGGAGCTTCGCCTCCCAGGCCCGGGGTCGGCTGCGTATGTTCAGCCGCCGGACGGAGCCGTCGGAGGGCGTATTCCTCCGTGACGGCGTGATCTACCGCGCCCGGAACGGCACCGCGGAAAAGCTGATGGACGCCTCCGGGATCCTTCTGCCGGGGCTGCACAACGCGGAAAACTATATGGCCGCCTTCGCCGCCACCGCCGACTGGGTCTCCGACGAGGTCTGCCGCCGTGTGGCCGGGAGCTTCCCGGGTGTGGCCCACCGGCTGGAGATGATCCGGGAGCTGCGGGGGGTTACATACTGCAATGATTCCATCGCCTCCAGTCCCACCCGGACCATCGCGGGGCTGCGGGCGCTGACGAAAAAGCCGATCCTCATCGCCGGGGGCTATGACAAGCACATCCCCTTCGACGACCTGGGAGACGAGATCTGCCTGCGGGTAAAGGAGCTTTTCCTCACCGGCTTTACGGCGGACAAGATCCGCCGGGCCGTGGAGAACTCCCGGTATTACGACCCGGAAAAGCTGCGGATCCACCAGCTGGAGGATTTCACCGGGACGGTGCTGGCGGCATCCGCCGCGGCGGGGGAGGGAGATCTGGTGCTCCTTTCGCCGGCATGCGCGTCCTTTGACAAATTCAGAAACTTTGAGGAACGGGGGAACACATTCCGCCGGATCGTTATGGAAATGGAGTGATAACCGTGGAACTGAAAGAAATGATCGCAACTCTCGCTGAGGCCTCCGGGCCTTCGGGGTACGAGAACGCGGCCGCGGCCGCAGCCGGGAAGCTCCTGGCGCCGTTGGTGGACGAGGTCACCACCGACGTGATGGGCAACGTGATCGGCTGGCGGCGCTGCGGCCGCAGCGGAGCGCCCGTGGTGATGCTGGACGCCCATCTGGACGAGGTCGGCCTGGTGGTCACCGGCTATGAGCGGGGCTTTCTCCGCTTTCACAACCTGGGCGGCATCGACGCCAGGATCCTCCCCGCACTGGAGGTGACGCTCCTGACGCCGGAGGGGCCGCTCCACGGCGTTGTGGACGTGCTGCCTCCCCACGTGGTTCCCCCGGCGGACCGGGAAAAGCCCCTGGCCATGGACAAGCTGTACATCGACGCCGGCTTCGACTCCGAGGAGGAGGCCCGCGCCCACGTGCCCATGGGCACGGCCGTGGTGTACTCCACGCCCTGCTTCGCCATGGGAGAGCACCGTCTGGCCGGCAAGGCGCTGGACGACCGGAGCTGCGCGGCCATCGTTCTGGCGGCCATGGCACAGCTTCGGGACAAGCCTCTGGCGGTGGACGTGGCGGTCCACCTGGCCGTGCAGGAAGAGGTGGGCGGCCGCGGCGCGCTGCCCGGCACATACGGCATCCACCCGGATTACGGCATTGCCGTGGACGTGACCTTCGGCAGCTCGCCGGACACGCCTCCCCATAAGAGCTGCAAAATGAACGGCGGCGCCGCCATCGGCGTGGGCCCGGCCGCGGCCCGGAGCGTCTCGGACAAGCTGATCGCCCTGGCGGAGAAAAAGGCCATTCCCTATCAGATCGAGGTGATGGGGGGCCACAGCGGCACCGACGCCGACGAGATCCAGACCACCCGGGAGGGCGTGGCCACCGGCGTGATCTCGCTGCCGCTGAGAAGCATGCATACCCCCGTGGAGGTCATCGACCTGCGGGACGCCCAGGCGGCGGCGGATCTGATCGCCGCCTGGCTGGAGAGCTTTGGGGAGGAGGATTGACATGATCGAAACGGTTAAAGCGCTTTGCGCTCTCTCCGGCGTCTCCGGCTGGGAGGACGAGGTGAGAGATTATATCCTGGAGCGGGCCCTGCCCTACGCCGACGAAACGGACACCGACGCCATGGGAAACCTGTTCGTATTCAAAAAAGGCGCGGTCACTCCGGCGCAGCCCGTGATGGTCTGCGCTCATATGGACGAGGTGGGTGTGATCGTCACCGGCATCACTGACGACGGTTTTCTGCGCTTCAGCTTCGTGGGCGGTGTGGACCGCCGGGTGGCCCTGGGCAAACGGGTGTTCATCGGACCCGATCGGATCCCCGGCGTGATCGGCATGAAGGCCATCCACCTGACCGACGCCGACGAGCGCCAGACGGTGCCCAAGCTGGAGAACCTGTTCATCGACATCGGCGCGGAGGACGGCGACGACGCAAAGAGCAAGGTCACTCTGGGCTGGCGGGGCATCTTTGATCCCGTTATCTATGAGTTCGGCGAGGGGTATATCAAGGCCAAGGCCCTGGATGACCGGGTGGGCTGCGCCGCCATGCTGAAGATGCTGGAGCAGGACCTTCCGGTGGACACCTGGTTCGTCTTCACCGTTCAGGAGGAAGTGGGCTGCCGTGGTGCGTCCATCGCCGCCTCCCGGATCCGGCCGGGCTTCGCCCTGGTGATGGAGGGCACCACCGCCGCGGATATGGGCGGCGTGGAAAAGGGCCAGGAGATCTGCTTCCTGGGGCGGGGCGTCACGATCCCCTTCATGGACGGAGGCACGATCTACAATCACGACGTGTGGCGTTTCGTCACCGACGTGGCGGAGCAAAACGGCATCCCCTGGCAGACCAAGGAGCGCATCGCCGGCGGCACGGACGCCTCCGCCATCCAGCGCCGGGAGAACGGCGCCAAGGTGGTCACCATGTCCGCACCTCTGCGCAATATCCACTCTCCCTCCAGCGTGGGCAAGCTGGCGGACATCCGCCATATGCCCGAGCTGGGAATGAAGGTACTGGAGGCGCTCTCTCATGGATTCTGAACAGCTCTGGGCGCTGGCTGAAAAAACGGAGGAGGACCTGCGCCCGGTCTTTCGGGGCATCGAGCGCACCGCCGAGGCCAACACCCGCCGGGTGCTGGAGGCTTTCCGGGAATACCGCGTGTCTGAGGCGTGCTTTGCCGGCACCACCGGCTACGGCTACGACGACCTGGGCCGGGAGACCCTGGAGAAGATCTACGCCCGGGTCTTCGGGGCGGAGGCGGCGCTGGTGCGCACCACCTTCGTCAACGGCACTCACGCCATCGCCTGCGCCCTTTACGGCGCGCTGCAGCCCGGGGATACCATCCTCTCCGTCACCGGCGCGCCCTACGACACTCTCCACTCCGCCATCACCGGCGGCGGGAGGGGCTCCCTGGCTGCCTACGGCGTCCACTACCGGCAGCTTGAGCTGGGCCCGGACGGCGGACCGGACTATGACGCCATCGCCGCCGCGGTGGAGGAGATCTCCCCGGCGGTGGTCTATCTCCAGCGCAGCCGGGGCTACGCTCCCCGCCGTGCCCTTTACGTGGATGAGATCGGCCGCGTGGCGGAGCTCGTCCGGTTGCACAGTCCCCGTAGCGCCGTGGTGGTGGACAACTGTTACGGCGAGTTTACCGACGGGATGGAGCCCTGCGCCGTGGGCGCGGATCTTATCGCCGGCTCGCTGATCAAAAACCCCGGAGGCGGTCTGGCCCCCATGGGCGGCTACGTGGCCGGCCGGGCGGATCTGGTGGAGTACGCTGCGGAGCGGCTGTCGGTGCCGGGCATCGGCAGCGAGTGCGGCGCCACGCTCAATGCCAGCCGGGCGCTGTTCCAGGGCTTTTTCTTCGCCCCGCACACCGTATCCCAGGCTCTGAAGACCATGGTCTTTGCCGCCGGGATGCTCACCGCCCTGGGCTTTGACAGCTATCCCGCCCCCGCCGAGCGCCGCTCGGACATCATCCAGACCATCGAGCTGAAAACGGCGGACAACCTGGTGAAGTTCTGTCAGGGCATCCAGAAGGGGTCCCCCGTGGACAGCTTTGCCGCCCCGGTGCCCGCTCCCATGCCCGGCTACGACAGTCCGGTGGTCATGGCGGCCGGGACCTTCATTCAGGGCGCCAGCCTGGAGCTGAGCTGCGACGGGCCCGTCCGCGAGCCCTATCTCGGCTTCCTCCAGGGCGGCCTCACCTACGAATCCGGCAAGCTGGGCGTGATGAGCGCGCTGAGCGAAATGCTGCTCTGAGTTCGGGCGCAACAATCCCCCTTCCGCGGCATATACTGCGTGGAGGGGGTGGAGCGTATATGCCGGCACCGCGCAGGGATCGGCGCACCCGAAAAAAGGCGGCTCTCGTACTGCTGCTGATCGCATTCATCGCGTTTCTGATACCGGCGATCCGGTTTTTCCGCATGCTCACCGGCGCCATGGCGGTGTCCAACGCCTCGGATCTCATCACCCGCCGGGTCAGCGACATCGTGGAGGAGAAAATGCGCGCCCTGGACGGGGAGGAGCGCAGTTTCGTACGCTTTGAAAAGGACGACGCCGGGGCGATCACCGCCGTCGTCACCGACACGCCCCGGGTGAACGTACTGGCCTCGGAGCTGCTGACTGCCGTGGTGGAGGCCTCCGACGCGGGAGAACTGAACCTCCGGGTGCCCCTGGGGGATCTGCTGGGCGTGAGCCTGCTGCTGGGGAAGGGACCCCGGATCCCCGTGAAGATCACCCTGCTCACTTCCTCCCGGGTGAACTATAAAAACGTACTGACGGACGCCGGGATCAACCAGACCCGCCATCAGCTGCTGCTGGTGGTGCGGGTGGACGCGGACGTGCTGCTGCCCTGGGAGATCCGCTCGGCCCGGATCGTGGACGAGGTGCTGGTGTCCGAAACCGTTGTGGTGGGCCGGGTGCCACAGACCTATATGAATTCGGGAGATTGACCCTGTACAGAGAGGACAGACCATGGATCACAACGAATACCTTTCCCTGCAGAAGACCATACGCTATCACATGGACCGGTACTATAACCGGGACGAACCGGAGATCTCCGACTTCGAGTACGACCAGCTCATGCAGCGGCTGAAGGCCGCCGAGCGGGAGCATCCCGAGTGGGTCACGCCGGACTCGCCCAGTCAGATCATCGGCGGCACCGCCAAGCGGGAGGCCGGGGTCAAGGTGGAGCACAACGTGCCCATGCTGTCCATCGAGGACGTGTTCACCTACGAGGACGTCCGCGCCTGGGTGGAAAAGGTCCACGCGGTGCACCCCGGCTGCGCCTTTTCCGTGGAGACCAAGATCGACGGGCTGAGCATGACGCTGCGCTACCGCCGCAGCGAGCAGACCGGCGCCCTGACGCTGTTCATGGCGGAGACCCGGGGGGACGGCCGCACCGGCGAGGACGTCACCGTCAACGCCCTGGCCATTCCCGACGTACAAAGGGAGCTGGACCTGCCCTGCGAGTATCTGGAGCTCCGGGGCGAGGTATATATGACCCACGAGTCCTTTTTCCGCTACAACGAGCGCATGGAGGAACTGGGGAAGAAGAGCGCGGCCAACCCCCGGAACCTGGCGGCGGGGACGCTGCGCCAGCTGGATTCCTCCGTCACCCGGGAGCGGGGACTGAGCCTGCTGATCTTCAACGTGCAGGACTGCCGGCCCCGGGACTTCATGGCCAGCCACACCCGGAGCATGGAGGCTCTCTCCCGGGCGGGGGTCCCGGTGGTCTTCCACACCCTGTGTACCGGCGCGGATGAGGTGATCGCCGCCATCGAAACGATCGGGGACATGCGGGAAAGCCTGCACTTCGACATCGACGGAGCCGTGGTCAAGCTGGACGAGGTGCAGCTGCGGGACGATTTCCCCGCCGGCAGCAAGTACGCCGCCGGACACATTGCCTACAAGTATCCGCCGGAGGAGCGGGTGGTGGTCATGGAGGAGATCGAGGTCACCGTGGGCCGCACCGGCAAGCTGGGGTTCATCGGCCACGTGCTGGACGCCGAGACGGGCCGGCCCGCCCGACTGTGCGGAACCAACGTCTCCCGGGTCACGCTGCACAACCAGGACTATATCACCGAAAAGCACATCGGTATCGGGGGAAAGTACCTGCTGAAAAAATCCGGCGACATCATCCCCAAGCTGGGGGCTGTGGTGGCGGAGCCGGAGACGATCTATACCGTGGACCTGCATTGTCCCGTATGCGGCGAGCCGGTGGTCCGGGAAGAGGACACGGCCGATTTCCGCTGCGTCAGTCCCGCCTGTCCGGCCCAGCTGTCCCGCACTATCTCCTATTTCTGCGGCCGCTCGGCCATGGATATCATGGGTCTGGGCGAGACGCTGGTGGACGCTCTGGTCCGGGAGGGATACCTGAAGGATTACGCGGACGTCTATGATCTGCATCTCCACCGGGATGAGCTGATCGAAAAGGGCATCGTGGGCAAGGAGAAGAACACGGACAAGCTCCTGGGCAGCATCGAAAAGTCCAAAGCCAACGACCCGGTGCGGCTGCTCACGGGCCTGGGGATCCGCAACGTGGGCCAGTCTACCGCGCGGGAGCTGATGAGCCACTATCCCACGCTGGACGATCTGGCCGCCGCCGGGGCGGAGGAGCTCTCCGCCGTGCAGGACATCGGCCCCACCACCGCCGAGTGTATCGTGGAATTCTTCTCCAACAGGGAGAACCGCCATATCCTGCAAAAGCTGAAGGACCGTGGAGTCAACATGACCATGCCTGCGGTGGAGGCGGTCTCCGACGCGCTGCAGGGCAAGACCTTCGTGGTGACCGGGACCCTCTCCCGTTACGGCCGCAAGGAGATCGAGGAGAAGATCCTTGCCCACGGCGGCAAGGTCACCGGCTCGGTCAGCAAAAAGACCGGCTATCTCATCGCCGGAGAAAACGCCGGCAGCAAGCTGGACAAGGCCCGCTCCCTGGGGATCCCGGTGATCTCCGAGGATGAATTCGAAGCCATGCTGAAATAAAAAACGCGCCTCCCGCCGTTTCATCGGCGGGAGGCGCTGTACGTTTTCGATTTCTGATTCTGTCATTCCGAACGAAGGGCGGCCACCGGGTCGCTCTTCGCCGCTTTCATGGAGGGGATGATGCCGCCGATGAGCGTCAGGACGATGCTCAGCAGTATCAGCAGCACGGCGGCTCCTCCGGGCAGGGCGGCGCTGATGCCCGTCTGCCCGGTGAGATCGTGGATGATGTGGTTGGCGGGGATCAGCAGCACCAGCGTCAAGGCGATGCCGAACACTCCCGCCAGCGCACCGATGATAAAGGTCTCGGCGTTGAACACCTGAGAGATGTTCCGCTTGGAGGCGCCGATGGCCCGCAGGATACCGATCTCCTTTTTCCGTTCCAGCACGCTGATATAGGTGATGACGCCGATCATCACCGACGATACCACCAGCGAGATGGCCACGAAGGCTATGAGCACGTAGCTGATGGCGTTGACGATACCTGTGACGGAACTCATCAGCGTGTCCACCACGTCGGTATAGGTGATGACCTTGTCGTCTCTGTCCAGGTTCTTCTGGATGGTGTTGTAGCGTTCCAGAATATCCTTCACGGCGGCCTTGCCGTTGAAATCCGTGGGGTAAATGGTGATGGCGGAGGGCACGGCGGGATCCGCGTACCCCAGCTTTTTCAGGTTGGAGTCGTAGGACGCCTGCTCCCTGGACATCAGCGAGCTCATCAGATCCCGCAGTTCCTCCGGATCCATGTTCATGGTGAAGGCACTGGCCAGTGCCTCCCCGTCCACCCGGAAGGCGTTCATCAGGTTCTGGGACATGCTCTCCATCAGCGTGGACAGATTGCTGGTGACCGCCGAGGAGATATACCCGGTGAGAGACTGCACCACCCGGCTCATCATGGCGGAGATCTGACGACTCATGGAGGCGGAGTATCCGGCGAACATATCCGCGGCCCTTGCCTCCAGTGCGGAGGTGTCGATGGCGGAGGCCACTCCCCGGGAGATGATCTCGTTGGCCTGTTCCGTGGACATAAACTCCGTAAAGGCGTCCTGGAACCGGGCGGGATCGGGCAGGGCGTTTTCCTCAGCGTAGGTCTGATAGGCGCCCATCAGATCCCGGATGACCCCGTCCAGCTGTTCCTGGGTGATGACCAGGGAGGACAGCTGGCCGCCCAGCTCCTCGGCGTGCCGCTGCAGGATGTCCGTCACCCCCGGGGAGCGGAGATACTCATCCAGATGGGCAAAGGGATCCTCCTCAGCCACGTATCCGTTTTCCGCCAGGAAGGGACCGTAGCCGGACATCACGTCCTGCACCACGGCCAAAAGCTGGTCGTAAGTGATCAGATCCTGACTGTTTTGGGCAAGAATGGCCTGTATATCCGCCAGCAGGATATCTCTGGCGGTCTGGGTGTTCATAAACTCCCGCAGGGATTCGGGCAGCTTGGCATAGTCCGTGGCCGGGTCCGCGCTGGAGTAGTCCAGAAAGGCGTCCAGCAGCTCCCGGAACAGACTCTCCAGCATAGGCAGCGTCACGTTTACGTTCACGCTGCCGATCAGGTTGCGGATATCCTGGGCTGAGAGCGTGGGCATGGTCACCGCGTAGTCCTCAGGCCGCAGCAGGGAACTCACGTCCATCTGGCTCAGATCCAGGGACGACAGATCCAGCAGGGAGGGGTCGATCTGCATGGCGTCCGAATCGATCTGGAAGGCGTCGGCAATGGCGTCCTCGTCCACGGAGAAGAGGGTGCTCATATCCATCTCCTCCCGGTCCGGCTCCTGACCGAAGGGGAGCCCGGTAAACACGTTGATCTCCGGGTTCTGCCGCTGGGAGCGCACGATCTCGCTCCCGGAGGAGCGCTCCATCAGATGGTCGATCAGGGAGGCGGGGTAGCCGATGCCCATACTCAGCACCGGGGAGGAGGAGTCCTCCCGGGGCTGCACCACGCCTACGATAGACAGCTCCTCGGCGCCGTCCACCACGGACTTTACGTACCGCTCGTCACCGGAGCGGTCGGTCCATACGTTGTACTCCTTGTCATAGGTATACAGATCCGCACTGCACAGCAGCCGGAAGCGGATGCCCAGAAAATCGGCGTAATCGTATTGGTTCCGGGTCTCGTCCACCTGGACCGGGGAGCCCTCGGCGAAGGCCTTTACCATCCGCTCCAGCTCAGCGGGATCCTTCAGACCCATCGTGTAGAGCGTGGTATCCGCCACCCGGCCGCCGAAGGAGAGCACCACCACACACTCGTTAAAGCGTTCCGGCCACCGCCCGGCCTTCACGTCATACTGGCTCTGATACAGCTCCGTGCGGGCGGGCATGACGTGGAAGGTGTCGGTGCTGCTGAAGGAGGAGAGCAGCCCGCTCATGTTGTCGGTGGAGGAAAAGCCCAGAGCGGCAAAGCTCCGGTCGGGGTTGACCTGCCGCACGGAATCGCCCCGGCGGGCATAGATCAGCGGGGTGAGATTGTAGTCGTACTCAATGCTCTGCACATGGTCGTATACGTCGGTCTGTCCGCTCTCCAGATACGCACGCAGGGAGGCCAGGTCGTTGGTGCTGACCCGGGAGAACATCCGCGTCACGGTGAGCCATTCCTTCACGTCCCTGTCGCCGCGGGCGGCGTCCTCCGCGGGCGGAGGAGATTCAGTGGGCATGAAGGAGGCCAGATTGAAGCTGGTGTCGGTGATCTGCAGGGGATAGCTCTGCAGCGTCTCCTCCTCCACGTCGTGGATGTAGCGGTCCACCCCGTTGGACAGGGAGAGGATCATGGCGATGCCGATGATGCCGATGGATCCGGCAAAAGCCACCAGGATCGTCCGCGTCTTCTTCGTCCAGAGGTTGTTGAAGCTCAGCAGCAGCGCGGTGAAAAAGGACATGGAGGCCTTTCCCATGCTTCGGTGGACCGGAGTTTTGGCCGCCTTCTCCGGCTCGAAGGGATCGCTGTCGGACAGGATCACCCCGTCCCGGAGGTTCACGATCCGGGTGGCATACTGCTCCGCCAGCTCCGGGTTGTGGGTCACCATCACCACCAGCCGGTCCCGGGCCACCTCCTTGAGCAGATCCATCACCTGCAGACTGGTCTCGCTGTCCAGCGCGCCGGTGGGCTCGTCCGCCAGCAGGATATCCGGGTCGTTTACCAGCGCACGGGCGATGGCCACCCGCTGCATCTGTCCGCCGGAGAGCTGAGAGGGCTTTTTGTGGAGCTGATCCCCCAGCCCCACCTTACGCAGCGCCTCCACGGCTTTCTTCGTCCGCTGCCTTTTGGAGATGCCGCTGATGGTCAGCGCCAGCTCCACGTTGGCCAGGATCGTCTGGTGGGGGATCAGGTTGTAGCTTTGAAACACGAAGCCCACCGTATGGTTGCGGTAGGCGTCCCAATCCCGGCTGTTGTATTTTCGCGTGGATACGCCGTTTATGACAAGGTCGCCCTTGTCGTAGCGGTCAAGACCGCCGATGATGTTCAGCAGCGTGGTTTTTCCCGAGCCGCTCTGGCCCAGGATCGCCACAAATTCGCAGTCCCGCAGATTCAGCGAAACGCGGTCCAGCGCCTTTTGCACCAGCGAGCCGGTGCGGTATGTTTTGCTGATGTTCTTGATCTGGAGCATGGGATCACCCTGGATTTAAACTGATTGGACTTAACAATATATTATACCATGAATCCTTTCCGGTTAAAAGAGAGGGGGAGGATTTGTAAAAAATAATTCACAATTCGATTTGCCAGGCGGGAAGAAGAATGGTATACTTGTCCCATACGGTCCCACCAACCCGGCGAAAAGGAGCATCCATGCGCACTCGTATCCCTCTTGGCGAATATCTCTCGCTGAAAGGTTCCGATCTGAGAAAAGAAGAATACCGCCATCTGTGGCTGCTGCTCTACTGGCCGATCTATCTGCTGGTGTTTCTGATCATCGAACGGTTCATCGGCGGAGCGTACACGCCCATCCATTGCCCGGCGGATGATCGGATCCCCTTTTGCGAGTGGTTCATCTTCCCGTATTTTCTATGGTTCCCGTATCTGGTGGGTATGCTGGCATATACCCTGCTGGAGGACGTGGGGACGTTTCGCAGGCTCATGGGTTATTTTATCCTCACCTTTTCCGCCGCGGTGGTGATCTATCGGCTCTGGCCCACCTGCCAGCAGCTGCGGCCCGATACGTTCCCCCGGGCCAATCTCGCCACGGAGAGCGTGATGTTTCTCTATCGGCTGGATACCAATACCAACGTGTGTCCGTCGGAGCACGTGATCGGGTCGGCCGGGGTGGTTTTTGCGGCGTTTGCCTCCCCGGAACTGAAAAAACACCGCTGGTGGATCCTCCTTCTGGGGATCGTGATCTGCGTATCCACCGTCTTTGTCAAGCAGCACTCCCTGCTGGATCACGCCGCGGCGCTGCCGGTGTGTCTGGCCGGGTGGCTGGCGTGTTTTCGGAAAAAGCGATAAAAACGGCCCGCTCCGGTTTTCCGGAGCGGGCGCTGTGTTTAAAAGGATCTTCAGTATTTGCCGTATTTTTCCACAGCCTCGAACAGCGCTTCCAGATTCTCCTGGGGCGCGTCCTCCATGCTGTAGCCGGTGGCGAAGAGATAACCTCCGCCGGGGGCCATGATGTCCAGCGTTTTTTTGACGTCCTCGTCGATCTGCTTGGGATTGCCATAGCGCACAGTATACACCGGGAAACCGCCCATGAGACAGGCCACGTCTCCCAGCTCCTTCTTCGCCAGGGCCAGATCCACCTCCTCAAAGTGGTAAACCACCTTGTTGGCCGGCACTTCCTTCAGATATTTGAGCCGTGTGTTGTAGGAGCCCTCGGTGTAGACCACCGGGGTGATGCCGTTGTCGATCAGAGCCAGGATCCACTGCTGCAGATACGGCCAGTAGAGCTCGGCGTAGTCCTCGTCGCTGATGAAGTTGTCAAAGCCCTTGTGAAGCATGACCCAGCCGTAGCGGCTGCCGGTGGCCTTGCTGGCTTCCAGGGTCTGCTTGATGTGGTATTTCACGAACAGATCCAGGGCCCGCTTTACGTTGTCCCGCTCCTCCAGCAGATCGGGCATCATGCCGAAGGTGCCCCGCAGGGTGTCGCCCAGCATGTCAAAGGCGGTGGCGGAGCCGCCGCCGGCCATGGAGTAGTAGCCCAGGCCGCGCAGCTTCTTTTCATACCTGGCCACGATCTCGGCTTTGCGCTGGTTTTCCTCGCAGGCGGCGATGAGCCGCTTGTATACGGGGATGGCATCCGGACTGGTGAACAGCCGGACCGCCCCGCCCAGAATCATTTCATAATAGTCCAGCTCACCGAAGAACTCAAAGAGGCCCTGGGTCCTGGGCAGATGCTTGGAGATCCAGAAACCGGCCGGATCCCGGAAGAATTCGTCGTACTCCTCTGCCTCCAGGGTGGGGAACTCGATGAACTGATAGGTGTTGTTCACGTCCAGCCCCTTGGGGTCGCCGGGCCAGCGGGCGGTCTTGGTGTCCAGAGCCTCCAGCACCTTGGCTGCCTGGGTAAAGCCGCCGATGCGGCCGGTGTCGGTGTAGGTGTACTTCTCGTAAAACGCCAGCATGGCCTGGCAGGTGCGCTCGTGATCCACCATGCTCTCGGCCATGGTGATGCCCGCCTTGTGCAGGGGATAGGTGCCCACGTTCACCACGTTGGGGACCCGGTCGGGCTGCTTGTTTTCCACTGCCGTCTCCACACGGAGCTTTCGTTCGGCGTATCGCTTTTCGTAGTCGACCATAAAGAATTCCTCCTCCTTTGACGGTTTGTCCTGTTCCGCGCTCTTTTTTCATGATACCATGAAGAACGGGGCGGAAATATGGTTCCGTTGAACAATTTTTTCCCGTGAAATCAGGCGGCGATTTGTGTTCCCCGTTTCGTGGGAAACACTTGACAAGGAAAAGCCGTAAGTGTAAGGTAACGATGAAATGATATCGATTTCGACACCGGATCCCGGGATCCGGGGAATTGTGAGGCAGTCAATGACGTTAAAGGAACTGGCGGTGGGGAAGAGCGCCGTGATCCTCTCCGTTGGTGGCAGCGGCGCGCTTCGTCAGCACTTTCTGGATATGGGCGTGATCCCCGGAGCGGAGGTAACGGTGATCCGCCTGGCCCCCATGGGTGACCCTATGGAGCTGCGCATCCATGGCTACGAGCTTACGCTGCGGCTGGACGACGCGGACAAGATCATCGTAAAGCCCATCGATCCGATCCGCCGCGGCCATGGACATCACGGGGGAAGAAAACCCCACGATCATCCCGGCTACGGCGAGGGGGGCCGCTTCCACCCCAAGGGCACCGGCGACCCGCTGCCGGAGGACACGGTGCTCACCTTTGCGCTGGTGGGCAACCAGAACTGCGGCAAGACCACTCTCTTCAACCAGCTCACCGGGGCCAATCAGCATGTGGGCAACTTTCCCGGCGTGACCATCGACCGGAAGGACGGAGTGATCAAGCGCCATCCCAACACGTTGGTAACGGACCTGCCGGGCATCTATTCCATGTCCCCTTACAGCAGCGAGGAGCTGGTGTCCCGGGACTTCGTGCTCAATGAGCATCCTCACGCCATTATCAATATCGTGGACGCCACCAATATCGAACGCAACTTTTACCTGACTATGCAGCTGCTGGAGCTGGATATCCCCATGGTGGTGGCGCTGAACATGATGGACGAGGTCAGCGGCAACGGGGGCTCCGTGGACGTGAGCGCCATGGAGGATATGCTGGGAGTGCCCGTGATCCCCATCTCCGCCGCGAAAAACCAGGGCGTGGCCGAGCTGGTGGAGCACGCCCTCCACGTGGCCCATTTTCAGGAGCGGCCCGAGCGCCGGGATTTCTGCGACGAGGACAGCAACGGCCCCGTACATCGCTGCATCCACGGCGTGATCCACCTGATCGCGGACCACTGCCATCGGGCGGGACTGCCGGTACGCTTCTCCGCCAGCAAGATCATCGAGGGGGACGATCGGATCCTCCGCCAGCTGGAGCTGGACGAAAACGAACTGGACATGCTGGAGCATATCGTGGCCCAGCTGGAGACGGAGCGCGGTCTGGACCGGAAGGCGTCCATCGCGGATATGCGCTTTCAGTTCATCGAAAAAGTCTGCCGCCGCACGGTGGTCAAGCCGGAGGAGAGCCGGGAGCACGTCCGCAGCCAGAAGATCGACCGGATCCTGACAGGAAAATACACGGCGATCCCCGCGTTTATCGCGGTGATGGTGCTGATCTTCTACCTGACCTTCAACGTGATCGGCGCAGCGCTCCAGGGGCTGCTGGAGAGGGGAGTGGGGGCACTCACCGTGCTGGTGGACAACGCCCTGACTGCCGCGGATATCAACCCGGTGATCCACGACCTGGTGGTCAACGGCATATTTGCCGGCGTGGGCAGCGTGCTGAGCTTTTTGCCGGTCATCGTCACGTTGTTTTTCTTCCTGTCCATTCTCGAGGACAGCGGTTATATCGCCCGTGTGGCGTTCTTCATGGACAAGCTGCTGCGGCGGATCGGCCTTTCGGGACGCAGCATCGTGCCCATGCTCATCGGCTTCGGGTGTACGGTCCCGGCGGTCATGGCCACCCGGACCCTGCCCAGCGAGCGGGACCGGCGCATGACCATTCTGCTCACGCCCTTTATGAGCTGTACGGCGAAGCTGCCCATCTACGCTTTCTTTGTCAGCGCCTTTTTCCCCAAACGGGGCGGCCTGATCATGGCCGGACTGTACGTTCTGGGCGTAGTGGTGGGGATCCTGGTGTCGCTGCTGTATAAAAAGACGCTGTTCCGGGGCGAGGCGATCCCCTTCGTCATGGAGCTGCCCAACTACCGGCTGCCCGGGGCGAAAAACGTGGCCCGGCTGCTGTGGGACAAGGCCAAGGACTTCCTTCAGCGGGCGTTCTCCGTGATCCTCATCGCCACGGTGGTGGTGTGGTTCCTCCAGAGCTTCGATCTGCGTCTGAATCTGGTGACGGATTCCCACAACAGCATCCTGGCTCTGGCGGCGGGACTGCTGGTGCCGGTGTTCCGGCCCATCGCCATGGGGGACTGGCGGGTCATCACCGCGCTTATCACCGGCTTCATGGCCAAGGAGAGCGTGGTCTCCACCCTGGAGATCCTGTTCGACGGGGGAGTGGCGTCTGTTATCGCGCCCATCACCGCGGCGTCGCTGCTGGTGTTCAGTCTGCTGTATACTCCCTGTGTGGCCTCCATCGCCGCCATCCGCCGGGAGCTGGGCGCCAAATGGGCGGCCGGCGTGGTGGTATGGCAGTGCGCGCTGGCATGGTTTGTGGCCTATGCAGCCTGCGGCGTCTTTCATCTGATCGGATTGGGGTGAGATCATGGGATTGGGCGATATCCTGCTGCTTTGTCTGATCGCGGGCGCGCTGATCCTGGCGGTGCGCAGCCGGGTACGGGCAAAGAAAAACGGCTCGGGCTGCTGCGGCGCCTCCTGCGCGGACTGCTCCCGATGCCGGACAGAGACAAAATAAAAGAGCTCCCGGCGAGCCGTTCAAGGACTCGCCGGGAGCTCTTTTGTTGTTCGGTTCACCGCTTTCCGGCCAGCTTTGCCAGCTGCCGCAGCTTGAGATCCGTGTTGTAAAAATCCTTGGTGGAGCAACCGGCCCGTCCGCCGCCGGCGCAGGCACAGGCACAGGCACATGCGCACGCGCAGGAGCTGTGAGCGCAGGAGGAGGACGACCGGGAACCTCCCCGGCCGGAGCTGTGGCTGGATACGTGGGAGGAGCTGTGGGGGACGATGATGGGCCGGGGCATGGGGGTCACGTGCACCCGGATATAGGTGTTGGGCTCCGTCCGGTAGGGATAGAGTCCGTCGGAGGTCTTTTTGCGAAGCTCGGATTCCTCCTTGGGGATATCCTCCTCCTTGATGATCTCCTCGCTTTTGATAAAGCTCCGTCCGCAGTAAGGGCAGTTGGCGGCCCCGTCGGGACGGGGACTGCCGCAGCCCTGGCACACGGGGTAATACTCCACCCGTGTCCGAGTGATCTTCTTTCCCGTGCTGCCGGAGAAGTTGGAGGTCCTGCGGAAGGACTGCGTGGCGGATACGATGATCACCACCGCCACCGCAAGGAACACAAAGCAGAACAGCACCGCCAGCAGCGCGCCGTCGGAGCTGCCGGAGCCGCCGGTCTGGGTCTGCTTGGAGGTGTCGAAGGCGTAGGCGTCGGTGGGGTAGGTGACGGTGATGCCGTACTGCTCCCCCTTTCCGAGAGATCCCGTCCAGGTGAAATAACCGTCGGAGGTCAGCAGACACTCCGGCGTCTGGCTCAGTACCTTCTCGCCGTTCCACTTGATCACCAGCTCATCCACCCGGAGGCTGTTGAACCACCCCGGGGTGAAGTGGTATACGGTTTCGCCCTCAGTGAGCTGATCCACCTGGTAAAGATAATCCTGCACCAGGGAGAACTCGATCACCGCCACCTCCCCGGCCTGATAGGCCCGGTCCAGGTCGACCCGGACGAAGGAGCCGCCGTCGGAGGTATAGCTGACTTTTTTCACGGCGGGACTCAGCCCCTTGAGCGAATCGCAGTGGCTGTTGGGGATGCCAATCTCCACCCAGGTCAGCGGACCCTCGGAGGTGGAGTCCAGCACCAGCCATTCGATGTGATAGACCATGCGCACCGTGGCGTCGTCGTTCACGTCCGCGGTGATCCGATAAGAGAGGATCTCGTCCAGATCCTTGGCCTGGGCCCGCAGGGACAGCACCGGAGCCGTCAGCAGCAGGCACAGCGCGAGAACAAAAAGAATACCTCTTTTTTTCATTCCGTTAACCTCTCAATGTATTTCACCCGTGCCGGGGGATCCGCAGGGGGCACTCGCAGCGCATTTGGGCGGAGACTTCCCGGCGCTGCCGGCAGCGGGGATCGTTCCATATGGTCTTCCATTCGTCGGAGAGTATGTTCCCCAGAGGCTCGTCGGAAAGCCAGCTCTGGCAGGGCATCACGTTTCCGCCGGGGGTGACGGCCATGTTGCTCAGACAGGCGCCGCAGTTGGGGGTGGTGATCCCCAGCTCCCGGCAGAACTCGTCGTCCACCCAGCCGGGGGAGGTGAAGCTGATCTCCATGCCGTTGGCAAAGCAGTACTCTACGCTCTGGCGGAGGATCTCCCGGATCTCCTCGTGGGTGAGCTGCAGGTTCTCCGACTCCGGCGTGGCGGCGTTGCCGGTGGTGATGAGCCCCGAACAGGTCACGTAGATCACGCCCTTGTCCCTTAAAAACACCAGAGTGCTCACGTAATCCCGGTTCAGGGTGCACAGCGGGGTGTTGACGCTCAGATTGATCCCGGCGGCCAGGGCGTTTTCGATGCCCGATACGGTGTCGGCCCAGCGGGGCGCGCCCACCAGTGCGTTGTGCACAGCCTCGTTGGCGGAGTAAAAGGTGATCTGGGCGCTGTCGAGAGAGGCGGCCTTCAGCTTCTGACAGTATTCCTTTGTCAGACGGATGCCGTTGGTGTTCAGCCGGGTGATGAACCACCGGGCGTAGTCGATGAGCTCGGGCAGGTCCTCCCGCATGGTGGGCTCTCCGCCGGTAAAGGTCACCTGGGGGATCCCGGCGCTGCGGCAGCGATCCAGGATCTGCTTCCACTCCTCGGTGGAGAGCTCCGGCTCCTCGGCGTGGGTCTGGCCGGCGGCGTAGCAGTGTACGCATTTCTGGTTGCAGTGCCAGCGGCCCTGGGCGGTCATGGCGCTGACCATCAGATCCATCCGATGGGGAGCGCGCATTTTCGGGGCGTATTCCCGCAGCGTCAGATAGCCGATGGGCTCGTCGGGCGTCTCACCGCAGGCCACCTGACGAAAGGTCTCCATAATGGTATAGATGTCCTGCCGCAGCCGCTTCCGGCTGGTCAGCGGGTAAACGGCCTTCACCCGGCGGCAGGTCTCCTCCATGATGGCGGCGGCCTCTTCGTCGGTGATGGGTCTGCCGCTGTATTCGTTGACGGAGCGGATGAACTCGATCAGCAGGATGCTCCAGGCGGTATTCACCGGGATCACGTCCTGCCCGTTCAAAATGGCCACGCTGGCGCCGATCTCCCCGTCCTGTACCAGGGGAGGCACCAGATGGATCCGCACCACTCCCGGGCCCTCGGGATTGAGCGTCGTGTGGTGCACCTCGTTGAAGTTTTCCAGAGCGTATTTCAGTTCTCTTTTCGATGCTTTCATATCAACACCTCGCTGCCGCGGTTAATCCGAAATTTTATCCATTATAACACACTGCTCCCGTTACGCCAACCTCTAAATCCAACGGAAAAGGACAGAACCTCGTGAGAAGGTCTGTCCTTTCAACGGCAGCGAGTCCATATCATCCCTCCCGGGGCGTGTGTCCCGGCGTTTTCCCCGCAAAAGGAAATAGCCTGCCGCTTCAGCGGCAGACTTTTTCCGGCTGTAAACCGGGAAAGGGCTCAGAGAATGTCCGCGATCCGCTTCACCGCACATCCGGCGGGACCGGCGTTCAGCAGGATCCCGGCATTCCAGTTTTCCTCATGGGCAGCGCACAGCGCTTTCAAAAAAGCCCCGCAGGGAACGTCAAGGGCTCCCCCTTCCCACATGCAGACGATCCTGGAGATCACCGGCCAACCATTCTGGGCCAGAACGCCGCAGCTCTGATCGATCAGCTCCTCGACGGAACCGGCGGAAAGCAAATGCGTCCACTCTTCTCCCCGGACGGTCTGCAGCACCAGACATTGACGATACCTGTGCTCCCCCGGGTGGGCAGCGTCCAAAGACGCCTTTGCAGAGGCGATCATGCGGCTGAATTCCGGACCGGGCGCTGTTTCGCTATGATGATTGCTCATTGGCTCCTCCCTGAGTCTGAAAGGGTATACCTGATAAAACGGGGGCCTGCCTTTTCAGAATCATGTCAATAACGGTCGCATTTTCTGTCCTGTGTGTACTCGACTGCGTAAACCCTGCCTTCTCCAGCAGCTTCCGACTGGCAGAATTAAAATCGAAGCAGCCGCAGTGTATATAATCCACCTTCCCATCGGACAGCAGATAGCCGGTACACATCCTCAGTACCTTTACGGCAGAATCGGGCAAACAATCGATCCCCTCGTCACTGAGCTCCTCTGGGAAGCTTTACAGGCTCCGGAGGTCCCGATCGGCGATACCGTCATTGAAGGCCGGATAGTCCTCCGGGGACAGCTTTCTGAGCGTGATACCCTCGTGATCCATTTTTACATCCTCCGGCTCGCATGGAAAATTCTCCCGTGGGAATATTCCAAAAGCAAAGATCCCCCGCCCGGAGGCAGAGGATCTTCTCATTTGGTGGAGACGGAGGGATTCGAACCCTTGACCTTACGGATGCGAACCGTACGCTCTCCCAAGCGGGCCAGTTTTAGCTAACTTCAAACACAAGAAAAGGTTTGAAAGATGCTGAAACTGGCCCGCT